>Ga0129306_1000199_pt1 | contig 104404 bp, 75 predicted proteins | sample P827metagenome_FD_94438 | JGI IMG/M metagenome (GOLD analysis project Ga0129306, IMG submission 94438) | Capybara group fecal microbial communities from Wisconsin, USA - P827 metagenome | ecosystem: Host-associated > Mammals > Digestive system > Large intestine > Fecal | place: USA: Wisconsin...
TAAAAAACAGTTATCTCCTGCGGTATTCCAATTCCGCGTCGAGGCCCCGCTGATCGCCCAAGAGCGTAAGGCCGGCCAGTTCATCATCCTCCAGACGAACAAGGACAACGGCGAACGCGTGCCTCTCACCATCGCCGATGCCGACACGACTGAAGGCTCTATCACCCTGATTTTCCAGACCGTCGGTAAGACCACCACCGAACTCTCCAAGTTCGAAGTCGGTGACGATATCCCGGTGCTCGTGGGCCCGCTCGGTTCCCCGACCCACATCGAGAATTTTGGCCACGTGGTTTGCGTGTGCGGTGGCGTGGGCATTGCCCCGATGCACCCGATTGTCCAGGCCATGAAGAAGGCCGGCAACAAGGTCACCATCATCATGGGTGCCCGTAACGAAAGCCTCTTCCTCATGAAGGAAGAAATGACCGCCCTCGCCGACGAAATCATTTTCATGACCGACGACGGTTCTTACGGCCGCAAGGGTCTCGTGACCGAACCGCTGAAGGAACTCTGCGAAGACACGAAGGGCAAGCCGGACATGGTGCTCGCCATCGGTCCTCCGATCATGATGAAGTTCTGCGCCCTCACCACCAAGCCCTACGGCGTGAAGACCGTCGTGAGCCTCAACAGCATCATGGTGGACGGGACCGGCATGTGCGGTGGCTGCCGCGTGACGATCGGTGGCAAGACGAAGTTCGTCTGCGTCGATGGCCCGGAATTCGACGGCCACGAAGTCGACTGGAACAACATGCTCCAGCGCATGGGCGCTTTCAAGCCCCAGGAACAGGAAGCCTTGCACCGCTTCGGTGCCAACGACGGCCACAAGTGCAACATTGATAAGATGGCTGACGCAAAGGCCAAGGAGAGCAAGTAATGTCTGAACATTTGACTCGTGAACAGTTGGATGCCGCCGCCAAGGTGGAACTCGAAAAGATCAAGGCTCTTCCGCAGCCGCTCAAGCCCAAGGACAAGACTGCTATTCCGGCCCAGCCGATGCCGCAGCTCGAACCCAGCTACCGCGCCCGCGTGATGGAAGAAGTGGCTCAGGGTTACACCGAAGCCCAGGCCATCGTGGAAGCCAACCGCTGCCTCGCCTGTAAGAAGCCGTTCTGCGTCGAAAGCTGCCCGGTGCACATCGACATCCCGGCCTTCATCGCGAAGATTGCCGAAGGCGACTTCAAGGCCGCTATCGCGAAGATTAAGGAAACGAGCTTGCTCCCGGCTATCTGCGGCCGCGTTTGCCCGCAGGAACGCCAGTGCCAGATGAACTGCACCATGGGCAAGATGCACAAGGACGTGAACCAGGCTGTGGCTATCGGCCGCCTGGAACGCTTTGCTGCTGACTACGAACGCAACAACGGTGGTGCTTCCGTGCCGGCCGTCAAGCCTGCTACCGGTAAGAAGGTGGCTGTGATCGGTTCCGGTCCTGCTGGCTTGGTCGTCGCTGCCGACGTGCGCCGCGAAGGCCACGACGTGACCATCTTCGAAGCTTTCCACAAGCTCGGTGGCGTGGTCCGCTACGGCATTCCTGAATTCCGTCTGCCCAAGAAGATCGTTGACAACGAAATCGAATCTCTCGCTGCCATGGGCGTGAAGTTCGAGACAAATTTTGTCATCGGCCGTACTCGCAAGCTCAAGGATTTGATTGACAAGGATGGCTTCGATGCCGTGTTCGTCGGTACCGGTGCTGGCCTCCCGCTCTTCATGAACATCGAAGGTGAAAACCTCGTCGGTGTGTTCGCCGCTAACGAATACCTGACCCGCGCTAACCTCATGCGCGCCTACGACAAGGAACATGCCGATACCCCGATGTGGCCCGGTAAGAACGTGGTCGTCCTCGGTGGTGGCAACGTCGCTATGGACGCTGCCCGTATGGCTCTCCGCCTCGGTGCCGAAAAGGTCCGCATCGTCTACCGCCGCAGCATGAACGAACTTCCGGCCCGTAAGGAAGAAGTTCTCCATGCCCAGGAAGAGGGTGTCGAATTCTGCGTTCTGCAGAACCCGGCCAAGATCCTTGGCGACGAAGCCGGCCACGTGCGCGGCATGCTCGTCGACAAGTACGAACTCGGCGAACCCGATGAAAAGGGCCGTCCGCGTCCGGTCAAGGTCGAAGGTGCAAGCTTCGAAATCGAATGCGACACCGTGCTCGTTGCTATCGGTAACGGTTCCAACCCGCTTATCAGCAACACCACGCCGGAACTCTCTGTCGACAAGAAGGGTCACATCCTTCTCGAAGATGCCGCTGCCAACAAGACCTTCATGGAGAAGGTTTATGCCGGTGGTGACATCGTGCTCGGCGCTGCAACCGTGATTCTTGCCATGGGTGAGGGTCGTAGAGCTGCGGCCGGCATCAATGAGTTCTTGAAGAAGTAATTCTTCTTCAAATCTTAGATTTGAAAAAAAGATGGTTTCGGCCATCTTTTTTTTGTCCTTCCGTTAACTTTTGTTAACAAATGAGCGGACCGATTAGGCTTGAACTTGTCTGATGGGGCCGGATAATTTACGCGGGGTGAAAAATGCGTTGTACATGTTGAGATTTTTACCTGTTGTTGTTGTCTTCAGCAACGTGTATTTTTCTTTTTTCAAACGTTTTTTTAGCCCTTTTGTTATTTTTGGATAGCTTGGGTTCTTGGGCTATTGATGAGGGTACAATAGCTCCTTTTGCCTTTTGCGGAAAAACGTAATTATACGGAGAGCATAATGTTAGACCTTCTTGCGGTTCAATCTAGTACGACCAACGCTACTATTATCACGTTGGCATATACGCTTTGCCTTGCCTTTATCTTATCTTCGGCAATCGGCTGGACTTACGAAAAGACCTTCCTCGGACTTTCCTATTCCCGCAACTTCGTCCAGGGCATTGTCCTGAGTTCGGTCGCGGCTGCGATGATCATGCAGGCCATCGGCGATAACGTCGGACGCGGCCTCGGTATGATGGGTGCGCTTTCGGTGGTCCGCTTCCGTACGAGTTTCAAGGATCCTCGAGATATCATGTTCATATTTGCGGCGCTAGGTGCGGGTATCGGCTGCGGCGTTTATGCATGGGGTGCCGCTGTCGGCGGTACGATTGCCTTCTGCTGTGTCGCCTTCCTCCTTTCCCGCACGGGTCTCGGTACCAAGCACTTCTTTGACGGTATGCTCCGCTTTGCTCTCCCGAACGAAGGTGATGCTCGTGCCCAGGTCGAACATATCATGAAGACGAGCCTCAAGACTTTCATCCTCATCACCATGCGCGAAGTTGATGGCGGCGCCCGTCTGGATGTCGCCTACCAGATTCGCCTGCGTGCGACGAAGCCTGCCGCCGAAATCCTGAACGACCTTTCCAAGATCGAAGGAATTTCGGATGTCCAGTTCATGATGCAAGACGCGACGACGGAAATGTAAGGGGAGGATACGATGCACAAACTTGAAGATCTTCTCGACAATTTCTGGAACACTCACAAGAATAATGCGGGTGTCGCCTACGTCTATACTCACAAGCTGTCTTTGGCTTGGGCTTTCTGTGTTGTTTTTGCTATCGTCCTTGGCTTGGTCTACCAGGGCAAGGTCGCCATGTTCCGCGGCATCGCCGATGCGAACGAAACCATTATCAGCGTGCCCTCCGCGACCGAAATCGTGAAGGTCCACGTGGTTCCCGGCCAGGAACTCCAGGTGGGCGACACGATTGTCGAAATCAACCGTCCGGACTTGACTCTCCGCATTTCGGAAGTTGCCCGCGAAATTGACGCCCTCGAAGGCCGCAGCAACCTGAGTTCCGCCGAAATCGACCAGAAGGTGGCCGAAGTCAAGGCGAACTTGGAAACCCGCCGCCTTACGCTCAATGCCGAAATCCGCAACCTCGAGTCGGAATACCAGAAGAACAAGGAAATTTCGGCCAAGCTCAAGAGCCTCTCGAACTCGAAGTCCAGCAGCGACGGCAACGACGCCATGGCCTTGCAGATCAAGAGCCTCAAGAACGAACTTGCACTGGCGACTAAGAGCGCGAACCAGCAAATCGCCCTTTTGCGTGGCAGTGGCCGCTTGCAGAAGACGAGTGGCCAGAGCGAAGTCGAGAACCTGAAGAAGGAACTGGTCGAACTCCAGAAGCAGCAGGAAGACCTCGTCCAGATTGCCAAGGAAAACTGGGTGGTCGGTGACGTGAACGTCCGCGATGGCGAAAAGGTTTCGAGCTTTGCCCCGATTCTCACCCTCACGCACAAGCGCCCGACGATTATCCGCGGCTACATCAACGAACAGATTTACCAGAACATGGACGTGGGTGAGACTGTGAAGGTGACCACGCTTGCCGGTACGGGCAAGGCGGTTGTCGGCGAAGTTGTCGGCCTCTCCAGCCGTATCGTCCCGTTCCCGACCCGCATGTGGAAGATGCCGGAGTTGCCGGTGTACGGTCGTGAAGTGACCATCAAGATTCCCGAAGAGAATCCGTTCCTCCTGGGCGAAATGGTGACTATTGCGGAAATGGGCGTTATTAATCATCTCAAGAAAGACGGTAAGAAATAATGAAGCGCTTTGTTGCACTCCCTATCATGTTGTCTGCGGCTCTGTATGCAGGCCCGCTGACGTGGGACCGTCTTGTCCAGTCGGCGCAGACGGACCCCCGATTCGAGGCCGCGCAGAAGCGTTCCGAGGCAACGTCTTCTCCCAGGAACACGAAACTCTGGGACAAGATGGAATTGCGTTATCAGTTGGACGGTTTTAGCTTTGCCAAGCACGACTTTGAACTCCGCATGAGCCCCAAGACGTTCGGCGAAGGCTCTGCCGACCGTGAACGTTACGAGGCTAATAAGGCGTACGAACAGGCCCGCTTTGGCGTGGAACGCTCCTTGTTGCTGTACGACCGCTACGAACGCGGCGTGCGCTATGTGATGCGCAAGAAGATTAACGAAATCAACAAGCAGTTGCTACAGGTGAATGCCGACCGCATCGAAGTGTTGCACCTCAAGTCCGGTTCGGCGTCCTTCAATCCCGAAGACCTGATGGCCGCTCTGGAAAAGGGTGCTTCCTTGAAGGCGGATTTGCTTTCGGACAGCACGGCTTTGCGTGACGCGGAACTCAAGATGAAAATCTGGGTGCCCGATTTCGATGGAGTTGATTTGGATTCCTCGTTCCTCCCGACCATGGACGAACTTGCTCAGAACCTTTCCAATGGCGTGGAAGTGAATGAAAACTTCCCGCTGGTGGCGATGGCCCGCGGCAAGCGCGACGCCGAAGTTGCCCAGGCCAAGCAGGACGTGAGCAAGGGTCGTGACTACATCTCGCATATCGGTATTGGTTATGCACTGCAGATTGAATCCCGCATGGAAAAGTACAAGACGATGGATGCGACGGACGTCTTTGGTACGGGGCAATATCGCGATTACGTGGAAGATTTCAAGAAGGAAACTGGTTGCCAGACCGCTTTGAATTGTACTGCGACGGCTGATTTTCTTGTCCCGGATAAGGACGACCGCAAGACGGCCGACAAGTTCTTCGTGAATCTCGCTTTCCGCCTGCCGTTCTTCGACAGCGGCAAGGACGGCGATCTCAAGCTCCAGGTGGCCAAGCTCGATGCCGAGAGCGATTACCTTGCTGACGTGCGCGATATCAACCAGAAGGTGGCCCGCCTGACCGAGGAAGTGCTTGCCATGATTGGCCAGTGGAAGGTGCAGAAGGAATATGTGCAGCAGGTGAACGCGAGCGGGTTCATGGAACAGTTCGCGATTAACGCCGGCTCCGATCCGCTCTTGCTCCTGCGCGCCAAGGAAAGCTCTCTCGAAAGCGACATGAAGGCAGTCAAGCTGGAATACGATATTTTCGTGCGCTACCTGGAATTGCTCAACTATGCGGGTATCCTTGCCCGCGAGGGTAGCGCGAACCATCTCCGTGAGGCTTTGAAGTAATATGGCCGAAGCCCGTGGATTTAGCCTTCTCGAGCGATTCGAGCTCAAGTACCATATCCCCGTTGAATGGGCGGACCGGATAGGTGCTTTCCTTGCTCCGTATTGCGAAGAGGACTATTATTCCAAGATTACTCCGGGTGGTTTCTACTGGATTACGAACTTGTACTTGGATAGCCCCAAGTGGACTTTCCTCGGTTGGAAAAAGAAACAGCTCCTGGACCGCTTCAACATGCGTATCCGTACTTACGGCGAGCATCCGGCACAGGACGGCACGTTCCATTTTGAAGTCAAGCGCAAGATCCGTAGCATCTGCTACAAGAGCCGTGCGACCATCAAGGGAATCAACCCGGGCGAAGTCTGGAATATGAAACCCGAGGAATGGCCCTGCAAGACGGACAAGGACCGCATGTACCTCAAGGATTTCCTTTACAAGACGGAACTCCACGGGGCTCACCCGCGCCTACTCACGCAGTACAAGCGTCGCGCCTGGTTCGGGCTCCGCGAGGAATATTCCCGCGTCACTATCGATACGGGCATGCGCTTCCGCGAGGAGAACGGGTTCGATTACACGGTGGACCCGCACTACATGCATTCGACCGGTCTTCCGAGGTTTTTCCAGCCGGGAATGGACGCAGTGCTCGAATTAAAGTGTCCTTGCTCACAGGTTCCTTACTGGATGTTCGACCTGATAAGATTTTTGAACCTCAAGCACTCCGCATTTTCTAAATTCGGTAATGCGGCCGCTGAATGGAAACGGGTTTACGAGAACCCGCGTAGGTTCAAGAGCCCTTACTGGACGAAACTGGCTGGAAATTTTTAAGAGTTTTATTATAGAGTTTGACTTGAACAAAGGATGGCCCTTATGAACATGAAAAAGTGGCTTTTGACCGGTGCCTGTATTGCTATGCTTGGAGCGCTTTCTGCGTGCTCCAACGAGGATAGCAGCAACTCAGCGTCCCCTGAGATTAGCTCGGACTCTCAGTCCGGAGATACTGCCAGTAGTGGTGATCCCCAGCCTTCTTCTGCTGGCGATCCGACTTCGGCTGATCCTGGCAACAGTAGTGAAAAGGGGAGCAGCGGAGGTAAGGATCCCACTCCCGCTTCGAGCAGCAGCGACGAACCTATTCCCGACACGGCTCCTCCGCAGATGGGTTGCTCCGAAATCATGTACAATGCGGCTGGTGGTTCGGAACTCGAATGGATCGAAATCTATATCGCGGGTGGCATGGATATCGACAATATGCAGAATTACCTGCTCCACTTGAGCGGTGCTGTCGATTATACGTTCCCCGGAGAGCCCTTGAAGAAGGGTGAATATATCGTGGTGACGAACGATCCCACTACATTCAAGGAAACTTATCCTACGTTTGCCGGTCGTCTGTTTGGCCCGTGGGATGGCGGAACGACTGTCAAGTTGGCCAACGAAGGCGATGTCGTGAACGTGAAGATTGACGGCGAAGGCGACGTGAGCTGTGCCTTCGGTAACGAACCTCCTTGGCCGAGCCTTGCCGACGGCAAGGGCCGTACTCTCGTGTATGTGGGTGGCAATGCGGCCCAGCCGAACTCCTGGGCGGCTAGCAAGCTTGACAAGGGCAATCCCGGTGTCGGTAACGATGAATGGGTGACCCCTGCCGCGGTGCGCATCAACGAAATCATGCCGAACATCGCCGGTGACGATACTGCATGGATTGAACTTTACAATACGGGCGACCAGGAAGTGGATGTCGCCGGCTGGACTATCGAGGTCAAGCGCCGCAAGCAGACGCTGACCATCAAGTCGGGAGCCGTTTCTACAGTGATTCCTGCAAAGGGCTATGTGGTGCTCAATGCAGTTGACAACTTCGACGAAGAACTGGTGGTGAGCCAGCAGGGTGGTGAATTCTATCTGCGTGGTTCGCTGGAAGGCGAAGAATCTAGTATCTGGGTGCCTGCCGGTACGGGTACAAGCGGCGTAATCGACTTGAGTGATGGTTCTACGGCACAGGGCCCGCTCGCTTCCGCTACGCCTGGCGCAAAAAATTCTGCCCTCAAGATGGGTTCTGTGTATATCAACGAAATCCATTACCATCCGAAGGATTCGGATCCCGGCGAGATTCCGTTTGAATTTATGGAACTGGTGAATGGTTCCGACAACGATATTCCTCTTTACAGCACCAATGTCCAGAAGGGTTGGAAGATAGAGGGTATTAACATGGAATTCGGGAGCACTGCGGTTCTCCCTGCCCATGGCATGATTGTCCTGATTCCTGAGGAATTGGATATGACGGTGGCTGCGACCTTCGGCATTACGAATTGGGGCCCGGATTTTGTGCGTTCGACCTATTCTATCCCGGAATCGGTGCAGATTATGACTTACTCCGGTAAGCTCTCCAACCGCAGCGAAACGATCGCCGTCAAGGAGCCCTACGCCAAGGCCGAAAGCAAGTCCGCCCAGAGTGGCTACGTCTACTTCTACATCTGGCACGACGCTACGCTCTATTCCGATAAGTGGCCGGATTTGAAGGAAGCGGACGGTCTCGGATACAGCCTGCAGCGTGTCGACACGAAGACGATGGGTTACGAGGCCAGCGCCTGGAAGGCCGACGTACCGACCCTCGGCAAGTAAAAACAAGCTTCAAGCGAGATTTTCCCCCGGTCTTTCCGGGGGATTTTTTTATAAAAGAGAGCAAGATGCGCAAGTATGCCCTCTTATAGCTAAATTCCCCCTTTTTGTCAGAAAAGGCGGGACGGCGGGAGTGCCCAAAAATAGAATTTGCTATTTTATCTTGTGCTATGAGATTGCACTTTACATTTTTTGTTTTTGTATCTGTAGCGGCTGTGGCGGCGCCCCTTTCGCTCCAGGACGCCCTTAACATGGCAAAATCGGGCAATTCGCAGATTAAGGCCGAAAAGGCCAAGGTCGAAATGGCCGAGAGCGGCAAGAGCGAGGCCCGTTCGCGTTTTATGCCGACGGTTACCCTGTCTGCCGGAGTCACCAAGATCAACGATCCCATCAACATTGACTTGAACGAAGTCCGTTCGGGGATTATCTCGGTGCATGGGGCCGAGGCCTACCAGAATTATTACAAGACTGGTTATGAGGCTGCCTATGAGCAAGCCCGGGCGAATGGAGCTCCGGACGAAATGGCATTGCCCATGGCGAAGGGCGTTGGCGATTCCGTGGGGAATCTTGCCAAGATGAAGACGGAATCCACGCTGGATTCGGCCTTGCCGGATTTCAAGAAAAAGGTCCAGGACGACGTGTTCTTCAATGCGCGATTGTCCGTCGTGTGGCCGATTTTTACCGGGCTCAAGATTTATTCCGCCTACGATGCTGCCAAGGAGAACGTGACTGCTCGCAAGGCTGAGTTCGACATGGCCCAGAATGCCATCCTCATGGATGTCGCCACAAGGTACTTCTCCTTGCGCTTAGCCGAGGAATTGACGCTGCTTCGCGAGACGACAAAACGTAATTTGGAAGAGCATCTGGAGCGTTCCAAGAAGCTTGAAGAGGGTGGGCAGATTAGCAAGGCGGAACGCCTCCGCGCCGAAGTTGCCCTTGCCGAGGCCCAGAACGCGTTGGAAGATGCCCAGCGCGACCAGACGCTGGCTCGCCTCGCTTTGGCTAGCCTTTTGCATACGGACACGAGCATTACTGCGACGACCCCGGTCGAGTCGCCTGAGGAATATCGCTCCATTGACGAAATCAAGGCGTTGGCGCGTGAGAAACATCCAGGACTTAGGCAATTGCGCACCGAGCGCAAGCGCAGTCAGGCTGCCGTCAGTGCCGCCCGGGCTGATTACTTCCCGACAGTCGCCCTGTTCGGTTACAAGGAACTTTATACGAAAGACCTGACCATGCTGGAGCCTGAATGGGCTGTGGGTGCGAAGGCTCAGTGGGATTTGTTCAAGGGCGGCGAGACTCATTCCAAGGTGAGCAGCGCGAAGGCGCTGGACCGTTCGCTGGCTAGCATGGAAGAGCAGACTCTGGACAACATAAACTTGCTGGTCGAAAAGCGCTGGCGCGAGATGGAACATGCCAAGAGCCGCTTGGTGAGTTTGCAGAAGACGCGTGAACTGGCTGACGAGGCCCTGCGTAGCCAGAACAAGGCTTACGAGGCGGGTCTTTCGACCGGCCTCGACGTGGTGGATGCCGAACTGGCGCTGTCTCGATTGCAGGTGGCTGATCTGAAGGCTCACTATGACGCCGTTATCGCATGGCTTGGCTTGCTTGAGTCTTGCGGCGAAGTCGAGAATGCGGGAAACCTGCTTACGGCATCCAAGCCGGTGGCTCCTGTGCAACCGGCTGCGCCTGCTGCGGATTCCGCGGCAACGGCTGCCCCGGCTCCGGCTCCGGCGGCACCTGCCGAGACGCCTGTTGATTCTGCCGCAGTACCTCAGGATGCGGCTGAAATTCCGGCTGCTGCGGGAACGACCCCGGCCGCAGCGGAAACACCTGCCGCAGCGCCTGCTGCGACCCCTGAATCGGCGGTACAAACTGCGCCTGCCACGGCAGCCCCTGCTGCACCGGCGCAAGGATCTTCTGACAAGGAAAGCGCGGGAGCGGTTCCCGAGAACAAGGAGAATAAACAATGATTAATGCTTTGAAATTCATTGGCAAGTTGGTCATCGTGCTGGCGCTTGTTGCGCTGGTCGTGCTGGGGGTTGCCCAGCTCAAGAAGTTTGCCACTGAACCCCGCGAGCAGTTCTTGCAGGGTCAGATGGAAGCTAGGCGTGTCCTTGTTTCGGGGAAGGTCCCCGGCCGTATCGAAGCGCTTTTCGTGCGCGAGGGCGACCTGGTGATCAAGGATTCTCTCGTAGCCATCATCAGCAGTCCCGAAATCGAGGCGAAGAAGATTCAGGCCGAGGGCGCGCTCGGTGCCGCAAAGGCCCAGGCGAACAAGGCCCGCAATGGTGCCCGCAGCGAGGACATCACGGCGCTCAAGGCGATGGCCGACCGTGCCCAGGATGCCGCTACGCTTGCAAAGAATACGTATGACCGTGTCCAGAAGCTTTTTGACGAGGGCGTGCTCCCGTTGCAGAAACGCGACGAGGCCGAAACCCAGATGAAGGCTAGCCAGTCCGCAGCCGATGCCGCAAAGGCCCAGTACGACCAGGCCGTGGCCGGCGCCCGTAGCGAAGACAAGGCTGCCGCAAATGCCCTTGTGATGCAGGCCCGTGGCGCCTCTGCTGAAGTCGATGCCTACCTTGAAGAAACCAAGATTCGCTCCCCGATTACGGGCGAGGTCTCGCTCAAACTTGCCGAAGAAGGTGAAGTGGTCGGCTCGGGCATGCCTGTGGTGGCCGTGACGGACTTGAATGACGCATGGGCGGTGTTCCACCTGCGCGAAGACCTGCTCAAGAATGTCTACAAGGGAAGGACCCTCACGTTGCACGTTCCTGCGCTTGACAAGGATGTCGAGATGTCGGTGAGCTATATCGCTTCTGTGGGCGACTATGCTACTTGGCGCAGCAGCAAGGAAAGCGGCGGCTTCGATCTCAAGACGTTCGAAGTGCGTATGCGCCCCACGCAGAAGGTCGAGAACCTGCGCCCGGGCATGAGCGTCCTCCTTTCGGCGGAATCTATTCGGTAACGGAGGCTTGCCGTGCTGTTGCAGGGATTCCTGAAAACGGTCCGGAAAATCTATTTCAGCCACAATATCGTCTTGTGGCTGATTCTCCTCGTTTTGCCCGTGGGCGTCTCGATATTCATGCTGGGCCTGTTCTCGTCGCAGATTGTGCAGCATGTGCCCATCGGTATCGTGCGTCAAGACGACAGCTACCTTGCCGACCGCCTGGAATCCAAGTTGCGTTCCAGTCCCGTTCTGAACGTGAAGATGGTTTGCCATGACATGGGCGAGTGCGAGCATGCTGTCATTCGCGGGGATCTCCAGGGTTTCCTGGTCTTGCCCAACGATTTGGAACGCCGTGCCCTCAGGTTCGAAAGCCCCGTGATTCCCGTCTATTCCAGCGGGCAGAATTACTTGACCAACATGTTCGCGACCAAGGAAATCCGTGCGGTACTTTCGGCTGCAGGGAGCGAAATGTTTACTGCCCAGATGGACGATCCCGTGAAGACGGAAATTCACTCCGTCGGCAATGTCGAGGGCAACTACCAGGGCTTTCTTGGGCTTGGACTCGTGACTGCGCTGTTCCACCTCGCGGCGATGATTGTCGGCGTGTATGTGGCCTCGTTCCCGCTTCGTGACCACCGCGTGAGGGAAATGCTCGGCTATGCCCGCGGTTCTCGCTTTACGCTTTGGTTTGCAAGTGTTGTGCCCATGAATATCATTCTTTGGCTCGGCATGATCGGTTGCTATGCCTATAGCCACAGGTTGCTTGCACCCCTGACCCTTAACGAATTTGTGATGACGGCTGCCGCTCAACTGTTCATGATTCTCGCCTGTTCCGGTGCCGGCATCGTGTTTGTCGGCGTGGTGGGCGTGATGAGGATTGCGACGGGTGCCGCAGGCGTCATTGGTAGTCCGGCCTTCGCGTTTGCAGGGCAGACGTTCCCCGTGATGGCCATGCCTTTTGCCGTACGCTGCTTCGCCTTCGTGCTCCCGTTGACTCATGCGCTCAAGATCCAGTCGATGATGCTCCTGGGTGACTTGAGCATGGGCCCTGCATGGGAGGTGCTGAAGGTGCTTATCGGGATGGCCCTGTTCTGGAACCTCCTGGGAGCCTTCCTTATGTCGATGCGCTGGAAACAGTTCGCCCGTAGGGAGGCCGAGTTCGAGGAGAAAATGCGAACGGCTCCGGAGGCTTCCGCATGATCCGTCGCCTTTGGAAAGTGGCTTTTGCCGAATGGAAACTGATGTATACGGACCCTGCCGCGGTGCTCCTGCTCGTGGTGGCGGGCGTCCTGTACGCCTTCTACTATCCGACCCCGTATATTCACCAGACGGTGACGAAGGTCCCTGTTGCTATTGTGGATATGGACAACACGGCGATGTCGCGAGACCTTATTCGCATGGCTTCGGCATCGCAGCAAATTGAGGTGAAGGCGGTTTATTCCGAGATGATGCAGGCCGAGGAAGCCATGTCCCGCGACGAGATTTATGGCTTTATGGCCATTCCCGAGAACATGGAAAAGGACATCCGCAGCCATCGCCAGGTGACGGTGAATATTTTCACGCACGGGGCTTATGTGATGTTCCATGGCGCCATAGGTACGGCTTTTTCGACTTGTGCGTTGACGCTGGGTGCGACGAACAAGGTAAAGCAGATTGCGCTTTCCAAGAAGGTCCCCTCCGCAAAGGCCATCGCCATGCGCGACCCGTTCCCCCTCAGCATCCAGACGCTGTACAACAGTACGGGCGGCTATGCCAATTATGTGGTGCCCAGCGTTTTGGTGGTCATTCTCCAGCAGTCGCTGATTATCGGGATTTGCGTATTGGGCGGTTCCCGCGCACATCGACGGTTCCGCAAGAAGATGCGCAACAGTCCGGTGGAAAATGAAACACTACCTTACCGGTACTTTGGACGTTCGCTGGCTTACTTTGTTCATTATTGCTCGTTTATCCTGTTCTACCATTGCATCGTTTACAATCTTTTCGATTTCCCGAGACGCGGTGAATTGTTGCCCATGGTGGTTTTCTCGGTCGTGTTCCTTGCATCGACCATCAATTTGGGAATGGTGGTTTCGCAGGTGTTCTTGCGTCGCGAATCCAGCATGCAACTTTTCTTGTACCTTTCCATCCCGATTTTGTTCCTTGCGAATTTTAGCTGGCCCAGTTACCTGATTCCGTCTTGGATGGTTGCCGTCTCGTACATTTTGCCGAGCACATTTGCCGTGCCTGCTTGGCTTTCTATCGAACAGATGGGGGGCGATATCTACGACGTGGCGCCTCGGCTGTACTTGCTTGCCGTGCAGGCCGTGGTGTACCTTGCGTTGGGGCTTTTGCTGACGCGCGCCCGCGACAAGGTCAAGCTCGACATCGGTGATATGTGATTTGAGGGATTAGGGGCTAGAGGTTAGAGGCACGAGCAGTGAGCTATGAGCTGTGAGCGATGAGGCTTCGAGAGACTAGAGAATAGAGGCTAGTGAAAAGAATCACGCACTTCGTGCGTCAATAACAGACGGCAAAGCCGTGATATTTCTCCCTAGCCCCTAGCCCCTAGATCCTACCCCCTTTTTTTGTATATTATATCCTGAGGTAGATATATGTACTTTGATCCTTTATACATGATGATTCTCCTGGTGACGCTTGCCTTGTCTGGCGGTGTTTCCATGCTTGTCAAGTCCCGTTTTGCTGCGGGCCAGAAAGTGAATATTTCTAGCGGTCTCACTGGAGCCGATGTGGCGAAGGCTATCCTCATGGACGCGGGCATCACCGACGTGCAGGTGCTTGTGCATCATGGGTTCCTCTCGGACCATTACAATCCGCTGAACAAGACGCTCAACCTTTCGAAAGAAGTTTATTACGGCCGTAACGCAAGTGCTGCGGGTGTCGCCGCGCACGAGGTGGGCCATGCTATCCAGCATGCGCAGGGCTACTTCCCGATGTGGCTGCGTTCTGCTATTGTGCCGGTCGCAAACATCGGTAGCAATCTCGGCCCGTGGCTCGTGATTATCGGTATCGTGCTGATGAGTGCTGGCCGTGCGCTGGGCTATTCCCTCGCGTTGGTGGGTGTTATCCTCTTTGCGGCCGCGACGCTCTTTACGCTCGTGACCGTGCCGGTGGAATTCGATGCCTCTTCCCGTGCAAAGAAGGCGCTTGCCCGCATGGACGTGGTGGCACAGGGCCGCGAATACAATACGGTTTCCGGAGTGCTCTTTGCCGCAGGCCTCACTTACGTGGCCGCTGCGATTTCTTCCATTTTGCAACTGCTCTACTGGGCGTACCGTGCCGGCCTTATTGGCGGGCGCAGGGACTAGGAGGCTTTATGGCTGTAAGGACGCTGACCGTAGAATGCCCCATGTGCAAGGGCGAACTCGTTGTCGATGCCGACACGGGCGAGGTGCTCTCTCACAAGGAATACAAGAAAGAAGTCAAGTCTTTCGACGAATTCCTCAAGAGCCAAAAGAACCGCGCTGCCGAGCTGGACGCGCTCTTTGCCGCAGGCAAGGAGAAGGACAAACAGCGTGCTTCCATCGCCGAAAAGAAGTTCGAGGCTGCCAAGCAGAACAAGGATTTGAAGGATCCGCCGCCCACGATTAACTGGGATTAGCGGAAGAAGAATTTTTATTGATTAATCCATCACACAGCGAATTGAATTTCTGTAAACATTGCTTATGTATTCTACGGTATTTCTAATTACAACAACATAAACAAAATCGGAGTTTTTTTGTGTTGAACTTAGAATAGACGCACGGAATTTTAAGGTTTCTCCTTCTTCATACATAAAACCAGATGGAAGAATATTTAGTGCGCAGTTGTCTGTTCCAGTATATGTTCTCCCGTTTTCGTTCAAATATTGCTTGGAAAGGGCGAAATAATTGGAATCAGCTCCTTTCATTCTGGTTGCAGCGTCAAAACCATTTTCGTGAGGTGCTATCATTGTTTTTTCAAGTTTTTCCCATTCATTTTTTGATGGAATATGCCACCCTTTGGGGCAAATTGTGTCTGCTAGGGTGCTGTCAATAAGGCCAAACCTGTCACCGCTTTCTATTATGGAGTAGTATCGTCCAAAATTGTGGCATAAATATTCCTTGCAACATTGCATGGTTTCGCAGTTATGTTCAATTAATTCACAGTATTGTCTAATAAAGCTGGTGCCTTCGCTGCATGTGCTATACGGAGCGTTATACCTAAGGTTCTCCGCCATCCAAACTTGATTGCCAATGTCGTGTATCTATACGTTAGTCCGTCTCTTTCATCGGTAAATGTTCCTCTATTTGGCATCCCATAGGCGTTTATTCCTTCCGCCGGGCAAACAGTTTCGGCGTCCCATTGCTCGATATCGTCATCGGAGTCAAAAGTGCAAGCCGCTAGGAGAAGTGGCTTGACAAGGGGAATTAACAAAATCGGGATTCTCGCCTTTTTTCCATTTGCCAACTCCCTATTTACAGGGGCGTGTCTTTTACACAGCGGATGGTGCTTAAAAAATCGCAATCTGGACCAAACGGATCGACATTGGTTACAAAAACAATAGTCTCCACGTAACTCTGATTTCCGTCCGGGGCTACCCAGTAGTAACCCGCAGAGAAAGCTTCATACAAAGCCCCCCCCCTTTTTGTTCTCCCGCCTGTTTGTCCGCCTCGCAGCGCCGAAAAGCCGCAATCGTCGCTCCCAACTTTGTCGTACTTGGTATTTGTATACCGTGCATCGGCGCTGGTCAGCCTAAGATACTCGTTCTCCACACTCGCACCCAAGACAATCCACTCCGCCTTCGTTGGCAAGTGCCAGCCCTTCGGGCACACGGAATCCACAATGTCGCGGTTTAGGAGCGAATATGTTTTATCTGGCACCCTATCATTGAATGCGTAGTACCGGCCAAATTTATCGCAGAATTCCCTGGCGATACAGTCGTTGTCGGTGCAGGTGGACTGCATTCTTTGGGCGATTTCTGCAAGACTTGCGGTATCTTTAACACAAGTGATTGCTGTATCTGTCAAAAATCTTTTTTCCGGATAGCAATATCCCATTCCATAACACATGCTATACGGATGCGGTAAAGCAAACCGCAGATTCTCCGCCATCCATACCTGGTCACCGATGGTCGTGTAATGATAAACGTTCCCATCACGTTCATCGGTGAATGTGCCGCGATTGGGCATGCCGTAGGCGTTGGTGCCCGTTTCCGGGCATACCTTCGCGGCATCCCACTTTTCCTCCTCGTCGTCGAAAATGCAAGCGGCCAAAACCAGCGGCGTGGTAACGAGGAGTAATTTTTTTATCAAGTGTTTCATACGTATCCCCCAATAAATCTAATTTCCCGTAAGGGAAATGTCAATCATTGTAAAAAAATATTGCATTTGGGATTAAATTGTACGTAATAATTGACAAAGAACTTACTTTTTCCTAAAAATCCATTGACACATTAAGTCTTTTAGGTATGAAGCCGGCGCGACGGCTTTAACAACCATCCGCTATGCGGGTGAGATTGATGCTTAAACGTTCACGGATGTTGGAAAAGGGATGTCCCCAAAATTGATAATGTTTTGTTTTTCACGCCAACACTATCAAAATGGAGACATCCAAAATGGCAGAAAGTTTAGCACATGCCAAGTATGTATGCAAGTACCACATAGTATTCGCACCTAAATATCGCCGCAAGATCATCTATTGCCAATTGCGGGATGATTTTCTCCAAACCTTCTATCCATCCCTCCCAAATATGCGATATCAAGCATAATGGGTTATTTGAAGGGAAGATCTTCAATGATGATGTTTGAACGCCATGCAAATCGGAAGTACAAGTTCGGCAACAAACACTTCTGGGCAACGGGGTATTGCGTCAGTATAGTGGGCTTAAACTCTGCGACTGTAGAAAAGTATATCCAGGAGCAAGAAAAGGCGGGCCAAATAGAAGGTTAGTTCATAACGAAGGAATACGTTGACCCTTTCAAGGGTGGCCGGTGGTGAAATTGTTTGATTATAAATAAGTTATATATTTTTGTTTGTATGGTATAAATTATTTTACTTTAGTTTTACTAGATATTATTTTATCTTTGTAACAAAATTTTAAGTAACGTTTGTTACAAGGGTGCAATAATGGTAGGGATGGGATTTTTCTCTAAATCTAAAGTTATTTGCGGACTGAAGTCCGCTTTTTTGTCTGGAATAAGCTGTGCAATCTTGATGCTTTTTGGGGTGGTACAATCGCCTGCGGCTCCCGTAGAATCTGCCTCTGGGACGATTTATATACTTCTTGGAACCCAGGGGACTGCCGCTAATCCGTCAAGCAACCTGTCTGTAAATGCAATTAAAAGTTATATACAAGATAATATAACGGGAGGAGACACGTCGTTGATACATGTGTCCTCCTATAATTTGGGATGGAACACTCCGGCAGTCTTCGCCCGTGATAGTTTGGACTGGACATCCGGTCATTCTTTGCTCGATTCGGCACTTGCGGGCTGGTTCAAGAATACCAAGGATTCAAGGGTCTCCGCGTGGAAAAAGAAAAATAGCGGGAAAAAAGTCGCGGACCTGCGCAATGTCCGTCCCGATCTGGTTCCGTCGCGGTTCACGGTCATTGCGGACGGGGCCGCAGGCCTTGCCGTGCGCGAGTATATCCAGGGGCCGGACTACAGGGGTGACATTGCGAATGTCGTGTTCCTGAATACCCCGCACGAGGGTACGGGTATTGCGGACCAGTCGTTCTTTAACGATGGCGACCTCCTGGATCGCGGGAATCCGTTAAAATATGCGGGGCTAGTCCCATTGGCGCTCGCGGCCTATATTGTCGGCGGCATGGACGGCCTGCAGGAACTCATGATATCGTTGATGAAGGATGCCGTAATGGCGCTGGCATACAATGCGGGCGATATTAACGGGGCTCTTGATAATGCGAAACTTTTCGATGATTATTCTGTCGACCGGGCTTCGTCCTGGTATTTGGCGCAGGATGCCGACAATCGAGATCCAAAGTACAAAAACTTAATCAGTCAACATGGTGCGGACTCGTTACTCGGCAGCACGCAGCTGCTGAACTTGGGTTCGGTCAGGAGCGGCTATTCGCACCCGAAGTACAATGTGGTGTATTCCTATGGGTTGCCGACAATCGGTAACGGTCGCCGCACCTTGGATGATTTCGTTGAACAGGCGAAAAACCATATCCCGATGGATAAGGTGGCCGGAGCTTTGGCAGACACTCTCAACGCAAGGTTCGGGGGTGTCGCCGATTCTGCTAAGGCAACTCTCCGGGCTATGGCCGATAGTGCCCTGAATGGCCTGGATTCGTCCGAATGGGCAAAGAATTTCGGTCAATATATCGATAAGTTCCAAGATGTGAAGATGGCGCTTGATGCTGTCGCGGAACTCCGTACGATGAAATTCAACAAGGACGACCTTCCCGGTACAGTCTACAAGCTTTTGCGCTTTGTGAACAAGTATATTCCGGATGAGTACAAGTCCGAGGTATTCTCGCTGTTCATGGAATACTTTACGCCCGAAACGAAGGAGACGCTCGCCACGGCGGGCGAATGCCTGCTTGGCGGTGGCTCCGTAAAGGGCTGTGCCCGAGAGGGCATGAAGGTCGTCGCGGCGAACCTCGCGAACTACTCGCTGAACTTCCTGGACGAGGGCCTTTTCGATGTCCCGCTCAACAGCGCCTCGGGCGAGAACGTGCGTGCCTTCAGGGAAGGCGGCGCGACACGTCTCGGCGTCAATCTGGATGATATCATGGATTCCTCCTGGCCCCAGTATTCATCGTTCAATTCGGATAAAAAAGATCTCAAGGATTACCGCGAACTGCTTTCGGACGTGGGCGAACTGGAGACGGACCGCCGGCTGGTGGACCTCGCGCTGAACGTGGCCTGCGAGATAGTGACCAACGCCAATGCGGCGTACGGGAAAATTTGCAGTGCGGCGGAATTTGCAACGAATGTGGTCTTGGTAGGGGCCGTGTCGTACAAGATTCATAAGGTTGCCGATAAGAGCGGTGCACTCAAGGCTACGCGTGCCCTGTCCGCGGTTTCGACGGTGGTTCCCTTGCGGAACTACTCGGTGCGCCTCTATCACGGCGATTCCGTTCCGGGGGTATCCTCGGACATGGAACAGATGCTGTTCGGGCAGCCTTCGATTTCCATCGCGTCCGTGCGCAATGCGGGTAGCGACACCGTGGTGGTTCCGATGTTGTTCTCTGATTCAACGTGTGATACCTTGGATATTGTTGACAAGAACCATCTTTCCTCGGCTTGTCCTTTTGCGGCTCCGGCGGCGACAGAAATGCCCCTGTCTGCGTTTTCGGCCACCGCCCCGGATGGGTCGTCGATGTACGTGAAGGACGTCGCCTATGGCGCCGACGGTACGGCTCGTGCGCGTTATGGCAAGCTTGGTTTTTTCACGACTCGGAATGCTATCGAGGAGATGCGTTTCCGCATAGACGACTTGCAGCCGGATAGCCTGAGATGGATAAAGTTCGACTTCAATACGCGTGTTCAGATAATCTACGAACGTCGCGATGCCTCTACATGGTTTGTCTATTTTGAAAAATCGTACAAGCAGGATCCTCCAGTGGACACTCTGCATGTTTCCCCGGTGAGAGACGACGGCCTGTTCGTGTTGCGACCGGAAGATGTCATCAATAAATATAATTCAACTCTCAAGGACAGTAGCGGCAGATACGGTATTGCGGGGCTCATGGAAGACGGCACGAACATGGTGTACGTGTCGATGATGAACAAACTGGGGTGGACAACTTCGGCCAACTTCTCGTTCTTCCGGCAGGCGACGGAGCCGAATTACGACCTTGGGTGGCCCGTCGGTTTTGCCCACCTGTCCAAGCTCTCGCACGTTACGGCGTTTGCGAATGACGCGGCCTATAAAAACCAGAGCGGGCTTTCCCTCTGCTCGCTGCGGGTCTACGTCTCGAAGGTCGGGCTCCTTAATTCGGAGAAGGATTCCGCCGATGTCGACTTTGAGCAACTACCCATGAATCCAAAAGACAATTCGACGGAATGGAAGGGCTCAGTGGATCTCGACACCGCCCTGAAAAACCTGGACATCAGTGCCGAGGGCGACTATCTGCTGGAATGGCGGTTCGAATTTATTGACATGTCCGACAGCATACAGACATACTGGGTCCGTGCGACCGTGCACGTGGATACCACCGGACCGCAACAGCGGCTGCTCCTTGCCGGCAAGAACCTTACCGGGACCGCGTCCGACGGGAAATGGGCCGAAGTGGTTGCGACCGATTCCCTTGCGGAGCCCGTGCGCGCCATGCGGGCACTCGCGGTTGACGCGCAGGGCCATGTCGTAAGGCTGTTCAACAGAACGAGGGTTTATTCGAGGCGCTTCGGGTTCGGCTGGGCCCCCGGCGCGAAACCGCTGGCCCAAGGCCAGTACACGCTGCTTGTCCAGTCGTTCGACTTCGCTGACCCGGATTCCGCGGCCTATGCGAATCTGCTTAACATCACCGACTCCGACACGTCGGTTTGGGACTCCGTGATGGAAAAAGGGTCGTTTAAGCCGGGATTCAACGGGACCACGTTGAGAGATACCTTCTGGGTGGACAATACGGCTCCGTCGGTCGTGTCCAACTCGGTGTCCTTGACCCCGACCCCGGATTCTCTGGCTAGCGGATGTGGACACTCCAGAATATCGGGTGGTACGAGCGTGCTCAACTCCTGCAACCTGGCATCGCTCTCGTTCCGCGTGCACGAGGACACTCTTGGCCGCGATACCCCCGAAGTGAAGGTGGAGGTGGTGTTCGAGGATTCGGTGGCGCATAGGAAGGTCTCCTTTGAAGGAACCCTGCCGATGCGCAGTTCAAACGAACTTTATACGTTCGAGGAAACCCATGCGAACAGGCTGAAGGATGGCGTGTATTCTATAACCGCAAGGTTGACCGATCCGGCCGGGAACGTGTCGGAGACGAGGGTGAAGAACAAGGTCATTGTCGACAGGACTGCACCTTCCGTGTACGATGTCTTTGTGGGCACGGCTTACGATTCCATAGCGGAACTGGGAACCCTTGGAGGTTTTGTTGCGCAGAACATGGATGACCCTCGCAATGTCTCTACGGTTTGGTGTAATCGTAAACTCGATGTGCCCGGTATATCGACGGGCTGGCATTCCGCCGACTCGCTGACGTTTACATCTGGCGCGACACAGAAAATGCTGCATTTTAGTATCACGGACCTCGCGCAGGGCCAGCCGGACGGGAACTGGACTGTCTATCTCGGCTGTTACGATGTCGCTGGGAATTTCGGTACGGGGCTCAGCTTCTTCGGAATGGGGGCGCGCTACCCGCGCATCACGTTCCCCGTTGATACGTTGAATTCCTTCTATTACGGTCGCGTGCTAGTGAAGGGCATCGCTCCGAACCCGGTTACGCACGGAGACGGGAGCGACCAGTACGGGTCTTTCGAACTCTCCTGGAAGGGGGACGGCGATTCGGTGTGGCATTACGACGGTTTTGAATACTTGTCTTCCGGTGCAAAGAATGATGCTGAACGCGACTTGGCCATCTGGACGCTTGACACTGTACCCTCCGGCATCGATACGCTTCGGTTGTCGGTGCGTGCGTGCGATACATGCGCCTGGGTGTCGACCCAGCACGAAGTCCTTGTCTATGCCCAGATAGATTCTCTGTATCCCGACACGAGCGAAATGAAGATCCGGATTTTTCCGCTGGATAGCACACATTCCGTCGGAACGAGCGACACTCTGCTCATTGGGTTGGAGCATGTGACCGATACCACCGTATGGAAACTGAAAGGGACAATTTATGTGCGCTCGCAATTCGACACTTCTATGGTCGAGGCGACCAACTTTACCTTTGACCCCGCGGTCGTATCACCGTTCCAGGACAAGCCGGCGAATCTGGACAGCGGCCTCTACATTTGGCAAGAGAACGGGCTTTGGAACGTTTACTGGGTCGGAACACCCAAGGGTACCATCATAGATACGGCTTATCTCCAGCAAAAGTCATTGGGCTTAGCCCCTGTGCCTGTACCCGATACTGTAAAACGCATGGTCCCGAAGCTCACCTTGAGGTATCTCGGCTCGTCGATAGCTACGACGGATACAGCGTTCGCGATGGCGGACATGGACTCGAGTGCGATGGGTTCCGTGGAAACGGGCTCAATAGTCGTGCCTGCGTACGACCGGAGCGCGACATGGTGGCTTGACAGCCTCGGCGGTAGTCCTCTGCACATACAGTTCCGCACGGATTCCTCGTTCATCGTCGATGTTTCCAGTGTCGAGTCGACGGACAGTCTGGTATTCTGTGGTAAAAATGCACGACCCGCATACGATGCGATATCGTCGTTCATGGGTGTGGGGATGGTGTACGTGCATCCTTGGCAATACACGATGCGTGTCGTCTGGAACGGCTATACTGACGGCGGGCTGGAACCCGGTGGCGATTCAGCCTATGCCAAGGTGGTCGCGTACAGCAAGGCGGACCCTTCGCAAATAATTACGGATTCTATTGCGTGGCTGCTGGACCGTGCGACAACCCAACTTTGGCCTGGGACAATGCTTGCGAACACGCTGTTCTTTGACTTTGACTTTTCTGATACGCTGCCTGTGAAGCGCGAGGAAATACTGTTCAAGTATGGTCTGCATGGGCAACCCGCCTATGTGACGGAGCAGGTCGTCGATTCGAAGGATCAGGTCGTGATGACTTTCGATCAGAACAAATTTACTCCATCGGGCCCCTCAAATGATGCGAATGACGTCAGTTGGAACGGGGTCAAGCCCGACAGCCTCCCGGCCGACCTTGGAGAATACACCTTCCGTGTGATTGCCTATTCCGATTCTGCTGGCGTGAATGCGGTCGATACCTTGGAATATGGTTTTTCGCTGGATACCCGCGAAAATTTTGTGGAAGCGGACGATTCCGTGACAATTGGTGGATCTGGAAGCGGAGCCGCTGGGCAAAATTATCCGGCGGTGTTTACCATGGACGAGGCTCACCGCGATTCTCTTGGCTATCTGCGCTATGAGGGCAGCTTAGACTACCTGATGAGATCCCATGCCGAGGTACGGCACCTGCCCGAAGAAGAGAGGATTGTGTACTACAAGTGGGAACCATGGAATGCTGTGAATGGATCCTTTGCGATACAGGAATACGCATTTTACCAGAAGTATCGCTACAGCGTGGGTATACGTAGACATAGGGATAAGTTCCCGGTGACGATTGCGGTGCTGCTTTTGTCGGAAGGGTTTGATGCTTCTACCGGGCATTGCCGTACGGTAGAGGGGGGTATTTTAGGAGGGTTAAGTGGTTTACCTGGGGGGGAAGCAATCGGTGCAATAGTAGGCAACGAAATATGCGATTGTGATGCTTCCAACAACAAGCATCCGTACAAGATACGGATTTTCAAGAGGGATATTCCTGAAGCTGGCAAAGGACAGGTAAATCTAGATATTTCGCTTGATGAAACAGATGTTGTCGCATACAATGCAAATGGTTCAAAACAGTATCCCATTATTATGGGTATAAAGGTGATGCCTGCGGATGCGTATGGACTTATTGTGAATGATACTACCGGTGTGCTTAAGGATTCTGTCGTGACTGGATTTGCTGAGGATGATTTTAAAAATCAATTCAATGAAAATGAAATCTGGGATACTTTGAAAACAAAAAATGAACAGGTGGCAATATATACATCTGAGACCGGGCTTTACCACTGGTTCAACAACTTTAGAGAACAGCCCGTTTTTTGGGAAACAGGAAAGTACGACTTTGATGATGATTATACGATGTTTGTGGCTCAAAACGTTCTGGTGAATCAATCGCCTTGCGTACCTGATACATCGAAAACGGATAGTAGTTCAAACTTTGTTTGTGGCCCTAAGACTGCTAAGGAAGAATCTGACAAAAATCTTCTTGCACTTTACAATCCTCATCATGACATGCTGAATGTTATTGTCCAACCCCCAGCGCAGAATGCCTACTCGAGCAGGACATATTCCGCTCCAAAGGGGTGTAGCGATTATGAAAATTCTGGGAAGGATGTTCGATTAAATCTGACAATTTTTTCGCCGACGAGTTATGTTCACCCGCCCTGGGGTTACAATAACCTTGCTAACCGTTACGTGCGTTTTGACCCGACGAATGCCACCTTATTCGGTAACGGAGGGTATTTCTGGGCCAACTATACTGACAATGACAGTGTTCCCTTGCCTTCAACTATGAAAAACCATTACGGGAACAACGGCTGGGAATTCAGTTACGACGATGATAACTCCCGTATTACCGCATTCGAGGCGGAACGGTTCCCCATGCGGCAATCGGGTATGAACCCGCTTTGGTTCGGTGACGAGATAAATACTGGTAATAGGGATTCTCTCTATCTATCAAAATTCGCCATAACATATTTCAACGCCGGTACCAATATCCCGTTCCGGACAGTGGCGAGAACGAACGGGGGGATGAATAAGATTGTTAATAGTACGGATGCTACTGCGAAGCAGGATAACTGGGTGAATACGACGTGCGACATCAACCCGCTGGACATCAGCTTCTTTGTCGCTCCGGCCATTTCCCCGAATGTGGCAATCAAACAGGATGGACTCTGGGTTCGCTATCCGTTTAAGGGCAGCTTGGATACCATTTCGCTTTCCTCCCCCCATTACAATGACGCATCAAAATTCGTATTCTATCCCGATTTGCGCTCCCGTATCCATGTAGGGACGGGTGACTGGGACGATTCGCTCTGGACTGCAAAATATGTCGTGGTGAGTGGATCGGATACACTGATTCGGAATCCGGTTACGGACTTGTCGTATGGATTGGTGCCCGTGCATCCTGTGCCTATCCCGTCAGTAAACTTGCTGGACAGTGTTTGTCGGTATGTGTTACGGCCGGGGGATTCTGCAAACGGTTACTGGATTGTTCCCAAGGATTCCATTGATTCGGTGAATATTGACAAGGGCAAGTTCATCTACACGGCATACAACGCGACGAATTCCGGCTTCATTCCTGTCGTGACGGATTCTGCCGGGTCGCGGCTCACAAATAGCGGCTGGGATACCGTGAGGGTGACCGGTGGCGGCTGGACCCTCCGCAATCCAGGCGTAAGGGATACGCTTGCGCTGGATTACGTGTTCTCTGCGGACGGGACTATCCCGGTAAACATGAAAAACAGTAACCATTCTGTCCCGCTCAGGAATGTCCTCGTGCAGAACAATGTCGGTACGCTCTTGACGGATTCGTGGGTCAAGGAAATGGACGTGACGCTCGATTCGCTTGTTTACCGTGATGACTCGCTTGCCGATACAGCGCAGCAAAGGCATAGTTTCCTTGACGCGGCTTACGACGCGACCAACAGGGAGTTCAACGTCGAATGGAACGGTGTGGCCCCGACGTTCCGCATGAACGAAATCGCGACGTTCCGTGGGCGTGTGCCCGGAGATAAAGCTCCCTGGAGACTCAGCTATGTACACGGTAGCTACACGTACCCTGTCGCAGAGGGTGTGCAGGATACCGTCCCGGTTACGGAACCGCTCCCGGTATTGACGAGGTTCAACATGAACCACCTGCACGGCAACGCGAGTTTCTTCCTCATGTGGGGTGACGAAAAGTCTGGGATTACACGTTACCGCAAGCTGGACCTGCTCGTGGGCAACCGCGTGGATCCATCTGACAGCGTCCATGTGCAATCCATGTATGCCAACGCCGGTGCGGATTTCGTGCCTGGGGCGTGGGGGGCTGACCCGGTCGACGTGACGGTGCGCAGCGTCTCGCCGAACGAATACGTGTACCGCACGTTCAAGAACCTTGCCGTGACGGGTCCGATGGTGGAAATCTTGCCGTCGCACGACTTCGGCGAGGACGACAGCCTTTGGCCCATAGTCAGCGTAAAAATGTCCGAGGCCGATGTGGCCGCCACCAAAAAGGACGTCTCCGAACTCGCCATATACAAGCCCGATACGGCGGCAGGCGAGATTGTGCCGCTCACGCCGAGCTGGCAGGAATGTTTCAGGGAAGACCCCAATGGCGACATTCGCGTCTCCTGCGATTCTTCCGGAAAGTGGAACTACGTGATGCTCAGGGCGAAAACCCGCACGTTCTCGGACTTTATCGTGCTTGACACGGCGTCGGCGACTTCGTACGAGCCTGTTGTTACGCCTCCCGTACCGGATACGCTGATTTGTGCGGAACCCATGCTCGATACCGTATGGGCGGGAACGTACAATGGAAGGCTGGAGTTCGCGAATCCCTGTGTTGGCCGCGCCAACTATCTGCTGCAGCTTCGTTTTGGCGGGAATGTCGCTGCCGAACACCAGGGTGTGCTCTCGGGCCCGACAATTGGGTGGGAGGCCCGCCGCGGGGATGTATGGTTTGCGGCTGACATCTACACGTCCCGAGTCGACTTCTATGGTATGGACGGATCGACGGAACACCTTGCCGGTCCGATGGTTCGTGTGGACTCCCTCCGGCCTTGGATTCCGTATCTCGATATCACGGTTGCGGACGGCGACAGCGGTTCCCGTGTATTGCTTGTGTCCGCGTCGTTCGCCGATTCCGTTAGCGGTGTCGCAAATGCCGTCGTGGATGTGCGCTATGGCGGCTATGTCGTGGAAAGACGGGTAGTACCTTACGGTGGTGCAGCCGACACCTCGCTTGTTGAACAGTTTGTCCTGAGCCCTTCGCTGCTCGCTGCTTGCACGGGCTGCCGTGCGACGGTGAATGTTCGCGTCGAGGACATGGGTCACAATTATGTGGAGGAATCTTGGCGTTCAAGACAACTTTATCCATTCCCGTCGTCGCTCGCGCTGTGGTATCCGATGTCGGAAGGTAGCGGAAATGTTGCTCATGAGATGCTCGTCGGGTTGGATTTGTCGCTTGATAGCGTGATGACCCCTTGGGTGTATGGCGGAAGGCTGTCCTTGCAAGACCCGGGAGATCGCAGCATGACACCGGGTGTTCTCCATGGTGATTCCGCAACCCCGATAAGCGTAGAATTTGATGCCATTGTTGGCAGGCGCAGTGGAAACGTGTTTACTTGGCATGATGATAGTGTCAATCTGATGATAGGAGTTGAGGATAATCGATTCTATGTGGATGCTGGACATGGTTCTGTGGAATTTTCGCACTTCGTCGGCAGTGGTGCTTCCGAACGATATGTATTTGTATTTGATACTTCCTTTGTTACCTTGTACGTGGACGGGAACTTTGTTGAGCGGGTCGCTCTCCCGGGAGGTTTTGTAATGCGGAACAATGGCAAGCCTATACTGGGTCATTGTTTTGGCGAACCGTCTGCCTACTTCCGCATGTCAAACCTGCGTGTGTACCGCTCCGCGCTCACTGCGGAACAGGTGCAGTTCCTGCAGAACCTGGACAGCCTGCCCCCGTACAGGGAACCCGGCGATACTTCTACTGTAGACACGTTCGTGGTCGATTCCACCCCGGTTTGGCTCGCGGTTCGCTCCGTGGAACTTGATTCCGTGTCTGGTCTCGTGGTAGACCAGTCCTGTGCTCTGCCTGGTCGTTCGTACCTGCGCCAGGGTTCGGGAACATCCGGTATGGCTGTCTGGAACGTGGACGCGCCCCGTGCTGGGAACTATGCTTTGTACGTGTTCGGTCGAGGCTATCCGTCTGCCAACTCACGCGTAGAGGTTTCCGTGAACGGAGTAGATGTCGGCGCATACGAACTGCGGCCCTCCGGTCTGTGGGAAAGTTCCCGCATGGGCGATTCGCTTCTGTTCGCGCTTGACTCCGGCCTGAACCGCATTGCGCTGCATCCGCTCGGCGGAGCGGAACTTGCGGGCGTCGCGGTGGGCTCCGCGCCGAGCCTCCCCGAGGCGCACCTCGTGGACTACGGCCAGTCTGAATGGGCATCACCTGAGCCGAGTGTCGAGGCCCTCATCCATTATGACGATATTTACGACCTCACGTGGGCTCGCCTGAGAATCCATTTGCGCAACCTTACCGGCCAGTATATATACGGTGTCCGCATCCGTTACTACTACTCGGGCGAGGGTTCAGCCGTTGAGGCTCTATCGTGGGATCCTGGTGGTCCAGCGTCGGTGGTGCATGTTGCCGGAGATGTGTATTATGCAGAATATGCACTTGCCGAACCCATACCTCCATATGGCTCTCCGAATTTTGGGAATGACATCAAGATTGGGCTGCATCGTACCCCGGACTACAAACCATGGAAAATCCAGGACGACCCGAGCTACGAGCACGGCTCGACCCGCGGTTACGTGGAGGCGAAGGGTGTCGTCGTGCTGGATTCCAAGGGCGTGATGCTCAACGGCTGGAACTGCGTGGACGACGGTATGCCCGCGACGACACCCGCGTCGGGTATCCGCGCCCTCGCCGCCGAGGAGTCCAACGAGCCGTGGAAGAACAGCACCATTGCGATTTATGTTGAAAATACCGGTTTCGACACCCTATCCGGATTCGAGGCTCGGTACTACTACCGCGATGCCTCGGGCACCATGGAACATCCCGACTGGTACTATCTTGGGCCGGATTCGGTCCCCGCGACTCCTTCTAAGGTGTCCGCCGGCGGTAACCTTTACTATGTTTCCCTAGTGTACAACAACGTAGTCCTCAAACCCGGCAAGCGTTCTGCCGCCGTGAAGTTCGGGCTCCATGCCCGCGGCTGGTCCAGTTCCGCGTACAACGCGTACGACGATCCGTCGTATCACGGAATCGGCACGGGACAGAACTTGCAGGTGGCTGACTCTGTCGTGGTGCTTGATATGAACGGGAACCTGCTTTGGGGCGGTGTGCCTCGGCCGACCTTCTCGAACAACATAGTTGCTAGCGATTCCGGCGCAAGCCGCGTGACCCGCGTAGGCGATGTTGTTTACGTGAATATCGACCAGACGGGGTATTACTACCTTGAAGTCGTGGATGCCTTCGGAACGGTGAAGAACCGCATCTTCGAAGGGACATGGAACGTTGGCGAGCATACGGTGCAGATACCCGCATCCGCGATGCAACCCGGTCGTTACATTGTATTGCGACGTGGGAACACCATACTTAACTGGCAGTTGTTGAAATAGGGAAAAAGATTTATGAAAAGATTAGTTTGTTTTTTTGTTGTGCCAATGGTTTTTTTTCTTGTATCATGTACAACTGAACCCGATGAAGATAGGCCGGAATGGAATGCTGCAGAAGTATGCCCCGAAATGGGCACGAACGTCTACGGTATGCCTAATCGAGGTACTTTCACTGATGAACGAGATGGTCAAGTGTACAGATACACGACAATTGGTAATCAGGTATGGATGGCGGAAAATCTGAGGTACAATGCACCGTACAGTATGTGTTGTAATGATGAAGACTTCTTGGAACAGTATTGCGAGTTGATTGAACATAACTGCGAAACGACTGAATGCTGTAAAGAAAGCATGTGCAATACTTTTGGACGATATTATTCGTTAATGCAAAATGGTGATAGATTTGGTTCTTTTGATTATGCTCTTGCGGATGCAATTTGCCCCGATGGATGGCATGTTCCAACAAGAGAAGAATGGGTTGTGTTGAAATCTATAATGATTGCTCAAGGGGAATCGAATTCTGATGCAGCAATGCGAATGAAAAGTAATAATTCGAGTCATTTTGCAATATCAAAGAATTATTTGAATGAATATGACAGAATGAATGCTGGCTCTGACGCTTGTGCTTTGATGCTTGAACCATCTGGATATATGGAAAGCGATAAATATTTTTTTAAGACTGGGGCCCATTTTATTTCATTAGATCAATCAAATGCTTATGGAATATTGACAATTCATATTGCTAGTAATATTGAATTTGCGTCACATGGATTTAGAGATGCAATCCGTTGTGTGATGGATTAATCATGAAATTATTTCTTCTTTCATTAAATAGAGGTTGATATGAAAAATCTTATCATTGCTCTTTCTCTTCTTGTGACTTCCTCTTTCGCACTTTCTCTTGATCAGGTCCGTGCGGAGCTCAAGAAGTCTGCTTTTGCCCGTGATTCCGTGGAAATGAGCATCAGGACTACTGTCAACACTCCTGCGGGCAAGCAGGTGGTCTCCATCTACATGGTGCAAAAGGGATCTTCCAAGACCTATACCGAGATGAAGTCCCCTCTTCTGAACCAGCGCAGTATTGTGAACGGTTTGCGTATGAAGGTGATTGACCTGAATACAAAAAAGTCGCAGATATTGCCATACAATGGCGAGGCTTTGGAGGCGCAATCTTATACGAAGTTCAACCCGCTCGATTCCGGCGACTGGCAGGAACCTGTCCATGTTGCGGGTAACCTGTATTCAATTGCCGGTGACAAAGGAACGTTGTATTACGATTCCGCAAAAAAACGCATAGAAAAAATTGAAAGCAATGATGCCGAAAAGAATTCGCTGACCACATTCACCTACGACGCCTCGGACAACCTCAAAAAGATGGAGGTCTCGGTAATTGTATCTGGCATTGAGACCAAAGTGACGACAGAGATTCTCGCTTTGCGTAGTTCTGCAAAGTTTCCAGATAAATTATTCGAATTCTAGAAATTGATTTCTTACGTTTTGTCTGCCGGTTGTTCTCCGGCATAATACGCCTGGGCCTTCTTGATGAAGGCCTCTATTTCTTCTTCCGTCATGGGCGTTTCCGCTGACGGATTATCTTCAGACGGGACTTCGCTTGTTTCCGGAACCGGTTCCTCGCTTACTTCTTCTGCACTTGTTTCTTCCGCAGGCTCTTCGACGGCTTCTTCTGCCGGTTCTGCGGGTTGTTCAACAGGCGTTTCTATCGACTGTTCTGCCGTAGCGTCGTCGGTTGCAGTTTCAGCGGGAGCCTCGGCATTTGCTGCGGGCTGTTCTGCCGCAGTGTCGGTGGTTGCTTGCGGTGCGGGTTCTGTAACGGCGGCATCCTGGGCCGGGGATTCTGTTCCCGGCTCCTTCTCGTCGTCGGCAAACGGGTTTTCCTGGACTTCGCTCAAGTCTTCGCGGCCTTCGAGCATGGCGGTGAGGTCTTCCTCGGTCACGTTCCTGCCACGTGAGGTCCACAGCACGGCTTCGCGCATCACGGCGGCGATATCGCCCACGTTGCCCTGCTGGCTGCGTGCGAGTGCCTGGCTGCGGATAGCTTCCACAAGCCCCGGCTTAACTTCGGGATCTTTCGAGAAGAATACCGTCTCGCGGGCCATTTCCTCGGCGTAGTCGGGGTTGTTCTTCTTGCGGTAAATCCAGATGGGGCCAAACAGTTCGCTCTGGCGGAACACGACCTCGTCGGTCTTGATCATCTCGAGGAGCGCCATGAACGTCACTGCCGCCACGATGGGGTGGCTGTCGTTGTCGAGCAGGTCCTCGAAGAGGGCGCGCCCGTTCACGCTCAGGTAGTTGTTGATGGCCTGTTGGCGGTCCTGGATGGTCACGTAGTCCAGTTCGATATGGTGGATGGTTTCCGAAATCTTTGTCTTCAGGCTTTTCTGGTAGGCGCGGAAGAGTTGCCAGATGTTTGCGTCGGCGAGCGTGTCGTCTTCGTTCTGCGATTTTTCGAGGCGTCCGCGGGAATAGGTGCCGAAGTTCTTGGATTCCATCTCCTGCAGGCCGCCGGCAACTTGCTTGTAGCGCTGGTATTCCAGCATTTCCTTCATCAGCTGCTCGCGGTCTTCGTTGTAGGCTTCCACGAGTTCGGGGTCGCGTTCTTCGGCGGGGAGCAGTTCCTGCACCTTGAGCGCCATCAGGCGGCTCGCCATGCACAGGAAGTCGCCTGCCTTGGAAAGGTCCATGCCCGAGTAGGCTTCGACCCATTTCGCAAAGTCATCCGCAATTTCGGCGATAGGAATTTTATCCAGTGCCATTTCCTTTTTTTGCACCAGATAGACGAGCAAATCCATCGGACCGTTGAACGATCCAATGTTGACTTCGTAATCTTCCTGTTCCTCGATTTCGGTCATCTTTCGTGAAAGTTAGCAATATTTGGAAAAGCCATTTGTCTCCGGTTGCACCTTTTTGCATATTTGGGAACGGACCGATTTTTATAGGAGATGCCCTATGGCCATTGCGATGGAAGAGAACGTGAATGCGATGAAGTTTTCGAAGGTGTTCAAGGTCGAACCTGAGATGATCGACGACAACCACCATTTCAACAATGTGTGGTCCGTGCAGTGGATCCAGGACATCGCCATCGCGCACTCCGATTCCGTGGGCGGTACCGAGCTCATGAAGAAGCTAGGCGCCGGCTGGATGATTCATGTGCAGCACGTGGAGTACAAGAACCAGGCTTTCCTCGGCGAAGAAATCCGCGGGACTACGTGGGTCGATGCCTACGGCAAGGTCGCCTGTGTGCGCAAGTGCAAATTCGAGCGCGTCTCGGACGGCAAGGTAATCTTCGAGTCAGAGACGCAGTGGGTCTTTGTCAATATGGAAAAGGGACGACCCGCGGCCATCCCGGATGAAATGAAAGCGTTGTATAGGGAATAGCGGTGAGCAATGAGCGGTGAGCAATGAGGTTTTATACCTCACACCTCGAAGGCACGAAATGCCGACCTCAAAGGGGCTTTTGCCCCGCCCTCACGCCTCGAAGCGTAGCGAGCTCGTTACTCCACCGTCACGCTTTTTGCCAGGTTCCTCGGCTGGTCTACGTCGTTGCCGCGCAACACAGCGATGTGGTAGGCGAGCAGCTGCAGCGGAATGCAGGTGAGGATTGGCATGAGCATGGGGATGGTCTTGGGCACCACGATGATGTGGTCGGCAATCTCGTCGAGCGGGCTGCAGTCGTCTGTCGTGATGGCAATGACCTTGCCTCCGCGGGCCTTGATTTCGCGGACGTTGCTGATAATCTTGTCGAAGAGCGCATCCTTGGGCGCGATGACCACGACGGGCATGTTCTCGTCGATGAGGGCGATGGGGCCGTGCTTCATTTCGGCGGCGGGGTAGCCCTCCGCATGGATGTAGCTGATTTCCTTGAGCTTGAGTGCCCCTTCCATCGCGACCGGGTAGTTGAAGTGGCGACCCAGGTAGAGGAAGTTGTTCGCCTTGCTGTAAGCCTTGGCCAGTTCCTTGATCTTGTCGGAAAGCTTGAGCGTCTGCTCGGCGAGCTGGGGAAGTTCCAGGAGCGACTTCGCAATGTCGGCCCCCGTCTCGAAGCTGAGTCGGCGCTGGCGGCCGAGCAGGAGCGCGATCATGGCGAGCACGGTGACTTGCGAGGTGAACGCCTTGGTGCTTGCGACGCCGATTTCGGGGCCGGCGTGTAGGTACACGCCACCATCGCTCGTGCGAGCGATGGTCGACCCGACGCCATTGCAGATGGCGAGGGCCGTGGCCCCCTTCTGCTGGGCTTCCTTGAGAGCTGCGAGCGTGTCGGCCGTTTCGCCGGACTGGCTGATGGCGAGCACTAGAGTGCCCGGCTTGATGATGGGATTCCTGTAGCGGAATTCCGAAGCGTATTCCACTTCGACCGGCACCCCTGCGAGGTCTTCGATCATGTATTCGCCGACCATGCCGGCATAGTAGCTCGTGCCGCAGGCGGTGATGATGATGCGGTTGATGTTCCTCAGTTCCTTGATGTTCGTGTCGAGACCGGCAAGCTTTGCATTGCCCTCGGCCACGAGAAGCCTTCCGCGCATGGTGTTGCGCAGCACTTCGGGCTGTTCGAAGATCTCCTTGAGCATGAAGTGCTCGAAGCCGCCCTTGGCGACGGCGTCGGCGTCGAATTCCACGTCCTTGACTTCGCGCTGGACTTCGTGGCTGTTCATGTTGACGATGGAGTAGCTTCCGTCCTTCACCTGCACGATGTCGTTGTCGTCGAGGTAGACGACTTTTTGCGTGTGGTTGATGATGGCGGAGACGTCACTGGCGAGGAAATAGTCGTTGTTGTTCCCGATGCCGAGGATGAGCGGGGATCCGCGGCGGGCGCCGATGAGCGTCCCCGGTTCGTCGCTCGAGATGACGGCGAGGCCGAACGTGCCCTCGACAAGGGCGAGCGCCTTGATGACGGCGGTTTTCAGGTCGCCGTTGTAGAAACGTGCAATCAGGTGGGCCACAACTTCGGTATCGGTCTCGGAGTTGAACTTCACGCCGTCCGAGATGAGCTTGGCCTTGAGGCTTGCGTAGTTCTCGATGATGCCGTTGTGGACGATGGAAATCTTGCCGTTATAGCTTGTATGCGGGTGGGCGTTCTCGACGGTCGGGGCGCCGTGCGTGGCCCAGCGGGTGTGCGCAATGCCGATGGTGCCCTTGGGCGGGTCCACCTTGAGCTTGTCCTCAAGTTCCTTGATTTTGCCGGAGGCCCTTACCGCCTTGATGGTTCCGTTGTCAATAAGAGCGACGCCCGAGCTGTCGTAACCGCGATATTCCAGTTTCTTGAGCCCGCCGACGAGAATGGGCAAGGCTTGGTTTGTGCCAATGTAGGCGACTATTCCGCACATATAAAGTCCTTAAAAACGATAATTCCAACATAATATACGAAAAGAACGTGTAAAAATCTTTTTTTCGTGCGCTAAATCACTGTCGTTTTGCTATTTTACTGATGTCAATTCAAAAAGAGGACTTCTTATGAAGACAAAAATGATTATTGCAGCTGGCGCTATTGCCATGCTTCTGACTGGATGCGACCAGTTCTGCCAGGGCCCGAAGACCAAGACTTCCCTTGTCACAGAAAAGGAAAAGTACAGCTACGCTCTCGGTGCCCATTTCGGCAACCAGGCTCACTTCCAGCTTGTTACCCGTGATTCCATCGACTTGGACATTGACCTCTTCATCCAGGCGTTCAAGGAACGTTATATGGAAGATTCTGCTAAGTTCCTGATGAACGACTCCGTGATTTTCCAGACCCTGACCGACCTCTCCCAGGCCCGCCAGGCCGAAAAGGTCAAGAAGGATAGTATCGCTGCCGAAGCCAACAAGGCTGCCGGCGAAGCCTTCCTCGCTTCTAACAAGACTGCCGAAGGCGTCGTGACGACTGCCAGCGGTCTTCAGTACAAGGTCATCACCGAAGGTACCGGTGCTACGCCTGAAGAAGGCCACATCGTGAAGGTGCACTACACCGGTACGCTCCTCGACGGCACCAAGTTCGACAGCTCCGTCGACCGTGGCGAACCTCTCGAGTTCCCGATTAACGCCGTGATTCCGGGCTGGACCGAAATGCTCAAGCTCATGAAGGTGGGCGGCAAGGTGACCGCATGGATCCCGAGCGACCTCGCTTACGGTCCGCATGGCCGTGGTTCCCAGATTCCGGGCAACAGCCTCCTCGTGTTCGAAATGGAACTCATTGACACCCATGCCGCTGACGCTCCGAAGGAAGAACCGAAGGTAGAAGCCAAGGCCGCTCCGAAGGCCGCCGCCAAGCCGGCTGCCGCTCCGAAGGCTGCTGCCGCCAAGCCGGCCGCTGCTGAACCGGCCAAGACCGAAGCTGCTCCGGCCGAAGCTCCGGCTGCTGCCAATCCGTAATTGGTCTGCCGGCTACACCGGCTCCATTATCGATTTTTGCCCTGGCTTTCCCGCCAGGGCTTTTTTTTAATAGTTATCTTTAATTCGCTTTGTTTATGGATAGGTTTTGATGTCCCTTTTTAGACTTTTTGTTCTTTTTATTCTTGTGTCCCTTGTAGGTTGTCGCGAAGAGGCGAAAATTGCAGACCTGCAAGAAGAAGGCAAACAGCTTGCTGCCACGGCAGATTCGCTCAGGCTCGAAATAGACCGGTTGCAGCAGCTCCCGGGAAACTGGATTATCCATAACGATACTGTCCGCGCGGGTGACGGCCTTTTCCAGGTGCTTTACCGCATGCAGATCAACCAGAAGGAACGAGGCAAGATTGTGATCGGCATGCAGGACAGCGTGGAGCTTTCCAAGATGCGTGTGGGACATGTGTTCTTTGCAGCCCTGGATTCCAGCGGCAGCGTCCAGCGTTTCCGCTATGCGCCCAATCCGGCGGTCATCCATGTGATGAGCAAGGTGGATACAGGTTACGTCTACAGTCGTATCGAGAAGCCGGTAAAGATTCGCCAGTCCGTGTACGAGGGCGTGATAGAGAAGGACGGTACTCTGAGCGGCATTCTGCATAAGGTCGGCATCCCTTCGCGCATGGTAGGGATCGTGGGCGGAGTGCTTCAGTGCAAGGTCGCCTTCAGGCAGGCTTGGCCGGGCGACCGTTTCCGCATTTTGCTGGAAGAGACGTTCTACCAGGATTCCATCTGGATTGATGGCAAGGTGATTTATGCCGAGTTCGAAGGCCGGACTGTCGGCCACCACGAGGCGTTCCGCTATTACGACGGCGACCCCAAGAGTACGTACAATGCGCATTACACGGAATCGGGCGAGGCGCTGATTTTTGACGGACTCCGTTACCCGCTAGATCGCCTGCACATTACAAGTTCCTACGGCTCCCGCATCCATCCCATTACAGGCAAGCGCACAGTCCATCACGGAGTGGACTATGGTAGCCCCACGGGCTCGCCTGTCCACGCTGTCGCAGTCGGTGTCGTGACCGTCTCGGGCTTTGACCCGCTGAGCGGGAACAAGATTGCCATCAAGCACAGGGACAATTCGGTGAGCTGGTATATGCACATGTCGTCTCGCGGTGTGGGCGTAGGGGCTCACGTGTCGGCGGGCCAGATTATCGGGCGCGTCGGTTCGACCGGGCGCAGCACAGGCCCTCACCTGCATTTCGGTTTCAAGAATGCGAAGGGCGCCTGGATCAATCCGCTTTCGAAGACGATGATTGCGACCCCGAAGCTTGCCGGGGAACGCCTTGCAAAGCTTAAGGTTCAGGTTGCTGAAATTAGGAAGCAGGTGGAACTCACTCTCGCTGCCCCCGCCGTGAAGGTGAACGACACGACGGACGTGATGGTCCGCATGCGGGACGTGACTGGCGAGAAGTAATCCCGTTTGATTATTTGGAATGGATCGGGGACTTTATCACCTTGAACGCGCCGAAATGGTCGCGGCGGTTCAGCTGCGGCTTGCCGCCGACTTTGCGGGTGAGAGCAGGGAAGTGCCCTGTGGGTGAGTCGCCGTAACCTGCCGTTCTGACCATAGTTGCTTCTTCTGCGATTCTAAATGCTTCGTCCACGGATTCCTTGAGGGTCGTCTTGACAACGTCAGGCTCGATGCCGAACGTGTGGTAACTGTCCCGGTTCTTGTCTAGGAACTGTACGCTGGTCACCCCTGCGAATCCGCCGGCCACCGTCGGGATATAGTATTGACCGATTCCCTTGCCATAGCTGCGCGTGCCGACTACCGGGGCGTTCCTTGCCGCCGTGACTGCGGAAATCATGAGTTCTGAGCAACTGGCCGTTTCTCCGTTCTCGATGAATACGACGTAGCGGTCCTTTGCAATGCCATCGCCGGTCTTGCCGAAATCGGAGGGCACCATGATGGTGGTGTCGATTCTCTGCTTGTAATCGTTCCTTGAACTGTCGATTTCAGCAGAGATGGCGTAGCCGAGGACTGTGTTTTCGGGAAGAAATTCTGCGGCCATAGGTTCGCAAAGGTTTACCGATCCGCCGCCGTTGTCGGCAAGGTTGATGATTGTTGCCTTTGCACCTGCGGTTTGTTCGAGGGCTTCCTTGAATTCTCCGTACGTTCCTGTGACCATGGTTGTTGTATCGGTAAATTCGGTGATGGTAATTATGGGGATGTCTCCCCTGTAGTTGACAAATACGGTCGGTGCCTGGACTTGGCTTGCGGTGATGTCTACGGTGAGGGTGTCTTCTCCGCGGAGAATGTCGAACTGGTATACATCGCCGTCCTTGCTGGTTGTTTCGATTTGTTCAAAGGTGGATCTCGTTACGCTCTTGCGGTCTATGCTGACAATGATGTCGCCTTCCATAAGCCCGGCATCCTTGGCGGGACCTTGGGGGTATACGTTTGCGATGACGGCTTCTGCGTTGGGTGCGTGTTCAATGGTGTCTAGCCTAACTCCGAATCCGACACCGTAGTCGGAATAGAATAGCAGATCCGATATGGCTTCGTAGAAAGACGGATCAAAATAGTTCGTGAACGGGCAGCTCATCTGGTCGAACATGTAGTAGATGTCGCGGAACTCGGCGGGATAATCCTGGTATAAGGGGATGTAGCCGGCCTTGGCAAAATAGTCGTTCCGATCCCCCAGTTCGTGCTTCATGTGGGCGTACAGGTAGAACAAATCCAGCAATTCGTAGGCGACTTCGAATTCCTGGAGTTCTATCGGCAACTGCTCGAATTCTTCATCGTTCAGAGGGAGCTTCAGTCCCCTTGCCTCGGCAGCTGTGCGGATGGCGTCTTCAAATGGTCCGTCCTCTTCGTACTCTGTTGTCGTTGTATAGCAGGAGAACAGGAAGAAGGTCAAGATGGATATAAGTACTGTAAAAAAAGTAGTCTTGTTCATGGTCGCCTCGCATTAAGCTCTTATTTGATAAATATGAACTTTTAGAGTTCTTTTTGCAAGAGGGTGTCGGGATATTCTTCTGATTTTATGTAAGCTCCGCCGCCCGAGCTCTTTTTGGGGAGGATTTTCATCCGGTGTGCGCTAACGGCCTTGCTTTTTTTCTTCCCGAATTCTGTAGCCGCCGCATTTTCGACGCACTCGTAGATGGATTCGGTTTCGTCGCAGGGATAGTCGGGCTTTATGCCTGTTTTGTTGTACGATCCGTTTGTGGGAGTCCGGAATTCCAAGTTGGTGATGATGGCGAGCCCGCCTTCGAGTGTGCTCCAGGTAGTCTGGCCGATTCCCTTGCCGAACGTTGTATGGCCTACGACAGGGATGGGGGCGAGTTCAGTGACTGCGGCTGTGAAAATCTCTGCGCAGCTTGCGCTATTCTCGTTGACCAGAATGAGGAATTTCCCATTTTCACCGGCATCGCCCTTCTTCGCTTCTTGGCTATCGCTACGGTGTACCGCTTTCCCGTCCGCTCTGAAGGCTCTCCAGTTTCTTGTCGATAGAGTCCCTTTTTTAACGAACAGGTCCGCCATGCTCACGCACTGGCTCACGTGTCCTCCGGGATTGTTCCTGAGGTCAAGAATGCGCACGCCTTTCTCGTTGCGTGTGGAGTCTAGGTAATCCCTGAGCTCGCCGAAAGATCCGGTGTCCTGGTCAATGGTTTGGGGCTTGAATTCTCTAATTTGTATGTAAATTAATTCGCCGATGGTGTCGATGAAGATTGTCGGTGCATAGATGTCCGCTTTCTTCATCTTGTAGGTGTGCGTGGTAGAGTCCTTTTCGATCTTTAGGGAGATCTTCTCGCTGTAGGCCATGACGGAATCGAAGACGCTCAGGTCTTCCTGGGTCTTGATTTCGTGGCCGTTGATGCTGATGATGTTTCCGTAGCGGGGAACTCCGGCTTCTGCTGCCGGGCTTTTGGGATACACGCGGTAGACGAACAGGACGTGTTCTGCTTCGGGGTCGTACATGTACTCGAGCCCGATATCCCCTTCGATGATGCTGGATGTCATCTGCTTTTCCGCTTGCTTGCTTTTGGAAGGGGGAACGTAGCGGGTGTAGGGGTCGTCGAGCGCCCTGTAAAGGGTTTGGACGGAATCCCCGTCGGGGTCCAGCTTGTCCAGTTCGTCCTCGAACAAGTAGGTCTTCTCGAGGAGCCAGTAGTTGTACTGGTATTCTGTCGGCTTGGGAGTCTCTTTTACGGGCGACATGAAGTCGCTACAGGCAGTGAGAAAGACGAGAGCGGAGAGAAAGACGAGAGACGCGCCGCATTTGTCATTGCGCGCAGCCAATGAAGCCGTCTGAACGAAAGGCCAAACCATGAAATTTCCTTCCTACCGTCTATTTCCCACTGTATACTCATTCCTTTGACGATTAGCTCGAGGCACGAGGTTTAAGGCTCGGACAATATTCCTATTGATCGATGCTCAATCCCTTCTTATCGAGCAGGACGCGCGGGATTCCGCCTTCCATCGGGTTTTCTATGATGGAGATGACGGAGAGGTTGTCGCACTCGGCCAGGCTTTCGGGGAGCGTGGCGAGCTGGTTTGCGTCGAGCACGAGTTCGCGGAGCTTCTTGAGGTTGCCGAATTCAGAGGGGATGGCCCCGATGTGGTTGCCCGAAATCATGAGAATTTCGAGGTTCTCGAGTTTCCCGAGGCTAGCCGGGATGGACGTGAGGTCGTTGTTGTCCAGGTAGAGCTTTTCGAGGCTCGCCATCTTCCCTATGGCGGCCGGGATTTCGGAGAGCATGTTGTCGTGCAGGCTGAACTTGGTGACCTTCTCCCACTTGCCGACTTCGGGGGTGAGGTCGAGGAGCTGGTTTTTCGCGATGTTCACCTTCTGCAGGTTCTTGAGGCTGCCCACGGTGTCGGGCAGTTCGGAAAGGCTATTGTAGCCCAGGTAAAGGTTCGTGAGCTTCGTGAGGTTGCCGATACTGTCGGGCAACGACATAAGGTCGTTTTCGCTGACGGAAAGGCTTTTTAGATTTTTCAGCAGGCCGATGTCCTCGGGAAGTTCCACGAGGAGGTTCCTGTCGAGGTTCAGTTCTTCGAGCGATTCGATCTCGAAAAGGGTGGGCGGAAGAATCCTCAGACCCTTCTGGGACAGGTCGAGTGAAGTGACCTTTTCGTCTTTGGCTTTGGCAATGATATCTAGCAAGTTCATAAAAAGCTCTCCTAATGATTAAATCATAGTATTTTTACAAAAACATAGGGGTCCGGCAGAAAAAAAAAGTAAAAAGAATGCTTTTTGCTCAAATGAGCATTGGATTTTTGCGATTTTGAAAAGTTTTTTTAAAGATTTTTCGCTTGGACTGTCCAAAATGGACCAATTGAAACTATTTTTAGTGTGCAAATACGAGACAATACATTATTAAATGGTGTATTGGTCGATTCCACGTTAGAGGATAAGAATGGAATTAACAAAATCTCAGGAACGTCGGTTGGCTTTCGTAGCTAGCCTCTTAAGTCTCAATCCCAACGACCCTACTGACAGAATTAAAGCCCTCAGGCACCTGAATCTGGACGAGGACGGTTGTTTCCATGGATTCCAGTATTCCCAGGGTTTCCTGGAATTCTTTATCTTCCTCGATGAGACCACCCCGCTCGAAAAAGTGGTTTCTCACCTGACGAAAGACCTGAAGCAGCTGCAGATTGCCGTGTTCCGCACGAGCGACCCGGAAAATCCGTTCTTCATGTCGCTGCGAGAAGAGGCCGACCCCTGGGCCATCAACAAGATTAGCGACGACGAAGAGGATGATGGCGAAGACACCCCGGCCAGCCGTCCCTACATGGAAACCCTCGAGATTACGGTGCTCCGCACCCGCTCTAGCCGCGATATCACGGACAGTGAACTGGAACGCACTCTCAAGGACATGCGCCGCAAGCTTTCTATCTGGAAGACCGAAGTCAAGGCCAAGCTCGAAATTATCGCCGAGCACGACGACCTGACCCGCGACTTCCGCTCCGTGGACGACAAGCTTGAAATCGTGATGGATTCCGACCCGCTGCACATGACCAGCGAACACGGCGAGCTCTTCCTCGGCTTCTGCCCGATTCGCACGATTTTCGATTACCACGTGAACCTCGGTAAGCGCCTCAAGACGAAGCACAACATGGCTATCGTCAGTAGCAACATCCGTACTTACCTCGGCAACCTCACGCACACGAACGCTGCCCTTATCGATGCCTTCCAGACGATGGAACGCGCCGACGACAAGAACGTGGACGTGGAAGACTTCCCGTTCCTGCACAACGGCATGACGCTGACCGGCGATGACCTGCGCCTCAAGGAACGCGACGGCAAGAAGGTGCTGTTCATTGAACGCCCGAAGATCATCAACGGTGCCCAGAGCTTGTTCACCTACGAAAACTACTTCAAGAAGAGCAAGAAGCCGGTGAACCCGAAGGTGCTCGTGAAGGTCGTGGTGCCGTACCCCGGTGCCGATACCTTCCTGAACCAGGTGACCATGGCGAACAACCGCCAGAACCCGGTGTTCAGCTACCACCTGCGTGCCGCCGACGACCTGCAGTTCTTCATCTGGCAGCGCTACCAGGAAGAAGGCTTCACCTACGTCTACAAGGACGGTGTACGCCTCAAAGCCCGTACCCGTAAGCTCGAAGTCCGCATGCGCCCGGAACTCGCCAAGACGCTGTTCATGATGGACGGCAAGCTCAGCGAATGCCGCAGCAGCGACTGCATCTTCGACAAGGAAACGCTGTACCAGCGTTGCTTCGGCGCCTTCGTACGCGTTGCCCCCGAAAAGGAAAAGGATTTCGTCCGCAAGACCATCGCCTACACCAAGGCCTGGCAGTTGCTCACTCGTTTGCCCATCAAGATTCGCCGCGTGGTCCCGGGCCAGGGCGTGTCTATCGAGGCCAACGACGATAACCCGCTGACAAGGATTACCTGGAACGGCCGCCTCGAAGACAAGTTCATCTTCCGCAGCGCCGTGAAGGACCTCGTGGTGGCCATTGCGCTCCGCCACTGGCTCATCTACGGCGACCCGATTCGCGACTTCGAATACCTCGTCGAAAACGAGCTCGACTTCAACGAGTCCCTGCTGAAGTATGCCTCCAAGATCTACAGCGAAGACCTGAAGGGCATCCTCATCAACGAGTTCAAGGACAATCACGACTACTACGACACCATTACGACGATTGACAAGGATTCCGGCGAATCCGTCGAACGCCGCCTGTGGAAGGGCTTTGCCAATACCGCCACCTACGAAAAGGTCATGGACCTCCTCGAAAAGAAGGATCCGGCCTGGAAGAAGTGCCGCGGTGGTATCGAGGCCTTCATCTAGTCGTTTTTGCCAATTAAGCGATTTTGGAAAACCCGCCGTAAAAGGCGGGTTTTTCTTTTGTGTGGACAATGTATTACAAAATATATATTATAGTTAACGTTGTTTTAAAAAACAAACTTGTTTTATAGTTTATATGTGCTGACAGTGTTGACAAATGAATTGATATAGATTAGATTCTCTACGTTGTGGAATAAGAAAGGAGCAGAGTATGCCTGTAGTTTGCGTCAGGATGGACGAAGAAACAAAGCAAAAGTTTGATGCATTTTGTAACTCAGTTGGAATAACGATTTCGGCAGCCATTAACATGTTCGCAAAAATGACGATACGGGAAGACCGATTGCCGTTCGATATAAAGGGATCCTCGAATAGTGGAAATGGCAAAATGAAAAAGAGTGCATTGGCAAAAGACGACGAGAAAGAGGAGTGAGATTTTCAAGTTTAAGAGTGTGATGGGAATTGAAAAAGGACGCACCGATGGTGCGTCCTCGTTTTTTTTGCTTCTTGCTTGTATTAACCTATTGATTTTACGACGCAATTCGTGACGAACGTGTTTCCGTCGTAGAGCTTAATTTCCAAGCCTTCTTCCAGCGCAACGGATTGTGCCAGTTTTACCTGGTAGGGAATCGGCTTGCCCGGTTCGATCATGTAGACGTCGCTTGGAATCTCAAGCGTTCCGGCGACAACAGCGGTGCGGATATGGAATTGCGGGTTGGTTATCCTTTGCTGTGTTGGCCTACGGCCTCCTTCCTCTCTTGTTGGGGTTGGGATTTCTGTTCTGAAGAGGGTGCCTTCTTTTACGGTGTTCGGGGTCGCGACAACCATGCCTCTGACGACGTCGCCGCGGCCCGCTTCTCTGAGCAAAACACTTTTGGTGTCGCTGCTTCCGTTTGCGAGTTGCCGTCCCTCATCTGGACCGGCGAGGACTGTGTATACGGCTGTCTTGCCAAAGCCGATGCATTCCACTTTTTCGCCTGCATGGACGGTTCCCCGTTCTGGCTTGCCGCAAACGGCAAAACCGCTTCCAGTAATCGAGATGGCGTCGTCGACTGGCATGAGGAACGGTTCCTCTGGCTTTTTGGGCTTTTTGGGTGTTCTCGGAAGTCTCGTGATAATGCCCGCGCCAACGGTCCGGCCCCCTTCGCGAATAGCGAAGCGGAGATCCTTTTCCAAGGCGATGGGAGCGATTAGGTCCACGCTGATTTCTGCAGTGCTGCTTGGCGTTAGCATTTCGACCCCGTTAAGGAAATCGATCGTGCCGGTCACGTCGGTGGTGCGGATGTAGAACTGCGGGCGGTAGCCGTTCATGATGGGGGTATGGCGTCCGCCTTCTTCCTTGGTTAAGATGTATATGAATGCGTCGAAAGAGGTCTGTGCGGTTACCGATTTGGGGGCGGCGAGGACCATGCCGCGCTTAATGTCGTTTTTGTTTGCGCCACGAAGAAGCAGACCGACATTGTCGCCCGCCTGGGCTTCGTCGAGGAGCTTGCGGAACATTTCTACGCCCGTGATGACGTATTCGGCTGTTTCGCCGAAGCCCACGCATTCCACCTTGTCGTTCAGGTGAATGATGCCGCGCTCGATACGGCCTGTTGCTACGGTGCCGCGTCCGGTGATTGCGAAAACATCTTCGATGGGCATCAGGAACGGTTTGTTGATGTTGCGCTGCGGGAGAGCGATGTAGCTGTCGCAGGCGTCCATGAGGTCCATAATCTTGCCCTGGTAGAATCCGTCTCCTTCAAGGGCCCTGAGGGCGGAACCGCGGATGACGGGCGTGTTGTCTCCGTCAAATCCGTATCTGGAAAGAATGTCGCGGATTTCCATCTCGACGAGGTCGATTTGTTCTTCGTCGTCTATCAAGTCGCACTTGTTAAGGAATACGACGATGTATTTTACGCCGATTTGGTGTGCAAGCAAAACGTGCTCGCGAGTCTGGGGCATCGGGCCGTCAATGGCGGAAACAACGAGTATGGCGCCGTCCATTTGGGCGGCTCCGGTCACCATGTTTTTCACGTAATCGGCGTGCCCCGGGCAGTCGATATGCGCATAGTGGCGATTGGCTGTGGAGTATTCCACGTGCGAGGTGTTGATCGTGATGCCGCGTTCCTTCTCTTCGGGGGCGCTGTCGATTTCGTCGAATTGCTTGGCGCTGCAATAGCCTTTGGCGGCGAGGGTTACGGTGATTGCGGCGGTGAGGGTGGTCTTGCCGTGATCGACATGGCCGATGGTGCCGATGTTGCAGTGCGGTTTGCTTCTATCAAAGCGTGCTTTTGCCATTGAATACTCCTTCTGTGGGGGTGGAAATAAAATTTTTGTAAGGTTATTGTAATAATAGACGTTTTTGGTGTTTGGACTGGCGGTGCTGGTTTAATTTGTTCCATAAAAGTGAAGTTGTCCTTGATTCGGTTTGGACAAAGTTGTATAAAATGGCTTTTGGAAGAAGCTTTATTCTCCGATATTCCATACCGCGCGATTCTTTGTACGTCTGATGTATAAACAATGTATTACAATGGGTGAACGCATGAAAAAAGGAGGGGCGCTAGGCGCCGCCTCCTTATAGGCTGTAGGATTTTGGAATTGTCCTAAATCTTCTTGAATATGAGCGAGGTGTTCACTCCGCCGAAGGCGAAGTTGTTGCTCATGATGTATTCCACGTCCATCTCGCGGCCGTTACCGGTGATGTAGTCGAGCGGGGCACAGGCCGGGTCCACGTTGTTGAGGTTCAAGTTCGGGCTGAACCATCCCCTGCGCATCATGTGGATGCTTGTCCAGGCTTCGATGCCGCCGCAGGCTCCCAGCGTGTGGCCGATATAGCTCTTGAGACTGCTGATGGGAACGGCGCGTTTGCCCAGCGCATTGTAGGTGGCCCAGGTCTCGGCGTTGTCGCCCTGCGGAGTGGCCGTGCCGTGGCCGTTCACATAGCCGATAGCTTCGGGCGAAATTCCCGCATCTTCGACGGCGAGCTCGAGGGCGCGCTGCATGGTCTCGGTCTTGGGCGAGGTGAGGTGATCCCCGTCGGTGTTTGTCGCGAAGCCGACGAGTTCGGCGTAAATCTTGGCGCCGCGGGCCTTGGCGTGTTCGTATTCCTCGAGGACGAGCGTGCCGCTGCCTTCGCCGATGACGAGACCGTCTCTGTCGCGGTCGTAGCTGGCGGGGGTGAGCTTGGGCGTGTCGTTCTTGGTGGAGGTTGCGAACAGCGTGTCGAATACGGCGGACTGGATCGGGTTGAGCTCTTCGGCGCCGCCGGCGATCATCGCGTCTTGCATGCCGTACTTGATGTATTCATAGGCCGTGCCAATGCTGATGCTGCCGGAGGTGCATGCCGTGTTGGACGTGTAGAGGCGTCCCGTGAGCCCGAAGTAAACCGCAATGTTCACGGCGCATGTCTGCGGCATGGACTTGATGTAGGTGGTCGCGGTAATCTTGGAGCAGTCATCGGTCACGAGCATCGAGAAAAAGTCCACGAGCGGGTAGACGCTGCCCATGCAAGATCCGTAGGCGACACCTACGCGGCCGGACTGCAAAAAGGCGGGATCCTGGTCGAGTCCGGAGTCTTTGAGGGCCCTGACGGCAGACGCTGTGGCGAGCAGGGCGACGCGGCCCATCCCGCGGATTTTTTTGCGAGGCAGGTCGGGGACTTCGAAATGGACCGGCGAGGCGAGCCGGGTATTCATTTGCGTGTAACGGTCCCAGTCATCCATGCGGACGACCTTGTTTTCCAGTTTGTGGAGGCTGTCGAATACCTCGTCGACTTCGCAGCCGAGAGCGGAAATGCAGGAACCTCCGGTAACGACGACTCTACGGGTCATGCGAGCCCCCCGTTGACGGAAATGACCTGGCGCGTGATGTAGGCTGCGCCTTCGGAGAGGAGGAAAACCACAGTGGCGGCGACTTCGGAAGGCTTGCCGACGCGCTTCATGGGTACTGCCTGCAGGATGATGTCGAGCGGGGCTTCCTTGATCATCTCGGTTTCGATGACGCCAGGGGCGACGCTGTTGACGGTGATGTTGCGGCTTGCAAGTTCCGTGGCGAGAGCCTTGGTTGCGCCAATGATGCCTGCCTTCGATGCGCTGTAGTTCACCTGCCCGCGGTTGCCGATGACGCCGGAGACCGAGGAAATGGTGACGATGCGTCCGCACCGCTTGCGGCACATGGGCATGACGAGTGGGCGTACGACGTTGAAGAATCCGTTCAGGTTGGTGTCGAGCACCTTGTCCCAGGATTCGTCGCTCATGCCGGCGAACGTCATGTCGGAACAGACGCCTGCGTTGGAGACGACACCGTAGTAGACCCCGTTTTCTTCGATGTCCTTTTCGAGGACTTCCTTGCACTGCTCGCGGTTGCAGATGTCGAATTGCAGCGTGCGGATGCTGCCGCCGGCTGCCTTGACCTTTTCCACAAGGGCTTCGATGGCTGCCGTACCGCGGTTGTAGTGAGCGACCACGGTGTAGCCCGCTTCGGCCACGGCGAGTGCGATGGCGCTGCCGATGCCGCCGCTAGCTCCAGTGATGAGAACCTGTTTCTTGTTGTCCATTGTTTTCCCTTTGTTTTCCTTAATTTTCAAGTACCGCTTTGGGGGTCGTCTACTTCAATCGTATTGATGACGGCTGTCGCGACGATGGTGTCGCCCAGGGTAATGTTCCCGTCGAAGGTGACAATGTTGTCCATTCGCATTGTCTGCCTGACAAAAATCTTGGCTGTGGAGTTTGCCGGGAACACGGGCTTGTTTGCGGTAAAGTTGTTCACGCTCATGATGAATCCGATTTTCGGTTCTTGGCCTTTTGTCTTGCCGTAGAGACCGGAGAGTGCGGAAATGCTCTGTGCCATGTATTCGAAACCGATCCAGACGGGGATGCCATCGATGTCCTTGTCGAAGAACATGCTGCCTGGCGCGATGTCCACCTCGGTATGGATTTCGAGCTTGCCGAAATCGTAGTCGACAACCCTGTCGAGCAGGGACATCTTTCCGGAGTGTGGAACGATTTGCATGATGGATTCTTTTGTATTGAACTCTTCCATTTTAGACCTTTTCTACGATGAGCGAAACGTTGCAGCCGCCGAAGGCGAAGGAGTTGCTCTGGATGCGCCTGATGCCCTTGCAGGAGTCTCCCGGGCGTACGAGCCGGATTTCGGGGATTTCGGGATCGAATTCCCCGTCGTAAAGGTGGGCGGGCAGGAACCCCTCGGGGTTGGAATCGGAGAGAACCAGGCAGCAGAAGCCGAGTTCCAGGGCACCGGCCGCGCCGAGCGTGTGCCCGGTGAGCGCCTTGGTGGAACTGCAAGGGACGTTAGTCCCGAAAATCTTGTGCACGGCGGTTCCTTCCATGGAGTCGTTCAGGCGGGTGCCCGTTCCATGGAGGTTGATGTAGTCGATGTCGCTTGGCTTTAGGCAAGCGTCATCGAGCGCCTTCGCCATGGCGAGGCGGGCCCCTTCGCCGTCGGCTCTAGGAGCCGTGATGTGGTCGGCGTCGGCACTTTCCCCGATGCCTGTAATCTTGAATTTTGCATTTCCCGGTTCTTTGGTGACGACAAAGAATGCGGAACCGTCGCCGAGCGTGATGCCTGCGCGATTCTTGCTAAAGGGAATGGTCGGCGTCGCGGATACGGCACCCAGCGAGTTGAATCCGAGGACGACCGCCAGCGAGGCGATGTCTACGCCACCGATGATGGCCGCATCGCAGTCACCTACGTATATGCTGTGCCTGGCCGTGGCGATGGCCGTCGCGCTTGACCCGCATGCCGTGGACTGCAGTGCGCAGGGGCCGTGAATGCCGAACTTGGACATGATGTATTCCAGCGGGAAGTCGGCCTTCTGCTTGCACAAGTTGTAACCTGCAGGGAATTCTCCGTGCTGTTTCTTGTAGCGCAGCGCATTAATCGAAATTTCGGAACCGTTGTCGCACGAACCGATAAATACGCCGACTCGGTCTGCGCCGTACTTGGCAACCGTCGCCTGCACACTTTGCTCGATGTCGCGCAGCGAAATTTCGGCGAGCCTGTTTACCCGTTCGTTGTAGTAGGGATTTTCAGGAGCGGGGAAATCCGTCGTGTCGATGTTCGCGACGCAGAAATGCTCTTCGCCGTGATCGAGCGTAGAGAAGTCTCCGCGCACGCCCTTGATGAGCTTGTCGAAAACCTGGGCCTTGTCGTGGCCGAGTACGGAGTGAAAACTAAAATCTTGTATGTAGAGCGGCTGGTTCACTGGGCTTGTCCCCCGGTTACCGTGTAGCTGTAGTTACGCAATGAATTTTTCAGTTCGATGGTGTTCCCGACCTTCCGGATTGTGAGTATGTCCCTGTTCCCTTTGGAGAGCTTGCGGAGGGTGGCGTCCCCTTCGGTTGTCTCGATCAGCGTGAAGCCATAGGATTCAAAGTGGGGCTTGAGAACGGCCATATCGTAGTAGCAAAGCTGAATGTCGGCGATGATGTATTCCGCCTTGATTTTCCCCATGTCCATCATGGTGCTGTTGAAGCGGACGGAATCGTGCGAGCAAGTGATTTCGGCCAGCGTGTTGCCGAAAGAACTGAAGAGGACAACGTTCAGGAGCGAGTCGTTCAGGCGCATCCATGCGTCCATCGAGAAATCCTTGTCCCCGTATCGGCCGTCGATATGCTGGGGGGCGTCTATGGAAATCCCGCTGCCGGAAACGTCGAGCAGGTGCACGAATGCATCGTCGGTATAGTAGACGGGTGTCGCGGAAAGCCCGTTCTTGCCACTGTGGCAACAGCACAGGATGAGGCTGAACGCTATGACGAGCGCCAGTCCCAAACCGTTTATGCTGTGATGATTGCCTTTGAAGTCCATCGGAGTAAAAATAGAAAAGTTGGTGGCTTATTTCCGTTTTTGAGTGAGTGGTGAAAGAAGGAAGCTGGTGAGCGTGCCAATGAATATCGAAAGCCCGAAGACATATACTGGCTGGAATTGGCTGAAAGAAAGCGATCCGAACGAAAGTATTGTCGTGGTTGCCGAAAGGGCGATGGCAAGTGCGGTCGTGCTGACGTGGCCCCCGCCCTCGCGGAAGAATAGCGAGTAGTCTATCCCGATGCCTAGGGTGAGGATGACGCCTGCGATGGCAAAGAAGTTGAAGTCGATACCGGCAAGGCCGAAAACGCTTGCGACGGCAATGCCTGCGCATACGGGAATGCGGATAATCCTGAACGCCGTTTTCAGGTCGTACACGGGAATGAATATGGCGAACATGAGCAGGTTCGTGATGGCGACAAGGACAATCAGGATGCGCGAAATTTCCGTGAGCGAACGGCTGATTTCCGGTACCTTGTTCACGAAGTAGACTCCTTCGCAGCCGTTGGCGAGTCCAGGCAGCGCAGAGGCGTCGTTCACGTGGAGGGGGAGGACGGTGCTGTAGTAGGCTCCGTCGATTTCTCCAAGCCAAAGTGTCTGCAGGGCTGTTTGCCAGTCGGAGGGGAACGTGTCTTCGGGAGTGATTGGCCGGAAACTCTCCAGGCTTTTTTGGAATAGGGAATCGTTATCGAACTTCTGTGATTTCAAAAAGGTCGCCGCGTCTCCCTGCAGTGTCTGCTTGATAATTGCGAAACTTTCTTCTTGCCGTTTCTTTGACGGGACGAAGTAGCTTACAGCAAGATAGTTGCGGAAGACGGAATCCTTTTTCCCCTGTTCCATCTTGTGTATGAAGGATTCTTCTTTTTGCAGGACGTCTTCGGCGGATGCTCCCTTGACGATGTAATAGCTTCCGCTAGTGCCGAAGTCGATGACCTTGTTAGCAAGCGTCTCGGATTTCTTGAGCGAGTCGGAAACCGTGTAGAGGTTGTGCAAGTCGGTCTGGACGTTCAGGCGGATAAGACCCGGCACGGCGAGTGCGCAGAGCATAACAGGCAGGGCGATTTTCAGTGGTCGGCGAAGGCGGTAGTACCAGTCGTACATGTGTGAAAGCGATGCTGCCAGATGCGGGGCTCGTCCCGCACGTACATGGGTGACTTTGGGGAACGCCTGGAAAAGGAATAACGTTGTGCACAGGGCGCTGGCAAGTCCGGTCGCGGAGAACAGGGCCATTTGCCTCAGGAGCGGGAACGGCGCCACGGAAAGCGCGATGTAGCCCAGTTCGGTTGTCATGAATCCGAGAAGGATTCCCTTGAGAATGCGCTTGCGGACTCCGTTGCCGTCGGGATTTTCGCTGGAAAATTTCCAGTCGGTGAAAAAGTGGATGGCATAGTCGATGCTGATGCCGATGATGCTTGTCCCGAACACCAGCGTGAACATGTGGATTTCCCCGAAGAGGCTCCATGTGAGGGCGAGTGCGGACACAATTGCCATGAAGACGGAGAACAGCGTACTGGCGATGGGAATGGGGGTCCTGAATACGGCGATAAGGAGGACGAGCGCAAGGGTGATGGAAATGGCGGAAATCCAGGTGATTTCGGTCTGGGCGTTCTTGGAACTTTCGAAACTGTGGAACGGGACTCCCGACTTTGCAACGGAAATGCCTGGGTAGCGCATGTTGATGGAATCGATGGCTGCGTTGACACGCTCCAGGACATGTCCTTCGCTTGCGATTCCCTTTTCGTCGGGATGGACGCGGGCGCTCCAGAGAATGTACGTTTTGGCGGAATCGTTTGCGACGAGGCGCGAGTCCTTGATGGAAAGTTTGTTTGAAAGCAGGGGAGAGTACACTGTGAAACGGTCGAAGGCGCGGGCACCGAGTAGGTAGGGGTCTTCTTCGAGGTGCGAAAGGTCGCTGAGGCTGAAAGCGCCGTAAATGCGCTGGAGCGCTTCGTCGCGTGCGAACTGCGCCCCTGCCGTGCCAGTGAGAGCTTGTACGTAGTCATCGCCGAGCAGAGAGAACCGGTGACGGTAGGTGTAGTTGGCCGTTTCCTCAAGGGCGCCGTCGGAAATGGTGTAACGGACGGATTCCAATCGGGAGTCGTCCTTCAGCGCCGAGTCGAACCAGTCCGCCGCTTTGCGAGCGGTCTGGAAGTCCTCGTGGCCCACGAGGATGTTCAGCTGGTTCATCGTCTGCTCGCTCATCCGCTTCTCGGCTTCGCTCACGTCTTTGAGCGAACTTGCCGTAGGCAGGATGGAGTAGAGCGAGGTGTCGATATTCCAGGGGCGGGCACATAGCGCAAGCGCGAGCATGGCGATATGCACCATGCCCCAGACGGCGATACCTATGGGCTTGCTTTTATTTTTCAAGGAGGGCCTTTTCCTCTGCAGTGAGCCCGCTGCCAGGCTTGGGGTTCGAAAGTTCATACAGGAGGGGGCTTCCGCTCCCGTCTATAAGCTTTATTCGTTCCAGCCAGGTCCCGCCGGTCAGTTCAATCGACTGGATTGCCTTTTTCACGGAGGCTTCCTTGGGGATGAGGCCTATGGTCCAGTTGCTGCCGCGTCGGTCAAAAAATATGTGGAAACCGGCCTGCAATTTGGACGTGCTGCCCGAAAAGATGGATTGAATCGCTTTTGCGATTTGTGCAAAGACAACGTTGTCCTTGGCGCTGATTTCGGAGTGGGATCCGTTCGCATTCTGCTGGACCATGCGCGTCTCGGAAATGGCGAGTCGGCTGGCGAAGGGCTTTTCGGTGTCCCAGAGCACACCCTTATCGTTTGCGATGACGAATTTTCCGACCGATACGAATTCCCGGTTCAGCTGCGCGATGGTCTTTGTCTGCTTGAAATCCCCACGGACAACGGCATGCGCGGTCATGGGGGAGAATGTGCTGTCGATGGCCGTGGAACCGCTATCCTTGAGGGGATGCTTCCAGATGTCGCCCTCTGCGGCGAAACTGTTTGCTGCAAACAACGTGAATGCGCAGAGCAGGATGGCGGCTAATTTCATCGGGACGGCCATGGTACACCTATGCGTTGCCTTCGGCGAGCTTCTGCCGGTAGGCTTCGATTTTTTCGACGAGTTCCCTGGGGGAGACAAGATTTGTTTCGCGGGTCTTGATGTTGACCGCCATCTGCGTTGTTTCCGCCTTGGTGGTCACCTTGCCGGTTTCGATGTCGACGAAGGTGTACGTGAGGCGCAGCCCGAATTCGTATTCGGTAATCCTCGCCGTGACCCGGACTTTTTGGCGGAACTGGAGCGGCCTTATGTACTTGACGTGAACGTCGACTACGGGCCAGCCGTAGCCATCCTTTTCCATGTCGATGTAGGTGTAGCCGATTTTTTCAAGGAGCGCACAGCGGGCACGCTCCATAAAGTTTATGTAGTTCCCGTGCCACATGATTTGCATCGGGTCGACTTCGTAGAAGGCGACTTCGATGTCGATGGATGTTTCGATAATGGGTTCGCTCATGACTTTTGTTCCTTTTCTTCCCAAAAATCAAAAAAATTGTACCACTGGTAGGGATGCTTCTTGCAGCTTTCCTCGACAAACGCTATGTATTCATCCATGAGCGCCTGGATTTTTTGTTTCCGGTCCTTGCGGCTGCCCGAAAATTCGGTTGTCGCCTTGCGAATCGTGAATTCGTACTTGGTGTTCAGACTGAAATTCTTGCAGCGGGTGCCTGCGCCGAAATAGATGGGGGCTCCGATGATGCTAGCGAGAATGAACGCCCCTTCGGGAAATTCCGCCCAGTCGCCGAGAAACTGCTTGCGAACAGTGCGGTCGTGGTTCTTGGCGGAAATCCTGTCGCCGGCAATGACGATGAGGTACCCCTTGTCTATCTTGTCCTTAATCATGATGGCGGAATCAACGCCGATGTCGTTTGCGTTGATGATGTTGTCCATCAGTTCTGGGTTCAGCTTGCGCAACAGATCGTTGTATCTAGAGGAGTTGTCGATATCGACGATGGGGCAAATGCGCAGATCTTTTATCTTGGCGTCGCTGCCGCTATCTCCCAGGGACCGGAACATGTCCAGATTGCCGAGGTGCGAACTCAGGAGAATGGCTCCATGTCCGCTCGTGAGCTGTTTCCGGAGTTCTTCCCGTTCAGCATCTTTCGTGAGGTCGGATACGTTCAAGCGACCCATCCAGCTGAGCATCTTTTCGAGCATCTGCAGGACGAAACTGAAAATGTGCTTGTAGCAATCGATTGCGGTCGGCTTTTTCCGTCCGGTTGCCTTTGCCACCTTCTCGAGGTAGGTCATGGAATTCTTCCGGATCGGCTTTGCGCCGAGGAAAAAGAAGAAGCATATGGTTGCAGAGATAGCTACAATCAGGGGACGCGGCAGGTATTTGACCATGAGGAACATGAAGGTGAACGTCCATGACGTTCCCGACGAGACTTCCTTTTGGTCGTACCAGTTTGCCTGCGAATCAGCCATTCTTCCTTTTTTTCCTTATGAGGAGGATGGGAAGGCGGAAGAGCATGCCGAAGAAGAGTTTGGTATGCATCCACGAGATGGAAATGTTGTCCTTGACCATGCGGAAATTGGAAATGCCGTTTTCCGGGTACGTGACCTGGATCGGGTAAAAGTTCATCTCCATGCCTTTCCACTTGAGCCTTACGAGAATTTCGATGTCGAATCCCATGCGCAGGTTGGATAGCTTGCGGATGACGGGGAGCGTCTGCTTGATCGGATATACGCGGAACCCGCACATGGCATCGGGAATGTCGAAGGAGAGCGTCTCGATGGCAATCCAGAAGTTTGTTATCTTGCGCCCGTTCTCGCGGCTCTTGGGCACGGATGAGTCGTATTGAGGGAATCCCGAAATGAGGTTGCCGGGATGCTTCTTGGATGCCTTGATGAAAAATTCCAGTGCGTTCAGGTCGTGTTGCCCGTCGGCGTCAATCTGTACGGCATACGAGAAACCGGATTTTTGCGCGGCCTCGAACCCCATGGACACGGCATAACCCTTGCCGCCGTTTTTTTCGTAGGATACGAGCGTGATGTCGGGATTTCTCGCGGCGATATCTTCGAGGACCTTCTTGGCTTCGGGCGTGTTTCCGTCGTCGACGATGAACACGTGGAGGCCTTTCCTGATGATGTCCTGGGCCACCGCCTCGACTGTGTTTTCGTGACGGTATACCGGGATGATGGCGCAATAGATAGAATCTTGCATGGTCTACGCTTCCGCTCCGGTCTTGACGCTGCCGCTTGAGTACTTCTTGCCTTCGCTACCGCTGAAACTGAATGCGATGCGTCCCGAGTCCTTGTCGTAGGAAAGCTCCAGGATGACCTTCGTATCCGGGAGAATTGGGCTTGTAAACTTTGTCCTCTGGATTTTCTGCATCGAGAGGGGCGCGTTTAGGTACTTGTGCGCAAGTTTCATGACGAAGTTTACTTGGACTACGGCGGGGAGCAACTTGAAGGATTCAAAATGCCCGTTGAAAAAGTCGCTCGTTGCGGGAATTTCCATTTCGATGGTCGCCGCATTGTCCTGTACGTTCACGTTGAGAATCTTGTAGTTCGGGTCTTCCTGGCTGTCTTCGAAGAGGGCCTTGATGTCTGCGGTCTTGATTTTGCCCATGGCATCTTGCGGGAGCCTTTCGGGGAATCTCCAGCGCTTGGGGATGACGGTTGATTCGAGGTACTGCGAAAGGAAGTTCCTGAAGAACTTGTTCATCTCGAGTTTTGCGGCTCCCTTGAATTTTTCCTTGCCGTCGAAGTTGAGGGCGATAGCCGCGGCGAGGTACTGGCGCTTGCCTGCCATGGCGATGACGCGTACGTCCTGTACCAGGCCCGTCTGGCGGAGGCGCATTTCGACTTCGGGGAGGGAAATGCGTTTTTCCTCGATCTTGACGATGGAATCGATGCGGCCAAGCAGCGTGAATCGTCCGTCATCTTCGAGCTTGATGAGGTCGGCAGTCGAGAATCCGCCCTCGTCGTAGATGTAGGGGGATTCCACGTGGAGGCAACCTTCCGCATTGAGCGTAATGACGTTGTGCGGGAACGGCTTGTAGAGGGGACCGTTTTTGCTCTGCCTGTGCGCCATGCAGCCGGTTTCGGTACTGCCGTAGATTTCGGTAGGCCAGTATTTGAGAATTTTTTCGGTTTCGGCGGCAGCGTCTTCGGGGAGCAGGCCACCTGCCGACAAGATAAACGGTGTTTCGGCAAAATCGACGGGCTCGTTTTTCCCGCCGGCGAGCCTTTTCAGGAAGGCAGGGCTTGCGACAATCACGAGCCTGTGCTCCTTGAGCGCACGCAGTTCTTCGGGGAACTCGACTGTATTCCTGCGGAACGGGACTCCGCTCATCAGCGCGAGCAGGAGCGAGAAGGTGAGACCGAAAATGTGGTGGTGGTTCACCGTGCGGACGACGAACGCGTGGTCGTACTTTTCAAGGAACTGGGTGGCGAATTCGTTCACTTCGTCTTCCAGTTGGATGAACTTCTTGGGAGATATCTTGGGCTTTCCCGTGGTTCCCGAAGTGTACATGTCCACGTCGGATGTTTTCGGGTCGAACATGATCCACTTGCCGTCATCTTCGTGCTTGCCGAGAACGTCCTGGATCAGGACGGCACCTTCGGCGGGAAGGTCGGTAAGGAACGATACGCCCTCGGTGCAGATTTCCTTGATGAATTCCTGCGTGCGGTTCGCGGAAATCTTTGCAGCCTTGCCTCCCTGCATCACGGCGACCAGTGCGACCATGAAGTAGTAGCTGTCCTCGAAGTTCAGCAGCCATGCCTTTTCCTGCCTGGACTCGACTTCTTGGCGGACCCTGGACACGTCGGCCGTGAAGTCGGCCCATGTCTTTATGTTGCGGTTGCCGTTGCCGTCGAAGGCGAATATGGAATTGGCGGCTCTTGTGTCGCGCTTGAAACTGGATATGTATTTATATTGGATCATTTTTTTTTGCACTTTTTTTCGAATAATAAATTCCCCTGAGAAAAGGAGTCCCATGAGGATGTAGGATAGCAGGCCGTTGTAGAGGGCCCATAGTTTGTCGGAGCCAAGGAAGCACGTGCACGCCGCAGCGGCTCCGTTAAAAATAAAAAACGAGCACCAGACAATTGTCACCTTGAGGCAATAGGGTTCTACAAATTGGCGCAGTGCCGATTTTTGCAGGGCCTTGTCGCCTATGCATGCCAGCTTGAAAACGAAACTGGGGCCAAGCGGCAGTGTCGATCCGAAAAGGACGAGGAGAGCGATGCTTACGGCTACCGGGTAGAATTTCAGGGACAGGATGCTGTCTGTTACGCAGGCAAAGATGCCGCAGGCGAGGGCGAGGAAAAAGAGCATGCCGCTTTTTAGGGCTTGCTTCCAGCCCTTGCTGGCTGTCTTGAGGAGTGCGATGAGATTGAAGAAGGCGATGGCGAGCAAGGCGATGCTCAGAACCCTTGGGCGCAGCCCCCAAAAATAGAGACCGCAAAATACAAGCCCTGGGTATAGAACCGAAAGGGCGGCAAAGAGGACCTTTCCCGCCACGGTTCTCATTTTTTCTCGCCCGATTCCTGGATGAGGTCGTATATGGCGTCAACAACGTCCTGCAGCGTGCGTATGGACTTGAACACTTCGGGATTGATATTGCGCGGGAGCATGGACTTGAGTTTCACGATGAGGTCGACAGCGTCGATGGAATCGAGGTCGAGATCTTCGTAGAGACGTGCTTCGGGGACGACCTTGGAACTTTCCATGCCGAACTCACTGATAAGCGCGTCTTGGAGTTTTTTCAGAATGTCTGACTTTTCCATACTAGTCTTCCTGTTTGCTAGACGAAATGAATGCTGCCAAGGCGTTGACGGAGGCGAAATGCTTGCGCGTCTCGTCGTTCACGGCCTTGAAGGAAACCCCGAAATTCTCCTTGATTGCGAGACCGAGTTCCAGTGCGTCGATGGAGTCAAGGCCAAGGCCTTCGCCTTCACCGAAAAGCGGGGCGTCGTCGTCGATGTCGGCGGGCGTGACGTCTTCAAGTTCTAGCGCGCTGATGATGATATTCTTTAATCTCGTGTTGAGGTCTTCCATAAATCCCTTTTTGTGTTATTTTTGCTTTTTTCCGAACCAAATATAGAATAATTGTCAAATATTTTTAAATTATATTTACATACCATTCTTTTGTTTTTTTTTGATTCTTGAAATGTCCAGAATTATCCATATAAGCAAGTACAGTTTCTGGGCTCCAGGTTTGGAAACCGCCGAGGACTTGGCGGCTTTTGCGCGTGGGGATAAGGAAGTTTCCCGTATTTCCGCGGTTCCTGCCCTCCCGTTCGTGCCGATGCTTATGCGCCGCCGGCTTAGCGATGTCTCCAAGATGGCTGTCTATGTGAACCATTTTGTGTCGGAAGGGCTTCCCGAGGCGAAAATCACGTTTGCCTCGGAATTCGGCGAGGTTCGGCAGCAATTGAAGATTTCTGAACACCTGATCGAGGCCGATACGGTATCGCCTGCGGCGTTCAGCCTCTCCGTGTTCAACGCCCCCGTCTCGTGCGCGACGATTGTCGAGAAAAACATGGCCGGCTACTCCGCTGCCTATGCCGGGGCTGCGTCCTTCCTGAATGGTCTCAAGGACTGCGCTGCCGCGCTTTCTACGGGTGAAGGCGACGAACGCATATTCCTTTTCTCGGACGAACTGGTTCCCGAAACATACGCCTCCGTTGTCGAAGGCTATCCAAATGTGCCCTGTGCCATGGCTTTGCGGCTTTCGTCTGTCGCGCAGCCGGGCGGCATCGACCTGGATATCGGCGGGTTTCCGGAAACGCGCTTTGCCGCCGAGCAGGCGCTCTGGCTGCTCAAGAAGATTCTCGTGGAGAACGCATGATGTTCATCTTGCGGCGGATGGCCTACTGCTGGCGTGTGTTCATCAAGTTGATGACGTACTTCTGGTTTGGGCTGGGAAGCCTTTTCCTCGCGACGGGCCTATTCCCCACGCTGCTCCTGCTGTCCGGCTTTTCCAGGGCGCGGTTCGGTCGACTTGCCCGGTTTTCCGTGCACTTGTCCCACAAGCTTGCGCTTGCGCATTTTGTCTATTTCGGCCTCGGGAAAATCCATGTGGAACACCGTGAAAGGCTGAAAGGGCTTAGGTCCAAGGTTATCGTGGCGAACCATCCGTCGATCTTGGATGTGGTCATCCTGTTCTCGCTGATTCCCAATGCCGACTGCATCGTGAAGGGGAGCCTGGGCCAGAACCGCTTCATGAAGGGAATCGTCAACTCCATCTATATAGTGAATTCCAAGACGTTCGAGGACCAACTGGCCGAAACGGACAAGTCGCTCAAGCGGGGCAACTGCCTGATTATCTTTCCGGAGGGAACGCGCTCTGCGCCGGGACAACGCTGGCAGTTCAAGAAGGGCGCCGCCCGGTTTGCCCTCCATTCCAAGTGCGATGTCGTCCCCATCTACATTGGCGGCAACGACAAGATCGGACTGGGGAAACACGATTTCTTGTTGGAAGTGAATCCGACGGGACGGTATCGTTTCGCTCTAGATGTGCTGGAACCCATTCCTATCGAGAAATTCCTGGGGTATCCGCCGAGCCAGGCTGCGATTCTTTTGACGCAGGAAATGCAAAATGTGCTTGAATCCCGCCGCAATCAAGAAATTGCGGGTGCATAGTACGGACAAATGTTGTTGAACGGCCTTTTGGGCGCATTGTTTTGACAATGGGAATGAATGAATGCTATATTGGGATAAAGAGGTATAATATGAGAAAGGGTTCTAGAATTTGTATTGTGCTCGCTGCGATGGTGACGTCGTTGCTTACCCTGTCTTCATGCGCTGGGTATGAATACAGTCAGGGGAGCGGCCCGATGTATGGGCTTCCGAACTGCGCCAGTTTGCACATGAGAAATGCGACGTGGTATTACAACGATGCTTATGGCAACCGTGTCGATGTCGTTGGCCGTTGTTCCAAGGGGATGATGCATGGAAATTTTGAATACTCGGTAAACGGCGTTTTGGCGGCGAAGACCAAGTTTGTGCGGGACCAGGAACTCAAGACCGCCTGCTTCGTGGGTCGTAAGCACCGTTCCATGCTTTATGCTTGCATGAACGAGGCGACTGCGCAGACCGCAAATTACCAGCGTCAGGCAACCCCCGTTCAGCAGGGTAGGCCTGTTATGGTCCCGGTGCAGCCGGGTCAGACAGTCATGGTTCCGGTACAGCCGGGCCAGGCGGTTATGGTTCCTGTGCAGCCGGGCCAGACAGTTATTGTTCCGGCACAACAGCCGCAGTATGTTCCGGCACAACAGCAACAGTCTGTTCCGGTACAACAGCCACAACCGGCTCCGCAAAACCAGCCGACTCCGTAGTTTTTTTACTTGCTTTTTCCTTGCGTTTGTCAAAAACCTTCGGGTTTGTTGTTGTCCCTTTTCTCCTGTAATCGGAGGAAGGGCATAAACGCGAACTTTTTTTTCCAATGGGTCCGTAATTTGCTCGAATTTTTTAAATTTGCGCCACATATTGTGGATTTTGTAACGCCTAATTCTGTATTTTGAGGTAGTTGATTTTTAGAAGACGGTTACATAGGGCTTTCTTGAATGGCCTTACGGGTGCGCTTATCGCAGCGGGTTTCGCCTTTGCTCAGGCGACGTCCGCATCTGATGCGCAGTCTTCGGATGCAGATTCGACGGAAAGACAGCCGGATCCGGCCGAAACGGAATGGCAGCCGACCCTCAACTACATTGCGCTCCCTCCGTCTGCGGCTCCGCTCGACAACCTTTTGCCCTTTAACGGTGTCGGCGCCAACCCGGGCCTGATGAACACGAGCAAGGGCCGCGTGTTCAGCCACGATATCGACATTGCCACCCGTGAACTTGATGTGAGCGAAAAGCGCGTGAATGGCGTTTCCCGCGACACGACGACACTCTGGACGGCGCACTATCCCGAACTGGCGGACTACGTCTCCGACATGTACGATGTGGGTCGCCGGCGTCTGTGGCTGAACGGCCTTGTCGGCCAGGCGAATGACGGGTACGAGGCCCCGGAGACCGGTTCCGTTTTTGATATCACCATCCCGGTGAACATGCCTGCCTGGATGAGGGACTTCGGTCTCGACAAGCCGAAACTCATGCTGCAGGGTACCATGGATATCCGCCTCAAGGGCTATGGCGAGAAGGACGATGCGCCGGGAAGCGACAATACGAGTCTTTGGCCGTCTCCGTCTCTTTCGTACGACCCGAGCTTCATGGTGAAGGGAAAGATCGGTCCTTACATCACGGTCGAAATCAACAACGTGGAAAGCGGCCTCGGGGTCAAAAACCAGGTCCGTGTGGTTTACGAGGAATCGTACAAGGACGAATTCGAGGACTACATCCTGCAGCGTGTGGAAGCCGGTACGACTTCCTTGACGCTTTCGGGTACGGAGCTGACGGGTTATTCGGAACAGCACCAGGGCCTGTTCGGTATCAAGGCTGACTGGAAACTGGGCGACTGGCGCCTCACGACTATTGCTTCTCAGGACGGTGGAAGCCAGGAAGAGTATTCCATCAACGCTAGCGAGTCCACCACGGAATTCCAGGTGCTCGACAAGCAGTTCGTCGCCTACCGGTACTACTTCTTGACCTACAATGCGAGATCCAATTACATCAAGAATGTCATTACGGGTACGCCGCCACCTAATTTCAAGGCCGACCACCTTAAGCTTTATAAGCGTATCACGACGAAGGGTGATAAAGGCGACAATGTTTTTGATAACCTGAAACTCGTTTACAAGACTCCGGATGGCACGAAGGTCACGAAGGAAGTGACCCGCATGGTCGCTATTCCCAAGGAAGAGTACGACTTCGATAACAAGACGGGTATCTTGAAAATTTCCGGTGCAAATCGCAATACGGTGATTGCCGCGAGCTGGGATACCGACAGTACCGATCGTAAAGGGAGTACGGTCCGTGACGGTGATGAGGTCGTCCTTGTTCAGTGGGATGCCAATCTTGCGGAACTGAAGGATATCGACAAGTTGATGCTCAGGAACGTGTATTCCATAGGCATTTCCGATGCGAGCTCGAGCAACTTTGTGCTGCGCATGAAAAACAAGGCCGGCGTGACGAACTCCTTCCTGAAGGACCTTGGCGTGGCGGACTCGACTACCGGTGCGCCCCTTGTCAACGATGTTTCGATCTTCAAGAAAGACAACTCGGGAAGCTATACTGGCGAAATGTGGCTCCCCTGTAAGCGGATTTCCGAATACAAGGGCCCGAACGCAAAAGCGAAGGCTACTGAAAACTGCCTTGAACCGTTGCGCAACATAGATTCGTCTGCTGCCATGGCTCAGCTCTACACGCTTCCGGTCTATAACCTAAACCGTTATGCTAGCCGGTTCTACTTCGAATCCGTCGGTAAGCGCCGCAATTCTACGATTAGCGTGCGTGATCCCAATTCCAGCTATTCTGTCAGTGCCGGTTCCTGTATGGACATTTCTCCGGGTTCCGAAAAGCTGACTGCCGGTTCCACTGTGCTCGTCCGCGATGTGGACTACGAAGTCAACTATGAGCTGGGCCAGATTGAACTTTTGAGTGAACGCGCCCTGGATCCCAACAAGGAAATCAAGGTGACGTTCGAGTGCGAGCCGCTGTTCGAGATAGACAACAAGCTCTTGCTGGGTGCCCGTGCCGAGTTGCCGCTGGAACGCTACGGGTTTGGTGCCGGTTCCGTATTCGGCATTACCGCACTGTACAAGAGCCAGAGCACGACGGCCAGGACCCCGACGCTCGGCAACGAACCGTTCCACAGCTTCCTCTGGGGCATGAACCTCCGCCTGCAGGACACCCTTTCTGCGCTTACGACGCTGGTCAACATGATTCCGTTTATCGAGACGCAGGCGATGTCCAACTGGCGTTTCGAGGCCGAATTTGCAAGTAGCCGCCACAATGCCAACACGAGCGAATCCAATGACGCCCTTGTCGAGGACTTTGAGTCGACGGCTTCCGGCCTGATGTATCCGCTGTCCAGGCTTTCCTGGTACCCGGCCTCTCCTCCGGGCGGTGTCGAAGGTACGCAGACCTATATTCCGAACCAGGACTACCGCCATAAGGGCGAATTCATCTGGCATAGCAACAGCACCGAGCTTTACAAGTATATCTACCCGAACGTGGGCAACTCCGACGTCGACAACCAGCACTTGACCGTGCTCAAGATGACGCTCCGTGCCAACGACAACCTCATGGGCAACTCCTGGGGCGGTATCATGCGCCCGAACAGCTCGTATTACCAGGATATGAGCGACTTGAAGTACATCGAGATTGTTGCCCGTGGTAACGTGGGTTCTATCTATATCGATCTGGGCCTTGTCAGTGAAGACCTTTCCATCAACGGCGGTTCTCCGAATGGCCGTTACGACGGTGAAAATGATTTGGGAACGACCACCGCCCTACACGACAAGGGTATAGACGGTGTTTCCGGTTCCGAAGAAGCCGACTCCATGAAAACGTGGGTTTGCCGCGGTGCCGACGACTGTGATATCAAGTCGAATGAGATTGACGCCTCGACGGTGGATATTGCCCGCGACAATTATTCCGACAAGTATGATGACGACAGCGATCCGCCGGTATTCATCAACGGTACGGAAGACAACTCCGGCGAGCGCAAGTACGATACCGAAGACATCAACCGTAACGGCTCTCTTGACCAGGATATTAGCTTTGTGCGTTACCGCATTGACCTGGCCGATACGACGTCGCCTCTGATCGACAACCTCAGGAATGGCTGGCGCAGGTGGCGCATTCCGCTGAGCCAGTACGATACCATTGTATCTGCGGTGAGCAGTAGCTACATGAACATTCTTTCCAGCGCCCAGTTTACTCGTGTGTGGTTGGGCAACCTGAACCCTGGTGTCGCCGAATCCAAGGTGCAGATTGTCAGCTTGGGCGTTATGGGCAACGCCTGGGAAGAGACGACTGTCGCCGACCGCTACGTGACCACGACTTCCGAAAACTCCCAGGTGGTGGAAGTGAATGGCGCCGAGACGATGGTGTCGGGAACGGTGGATTCGCGCGATACGAACTACCTCAAGGTTTCGACTCTTAACAACCGCGAAAATTCCAATACCTATTTCAAGTCTCCCAATATCAAGACGGAACGCGATACCGATACGAACGCCCCGTTGAAAGAAACTGCATTGAGGCTCGAGTACAAGGACATGAAGCCCGGCCAGGAAGTGGGCGTGACGCGCATTTTCGAAACGGACAGGAAGGACTTCTCCATGTACAAGTCCATCAAGATGGAAATCCATTACGAGAACAAGTCGGATGCATCCGCCGTGCCTATACGCTTCGCCTTGCAGTTCGGTGAAGGTTCGCTCGAGGGTTCCAGCGACTACTACGAATGGAGTTTCCGTCCTACCGCCTTGCAGAAGCCCTGCCCGGAACGTCCGCAGGATTGCCATGAAAGGAACTGGCTCGACAACGCGTTCTCCATGAACGTCGCGGACTTCTCGCAGATGAAGCGTGGTCGTCGCCCGCCCTTCCTGGAACCGGTCGAGAAGGATCTTGGTGGCGATCGCGAAGAGCGCCTGCGTTTGGTCGGTAACCCCTCCATTACGAACGTTGACTGGATCCGCTTCGTCATCATCGCCGATTCCAGCGCTTCTCCCGAGGACCTCGAAGGTGAATTCTGGATTAACGACCTCCGTCTTTCCGACATGGATACGGAATGGGGCTATGCCGCACGTGTCGGTGGCCAGGTCGACTTCGCGGACTTCATCTCTATTTCTGGTGCCGTCCGCTACCAGGATGGTGACTTTGCGACGCTCTCCTCGTCAGGCGGTTCCCCGAAGCCCAAGCTTTCCGAGGCGGCAACCCAGCTCGACATTTCTGGCGACATCAACTTTGCCCTGAACAAGTTCCTGAGCGACAGCATGGGTTTCCACATTCCCTTGAGCCTCGGCTATGCAAGCTCTACGAAGCGCCCGTACATGAAACCTACGGACGACATGATTCTTGAAAAGAGCAGTTTCTCCGATATTACGGGAGATATGTTCAAGAACGACTTGAGCGTGACCTCGAAAAAGAAGGAACAGAAGCTTCGCGATGAGGGCAAGTCCAAGGGTTATGAATCGTACACTCGCGACAAGACATTGGGCTTGAGCTATAGCAAGGATTACAAGGCCGACGAATCCGCCCTGTCCGAAGTGCTTTCGCAGGTGCTCTTGGAACGTCCGGCGTGGAGCTATTCGTACCGCGAATCGGAGGGTAGGGCGACAACGAGCGCTGACTCCACCTATTCTTACCATACGACCATTGAGTATAAGTTGGGTACGTTCAGCATGTTCAAGCTGACTCCGTTCGGTGGCCTTGCAAGGTATGGATGGGCGTCCGACTTCTCGAAGATTGAGTTTGAACCGTGGCCGCAGACGTTCGATCTTACGCTGTTCGACTTGAGCTATATTCGCTATGTGGACCAGGACCGCGATCCTGATTTTGTGGAACCGCAGGTGGACAAGGTGGTAACTTACACGACGGACCTGTCCCACAAATTGAACATGCGCTGGAACATTTTCAACTTCCTCTCTACGTCGTACAGCATAAACGTCAAGCGTGATATGTATGGCGGTGGCGACCGTGAGGCGTTCGTCAAGGAGAACTTCTTCTCTCCGGATGATGGCGGCCTGTTCGCAAGTGACGTGATTTTCGACTATGACCATACGGACCGCAAGGTGTTCGTCTCTAGAGACAGTACGGTGATTATCCCCTATGACACCATTCCGAAGACGGATGCCGATGGAAAGCCCTTGGCTATCGATTTGCAGAACCCGGACAGCTACGAGATTCGTTACGATACCACGTCGTTCTATAAGGTCGACAGCGTGGGTTCCAGGGAATTCGGCAAGTCCTATGGTATTTTGCGCAACGAACGTTCCAGGACGCAACAGTTCCGAGTGAACTTCAATCCGGCCATCATCCCGTTCATCCCGTTCACGACGTCGTTCTCCTCGGATTTCAACCAGTTGAAGACGATTCCTGATAACTATACCTTCTATGATCCGACGAATATAGAGAAGAATTATTGGACCATATCCCAGACGAACCGCTTCGATTTCAACCCGACGTTCAGGATCCTTGATTTCGTAAAGTCCTTCGGCAAGGACAACATTGTCGCCCGGGGCATGGACAAGATCCGCTGGCGTGAAATCCGCTTTGGATGGAACGCGACGACCAACACGGTCGGCGAGAACTTTACGCTTGCCCAGTTGTACGAAGAACAGAAGGTGACTCCGTTCCAGTACTATCTCTATGGTCTTGGTATTGGCAACGGCTACCGCAATCGTGGATTGTGGAATATTGTATCGGGCGATATGGGTCTTGACCATCGCGACGACTATAGGGACTTCGCGGAATACCGCAACCGCCATGTCGATACGCTTGTCTATCAGGGAAGTTTCCGCCACTCGGTCTCCCGTTCGTTCCAGACCGGGACCGGCATCACGTTGCCCTTCTGGGATATCGGTGTGAACAGCGATCTGCAGTGGAAGCAGGACTTCGCCCAGTCGCGTGAATATCCGCTGTATCTCGACACGACAACCGTCTGGCCGAAGATTGGTATCGGCATCAACGTGCCGAACTTCTCGCAGAGAATTTCGTTCCTGAACAGCTTCCGCAGCGTTTCTGCAAACAGCCGACTTGACTATACCTACATCACGACGGTTCGCCCGTTCCAGAGTGCCGAAGATTCCTGGAGCACGGAATGGAACTTCAACCCGCTTATCCGCCTGAGCTTCCTCACGCAGAAGAACATCCGTATAGAGAATGCCGTTCGCCTGAGAATCCAGGATGTGGATCGCAGACCTAAGGAAGAAGTCATCGGAATCACGAGCTGGCCTGACTCCTCCGCAAACGGTATCGACACGTCGAAGTATTTCTGGGAAACGCCGTGGATCCATACTTCGCTGTATAACGATTTTGATATCAATATCGGTGACGATTTCTCGATTTCCTACCCGCTCAAGACGAAGCGCGGTTTCCAGTTGTGGAAATGGTATTTCAAGCTGGAAAACGATATCGACTTGAGACTCACTGCTGGTTACGACTACAAGAAGAGCATCCGCAAGCAGTACGATCCTGACCCGGATTACAACATGTGGAACGAGGACAGCGGTACCGACGGAGTCTTCAGGTCGTGGAAATTTGATGATTGGGAACCTGTGGCTTACAAGCCGAAGCTTTCGAAGACGGACCGTACCGTGCCTTCACGTACGCACGAATGGTTTGTCCGTCCGAGTGCCGGCTACCAGTTCAACAAGATTGCCTCCATGAGTTCCTACATCGAGTATAGGCAGATTCATGAAAAATTGGACGACGAAACGGCCCACATGCGCCAGATTCTCCAGTTCGAAATTGCCTTGATGCTCAGGTTCAACTAAGTCTGAATATCCTCTTTCATGACGTTGTACGGGTTTGTTTTACTTTTCCGGTAAAAAAATCCTATAATTATAGTGCGATGTCTTTGTGAAGGAGAATCTAAAATGCATAGCGTTTCGGCCGGGGAATTCCTGTATCGTGTCCGCCAGTTTGTCCGGAACCGTTTCTTTGACCGGCTTGCGGAAGACGATTTCGGCGTGAGTCTCCCAATTCCCGATTGTGGGATTATCGACATGCCCGATGCCCACCTGTTCTACCCGATTTTCGATAACCATGTCGACATCTTCAAGGAAATCGACTGGCACCTGGACATCTCGACGGGCAAGCAGTTTCCTTCGGTTTTCGCTAACGACATCGATGTCTTCAGTGGCCGCAACGGCAACGTGAAGTATGTGTGGGAAGTGAACCGCATGCAGTTCCTGCTGCACTTCGCCATTACATACGAGATGAGCAAGGATTTAAAGTATCTCGTGCTGTTCTGCCACTATCTCGCCACCTGGAGGGAGACGAACCCCTACATGCTCGGTGTGAACTGGTTCAGCAATATCGAAGTGAACCTGCGCCTGATCTGCTGGTTCTTCTGCTGGCGAACATTAGATGTAGACTACTTGCGTAAGCATGACAGCGCCATCGACGAGTTTATTGGCGATGTGTGGATGCCGATTGTCTGCGAACATGCGGAGTATTCTTATCTCCATCCGTCGCTCTATTCTTCGGCGAACAGCCAGCTGGTGGTGGAGTATGTGGGACGTTTCTTGGCTACGGTGGAATGGAAAATTCCGCACTGGTCGTCACGTCAGAAATATGCTATCAGCGGCTTGGAACGCGAAATTCTCAGGCAGAACACATCGGAAGGCGTGAACCGCGAGGAATCTGCGGAATATGTACAGTTCGTAGGTGAGCTGTTCCTGATGGCCGCTATCGTGGGCAAGAGTGTCGGGATAGAGTTCTCGCCGTCTTACAATGACCGCCTATACGCCATGGGGCGCTACATGAACGCTTTCCTGGACTCTCAGTTCAACAATCCCATGTATGGCGATATCGATGACGAGTATGTGCTGCGGACGGATGTCGACGGGCATTTCAACAACTTCAAGTCGCTGCTGGTATCGTTTGCGACGTATTTCGAGGATTCCTCCTTCAAGCGCGAAGGGCTAGCCTGGGACGAGAAGAATACCGTTCTGTTCGGCGTCGATGGTAAGAAGAAATTTGAATCGCTTCCGTGCGCTCCGGTCCAGGATGGGAACAGTTTCTTTGTGCAGAGCGGCCATTTCATCTTCAGGAAGGCTGTCCCTGCGGCCACTCCCGACGGAAAAGCCCGCGAGACATTTCTGCATTTCGATGCCGCTCCGCTTGGCTATCTGAGTGTTGCCGCACATGGCCATGCCGACGCCCTTTCGTTCGTGCTACATGTAGACGGGCATCCTGTCTTTGTCGATCCGGGTTCATTCTCCGACCATACGCATGCGGATCTTCGCCGCTACTTTGTGGGTACGATCGCCCATAACACGGTCTGCGTGAATGGCAAGAACCAGGCGGAGCAAGTCGGCCCGACGATGTGGCTGAACCATTACAGAGTGAATGTCGTTTCTAGCGACGAGGGGGCCGGCGAGGTGACCGCTTCGCATGACGGCTATGCTTCTGACGGTGTGATGCACACGCGCCAAGTCAAGTACGACCGCGACAAGGACGAGTTCGTCATCACGGATACACTGCAGTGCGCACATCCGGTTTCCTTGGAAATTCCGTTCCATCTGCATCCGGATGCGTCCGTGGACTTGCACGGTTCGACGGCTGAAGTCCTGGTTCCGGGATGCCGCCGCGTGACTGTCGAGCTGGACAAGAAACTGTCCTATGCTGTCCGCGAGGATGGCTGGTATTCGGAGCATTTTGCCAAGAAGACCCCGGCAAAGTTCCTTTATGCGAAGATTGAATGTTTCGGCGATGTCAAGTTCGAAACGAAACTGCGAATCCGTGGATAAAGAAGTTTGTCCTAAATAGCTACCGGACGATGCCGATGTTGGATTTCTTCACGAATCCGCGGATGGCATCTCCCAGACGAATCTCTACGAAATTGCCCTGCTCCGAAAGCACTTCGAAACTTGTGCCTTCCGAAAGCGTATTGAGGGTCTGTGAACGGTCGTTCGGGGCGCTGGTGATGTCTGCGTCCTTCGCCGTGACGACTCCCGTGATTTCTGTTTCTGCGACGAACACCTTGTAGGCGGCGCTGGTGCCGATGATGCCGAATATGACCGTCACGGCGAACACGGCGCCCGTGCAAGCGTTCTTGGCGCGGTCGCCGTGAACGATGATTCGTAGGACGCAGACGAGCGCGATGAGCCAGAACAGGGCGAGCAGCGTGAACAGCTGGGCCTTGAGCGACATTGCGTGGTGTGCCTTGAACAGTGCGGAAAGAATCGGGTTCTCTTCCTCGTCGTCCACCTTGTCCTTGGTCATGGCCTGGGCGTATTCCAGGTTGTGCTTGAAGTCGTCGTCGTTGGGGCGCAGCTTGAGTGCGACCTTGTAGTTGTAGATGGCAAGTCCGAGCTGCCCGTTGCGGAAATAGGCGTTGCCCAGGTTGTAGGAAAGGTCCGCATTCTGGTAGCCGTTGTCGATGCAGTTCTGCCATTCGTCGATGGCCCTTTCGAATTCGCCTTCGTTGTAGGCCTTCGTCCCGGCTTCGATTCCGGCACAACCTGCATTCTCCGCAAAGCTGGCGACGGTACCGCCAATCAGTACGACCAATGCGAATAGAAAAGATTTCAACTTCATGTTACTACGTTCCTTCCAAATACTAATTACATCTTCTGCCTGGCTCGAGAATGGCAATGAGCAGTGAGCGATGAGTTTGAATACCTTAAATCTCATACCTCATAGCTCAACGCTCATTCCTCATTTTCTGCTTCCCACTAATTCACACAGTTCTTCCACGCTCTTGAGCATGGACCCCTGCTCCTCGGGGCTGGGGCTCACCGGAGCAAAGCGTGCAAACGCACATTTTTCGAGCCACTTGTCAATCTTGTCGATGGCGCCCTCGTCGAGTCCGAGCTTTTCAAGTTCCAACTTCATCTGGTCGCGGGTCATGCCCTTGAATTCCAGGTTGTTGATGTCGCTCAGGTAGTCGATAAGGCCTGCCTCGAGTGCCGCGTAGAACGCCTTGACGTCACCCTTCTGCATGGCGGTGTGCGCATCGGCGAACCTAGCCTTGAGCATCTTCTTGGCTTTGCTCTTGCGGACGAGTGCGGCATCGCTGCTGTGTTTGCGGTGACGGCGGATAATCCCTGCGGCAATCAGGTAGAACGGGATGGCCGCAGCAAAGAGAACCCAGAACAGGATGTCCCTGTGGGGCGTGGGGGATTCCTTCTTGCCCGAAACCTTGTGGATGAAGCGGATGTCGCTGCCGAGCGCTTCGATTTCCTGCTTCTGCACTGCCGTGGGGCGCGTTGCCGCCGGCATGAACGCCGCTTCGGCCGTGGCGTCGCCCTTCTCGACTTCGATGGTCCAGGGGCCGAGCGTTTCGGACTGGTAAGCCCTCTTGGCCGGGTCGAACCACGAGTACGAAATTTCGGGGATTTCGAACGAGCCTTTCTTCTTGGGGTAGAGGAAAATCTTGATGCTCTTGGTCGTCACGACCTTGCTGCCGGTAATCTTCTTGTCGATGCTGTTCTCGGGCGGCACGGAGCGGAAGTCGTCAAAGCTGGGCAGCTTCGGGTCGGTGATGGTACCGGGGGTGCCGTCGCCCTTGATGGTGATGGAAAGTGTGAGCGCTTCACCGACCTTCAGGTGGTCCTTGTCGAACTGGGCGTCAAAACTGTAGTTGCCGACCATTCCCGAGAAGTTGGCCGGGCGGCCTTCGGCGGGGAGGGGCTTCACGTTGATGTTCACGACGGGGGTGGCGGCTTCGGTCTCGATGGATTCCTGCTTGACGCTCCGGCTCGAGAACGACATGTTGCCCATCTGCTTCTTCTCTTCGACAACCTTGGGTTCGCCGCGCTTGGTGTACTTGAACTTGAATGGCGGAATCTGGAGGTTGCCGCTCTTGGTGGGGCTGAGCCAGGCGAACTTCGCGCTGGCCTGCATTTCGCGGCGGGCGCCCTCGACCGGCTTGAATTCCATGTTGGAAAGGTCGCTCCTGTGGACGATGAAGTCGCTACCAGTGTTCATGTCGGTGGCCTGGAGGTTCCCTTCGAAATGCTCGAAGGTGTGGAAGCCGAGGGTCACGTAGAACTGTTCGCCTTCGTAGATGCTCTTCTTGCTCGGGGTGAGGCTCACGGCCAGGGCGTCGTCGTTGTAGGAACGCTGCACGTTGACGGGGATGCTCCCGCTGACGGCTTGCCTTTCGCCGTTGATGGTCCAGAAAAGTTGGCCCACGTCAATCTGGCCGGTCCTTTTCGGGGCCTTAATCTTGAACGTGTAAATGCGCGCCTTGTAGGCCCTTCCGCCACCGCCGAAGAACGATTCGAACATGTCGTCAAAACCGGGACGGATGAGCTGGTCCGTACTGTCGAGGCCCATGAAGGTAAAGCCGTTCTTGGTCTCGATCTGGATGACTTCCCTGTTGGCCGGGAGTTCTTGCAAAGGGACGATAAACTGGAGACCGAACGTTTGCCCGGCCTCGATGCGTTCGCGGTCCACCTGGAGCGATGGCCGTGCCGCTGCGAAAGTTGCGAGGGCGAGGCAAGTAAGTAAAACGCGTTTCATGTCCTAAAATTTACCAATTTTCCCCGTGTAAAATGTAGTCGGGGGCGCGCAAATGGAGCCGTGGAATCGGCTGCCAGGGAAAAAAATGCTAGGTAATGAAAAAAAAGTATTTCTTATACACTTTTTTCCCTTGAAGCGTTAGTAAAAAATTGTTAATATTGGCGCCGACAAAAGAAAACGGCGATAAAACGTCGGAAAACAAGGTTAAAAGGAGAATAAAATGTACTGCATCCTCGCTGTCCTGCTGGTCAAGAGCTTCAAAAAGTACGCCAAGCACGCCTAATTGGCGAAATTGGCTAGATTTTTGGGATTCTTTGGAAAAGTTAAGCCCCCGGTTGTTCGACCGGGGTTGTTTTTTTGGGGTAAAAACGGCATTTCCCATTGACGATTCCATTTTTTTGCGTTATTATTATATAGATGACTGTTTTTACGGAAACAGGCGAAGGAGAAAAAATGGAAGAAAAGAAGGAATACGTTGCTCCCGAGATGAAGGTTGTGGACATGCGGTATCAGCAAGTGGCGCTTCTTTATGGTAGCGATTGCGATGAGAATTCTGATCCAGGATGTGGTGAGATGGGGTAAACCCCTCTTCTCTCACTAGTTATATATACATATTGAAAAAATCACGCAATATCTTTTCGCACGTATAAGCACATTCCGGCTAGCCCGGTGTGCTTAAATTTTTTTAATCAAAAACAGCATCCCTTCGGGATGCATTTTTTTGTGGCTCGGTCATCTCCATCGACAAGCTTCGCTTGTCATGATCATGACTCTCGCCTTAGTCAAAGTTTAAACTTCGCCGGTACGGCGTAAACCCTGCGTTCCGTATAAATTCTTCGGCCGCCTCGATGGTCGTGAGCCCGTGGTTCTGTAACACGTTTTCTTCTATCACGATGCTGTTGATGTCGTCGGCGCCGCTGTGCAGCCCGAGTTCGCCGAGCGATAGCCCCATGCCGAGCAGCGAGACTTCGATGTGCGGGACATTGTCAAGGTAAAGGCGGCTGAGCGCGAGCAGCTTGAGGTATTCGTCGCCGCGCACATGCCGGATGGGGAACTTGTCCGTCTGCGGCTGGAACGTCCACACCACGAAACTCTTGAACCCTTGCGCGATGTCCTGCGTCTTGCGCACGTAATCCAGGTGCTCGATGATTTCTTCGGGCGTCTCCACACTGCCGAATACGATGTTCGCACTGCCGGGGAGCCCTTTCTTGTGGCAGGCCGCGAGCGTGTCGCACCACTGCTGCGCGGGGAGCTTCTTGGGGCTCAACATTTGCCGCATGCGGTCGGAGAGAATCTCGGCGCCTGCGCCCGGCACGGAACTGAGCCCTGCTTCCTTAAAAATGTCGAGCAGTTTGTCCAAAGTAATGTTGTTGAATTCCGCGATGCGTACGAGTTCCACCGGCGAGAACCCGCGTACCTTCACGCCCATTTCTTGCGTGAGCATCTTGAGCACGTCGGTGTAGTAGGTGAGGGGAATGTCCTTGTTCACGCCCCCCTGCAAAAAAATCTGGTCGGCGCCTTTGGCCTTCGCTTCAATTGTCTTCTGCCGGATTTCGTCCAGGCTGAGCACGTAGGCTTCGGGGCTGTGGGCGGGCCTGCAAAAACTGCAAAAGCTGCACGTGACTTCGCAGACGTTCGTGTAGTTCACTATACGGAACGCCGTGTAGCCCACCTTGTTTTCGGGGTGCATGCGCCTGCGCACGGCATCGGCGGCCTCCGCGACTTCGGTCCACGGGGCATTTTTCAGCAGTTCGAGCGCTTCGGCGGGGGCTATGCGTTCCCCCTGCACAGATTTTAGCAAAATGGAATTCACGCAAACAAGATAATTCTTTTCTTGTTGTTTGTAAACTTTTTGCCGTTGACTTATTGTCCATAGAATGTTTTGTTGGACCGAGACGTTTTTTTGATTATGGATATAACTTCATATTTGGCAATATGAGGTTTGTTTGGTATGAAAAATACGCTAACTACAGGTGTATCGTTGTGCTTTGCTGCTTTCCTTTCCACGGTTACGGCAAATGCATTTACCCTAACGGGTAAGGTCAACGATGAAAGCGGCAAGGCCGTCGAAAAAGCTTCCGTTTCACTTCTCGGTAAAGGCATTTCTGTGGAAACAGACGTTTCCGGTGCCTTTACTTTGCATCAGGACGAAGTCACTCCGGGGACTCCGGGTGATTCCGGCCAGGATCCTGGCGTCGGTCAGAATCCGAGCGATTCGCTAGTCAGGGAAGATGGCGGCGAAATCAATAGTCTTGCGGCATCGCGTTCCGTGGGTTTCCTTTCGGTGAATGGCGGAATTCTCTCGTTCTCGCAGAGCTCCGGCGTTCCTGTCCGTGTACAGGTCTTCGACATGGTGGGCAACCGCCTGCTCGACGAGACCCTGTACGGCACGGGAACGGTGGACATGAAGTCTTCCATTCAGGCCAAGGGAACATACTTTGCGCGCGTCAGGGTCGGCAATGCGCAGCAGAATTTCCGCTTCAAGGCTGATGGCAGCTTCTCCGCCGTATTCGGCGAAAAGGCCCGCGCACGGGCTCTCCTCAAAGTGGGCGACAACGACGACCTTCGCGTAGTTGCGAATGGCTACGATACGCTCACGGTCCATTTGACCAATTTAGATACGAACTTGACGCTCGTCTTGAAAAAGCCTGCGCCGCCAGAACCGCAGTATGCTTACGGCTGGGGCTTAAAGAACGACCCCGTTCCCAGTAGCGGTTGCGGTAAAGACACCAAGCTCGACTACAAGTACCGTGGTGACAAGCCCTACATCGAATTCAAATGGAGCAAGGGAACGCGCACCGTGCGCATCGATATCCCCAAAAGCTACGACAAGAATAAACCGTACAAACTCATTTTCGGAATGCAGTGCATGGGCGGCTGGGCCGGTGGCGTGCAGGACGAAGGCTACTATGGTTTGAAAAAGTTCGACATGGATGAGACTGTCATCTTCGTCGCTCCTGAGGGCAACGGAAACCAGGCCCCGTGGGCTCAAGATGACTACACGCTTTTTGATGAACTTCTCGCTTATCTTGAAGGCAACTTCTGCATTGATTCCAGCCGCGTATTCTCGACAGGCTTCAGCTACGGCTCCATGTTCTCTAACGGACTTTCGTGGAACCACCAGGAAGTGCTCCGTGCGGTGGCCGTGTACGAGACTGCCGAACGCAACATCTGGTTGCCGCAGCGCAAGCAGATGGGTATAGGTTGGATGGGCGTGCTCGGCTTGCAGGATGATCTCTGCCGCCCGGAAATGGGACGTGCCGCTCGCGACATTATCCTGGAACTCAACTCCGAAGGCGGCAAGGCCAAGAACGAAAAGGCTCAGGAATATGGTGGAAACGGTCCGCATGTGTGCTACGACTACACGACCGTCGAGGAACGCTTCCCGGTTCGCTGGTGCACGCAGAATGGCGGCCATATCTGGGACCACAAGGATCCGGGCCAGCAGCAGTCTTGGGTTCCTGAGACTACATGGGATTTCTTCAATAAGTTCTAAATAAAGATACTCCTCCAAAAACAAACACCTTTCCGCATTAATTGCGGGAAGGTGTTTTAATTAAAGGCACTCCGGTGTTGCCGGAGGTTGCCAAGTTTTTTAGGCCGATATGGGGGCGGAAATCTTGAATGTGGTTTTGTCGGTGCTATCCTTGATGACAATACTCATTTTGGAGATTCCGCTGTCCAGCTTGGGCAATTTCAGTATTTTGTAGCCTTGGTCAATGGGCGGTACCTTGATTGTATCCAGTTTTTTTGATGATATTGCTTGTTTTCCTGAATGTTGTTCGAGCCATATGGTGTAGTTTTCCCCAGTATCTAATGCGTTCAACCAAGAAATCCTTACATCGAACGAGTCCGTGCAGCGTGTTTTTGCCATGAGGGTGTTCTTGAATTCCTCGAATTGCTTGTTCACCCTGGCGATGTTCACGCCGTCGCTTTCGCGGAATATGTCGGCACGGATGTTCATTTTGTCGATGAGAATCCTGAAGTACTCGCAATGGATGGAATCGGCTTTTGTCCCGTTTTTATCTTCGCCCAGTTCAATAGAGGTGATGGGCGTGTAATAATGTTCCCACTTCTTATCGGGATCTATATTCACGGCGAAGGAATCGTTATAGACCCGCTTCTTGCCATCTCCTTCGTATGTCAGCTCTATTTCGAAGCGTTTGTCGTCGCGGTTCACTGCTTCTCCGTAAATGAACTCGGGCCTTGGAATACGGACCCTTGCGGTGAAGATGTACCATTTCCCTTCTTCGATGCCTAGCCTGTTTACATCGATCTTGAAAAGCTGGGTGCCCTCGCTAATCTTGTCGAACTTGATTTTGGCTTCCCAAATCTGGAATGGGGCGCTTTCCCCAAAGATTGTGACTCCCTCGGATTCTTCGAATGTGTAATATTTACGGTTGTTTTGCGGCTTAAAGAGCGTATCGAAGGGGTTGTCAATGTAATATGAAGGTGCCGTTTCGAAGAAGTCCTTTTCGGTGGTTATCTTGGGCTCTGTTTTTTTGGATGCGGCAATCCAGAATCCTGTTGCGTCCGCCTTGCGGATGACTCCCTTGGAAAAACAGATGTTCTTCTTGCCTATCTTGATGTTCAATTCCTTTTTCTGGCTTTTGGAGAAGAACCCTGTCTTCACGCACTTGCGGTTGTCAAATGTGAGGCGCCAAATCCTTTCCTGGCTGGTTTCGATTCCTGTCAAGATGAACGGATCGCATTCGTTGACGATGGGGGTGTCGAGTGTCTTGACGATTGGACGCTTGACGATGCTATTGAGTTCGTCCAGGATTTGCTGCGTGTCCTCGTAGCATGACTTGAAGTATGTTTGTTGCGGCTCCTTTGGATAGGAGCTGGTGAAGGCTGCCTTGATTTCGCTGTCATAGTGGAAATAGGCAATCATCTGTTCTGGCTGGCATAGCCAGGAATGGAATAGGGTGTCCTTATAGTACGTGGCTTTATCTAGGAGATCGTTGTGGATTTCTCTGTAATGCCGGCACGAGTAGAATGGCATGAAACCGTTCGGATTGTCATTCCGGGCTATTCGAATGTGGTTGATTTCATATTTAAAGAGAGTGAATGCGGAGTTGTCCTGTGCAAAACACCGGTAGTCGTCTAGATTGAATTTGCAGTGACCTTCGCTCGCCTGGCCTCCGTATATCGAAGTGGAAGAACTCATTCCTTTGGGGAGTTTGATGCTCCCGCCCAAATAGGGCTCGAAGAACATGGCGTATGTCCCGTATTGTGAATGTCCCTTGGCGGCGACATGTGCGTAAAGGCTGTATTTTGCCTTGGGATTGTTTTTAAGGATGGGATCCATGACGTAGGTTTGCTGCAGTTCTGCAGTGTACTCTGTCATGACGCAGTCCCAGATGTTGATTTCACGTCTCTGGGCGAAATTTTCGTTAATCCAATATCCGAAAATGGGTCTTTGTGTAGGGAGGTTCCTCCAGAAAGAGTTGTTGACTGCGGATAGATAAATATCGTCTGTAATCTTGCCTTTGATATAGGGGGTGAATCCTCTGGATTCGAGCTTGGGCAAGATTTCGTTCTGGAAACGTTCGCTTTCGCAGACGCTGTCCCACATCTTTTTGCATTCCAAGTGTCCGTTTTTCTTATACAGGTCGATGTTGTAGAAATTCGGGCACCTCGATTCATCAGTGGAAGTGTCGGTTTTTTCATAAAAGTGCTCTAGACGGTGCCTTGTGCGGAGGAGCCAAGCCGTATTGTACAATCTTTCCAGGTCGGAATAGATGTAATCGATTTCTATTCCGTATTGGTGAACCCCCGTGAAGATTTCGTTTAGGAGTTTTTGCACGGCGTGGCTGCCCGATGTCGGTCGCTTGTCGTTCTTGTCGTCCGGGTCGCCAAGATCCAGCCATTCGGAGAAGTATTTTTTCGCACGCTTAATCCGGTTGTTGTTCGAAATGAGATAACGGATGAAGGGATGTTCTTTCTTTTTTTCTTCTTTTCCAGTATCGTAATTCTTGAGTTTTTCGACAAGGCCCTCGTCGAGTTCGCGTCCCGGCACTACCTTGGGGTTGTTGTAATGAATGGGCGAGTCGTAGAAAAGGAATCCTTCTCCGCTGAAGTTGTCCGTTGTAGAATTGTCTGCGGAACCGGAATAGATCATGGAGTAAAGGTAGTCGCGTGTCAAGCGAATTTCCTTGTTTTCGTAATCTACTTTTTTTGCCTCGGGACAAGTGGGGACAATTTTGAGTTCCTGAGCTTCAAAACAGGCGCCACCTAGCAACTGCAGCAGGAAACCATCAACGGATATGCTCCTTTTGCCCTTGGGTTGGGCTAGAAGTCCTCTTGTAATCTGTTCCACGGCGTAAGATGTCGTCGTGGTGCTGATGGATGCGGGGGAGTTGTAGATTTGCGCAAGCCCGAAGTTGTCGAAGAGTCCTGGGTGGGTGTGGTGCTTTTGCGGACGGGAAATCTTCTTTTCGATGAATTCGCTTTTGGCGAGATCGTTTGTTCTCCAAACAAATGAGTAGAAAGGTTTGCTGTTTCTGGGGTAAACCGGAACATTGATGTCGAATTTGAATATCTGGAGTTTTGATAGGGGAAGTTTTATTTTTTCGAGCAACCTATCGAGCAAAGTGAGAAGCGTTGTGCCTTTTTTTCGGTTGGTTTCTGTTTCCAGAAATTTCAATGCCTCAGTCAATGCATCTAGAGTATCCAACGTGATGAACAGACAGGGATGTTTTTGCAGGTCGTCGCTAGAGATTTTTATTCTAGTGGACGGCTTTTCCCAGAAGTAAAGACCGGACAGGGTGTTGCCCTTGTGGTGAACTTCACCGAGCATAATTCTGGAATTGCGCAGGTAGTCGCCTTCGGTAAGCGCTTCAGCGGCAGGCTCTTCGTAGAAATAGGCGACGTCCGTGGGGTAGGTGTAGGCGGTGACGGAGGGTTCTTTCGTGCTCGATACGAACAGGTAGACCTTTTTTTCTTTTCTTCCTTTGAATACGCCGGGTGGAATTATTAATTCATGGGTGCCGTTTCCATTTTCGATTTCGCCGACGGTGAGGAAGGTTTGCAAAAAGAGAGTGTTTGTGTCAATGAAGGGGTCGGCACTGGCTTTGATGTAAGGATTGACTGCGTCGATTTCATTGTTGGCTTCTTTTTCGGAATACCCATATTTTTTCAATTCGGTGAAAAAGCTTTCTTTAAGGCCGGTGGGGTCTCCGATGTCCGGGATGTCTTTTATGGAGATTCCTGCGAGAATTCTATCGGGGTATTCTTTTTTTGTATCTTCGGTTGCTTCTACGTTAGAAATGACAACCTTGTGAATGTCCGGAGTGATTTCAAAGGAATAGATGTTGGAAGTATATGCGTTTGCTAGTGCAGAATAGATTGTGCCACCGCTTGATATCAAGACTTTGGCTCTTGATTTGGATTTTGTCAGAGAGCCTTGTTTAACGGATTTAATTTCGTTAAAGTGAAGTATTTTTGTGGGCTTCTTCAGCAGCGTGCTGATAGAAAGGGCTTGTGTTTTTTTGGATGAGGCACTCATATTTTCTTCCTTTGTTTGTGAATTTTTTATTTAATATAAAACAGAGTTATTTGAAAAATGCAATGTTGTGCGTATAATTTTGTTTACTATTTAACAAATAAACGAAGTTGCAATAGTTGAAAAACTTGTTTTGGGTTTCTTAGGAAAGAGGTTCGGGGACCGAGACTCCCGGCTCGGCTGGTTCCCTTTTATTTTTGTTTTTTTGCATATTTGCGTATGGCAAAGGCTCTTGTGGCGATGCGGAACGATGCATTCGTGTTCTGCCGGTGTGGGGCGATTTAGCGCCTCTTTGGGTCTTTTTCTACATTTGGGATTATGGAATTTAAACGTTTCGAGGCCCTGATAGAGATGTTCCCGCAGGTGCAGATTTTTAGCACCGAAGGCGAGGACTTGGATAGGGTCATTACTCATTTTTTGAACCAGCAGAAAAATGTCTCCACGATGTCGGAAGCGATGCAGCGGAAAATCCAGCATGCGCTTGCCCCGTTTTTCCAGCAGCGGTTCATCAGCCTGCACGACGAAGAAGCTCCGTTGGTGCGGCACCTGCTTTTGAAAAAGAAGTTCTTCTTGCAGACGGACCGCTACATCGACGATATGGCTTGGCCGGAGACTGATCCCGAGAAATTGGATGAGGCGCTTTCGATTGCAGAACTTTCGCCGGAAATTCTCGACCGCAAACTGCTAAGCCTTTCGAATGGTGAACTGCGCCGCGTGTTGCTTGCGCGCATGTGGATGGAAAAACCGGAATGGATTTACTTCAACGACTTGTTCGGTGGACTCGACCCGGAATTTCGTAGCCACCTGGCATCGAGCGTGGTGGACTTGTCGAAACGCCCCGGCGTGAAACTTGCCGTGCGCCTTGCTCGCGAAGACGAACTGCTGCCCGAAATACCTGCGTTCGTTTATGCGGAAAAGACCTTTACGCAGTATGCAGGAGAACTCCCGAGTGCCGCCGCGAAACCCAAGTACACGAAGGCCGAACTCAAAGATTACGAGATAGTCGCGCTCAAACCTCAAAGCGAGCTTGCGAGCGACCTCACTGCTCATACCTCTAAAGTCCTCTTCGACCTCAAAAACGTCAACGTCCAATTCGGTGATACGACGGTGCTCAAGAACCTCAACTGGACGGTGCGCAAGGGCGAACACTGGGCAGTGATGGGCGAGAACGGTGCCGGCAAGAGTACGCTCCTCGGGATGCTCACGGCCGACCATCCGCAAATCTACAAGAACGACATTACTTTGTTAGGGGAACGTCCGGGGCACGGCCTCAACATCTGGGACCATAAGGCGAAACTCGGGTTCTTCTCGCCGGAACTTGCGCTCCAGTACCGCGAAGACCTGGACCTTTCCGAGGTGCTTTGCACGGGCTTTACCGCGAACCTCTGCAAGGCGGAGAACACCACCTGGGAAGAACGTGCGAAGGCGAAGGAGTGGCTTGAGTACCTTGGCTTTTCGGACGTGCATGCGCGCTTCCGCAACCTCTCGCCTATCGACAAGCGTGTTGTGCTCATGGCTCGAGCCGCTATTCGTCCGCCCGAGGTGCTGCTGCTCGACGAACCCACGCAGGGGCTCAAGGGCGAATATCGCGAGAAACTCTTTAACCTGCTGCAACTGCTTTCGACAGAGACGACCATTATCCTGGTGAGCCACTACGAAGAAGAATGGCCGCCTTGCATGACGCATCTGCTGAGAATGCCTAAGTTTTCGGGGACTTAGCGTAGGCTCGAGGCTCGGAAAGCAGAAATCAAGATTTGATTTTTATGTGTTTTTTTAACGTTTTTATAAATGGCTAAATTTTCCCAAAGAGAAATAAACCTCATACCTCGAAGCGAGCTTGCGAGCGACCTCATAGCTCAAAGGCGCGCAGCGCCGACCTATTATGCAATTGAGTGAACAAAATATTCTAAGTGCCTTGCGTGCGGTCCAGGATCCGGACTTGCACAAGAACATCGTGGAACTGAACTTTGTTCAGAATCTGAAGATAGAGGGCGACAAGGTGAGCTTCGATCTTCGCCTCACAACTCCCGCCTGTCCGATTCGTGACCAGTTCAAGGACCAGTGCATCGCTATTGTCAAGAGCCTCGGCGCAAGTGAGGTGAACGTGACGTTTACGGCGCAGGGCCGCGTGGACGGCTCCAATGCGGCGACGCAGGCTCCGAAGGTCTCCTACATCGGCGAAGTGGCGCATGTGGTCGCGGTCGCAAGCGGCAAGGGCGGCGTGGGTAAGTCCACCGTGACGGCGAACCTCGCCATGGCCTTGAGCCTTTCTGGCGCCCGAGTGGGCATCCTCGACGCCGATATCTACGGCCCGAGCATGGGGCTCATGTTCGGCATTGACCGCGCTCCCGAGGTCTTTGACGACAATACGATTGCGCCTGTCGAGGCGAAGGGCGGCATCAGCATCGTCAGCATGTACATGTTTGCCGACTCCGACAAGGCGACCATCTGGCGCGGACCGATGGTATCGCAAATGATTCAGCACTTTATCCACCATGTGCGGTGGGGCAAGCTCGACTACCTGCTGGTGGACTTCCCTCCAGGAACGGGCGACATCCAGCTTACGCTCACGCAGAACTGCCCGATGGCCGGTGCCGTCGTGGTGACGACCCCGCAGGAGGTGGCTCTCGCCGACTGCCGCAAGGGGCTCGCGATGTTCGATTCGGTGGGCGTACCCGTGGTGGGCGTGGTCGAGAACATGAGTTACTTCATTTGCGACCAGTGCGGCAAGCACCACAACATCTTCCGCGAAGGCGGCGGCGAACGCATCGCGAAGAGCTGGGGCGTGCCCTTGATTGCGAAGGTGCCGCTGGAACCTGCGGTGGCGGGCTGTGGTGACGAAGGAACCCCTGCGGTGCTCCGCTACCCGAACTCCGAATCGGCGAAGGCGTTCATGCAGGCGGCCGATGCCACGGTGCGCACGCTCTCGATGTTTGCATCCGAAGGTGATGGTGTGCTCAAGAGCTTCAACTACGAGTTTGAACAACTTCCGGTGGAGGACGCATGATTCAGCCCAAGAAGATTTTCAGGACGAAGGACGGGAAACTCGGCTTTGAATGGAGCGATGGGACTCGCGGTACATGTGGCATTCGCGAACTTCGCCTCGCATGTCCCTGTGCGTTGTGCGTCGATGAGCATACGGGAGAGAAACTTTTGGACGATTCCACAATTCCTGCGGACATAAAACTTACAAGGATTCAATCCATCGGTCGGTATGCAGCGGGACTCTCCTTTAGCGATGGTCACAATTCGGGAATTTACCCTTACGATAAACTGTTCAATTTGACGAAACGGGAGTAAAAAACCATATTTGTTTGACCGATGGTTTTTTTCCTGAGGGATTGATAGGTGTGTGTCTATGAGTGATTTTAACGAAGCGCTATACTTCCGGGATTTGAATAGGTATCCTACGCTGACTCCGCAGGAGGAATCGGCGTTGTTGAAGATCATCAAGACTGGAGAGACGGAAGAGATTCGCAAGTCCGCACTGCAGCGCCTTATCCGAGGCAATTTGCGTTTTGTGGTCAGCGTTGCGCGCAAGTACCAGGGCCGTGGCCTTTCCCTTTTGGATTTGATTAACGAAGGTAACCTTGGTCTTTTCAAGGCTGCCAAACGTTTTGATATGGACAAGGATGTCAAGTTCATCAGCTACGCCGTGTGGTGGATCCGTCAGTCCATCCAGAAGGCGTTGTTCGAACAGGTGGGCGCGGTCCGCATTCCACCGAACAAGCTTGCCCTCGTGAACCGCTTCAAGCGCGCTTTGATGCAGAACGGCGGTGACTACGAAAAGACCATCGCGATGGAAGAATTTGCCCCGTACGAGAGGGATATCGTCGAGGTTATGGAAAAAATCGTCGACATTTCCTTGGACGCCCCGATCGGCGACGATGCCGGTGGTGGTTCCAGCAGTGCGGATTCGGTGAGCACCCTCATGGACGTGCTCGGTTCCGACGGCAACCAGGACGAGGACCTCGAGCGCGACGAGCGCCGCAAGCTCATCCAGGAGACGCTGTCGTCCTTGCCGCAGCGCGAAGAAGAAATCCTCCGCATGTTCTACGGCCTGGATACCATTGAGGACACGACTCTCAAGGATATCGGTGAAGACCTGAAACTCAGCCGCGAACGCGTGCGGCAAATCAAGAACAAGACCCTCCGCAAATTGCAGAAGAGCAAAGAGCATAAAGAAAAACTCGTGGACTTCCTGGAGCTGTAATGTCTACTCCGTCGGCATCTGCCCGAAAGGCTGCCTACTTATTTTTGGTTCTGTGTGTTGGCGCGGCAATCGCGTTTGTTGGCTATTACTTTTTCGACATGTACGGCCCGTCCAAGGTCACGGTCGAGGGGGTCCCCTTCGGGCTTCCCGCCGGTTCGTCCTTGATGCTGGGTGATACCCCGGATTTCCAGAAGGGCGTGTCTTCGCTCCCGGTTCAGACGCAGGCCGAACTGCGCCGGGCTACCGAACTTTCCCGTTCCGGTTCGCTGAAAGCCGCCTACGACATCTACGAGGCTATCGTGATGTTGTTCCCCGACTGCATACCGGCGGTGTGGGGCGAGGCCAATACTTTATTTGAAATGGACACCCTAACGGATGCCCAGCAGAGCCGCATGAACATGCTGGTCGCAAAAATCCAGGCGAATTTCCCCGGCTCGGGCGTGGCGGCCTATATGGATAGCCGCAAGGCCTACTCCGTTGGCAATACCAATGCTTCGCTGGAACTGGCCCGTATCGCTTGCGACAAGGCCCCGGCCTTGTACGAGGCTCGCCTTTGGTATGCCAAGTTGCTTGCCGAACATTCCCGTGTAAACGAGGCGTTCGCCGAGGCCCACACCGCCGTGAGCCTTTCGTTCGGCAAATCTTCCGAAGCCTTTGAGCTGCTTGCAAGCATGTACCATTCCCAGGGCATTTTGGACAGTTGCGCTTTGCTTGTGGACTATGCGCTATCGCAGTACCCGGTGAACGTCCGCCTGCTTTTGCTGAAGGGCTACCTGGAAGAATACAAGGGTCATTTTGATTCCGCCGAAAAACTTTACCAGCGCATCCTGGCCATCCGTCCGGATTTCAACCCGGCGCGGCTTGCCGCGGCGACCATCGGCGAAAAGCAGTCGCCTGTGGGTGGCATGGGTACCCAGTTGACCCCTCGTGACAGGGCCAAGGTCGCCTGCGACATTCTGGAACCGCTGGTGGAACGTTATCCCGAAAACCTCCCGCTGCGCGAGGCCCTTGGCCTTGCCTACCTCAACGGTCGCGATTTTGATTTGGCTCGCAACCAGTTCCAGGAAATCATGGCTCGCGATCCGGAATACCCCGATATCGCCCAGCGCATCCAAGAAACCAAGGTCAAGAAGCCGGTGGTGGTCGAGACGAACAACGCCGGGCTCGCCAGTGATTTGAACCGCGCCGTCGACAGCCTCCGCCAGTCGATGGAACCCGCGACGACGCACGACTTCTCCACGATGCTCGGGCATTACCTTGTTCGTTATGGCGTGACTCCGCGCGAGTTCTTCAAGAAGTATTCCATCTCCAACTTCCGCCCCGTTGCAGACAACGTTTGGCAGGAATCTTTCTATGTCGCACCATACATGCATCGTTATACAGTCGTGTTTGATTCCAAGAAGCAGTTCCGCGAGGTTCACGTGGTGGTGTACGATTCTTCGTCGGCATCGAACCACTTGGGCGTTGCTCCCGAAGTCTATACGCGCCTGCTCAAGCAGAACTCCCGCATTTCGGGCATTGGCAACAGCACGGGCGAAACAGACTGCGGCGATGGAGTTGTCATGGATGCCGCCGTGTGGGAAACTCAGGACAACTTCGAAATTCTGGCCCGCTTCATCGGCAAGCCTGCCGAAGTCCGTATGGTCCGCTTTGACAAGAGCGCTCTCCCACCGGGCATCAAGCTCTGCGACTACGTCAAGTACCTGAACCAGTACTAGGCTCGGGGCCCGTAAGCGGGGCTATTCTTCTTCTACTGGGTATGTTTTCGTTACTGGACTGATATACTCGGCTTTCATGCAGCGGATCGGTCGAGGCGTGGTTCTTTCGTCGTCTATGATTTTGAAAGACAGTTCCCTTTCGTTATATGCAGGTCCGTCTGGAACATTGAGGATTTCGCTGAAGCTTGCGACGTTATGATGGTAGCCGGTGCTGCTCCTGAGTTCCACGATGTCGTCGGTGCTCCAATAGGTAGCATAATGATGATAATACGCCGGTTCCCCTCCGACTTGTCTCGAGCAGATTGTCTCTACTATTTTCCCGTATTCGCCACTTTGCCTCATGCTGCTTTCGCAGGCCGCGTCCTTTTCGGTTCGGATGCTTGATTTGACCGTATCGCCTTGGTCGAGTACAAGGGATAATCCGTATGAATCGCGCCCTGGGGTTGTTTGCGGATTGCCTGCTTCAAACAGGCTTCCGAGATTTTCTGTCGGATTCGGTGCGTTTGCAATGTACTCCCATTCTTTCCTCTTGGGAATGTGCCAGCCGTCCGGGCATATGCCGACTGAATCGGCGTCTATGGCATTGGTCCAAAACAGGGTGTCGTTTTCTAGCGGGATGTCCAGGGCTTCGGACCAGGTATAGTGACTCTTTCCACCATATCTCAGGTCTTCGGCCATCCAGAGATGGTCTCGGACTATGACTGCGCGGTATTTGTTCCCGTCGCGCTCATCTGTAAAGGTGGTAAACCACCTGTGCTTTGACGCATCGCATTCAAAGGTGTACCCGCTGATGTCCCCTTTTTCCCCGTCTGTTTCGCAATAGCCCAGCTCGTCTTCGATGGGGGTGAAGAGCCTCCAGTATTCATATTCGCAGACGAATGATTGATATTGGTAGGATTTCGGAATATCCCATACGACTTTCCTAGTGTAGGTTGTCCAGCTTCTTTCTGCGTTGCATATTCCGATGGCGCTATCCGGCATAATCATTTCTCGCCATGTGGGATTATAGCAGGTGTATTTTTTGCTGTTCAGGGAAACAATCTGGCCGTTTTTCTCCGCATTGCATTCGGAGTATACGTCTTCCACTTTGGAGGGCCTCCATGTGTCTGAATAGCAGGTGAACGTGGAATCAAGATAAGTTGTGATTGTCTTGCTGCCGTTGTTGGCGCATGGGGGCAGGGCGTCTTTCGATGTCCCGTGATACCATTGACATTCGTTGAGCCGATAATCGGGGCGCCTGCACTTGCAGACGAACGCGGTATCGTTGTATATTCCTTTGTTGATTTCGATGACGTCCCCGTTGTTCTCGTAGTCGGAGTTGCTCTCGTTGCATTCCCCATATTCGTGGTTGAGGTACTGTTGTGTGGTGGCGCGGTCCCAGTCCCTTCTTTCCGTGCAGATGTAGTAAACGCTGTCAAGCATATTTAATTCGCCTTTCCGGGCATCGTCGCATTGGCCAAAGGCGCCGAATGCCGAATTGATGTCGCTAATGCAGCGTACGAACAGATACGAGACTTCCTTTTGGTACCCAATGAGATCTATACCGACATTGTTTTTATCGAAATAGAAGGCCATCCATTCAACATCATTTTTCGTTACAGAATCGGAACTTGTCCAGAAATATATGGATATGTCTTCATATTCTCCAAAAGACTCTCCGTTGTAACCTCTGCCTCCAGGCTGGACATTGAATCCGTAGACATCCCCGCCGTTTCCATCGCTTATCCATCCGGTCTTGGATTTGAGGGCCCAGGCCTCGTCGTAATTGAAGTCTTTACTGACAGATTTGATCAGTTCGCGCCATTCCGCTACCGAGGGCAGGTGCCATCCGTCGGGGCACGCCTTCTTCGCTTCTTTTAATAGGTAAGCGGTCCCGTAAGGCCTCTGGATCGTGGAATCTAGGCCCTTGGAATAATCCAGGTTTTCTGCCATCCAGGTATGGCCATCGATGGTGACTGTCGAGTATGTCTTCCCGTCGCGTCGGTCCTTGAACGAGCCCTTCGACACTTCGACGGAAATGTCGTTTTTGCCCTTGTTTGTGCCGGACTTGTCTTTTGAACCGCTTTTGCTGTCTTTGCCGCTGTCCGTGTCGCTGATTTCTTCTTCGTCCTGGGATTCGGTGTCGGTGCCGCTTCCGGAGCATCCGTTAAAGTGGCATAGGGAAATCGCGAACATCAGGATTGCGAGAATTCTTGTAAGACAGGGCCTTGTATACATGATTAAAAAAATAAAAAAAGTCGATGTTTCTAACACGGATGTATTCAACGCCATGCGATACCGATGAAGATATTCGATATTGAATAACTTAGGGGCCTCCGGCCCCTTTTTCGTTTCTTTTTCGCCTTACTTTTTTGTATCTTTGCGCTATGCATTTTTGTCGCTACATTGCGCTCGCTTTTATTGTCCTCCTGTTCGAGGGCTGTACCTGCTGCGCGTACTTGAACCACATGTTCAATGCGGAGCGTCTTTACGACGAGGCGACGGAGATGCGCACGGCCCGTCTGGACAGTGTCCCGGACGAGACTGCCTCTAAGCCCGGCAACGAGGAGCGCGCCAAGTACGACAAGATTATAGAGAAGGGCTCCCGTGTCCTCGAACGTTTCCCCAAGAACAAGAAGCGTACCGCCGAGGCCGTGTTCCTTATCGGTGAATCCTTCAGGCACAAGGGCGAGTTCGACAAGGCTATCGTCAAGTACGACGAGTACGAGCGCTACTTTGCCGATTACGACTCCATGCGCGCGGTCGAATACCAGAGGGCCTACTGCCTTTACCGCACCCAGGAATACAACCTGAGCCGCTTCGCGCTGGAACCGGTTGTCGCCTCCAAGAACCATCCCTACTATTTCCAGGGCTTGAACCTGATGTCGCTCCTGGATGAGCAGTCCGAGTCCCCGGACCAGGCCATCGATGCGCTCGAGGCGCTGCTTGCCGATACGGCGGGTACCCCCTTCATGCGCGGCAAGGCGCACTTCCGCCTGGCTGGGCTTTATTTCGGCAAGGAAAACTGGGACAAGGCCCGCGAACATTACCGGGCCAAGGAAATTGAAAACCTGAACGTACGCGAGAAGCAGATTGCTGCCGAAAATGCCGCGGAGTGCCTCGTCAACAAGCAGGAATATTTGGCCGCCGCCGACGAATACAAGGCGCTCTACAAAGAAGAAGAATACGAGAAAAAGAGGCCGGACTATCTGGTCCGCATAGGCGAAATCCTGCTATTGGCCAAGCGCTATCCCGATGCGATTATCGTGCTGAACAAGGTGAACAACGAATATGTGCGCTCCGTCCATGCCGCAAGGAGCTATTTCGCCCTGGGTGATTACGAGCAGTCCATCACGCTGGACTATGCGCATGCGATGGTCTATTACGATAGCAGCTATATCTCCTATTCTGCGTCGGAATGGGCTCGCAAGAGCCGTGAGCGTCGCGACGCCCTGAAGCGCCTCATTGCGATGCGCCAGCAGAACGACGACGACCTTAAGAAGGATTCCATTCCCAACGTGAAGAATTTCTTCAATGCGGAATTCCAGATTGCGGAACTCTTCCTCTTCAAGCTTTCCGAGGTGGACAGCGCCGTCAAGCGCCTGAACAGCGTTATCGAAGGGGATGAGGATTCCCTGAAGGTCATGCGCGCCACGTATGCGAGGGCCTTCATTTACGATGAATTCAAGCATGACCCGGACTCGGCGGAAATCCTCTATAAGCAGATTATCGAGAAGTACCCGAATACGGATTATGCGAAGCAGGCGCAGGTGAACCTTGGTATGCGCGTCACGATGCAGACCGACGAGGACAAGGCGAAGGAACGCTACCTGCAGGCCGAAAGCCTTTGGACCGCGGCGACGGAGATGCCTGTAGACCAGATGGAACGTGTGGATTCCGCCTATCTTGCCGCATTTACCGCATTCGACAGCCTCTATCAGGAATACCCGCAAACGCAGTCCGGTATCCAGGCGCTGTACATGAAGGCCGTGTATTTCTCGATGACGCCGGACCGTAAGGATAGCGCTGCGGCCATCTACAGGCAGTTGCGCAAGGATCATGGTTCTACGCCGTGGGGCAAGGAAGCCGCCAAGATTTTAAATACGCGCCTGTCGCTGTCCGATGACGACATTAAGCGCCTCCGCCGCAGGGTGGAGCAGTCTGTTGAACATATTGATAAACTCTCCAAGCAGTACTACGAGTCCTTGAGCAAGAAGCCCGAAGAAAAGAAGGCCGAAGTCAAGAGCCAGGAAGACGAGGTGCTCGAGAATACGTACAATAGTATGTACGACTTCGAGTAGGTTGGATTCGCGATGCAGAGGAATACGTTCCAGAAAGAGGGGGTGGCTCCGCGCAAGTGGACCTGCATCACGTTGCTCGTGTGTTTCCTTGCATCTGCTTTTGTGTTCCCGGGATGTGCCGGGAGCGCAAGCATCGCCTCGCGTCCGGGCTATGACAGGGGGTATTCTTCCTCCAAGCACCCGACATCCAAGAAAAAGGCTCCCGTGGGGACAAAGATTACCGGGAGCGCGAGCTATTATGGCAAGGGCTTTGACGGCAAGAAGACCGCAAGCGGAGAAATCTTCAACCAGAACGCCTATACCTGTGCGCACAAGTCGCTCCCGTTCGGGACAAAACTTAGGGTTACGCGCAAGAGCAACGGCAAGAGCGTCGTCGTGCGCGTGAATGACCGCGGCCCCTACGCCGGGAAGCGCATCCTCGACTTGAGTACGGCCGCCGGCAAGGAACTCGGGCTAGACAAGTCCGGCCACGCCGAGGTCGAGGCCGAAGTCATCGAATAAAAATTTTTTGGGAAAAGCCGGATTGTCACTTTTTGACATTCCGGCGTATTTATATTTGGTGTTCAGAAGAGCACTTGCTTTTTGTGCTTGAAAAACAGCCCTCAAAAGGAACGTATGGAAAAGGAAGGTAAAAAAATGAAGAAAAGAACGAAGGAAACTCCTTTTGGAAATTCTGGCAGCGCAATTATGGCTCCGGTCGAGCCCAGCCTCTGGAATACGGGTTTTTCTGCATTTAAGCGGCGCATTGGCGAACAGCTGCAGCTGTGCGGTTTTTCGGACGGGGTTGTCGATGACGATACACTGCTGCCCTTTTACCGCATGGGCGAAAGCGAGACGTATGTGCTCGGGGCCCTCGGCTGTCCTGTCGGGATGTAGGGCCTGCCGCTGTTTCCCTATTTAGCCCTGTAGCTTACGAAGCGGACATTGCCGCAGTAGTCCTTGTGGATTCCCTCGAATTCGAGCCAGGGGTAGTTCCCGGCTTCGGCTTTTAGGAGTTCGGCCTGTTCCGAACCGATTTCGAGGAGAATGGGGGCGCCTGCGGAAAGCTTGTTTTCGGTCTGCTGGAGCAGTTTGCGCACGAGGTCCAGTCCGTCGGGGCCGCCGTAGAGGGCGAGTTCCGGGTCGTACTTGTCGACTTCGGGCTGGAGCTTGCCCTTTTCCCCGTCGGGGATGTAGGGGAGGTTCGCGATAAGGCAATCAATTTTTGCCGCAGCGTCGCCTGCGGCCGTTGCCACGGCATCGCCAGTCACCGCATCCAGCAGGTCGCCCTGCGCAAATTGCAGGGCCTCGGCTCCGTCGAGCCCGTTGGCTTGCGCGTTCTCGCGGGCAAGCGAAAGGGCGTCGTCCGAGATGTCCGTTGCGAGGACTTTCGCTCCGGCGATTTCCTTCGCGCAGGCGATGGAAATCGCGGCTGTTCCCGTGCCCACTTCGACGATGAACGGTGCTTCAGCGCCCTTCAGGCGCTCGATTGCCATGTCCACAATGGACTCGGTTTCTGGGCGCGGGATCAGCGCCCGCGGGTCGCACTTGATGATGTGCCCGCGGAAGCTCGTGTCGCCCACGATGTGTTGCAGCGGTTCGCGGTTCGCACGGCGTGCGACCAGCGGCCGGAGCGTGTCGAGTTCGGCTGCCGTCAGGGGTTTCTCGAAATTCAGGTACAGGTCCATGCGGCTTTTCATGCCGAGACCGTGACTGATGATGTATTCCGCGTCCAGGCGCGCGTCGGGAACGCCCTTGCGTTCGAAGAAGGCCTTGGTACGGTTCAGAATTTCAAGTACGGTCATCTGCGGCATTAGACTACCTTTAAATTTGCATTGTCATTGCGAGGAGCGTAGCGACGCGGCAATCCCTTAAGCGTTAAACTTTCCGAGCTTTTCCTGGGCGTTTGCCATCTGGAGCCCGTTGATAATCTCGTCGAGGTCTCCGGTAATCACCTTGTCCAGGTTGTACAGCGTAAGGCCGATGCGGTGGTCGGTTACGCGGTTCTGCGGATAGTTGTAGGTGCGGATTTTCGCGCTGCGGTCGCCGGTACCCACCAGCGCCTTGCGGCTTGCGGCCTCTTCCTTTTCCTTTTTCGCGATGACCGCGTCCAAGATCTTGGAGCGCAGCATTTCCATGGCGTGCAATCTATTCTGCAGCTGGCTTCTTTCGGTCTGGCAGCTCACCACCACGCCTGTCGGGATATGGGTGAGTCGCACGGCGGAGTCCGTCTTGTTGATGTACTGTCCGCCCGCGCCCGAGGAACGGTAGGTGTCCATGTGGATGTCGGCTTCGCGGATCTCCACGTCGACTTCCTCGGCTTCGGGGAGGATGGCGACCGTCGCGGCAGAGGTATGCACGCGTCCCTGCGCTTCGGTCTCGGGCACGCGCTGTACGCGGTGCACGCCGCTTTCGAACTTGAGCGTGCCGTACACGCTGTCGCCTTCGATGAACACGCGGATTTCCTTGTAGCCGCCCACGGTGCCTTCGCTTGCGTCCTGCACGGTCATCTTCCAGCCCATGCGGCTGCAGTAGCCCTGGTACATGCGGAACAGGTCGCCCGCGAACAGGGCCGATTCGTCGCCGCCGGTACCGCCGCGGATTTCGAGCGTGGCGTTGCGGTAGTCCCACGGGTCCTTCGGGACCATCAAAATCTGCAGTTCGTCGGTCAGTTCGGGGAGAGCCTTTTCGATTGTCGCAAGTTCTGCTTTTGCCATCGCGACCATCTCGGGATCGGAATCCCCGAGCGCCATTTTCCATTCTTCCTGGTCGTTAAGCATCTGCAGGTATTCCTTGGCCTTCAAAACGGCTTTTTCGATACCCTTGTACTGCTTGTGAATCTTGTTGTAACGGGCCTGGTCGGCCAAAACGTCGGGATTCCCGAGCTCCGATTCCAGTTCTTCGTACTTTTCAATGAGTTTGCGCGCTTTGTCTTTCATCAGGCTAAATTTAGAATATTCTCGGTTTATTGCCTACTTAGATGTCGGTTTCTTGGGAAAATGCCAATGTTAATTTTGTTTTTACATTGTAAAGTGTTGTATATCATACATTTTTGCCTTTGAAGCGATATAAAAATTTTTTTGAAATCAGTTCTTGAGAAAATGATATATATTTAGCCTTTAGAGAATGAAAAAACTTTTTTATAGAGGTTTACTATGAAAAAACTCATTGGTTTGCTGGCTTGCGGCTCTCTCTGCATGTTTGCCGCTTGCTCCTCTGGCGATGACGACAACTCTATTACTCCGATTGCTAATAATTCGACGAGTAATAATAATGGCACGCCGACAAAAGAGTCCTGCGAGGCTATGGGAATGGCTCTGAACTTTGACCAGGCTTCGGGCCAGCTTTACTGTGGTCCGGCAACGCAGTCTTCTGCTGACATGCAGACGGGCTTGTCCAGTTCCTCTTTCGATCCGTATGGAACTTCCCAGACCCCGACGACTCAGCCGGGCATTACTCCGGTGGCGCAGTCTTCTTCTTCTGGACTTAACATTGTCCCGTCGACGACCGTGAGCAGCAGCTCCGCGCCTGCCGCGACGACTACTACGCCGACGACTACTACGCCGACCACGACGACGCCGACGACTACTACGCCGACGACCACGACGCCTGCTGACGAAGATGATGGCTTGTTCAAGCTCGGTCTGTGGGACGGCTCTAAGGGCACGAACCAGGTCCCGACCGGCAACAAGGACGGTGGCTACTGGTACTCCTATACCGATAGTGGCAACAAGGGTGCCTCTACGCTCGAATGGGATGCTACGGCTGTGCCTGGCTCTACCTACAGCGACGATGATCTTTCCCCGATCATTACTGAATGCGGTGGCCTTTGTGGCAAGTTCGACCTGGTTGCCGGCGCCAACGAAGACTGCGCTCCCTATGTAGCGGTTGCCTTCAACTATGGCAAGACCGACAAGACTGCGGCCGATGCTACCAGCAGCAAGGGTATTTGCGTCACTTACAAGTCCACCATGGCTATCGAAGTCGACATGGGCCTCGGTTCCAAGGACGGTACCTACGGTTATAACCTCCCGGCTATTGTCTTGCCGAAGAGCTCCACTTTGACCACCGTAGATGCCAAGTGGAGTGAATTCCAGCAGCAGTGGGAAGGTGCGAAGGATCTCACGGGTCCGGAAGCTGCAGAAATGCTCGCTGCCATCAAGTTCCAGATCAAGGGCTCTGCCGTCGGTGAAGACGAAGGCACAGGCACCTTCCTGATCACACAGGTCGGTGGCTGGGGCCAGTGCAAATAAGCCTTAGTCAAGGATAAATAATTGTAAAAAGGACACCTTTGGGGGTGTCTTTTTTATAAAGATTTATATATTTACTCATCATTCAAAAAAAAACACTTTTGAGGTTCTTATGAAAAAACTTATTGGTTTGCTGGCGACAAGTTCTCTGGTTATGCTTGCTGCTTGCTCTGACGATGAAAGCAGCTCTCCCGCCGCTCCGGTGGATAGCGGAAGCAGCACTCTGGTGACTCCGGAACTCTGCCAGTCCATGAGCATGGTATTCTATACCGACCCGACCACGGGCGTGTCTGCCTGCATTTCGCCGGTGCAGTCCTCCAGCGATATGAATGGGACTTTGGGTCAGAGCTCTTCTTCGCTTGATGCCCTTCCGGCCCTCTCTTCCTCTTCTGATGCCGCACCGGTGGCTGCTTCCAGCAGCTCGCTTGCTCCGGCTCCGGCTTCTTCTTCTCCGGCTCCGACTTCCTCCGCTCCGGCAGCCGACGACACTCCGGCTGATGATGGCTTGTTCAAGATCGGTCTGTGGGACGGCTCTAAGGGCACGAACCAGGTCCCGACCGGCAACAAGGACGGTGGCTACTGGTACTCCTATACCGATAAGGGTAACAAGGGTGCTTCTACGCTCGAATGGAATGCTACCGCTGCGGTTGGCTCTACCTATAGCGACGACGACCTTTCCCCGATCATTGCTGAATGCGGCGGCCTCTGTGGCAAGTTCAACCTGGTTGCCGGCAGCAACGAAGACTGCGCTCCCTATGTAGCGGTTGCCTTCAACTACGGCAAGACCGACAAGACTGCAGCCGATGCTACCAGCAGCAAGGGCATTTGCGTCACTTACAAGTCCACCATGGCTATCGAAGTCGACATGGGCCTCGGTTCCAAGGATGAATCCTACGGCTACAACCTCCCTGCCTATGTCCTGGATCCCGCAACAAGCGAAACGACCGTTGATATCGCTTGGAGCGAATTCAAGCAGCAGTGGGACGGTGCGAAGGCTCTCACCGGTCCGGAAGCTGCCGCAATGCTCGCTGCCATCAAGTTCCAGGTCAAGGGCTCTGCCGTCGGTGAAGATGATGGCGAAGGCACCTTCCTGATTACGAAGGTCGGTGCTCCTGGCCAGTGCGACTAATATCTTTTTCGCAATGCATTTAATGGAATGGCGTCCTTCGGGGCGCCGTTTCTTTTTATACTATGTTTGTTCTGTCGGTAACTAACCCGGCCTAGAAATATGATCGTTGAACCGATTGGTTTTTTTTACGGCGATGCCGTCTACAAGTACGACGCTCCGAGGCAGGGGCGTCTGTTTGCGGGGCATCCCGGGCGTATCGAACTTGCGCGCGGCAAGAATTTCGAGACGGCACTCCGCGACCTCGAGGGGTTTGAAAGGCTCTGGGTGATTTTCCAGTTCCACGAGAATGAGGGCTGGAGGCCCACGACGCGCCCGCCGGTCCCCGCCGAGGGGCGTGATCGCGTGGGAACGTTTGCGAGCAGGAGCCCCTATCGGCCAAACCCGATAGGACTCAGCTGTGTGCGCCTTTTGCGCGTGGAAGGGCTCGTGCTGCATGTCGACGAGGCCGACCTGCTCAATGGCACTCCTGTACTCGACATCAAACCCTATATCCCGATGGCAGATGCATTCCCTGACGCGAAGGCGGGATGGGTCGACGAGCAGGTGGGCGACCTGTGGACGGTCGGTGCATCTGAGGAGTTTGCCATGCAAAACCGCTGGATCGCGGAGCGTAGTGACTTCGACCTGTTCAGCTTTGCGCAGGTTCAGCTTTCTCGCGGAAATTTCTCGAAGGACGTTTTCGACAGTTCTCGCCGCCGCCTGACCATTGACGAAAACACCCGCACGGGTGTGCTCGCTTACCGCACGTTCCGCATCCATTTCAACTATGACGAATCCGCCCGGAGCGTACTTTTGCAGCGCATCACGAGCGGCTACACTGCCGAAGATTTAAAAGAAGGTGCCGAAGACAAGTACGGCGACAAACAACTTCATAGGGAATTTGTTAGAAGGCAGTAGAAGTCCCTAGCTTGAACTTCAGATACCCCGCCATTTGCAGCGGATGGTTAAAACTGCCGTCGGCCATTTTCTTTTGCAATTCCTCGTCACTCATTTCGCAGGACTCGATATCTTCGGTGCTGTCGAAGTGCGTGTCTCCGCCCTTGACGACGCCGTCGACAAAGACAACGTGGAATACGCCGCGATGCCTGTCCGGATTCACCGGATAAGCCCCAAGGTAGACCACTCCGTTCTTTTCCAATCCTTCGAACTTCGTTCCTTGCGCCTCGAACCTCGCGCCTCGAGCCTCTACCCCGTACCCGCATTCTTCCTGCAATTCTCTCAGTGCGGCCTGTTCGGGTGTTTCTCCTTTGTCTATAATCCCGGCAGGGAATTCCAGCGCAATCTTTCCGGAACCATGGCGGTACTGCTCTGTCATGACCCATTTGCCTTCGGCTGTGCGGGCAAGAATTAGCACCCAGTCGGGCTGCCATAATGTATAGAAATCATCTATAACCTTCCCATTCGGGAGCTCGCATTTTTCCTTCGCGACCTTGAGCCAGGGTGCGTTTACCAGGTATTCCGAGTCAAGTAGTTTCCAGGGTTTCATAGAGGAGAATGTAGTAAATTAGGGGTAAGTGTGAGCGCGGTCAAGTTGCGGTACCTTGCAGGTGCCGAAATTTTCAAACAAATTGACTGTATTTTTTTTGAAGGTGACCCCAAGCACACCATTCGTGGAACTTTGGCTGGGTGTGGACATTTTTCAAGAAATAAGAGTATTTTATTCGTTATGAGCGTTTTTGTTTTTTATGCAGAAGTCAGTATCGGATGCGCGTGCATCCTGATGCTTCTTTTGTATAGTATAAACAGGCTCCCGACTCCGCAACTGAAGTTCATGTTGTTCCACCGGCTGGTGCTTTGCCATATTGCCTATTTTGTGAGCGATGCTTGTTGGGCCTTGGTGAACGACAATGTCATTCCGAAAAACACATTCACGGTTTTGGCTGTGAATTACTCCAATGCGATTATTGCGGCAATCCTATTTTACAGCTGCTTTATTTATGCAGAAATGAGTACGCGGCCCGAAATGACTCGTATACAGATCCGCAAACTTCAGGCAAAGTTGCGAATCCCGATTTTCGTAGAAATGGCGCTGCTGTTCGTCTCGTTTTTGACAATGCCCGGATTCTGGCTTGACGAGAATCTGGAACCATGCGATCTCTACTACTTCATCCTTTCATTCATTCCGTTTGTGTATATCATGACGGTGACGTTCCGTTGCATTGCCCGCGGGCTTAGACCGGAAAATCGTTCGCACTTGAGAAAGTATCTGGTTGTGGCCAGCTACACGCCGGGTTGTATTGTGGCGGCTGGTGCGCAGATCTTCTTCTCGATGACAACCCCGATTTTCTGCTTCTGGTGCACGATGATTATCTTGTTTGTGTATTTGAGCTCGCAGAACATGTTGATTTCGACGGACCCGCTGACTTCGCTCAACAACCGTAACCAGCTGCGGCGTTATCTGTACTTGCAGCGCGATCCGAAGAGTTCCTATGTGATTATGGTGGATGTGGACCACTTCAAACAGATTAACGACACCTATGGGCATGTTGAGGGCGACCGGGCTCTCGTGCTTGTCTCGCAGGCGCTCAAGAAAGCGTGCAGCCGCCTGAAAATTTCGATATTCCTGTGTCGTTACGGTGGTGACGAGTTCATGCTGATTGCTCGGACAAAGAAGCCCGAAGATGTGGTCAAGCTGATTCGCGAATGCCTGGATGAAGAAATCATGAACCGGAAAGGTTCGCAGACTTATAAGATCGAAGTGAGCATGGGCTATGCCCGTTGGAGTGGTCGCGTGGCAAGCTTTAAAGATAGTGTCGCCGCTGCGGACCAGAAAATGTACGAAGACAAGCGCTCTGCTGTCCAGCCCCTAGAGCCCAGCTTTCAGCCTCTAGCCTCTAGGTCCTAGCCCAACCTCTAGTCTCTAGATTCTAGCCCAGCCTCTAGCCTCTAGATCCTAGTCTCTAGATTCTAGCCTCTAGATCCTAACCCCTATCCCTCTAATTTATTCTTCAGATAGTGCCTTGCGGTCCACGTGAAGTACAGAATGTCGGCGATGATGAGTGCTACGCCGCAGGTGAAAAAGACTTGCTTGTGCATGCCGAAGTGCGCCGCCATCGCGCCTCCCACCAAAATTCCCGCACCGATGCCGATATCCCACCCGCTCAGGTAGGTGCTGTTTGCTGTGCCGCGCTGGTCATGCCGGGCGAGGTTCACGCACATGGTCTGGTAACCGGGGAAAATGAGCCCGAGGCTTGTCCCGATGAGGAATGCCGATACAAAGAACATAACGGGCGTGTGGCAGAAGGTCAGGATAAAGTAGGCGGCTACGTTCAGCGTCATGCCGGTGCCGACGAGATGGATCAGGTAACCTTTGTCGATAAGGCGCCCGGTCATGATGCGGTTGAGAATCAGTCCTGCGGCAATCAGTGCATAGAACCAGCCCGATCCCCCGATGCCGAGTTCCTTGGCGTAAAGCGCAATGTAGTTCGTGACGGGACCATAGGCGAAGCCAACGAAGATGAAGTTGATGAACTGCGGGACGGCTCGCGTGAGGAAGAACCGGTCAAGCGAAAGAGGTGCATGCGGCTTCTTTTCCTTGGGTGCGATTTTCAAGGTCTGCACCAGGATGAGCCCGATGATGCACAGGATAATCGAAATCACGAAAACGATGGTGTCGCCGAAGGCTTCGTACAGGAACATGCCTGTCATGGGGCCGGTGGCGAACGCGAGATTCACGCTGATGCCGAAATAACCAATCCCTTCACCGCGGCGGCTTGCGGGCAACGAGTCGATGGCGACCGTGTTGCTTGCCGTGGTGGAAATCCCGAAGAAGAGCCCGTGCGCAAAGCGGACTACGGCAAGGATGGCGATGATGCTTACCGCCTTGTATCCGACAAAGCATGCGGTAAATGCGAAGAACGTCCAGAAGTATAGAGGCTTGCGGCTGAGCGTGTCGACCAGGAATCCGGCGAAGGGCCTGCATGCGAGCGCTCCGATGGTGTAGAGCGAGATGATGATGCCTGCTGTTGCATTGTCTGTCTGGAATTTTTCGATGATGTAGAGCGGGAGAATCGGCAACAGCTGGTAAAAACTGAAGAACAGTAAAAAGTTTGCTGCAGCGACTTTTACGAAGGTCGCTGTCCAAAGTTTTGGAAGTTGCGTATTCTCAGAATATGTCGAGTTCTCCATCTTATACCTACAATTAACAAACAAAAATTAACAATTAACGCGCGTCCATAAATGGTGAGAAAAAAATAATGGGTGGTCAAAAACTCAAATCACGTTTTTTCGACATTCATTTTTTTCGCAGGGCTTTTTTATTTATATTGTGTTTTATGAAGTTTCCCTCAAAGTTTGTTCTCTTGTGTGTGTTCGCCTTTTTGATGACGTCGTGTTCTGATGATTCTTCGAGCAGTTCTGCATCCACTCAAGACGGAATATTGGGAAATGACCGCATCCCGGGCATGGTGCATGTTCTTGCTAATGGAAAGAGCGTTGTTCTGGGGACGAATGAACCGACTGCAAAAGTGGATGAACGCCCGCAAATGCGTGTCGATTTTACTTATGATTATTCCATTTCCCGTCATGAAGTTCTCTGCAATGATTTTAACGAAGTGATGAAGGATGTTTCCGGACTGCAATTGGAATGTGCTCAGGATTCCATGCCCGCATCCAATGTGACCTTCTTTGACGTGGCGCTTTATGCGAATGCCATGAGCAAAAAGATGGGGCTCGATTCCGCCTATGTTTTTTCGTCGGCGGAATTTGATGCCGGAAACCACTGCATGAACTTGAATGGTTTCTCCTTTAAGCCCGAGGCCGATGGCTTTAGGTTGCCGACCGAAGCTGAATGGGTCTTTGCCGCGGAACAGGTCTGGGATCCGGAAAAGGGCTGGAACTTCCTGAATTCGAATTTTACCTTCCATAAGGTATGCACATCTGCTGAAGATACCCAGTATCTCTGCGATATGGCTGGAAACATGTTGGAATGGGTAAATGATGGGCGCGTCCTGTATAACGATGGCGCAGTGACGAACTTTGTGGGTGGTGTCGTCAGCAGCAATACTACGGCGGGTGTTGTGAAGGGAGGCAGTTTCCGCAAGGCTCCTAATGAAATGTTTCTGTACAAGAGGGGCGACGATTATCCGATCCTTTATTCGAACAGGGCCGACTATGTTGGCTTCCGCCTTGCGTACGGCTCGATTCCTAATGCAACGTACCTTTCCGAGAATGGCGATGCTTCGTTAACTCCGATAACGGTTCTGGTCAGCGATGCCGAAATCAGGAGCCTTACGGAATCCTACAAAGCCAAGCTTGCTTTTAGAAACGAGGAATCCGGCAACCTGGTCTATGTAAGTTTCTCTTCGAAGGGCGCCAATGTTGTTGAAATCCCGGATACCATCGATGTCTACCACCCGGAAATTTCTCCTGACGGGCAGCGGGTCGCCTTCTGTACGTCTTCGGAGGGGGAATCGGGACGTTCTTCCATTTATGTCCGCGATCTCGACGACTTCAATCACAACTTGGTAAAACTCGATGTTGAGGGCGGCGCTGCCATACCCAGGTGGAGGGTGAAACCCAATGGAGATACGGTAATTGTCTATGTGACATCTCCCTACAATAACGAAGGCGCACAGTTTGAACAGGAAAGCACCTGGGAGGTTCCCTTCGCTAACCGTAAGTTCGGCGTTCCGCAAAAGCTTTTCAACGGAGCGTATCACGGGGGTATATCCGACGACGACCGGCTGGCTGTTTCGGGGTCGACAAGGCTTCGCGCGCGCATCGTATCGGACCAGGCGCTAGGCAATGACGTTATCTGGTACGAGGGGGAACAGGCTTGCAATGCCTCGTTGTCGAAGGATGGTTCCAAGCGCACCTTGTTCCTTGATTTTGGTGGCAATGCCGGCCGTACCTTTGTTGGGACAAATTACAGGGTCCACGAGGAATTGCTGATTGCCGATAGCACCGGAAACTTGGTGCAGGCCGTACCGACCCTTACGGGATTCCGATTTGATCATAGCGAGTGGGCCGGCGGCGTATTGAAGGATTCCGCCAGCAACCTGGTTGTTGTGTCGCTGACCAATGTCAACGAGGCTCATGAATATATCGCGCTGGTGGACTTGAAGGACAATAGCGTCCATCTCCTTGTCCAGGGCGGCGACCTTTGGCAGCCGTGCCTGTGGGTCCGTCAGGAAAATGCTAGCCACCCGAAGCCTGTTGTCGACAAGGACAGTGCCGGCGCCTATTTCGAGTACGATGCGTCGAATCCGGTGGTGTTCTCGTCCGTGGAACTGGCGATGCACCTGAAGTCGTTCTGGAAATATAGTGGCGAAGTGGAGGCGGTCGCCTTTGGAAGCTCCATGGTATTGGATGCGGTTATCGAAAATGCCATGACGTCTTACTTTACCTTGAACATGGGCGTGTCGTTGAGCGATATCCATCTTGCGGAATACCTGCTGAGACACTATGTCTTGCCGTACGCTCCCAAGATCAAGGTCGTTGTCGTGGAACTTTCCCCGGGACTGCTTTTCAGAAGCTTCGAGGAGAATGCCGGCTGGCTAATCGACCATTCGCCGGGAATGCTGTACGACCAGAATCATCTGACCGAGGAGACGAAGAACGAGATTGCCGATTTCAGCTTGGACCAGGAATATCCAAGGGATTTGTTCTCGCAGCAATATCTCAAGAATACGTTCCTGTTGCCTCCGGGTGGTTGGAACTCGCCCGAAATAGCTGTTGATATTTCGATGATGACTTCGGATTTGCCGAATGTCCAGGCCGGCTTGGAAGCCTTCCGGTCCATCAAACAATTGACGGACTCCTGCGGCATCGCGCTTGTTGCCGTGATTACTCCGCGTAACCCTGCGTATAAAGATACGGAAGCCTTCGATATTTTTGGGCCCCCAAGGGACGTCGCTCACGAATTGATCCAGACCGTTGCCGACATGGGAATCCTAATCTTTGACGAAAACAAGGATGGCCTGCACGACTATACGGACGAAATGGCGGCCAACTCGTATCACGTGAGTTACCTCGGCGCCATCCAGTTCTCCGAACGTCTGGATTCCTTGCTGAAGACTTTGCCTGTCAAGAATTAATTCTTGGTTTATTTCTTTTCCAGCATCACGATCGTTTCGAGGTGCGGGGTTCCCGGGAACAGGTCGAGCGGCTGCACTTCGCGCACGCGGTAGCCGTAGCGTTCCCATTCCTTGAGCGAGGCGGGAATCTCGTCGGTGCCGCAGAACACGTGGGCCACGCGGACGGGTTTGCGCATAGCGAGCGCATGAATCACGCCGGGTTCGCAGCCCTTGCGCGGCGGGTCCAGCAGGATTTTTTCCGGTTCGTTCGGGATGGGGCGCGGGAGCCTGGTTTGGACAAAGTCCTCGTCGATCTTGCCCGCGACAAAGCGGTAATTTTTCTTGAGGTACTTGGCCGATGCCTTCGCGCTTTCGATGGAGAGCCCTTCCCATTCCACGCCGAGCACGGACTTGGCCGCTTCGCCGAGTGCAAAGCTGAACAGGCCGTAACCGCAGTACAAATCCAGGAAGTGGTCTTCCTTGGTGAGCGAGAGCATGCGGCTTGCTGCCTTGATGAGGTTGTGGATCTGGCTTTCGTTAATCTGGCTGAATCCCGTGACCGGGTACTTGAGGCTGAATTTCCCGAGGTTGAGGCTCAGTTCGCGCGGGCCGTAGAGCTGTTTGAAGTTGAGACCGTCTGCCGGGCGCTTCGCTTCCAGGTAGTATGCGGATTCGGTGGTGTCCACGTAGGCGTGTGCCGCCGTCACGTGGAGGGGGGAATCCTTCAGCGCGTCCGAAATCAGCTTGAGCTTGCGCACGATGCTCGCGTCAATCTTCTTGATGTTGAAAATGACGATGCGGTACTTGTACGTGCCGCGGATGATAATCCAGTTGAGTGCGTAGGCGAGCGGCTTGTACGCAGGCGAGATGAGCTTGTCGAACAGGAAATCGTAAATCTTGTTATGCTCTTCGGGCTCGAGCATCGATTCCTGGCGGTCGAACTGGAGGTTGCCCGGTTCCATGAACACGCGGCGCTTGCTCGTGGTGCGGTAGCCTCGGGAGAGCGGGCTTGCGATTACCTTCTGCGGGTTGCCTGCGAGGCGGTTCACGTCCCAGAATTCTTGGATAGCGAGGTCCTTGATGCGGAGCTCGTCCTTGTAGTCGAGCATGGCGAGCGATTCGCCATGGGCGGAATCGGCTTCGCGGGTGTAGTTCGGAATCTGGTGGGCGATGGCTTGTTCGAAGAACATGTGAACCTCTTTTTCAGCCCCAAATGTAGAAAAACTGGAGTAAAAAAAGACCCCTCAAAGAGGGGTCTAAGAGCGGCGGACCGGGATCGAACCGGCAACCATTAGCTTGGAAGGCTAAGGCTCTACCATTGAGCTACCGCCGCGAGCATGACCAATTATACAAAAATATGCCCGATTTTAAAGGGGTGCCTTGAAAGCTATTGGAGTTTTTTCGAAAAAATGCTATCTTTTGGCCCACGTTAACCATTTTTCAGAGGTAGCTCAACTTGGCGTTTCAAAATCCCCGCGACCGTCGCATGCCTAACAGGCCGAGCGATGGGACCCGTACCAACGAAGATATTCGTATTTCCCCGATCCGTCTCGTGAAGGAAGATGGCGAAGCTGTCATCATCGAGACCAGCAAGGCTTTGCAGATGGCAAAAGACGCCGGACTGGACCTGGTGGAAGTCTCTCCCAACGCCAAGCCTCCTGTATGCCGAATCATCAACTACGGCAAGTACAAGTTCGAGCAACTGAAAAAGGCGAAGGCAGCCAAGGCAAAGCAGCACGTGGTGAAGCTCAAGGAAATCAAGATGCACCCGAAGACTGCGACCAACGACTACCAGTACCGCATCAAGCAGGCCGGGGAATTCCTGCAAGATGGCATGAAGGTCAAGCTTATTATGCAGTTCCGTGGGCGCGAGATGGCGCACATGGACTACGGCAAGCGCCTCATGGAACAGGCCAAGATCGACCTCGCTCCGTATGGCGATTTGGAAATGGATTCGCGGGTGGAAGGCAACACGATGCTTTCTATCTACGGTCCGAAACGCGGTGCAGGCTCTGCCAAAAAGCAGGACCAGGCACCAAAGCCCGTAACCGAGCCAAAGGCAGCAGGTGAGGCTTCAACTTAATAACCGAAGAGGTAAAAATGCCTAAGATGAAAACACATAGCGGTGCTAAGAAGCGCTTCCGCGTGACGGGTTCCGGCCACGTCAAGTTCAAGCGCGCTGGTATGCGCCACATTCTTGCCAAGATGACCACCAAGCGTAAGCGTACCCTCCGTAAGGGTGCCCTCGTCAAGAAGGTCGACATGTTCCACGTCAAGCGTCTGCTTGTCCAAGCATAAGGAGTGTAAGAATGCCACGCGCTAAAACCAGAGTTCCTTCCCGCGAACGCCGCAAAAAAATCCTCAAGGCCGCCAAGGGTTTCTATGGCCGTCGCA
>Ga0129306_1000200_pt1 | contig 104370 bp, 71 predicted proteins | sample P827metagenome_FD_94438 | JGI IMG/M metagenome (GOLD analysis project Ga0129306, IMG submission 94438) | Capybara group fecal microbial communities from Wisconsin, USA - P827 metagenome | ecosystem: Host-associated > Mammals > Digestive system > Large intestine > Fecal | place: USA: Wisconsin...
CTCAAAACTCAAAGCCTTCCGGGCTCAACTACGAGGTGTATCCGACCTGCCATTCTTTATGTACAGAATATGCACCATCTTCGGATAACCCTTCTATCTCACACGGACTTTTGGCAGTGAGCCCAGATATTGCATCTCCTGAGGACCATGTAAAATGGCCGTTGGCATCATAGTCGGATTTTGTTTCAGGAACAGAGGCCTTGATGGTGTAAACGTATGTTCCGTTTCCTGCTTCGGGTTCCTCAATTGCAACAGGCTGCTTCTCGCAGGATGCGATGGCCGCTACGGCCATGAGCATCATAGGTATATAAAACTTTTTCATGTCCATAAAGATTAACCGAAGATTGAATCAAAATCGCTTGGGGTGTCAAAAGTAACGTCTTGACCGGAAGCGTTAACTGAATTAAGCAGGTTCAGTTCAAGGTAGATAACCTCGACGTCCGTGACAGGTGGTGTGTAAGGTGATTTACTCATGATTAATTATTTTGTTTAAGTGTAATATGCAGCTAAAGCGCTCAAAGTTAGCTATTTTTGCATTAACAGCTTACGAAAACGAAACTTTTGAGGCAAAAAAAACCTTTCGATTTATTTCGTTTGCTTATTCTTCTGCCCTGGCCTGCTGGATGGGAACCTGCCGGCCTTCCCGCCAGGCTACGATGGTGGCGTCCGGGAAGCCCTGCTTCTTCACCAGGTTAAGCTCCATGAGGGCATCCTCATACTTCCGGAAAACACCCACCGTATACACACGTTTGAGATTTGACGATATCCTTTCGTACACCGGCGACAGCCCCTTGAAGTCCTCGATTCCGAGGCGCCGGATGGACGTCGTGAACTGAATCTGGTAGACAAGGCCGTCGGGGAGGGTCATATCCTGGGCCATTCGGCCTATCTTGGAGATGCGTATTGTGCCGCTGCGCTGAGCCTTGGCTACCTTTATCCTGATCCTGGGCCCCATGAGGTTCTTGCTGAAGGTATAGCTTCCGCCGGCGCCAACCACCTCCTTGTCCTCACTGCGGGCCGATGACACCACGCCCTCCTTCAGGAAAGCGTCGCTAAGGAGCTGCTTCTCCAGCTGGACGTCCGACAGCATACGCCTCAGTTCCGCAAGGCGGACACGCGATGTGTCCCTCTCGTGCCGGGCGATGGAGTCCTTCAGGGCCAGTTCCTCGGTCACTTTCTGCATGTAAAGGCGGGTGTTGGCCGTTTCCTCGATGCTCTCGGAGAAGGAGTCGTGGTCCAGGCGCCCAGGTTCCTGCCTGGGGCGCATGGAGGCTATACGGACAATGTCTTCGTGGCTGCTGACCACCTTGCGGTCACGCGAGGCGGCATAGTCCACGACATATACGTAGACGCTGTCCCTGGAACAGTCGCGGTTGGAGGAGAAGATTGTGTACTTGCCGTCGTCGGTGTCCACGAGGAGAAAATCGTCCCCGGGGGAGTTGAAGGGGAAGCCCATGTTCTCCGGGTCGCGCCAGGAGGAGGTTTCATCGTCCCAGCGGGAGAAGTAGATGTCGTAGCCGCCCATGCCGTAGAGCTCGTCTGAGGCGAAATAGAGGGTCTTTCCGTCAGGGGAAAGCATGGGGAAAATCTCGCTTCCTGTGGTTGTGAGGGACTCTCCAAGGAGGCGCGGAGCCGTCCAGAGGGTATCTGTCATATGGCTTATGAACAGGCTCCTGGAGCCGGCAAAGTCCACTGCGCTGAAGATTACGCTCTTGTCTCCCCTGGGAAAATACGTTGGATATCCTTCCAGGGAATCCAGCGGGTTGGGACTGGCACGCCAGCTTTGGGATTTGAGGGGATAGTACTGGAAGAAATCCTTGCGGGAGAACCTCTGGCGTTCCACGACGTTCGGCTCTGCGCAGAACTCAGTCATGGTGAGGGCGTTGTTGGCCTGCTGGATGCGCTTGAGGAGCATTGCCTGCGTGGCCTCATCCTCCGCGAACTCCGCCGCCTGGTAGTATTTATCTATGGCGTCGTCGAAATAATATCGGTTCCGGAGGCTGTCCGCCTGGTCTACAAGCCGCCGTACATTGGCGGGCAGTTCCTGTCCCCGCAGGGTGATTCCCGCGGAAACAAGCATGAGCAGTATGCAGACCAAAGCCTTGCGCATTTTATGAGTATAGCCTACAAATTTAACAAAATGTTATGACTAACTTCCCTTTATAGGGAAAAATCGTACCCGCTCAAATGAATTTGGCGCAAATACTTGAAATCATATGCGGTTTATTGGAAAAAAGTAGTAAATTTGCAGCCTATTTTGCCCTGACGCTCACCGCGTCGGGGTCAAATGGGCTGAAATAATTCAAAATTTAAAGATAAACTGATATGCAAAGCAAAGGTTGGATCCGTCTTGTGGCTATCCTGCTTGGACTTGCCTCTATCTGGCAGCTCTCCTTCACCGCGGTAACCCGCATCGAGGAGAACAAAGCCAGGAAGGCTGCCCAGGAGCAGGCGCTCCAATTCGTCGAAACTAACAACGTGGCAGCGGAAGTACGCGAGTTCGTGCTTGACTCCGTCGCCAACATCCGTAACAGGGCCTATGTGGATTCCATCAGCGCAGAGAAGGTATTCCTCGGATATACCTACAAGAGCGCCAAAGAAAAGGAAATCAACCTGGGTCTGGACCTCAAGGGTGGTATGAACGTCATGCTGCAGGTGCAGCTGGAGGACCTTGTGAAGGCCCTTTCCGGCAACAGCCCAGATCCTGACTTCATCGCCGCCATGGACGAGGCCAAGAAGAACAACGTGAACTCCAGCGCAGACTTCATTGGCCTGTTCCGCGAGGCTTGGGAGAAAGTCGCTCCCAGCCGCCGCCTGGCAGAGGTCTTCGCCACCTACGAGCTCCGCGACAAGATTTCCAACGACGCCACCAACGACAAAGTCATCGATGTCATCCGTGCAGAAGCAAAGAGCGCTGTGGACAACTCATTCAACGTTCTCCGCAACCGTATAGACCGCTTTGGCGTCACCCAGCCCAACATCCAGCAGGTAGGAACTTCCGGAAAGATACTCATCGAACTTCCGGGCGTCAAGGATCCTGAGCGTGTGCGCAAGCTCCTCCAGGGCACCGCATCCCTCGAATTCTGGCCCACCTTCATGGGTAACGAGGTAGACCTTTATGCAGTAGACGCACGCGTGAGCGAGATCCTGAACAACCTTGGCGACAGCACCGCCGTTGCAAATCCGCTGTTCAGCGTTCTCAGCCCCAGCGGTTGGAACAACGCCTGCATAGGTTTCGCACAGGGTATCGACACAGTTACCGTCAACCGTTACCTGGCAATGGCGGAGGATGTCCTTCCTCAGGGTTTCCGCGGAATGTGGTCCGTAAAGCCTTCAGAGCTTGTCCTGGGCAACAACCTCTACGAGCTGGTTGCCATCAAGGTTACCTCCCGCGACGGAAAGGCCCCGCTTGACGGCGGTGTCGTGACGGACGCACGCGTTAACTTCAACGGTGCACAGCGCGGCGGAAGCGGCGCTCCTTCCGTTTCCATGACCATGAACGCAGAAGGCGCTTCCATCTGGGCCCACCTCACAAAGGACAACATCGGCAAGCAGGTTGCAATAGTCCTTGACGGTCTGGTGTACTCCTATCCTACCGTGAACACCGAAATCACCGGAGGTTCTTCCGAGATTACCGGTAACTTTGACGTCCAGGAAGCCGAGGACCTTGCAAACGTCCTCAAATCCGGTAAGCTCCCCGCCCCTGCAACCATCATTCAGGAGCAGGTGGTAGGTCCTACCCTGGGTTCCGCATCCATCAAGGCCGGTCTCATCTCCTTCCTCATCGCTTTCTGCCTGGTGCTCATCTACATGGTGTTCTTCTACCAGGGCGCAGGTCTCATTGCCGACGCAGCACTGCTCTGCAACGTTCTCCTGCTGTTCGGCGTCCTCGTAAGCTTCGGCGCAGTCCTTACCCTGCCCGGTATCGCCGGTCTGGTCCTGACCCTGGGTATGGCTGTGGATGCCAACGTGATTATCTATGAGCGCATCAAGGAAGAGCTCGCCGCGGGCAAGGGCTTCTCACTGGCCGTTTCTGACGGTTACAAGAACGCTTACTCCGCAATTATCGACGGTCAGCTTACAACCCTCATCACCGGTATCATCCTCTATATCTTCGGTTCCGGTCCTGTCCAGGGCTTCGCTACCACGCTGATCATCGGTATCATCACTTCCGTGCTCACCTCCATCTTCATCACCCGCGTCATCTTCGACGACCGCATCAAGGCCGGCAAGACCGTGGCTCTGTCCAACAAACTCACCAGGAACATCCTGAAGAACACCAAGGTGGACTTCATAGGTGCCAAGAAGTGGTCCTACCTCATCTCCGGCGCCCTCATCGTGATCTCCATCGCCAGCATCGCCTTCAAGGGCTTCAGCTATGGTGTAGACTTCACCGGCGGCCGTACCTACGTGGTCCGCTTTGACAAGGCCGTCACCGCAGAAGACGTACGCGCTTCCGTGGAAGATGTGTTCAAGGCCGCTGCAGAGGCTGAGGGAATTGACCAGTACTCAGTTGAAGTGAAGCAGTTCGGCGGCGACTCCCAGATGAAGATCACCACCCAGTACAAGAACGACAGCGAGAGCACTGCAGTTGATGCAGAGGTCGAAGGCCTCCTGTTCAACGCCCTCAAGGGCTTCTACGCAGAGGAAATCACCATTGCAAACTTCACATCAACGCTGGAGAACCCCAACGGTATCATCTCCTCTGACAAGGTTGGTCCTACCATCGCCCGCGACATCACCCGCAGCGCAATCATAGCAGTTATCCTGGCCCTCATCGCCATCTTCATCTACATCGCACTGCGATTCAAGGGATGGACCTGGGGCCTTGGCGGCGTGGTTTCACTGGCCCACACGGCCCTCATCGTCATTGGCTTCTTCTCCCTGTTCAACGGTATCCTGCCGTTCAACCTGGATGTAGACCAGACCTTCATCGCAGCTATCCTCACCATCATCGGTTACGCCATCAACGATAACGTGGTTATCTTCGACCGTATCCGTGAGCAGAGGGGCCTGCACCCGAAGGAAGACTTCCGCACTACGGTGAACACAGCCCTTAACGCCACCCTCACCCGTACCCTCAACACCTCCGTATCCACCCTCCTTCCTATGATTGCAATCGCAATCTGGGGCGGCGAGTCCATCAGAGGTCTTGCAGTGGCCCTGTGCCTGGGTGTTTTAATCGGCACCTACGCATCCATCATGATAGGTACCCCCGTCATGTTCGATGCCACCGCAGCAGCAGCCAAGAAGAAGGCCTAACGGCCACCGTGTGCCGCGTCATCCCCGGCCTTGATTGGGGATCTAAAAACTATCCGTCCCTAAAAACAGGCGTTTTCAGGGACGGATAACTGTTTCATGACGCTTCATCCCTAAAAACGGCCTTTTTTAGGGACGAGGAGGGGGGATTATCGCCTTGTGACCTCGTAGTGGTCTATGCCAATGCGGTGGAGATCCTGGATGAATTCCGATGTGACGGCAACCTGGTACTTCTTGGAGTAGAACTGGATGCGGTAGCGGGTCTGGGGATCGTAGATGAAGATGTTGAGGGGAGTGTTGCCCTTGTGGTCCTTTATCACTTTCACGAAGTCCTTGCGGAAGGGTTCCGTGAGCACGGGGGTCTCGATGTCAAGGTTGAAGCCGGTAAGGACCTCGTCCGTGAGGTTGCCAAGGAGGGTGACTTTCCTTAATTTAAATGCGTAGGGGGCCGTTTTTCCCTGGGCGATTTCTTCCGGTTTAAGGCGGAATTTCTCTTCCACGACGCCTTCCAGGAACAGGGAGGCGTGCTGGGTCATGTACTGCATGAATGTCTCGTGGTCCTTGCCGAAAAGGGCCAGCTCATAGGAGCCGCTATAGTCTTCCAGCATGGTGCGGGAATACGGCTTTCCGCCCTTTGTGGTAAGGTTCTTAACGTCTGTGACGATGCCTGCCACATAGACTTTTGCCGCCTGTTTCCTGCTTTCACATTCAGCCACGAAGTTGGAGAGCTCCACCAGCTTCTGGTTGGTGAAATTCTTTATCTCGAAGCTGTAGCGGTCAAGCGGGTGGGAGCTGAGGTACATGCCCACAAGGTCCTTTTCCCGCTGCAGGACGTCCAGTATGTCCATGTAGCCCTCGTTCTCCGGCAAGGGAGGACGCTCCGGCTTCATTTCTTCCATATCTCCGAACAGGGACGACCCGGCGGAAACGGTGTCGTTCTTGTACAGTTCCCCGTAGCGGACTATCTCATCTATGAACATGTCCGCGGTGCGGCCCGGCTGGAAGTACATGGACCTTTTGTGACCAAAACTGTCAAAGGCGCCGGAGTTCACAAGGCACTCGAAACTCTTGCGGTTAACACTGCCGGCCATGCGCTCTACGAAATCGTAAATATCTGTGAACAAGCCGTTTTGGTCACGTTCACGGATAATGGCATCCACAATGTTGGCGCCGAATCCCTTGATGGAACTGAGCGCAAAGCGGACGTCGCCGTTCTTGTTAACGGTAAAGCGGCCGGTGCTCTCGTTGACGTCCGGGCTGAGGACCTTGATGTCGTGGCCCTTGCAATCGTCCATAATCTTGACGATTTCTTCCATGCTCTTGGCGCTGTCCAGGCAGGAGGCGAAGAACTCTGAAGGGTAATGGGCCTTGAGCCAGCCGGTCTGGTAGCTGACCCATGCATAGCACGTTGCGTGAGACTTGTTGAAGGCGTACTGGGCAAACTTCTCCCAGTCTTTCCATATTTTGTCCAGGACTTTTTCCGGGTGCCCGTTGGCAACGCCGCCACTCATGAACTTGTCCTTGAGGGAGTTCAGGATGTCTATCTGCTTCTTGCCCATAGCCTTGCGGAGCTTGTCTGCCTCGCCTTTTGTGAAGCCTGCAAGTTTCTGGGACAGAAGCATCACCTGCTCCTGGTAGACCGTGACTCCGTAGGTGTCCTGGAGGTATTCCTCCATCTCCGGAAGATCATACTCAATGGCCTGTTCACCCTGCTTGCGGGCGACGAAATCCGGGATATAGTCCATGGGGCCCGGCCTGTAGAGGGCGTTCATTGCGATGAGGTCCTCGAAACGCTCCGGGCGAAGGCGCTGCAGCCACTGTTTCATGCCCTCGGATTCAAACTGGAACACGGAAGTGGTGTCTCCGCGGCCGTAAAGTTCGAGTGTAGCCTTGTCGTCAATGGGGATGGCTTCTATGTCGATGTCAATGCCGTAACGCTCCTTTACAAGATCAAGGCAATGATGGATGATCTGGAGGGTTATGAGGCCCAGGAAGTCCATTTTGAGCATGCCTACATCCTCAATGTAATGGCCGTCATACTGTGACGTCCGCACGTCCAGACCCGTTTCCTTATCTTTGGACAGGCATATGGGCAGATAGTTGGTAAGGTCTCCCCTGCCTATGATGGTTGCGCACGCGTGCATGCCCACCTGGCGGACGCTGCCCTCCAGCGCCTGGGCATATCTGAGGACCTCCTTGTTGATTTCCGGGCCGTTCTGGAGCTCGTTGATGAACTCCGGAACAAGACGGTAGCAGTTCTTGAGGGTGATTTTGACGTCAACGTCTTCCAAGCCCTTCTGGAACACTTTTCCGTCATGTTCCACAATTTTGAAACCAGGCTTCAGCTCATCCAGCTTGGGGTTGAAGGGATACTCTTTCTCTTTCTTTTCCGAAAGGCGGTCCGGAACCATCTTGGTGAGGCGGTTGCTTTCGTCAATACTTACGTGGCTTATGCGTGCGACATCCTTGATGGCGCTCTTGGCCGCCATGGTGCCGTAGGTGATAACGCGGGAAACGTGGTCTGCACCGTATTTCTTCTCTACATACTCGTGGGCCTTGGTGAGGTCCTCGAAGTCCACGTCTATATCCGGCATGGAGATACGGTCCGGGTTCAGGAAACGCTCAAACAGGAGCTGGTACTTGATGGGGTCCAGATTGGTAATCTTGAGGCAGTAGGCCACAACGGAGCCTGCCGCGCTGCCACGCCCGGGGCCTACCATGCTACCCATGGCGCGTGATGCGGCAATGTAGTCCTGGACTATGAGGAAATAGTCCGGGAAACCCATGCGGCAGATGGTCTTGAGCTCGAATTCTATGCGTTCTTCCTGCTCTTTTGTGAGAGTTTCACCGTAGCGCTCATGAGCTCCTTTATAAGTAAGGTGGCAGAGATAGGCCACGGAGTTGCAGAATCCGTCTCCGCGGTATGTTCCGTGCTTGTCGGAGCGGCCTTCGTCAATGATTGCCTTATACTGCTCAAGATACTTGTCTATGTCCTTCATGAAGGCGGGATCTATGTCAAATACCGGCAGCACAGGTTCACGGTCTATGGAGTACTCTTCCACCTTTGAAGCCACTTCAAGGGTGTTGGAGATGGCTTCCGGGTGGTTGTGGAACAGTTCCAGCATCTGTTCCTCGGTCTTGATATACTCTTCCTGGGTATAACGGAGGCGGTTGGGATCGTCAATGAAGGCGTTGGTGGTAAGACAGATGAGGCGGTCATGAACAGGACCGTCTTCCTTACGGACAAAATGGGCGTCATTGGTGGCGATGACTTTGATACCGTACTTTTCCGCCAGCTTGAAGATTTCTTCCGTGTAGTAGCACTGGTCCTCGTACAGCTGGTTGTCAAGGCCGGGGACTTCCGTCCTGTGTTTCATCACCTCGAGGTAGTAGTCCTCTCCGAAGACTCTCTTGTGCCAAGTAATGGCTTTGTCAATGGCGGCTTCATCGCGGGCCATGATGGCGCGTGGAACCTCTCCGGCTATGCAGGCGCTGCTGCAGATAAGGCCCTCGTGATACTTCTCAATTATTTCGTGGCTCACTCGCGGCCTGTAGTACATTCCGTTCACATGGCCTTCAGAAACAATCTTTACAAGATTAAGGTAGCCCTGATAATTCTTCGCAAGCAGTATGAGGTGATAGTACCCTTTCTCCTTCTTCCTGTGGTCTCCTTTTGACACATAGATTTCACAGCCTATGATGGGCTTTACGGACGGGTGTTTCTTGGCGAATTTGAAGAACTCCTTTACGCCGTACATGTTGCCGTGGTCCGTAATTGCGAGGGCCGGCATACCAAGTTCCTCTGCCCGGTTGAAGAGGTTTTCTATGGAAGACTGCCCGTCCAGGATGGAGTACTGGGTATGGACATGAAGGTGAACGAAACTCATGTAACAGATAGGAAAAAAGAATCCTACTGCTGTCTGGCTAGTTTGAAGCCAATCTTGTAGTTGTCGTAGCCAGAGGCAAGCTTTGCAATCTGGCCTATGTCCGTCTTCTTCTCTCCAAGCTTTGCAAGCGCCCTCTTGATAAACTCTGTAGTCTTGTCCGAGGAGAAGAGCATCTTGACGCCTTCCAGGGTGAGGTCAAGGTTGCCGGTCATGGTGAAGAACTTCATACTGCGGCCGAAGTTGAGGGTGATTGCATCCATTTCAGGGCTCACCTGGAAGGTTCCGTTGAGGGGGAAGCCGCCGATGGTCCAGACAAAGGTCATATCGCTTTCGTGGAACGTAATGCTCATTGTTCCCGGCTTGATGCCGAACTTTGTGAGATACTCGTCAACCTTAGTTTCAACTGCGGAAGAAGCGGCGGTACCGGCAAGGTTTGAAACTACGCCACCGTCGTTGGTGGTCATGGAAACGGCTACGCCGCTGTAGGTGTATGTGCCTTCAAGCTTGGGAACGGCAACTTTTCCAAGAAGGTCACCAAGGACATTGCCGATGGCATTGTCTACGGTTGCATTTCCGGTGGAAGTTCCGCCCAGAATGCCGCCGAGAATGTTTCCAAGGGTGTTCTGCGCCTGTGCGGAGAATGTGAACGCCGCCACAAGGGCTGCAATTGCGAGGATTCTTTTCATATTATATTGTCTGTTAATTTAGTTTCAACATGTAAATATAATAAATATTGTGCTTAATCTTCAGGCCAGCCCTGAGATTTAAGCGGAAATTCCACGCCTTCGGGAGTTACAAGCACTTCTCCAGCCTCCGGCTGAGCCATGTGGCCAATGATATCGAAGGTCTGGAAGTCCCTGCGGAATTTCTCAAGGTGAAGGATTGGCACCACGAAGAGGAGCCTGTTGTCGTCCCCGCCGTTCATTGCGGCCGATACCGGATCCATGTCCAGCTCCTTTCCAAGGGAGAAGCTGTTTCCCTCGAAGGGGATTTTTTCCGCATAAATCTTGGCTCCAAGGCCGCTGTCCCGCGTGAGGCGTTTTACGGCATCGGCCAGGCCGCGCGTAACGAAGTATCCGTACGAGGGGTAAATTTCCGCGTCCTCCAGTTTTGAGACGATGCCGGCGTCCAGCTCCGGACGGAGATAGTCGCCAACCAGCATCCGGTACTTGGACATGTCCGGCTGGGTTCCCTTGCTGGCAAACTCCTGTGCGCCCCTTTCCAGAACCTGAAGACCCAGGAAAGCGGCTCCAAGGCTGCCGGAAACACAGATGAGATCTTTCGACTTTGCCGCCATCCTGCGCTTTGAAGTCAGGATTGAAGTCTCCCCAGTGGCCGATACGGATATGTAAAGGCCATTATTGGATGGCTGAAGGTCCAGATTCACCGCCTCGAAGCCATGCTCCTTCGCCGCCACGGTAATACCCATCCACAGCTCCTTGACCTCGTCGAAGTCCAGTTTTGCCGATACTCCAAGCACGATGTTCAGAAGCTTCGGATGCGCCAGGGACGCGTAGAGTTCTCCCACCGTACCCACTATACACTTGTAACCCAAGTGTTTAAGCGGAAAATATACCAGGTTGAAGTCTATCCCCTCAAGGAACATGCGGGCCGATGTGGTTACCACGCCGCCGTCTGCCTTATAGGAAAGGCCGCTTACGGGATTATAAGCCGAAAGGCGGTAGAGCTGCGCTATCGCCTCTATTTTGCCGAGAGATGAGAATGTATCTGCCATAGTGCAAAGATAAGAATAATTTAGTGTATCTTTGCAGGGATGAAGCTTTGGAAACTCATACTTCCCGTCCTGTCCCTTGCCGCCTGCACACGCAACCCTGCTCTCAGGGAGGCGGCGCGGCTGGTGGAAAGCTACCCGGACAGCGCCCTCACCATCCTGGAAGGCGTTTCCCCAAAGGACCTTTCCACGCGGGATAAGGCGGAGTACGACTATCTGGGCGCCCTGGCATTCTACAACACCTACTTCTTCCTGGACGATGCGCACTCGGAGGCGCTGGCATCGGCATACAGATTCAAGGAGCAGCAGCGGGGGAGGACCGCGAATCTTGCCCTGCTGGTTGCGGCAATCCTGGCCACGCTTGTCCTTTACTTCTGGGCAAGAAGGGCGCAGACGGAAAAGCAGCTCCTCATTCAGAAAGAGGAAAACGAGCTGCTCCTTTCCGCTGCGGAAGAACTCCGCTCCCGAATGGGGGCATTGGTAAAAAGCGAAAAGAAGCAGGGGAATACCTTCGATGCACTGGATCGTCTCTGTGAGCAATACTATATATATGAAGGTACGGAAAACCTCCAGCCGCGCATTATCCGGGAGGTCCGCTCCATCGTGGAAGGCCTGCGTTCGGACAGCTCCGTCCAGAAGAATCTGGAGCAGTCGCTGAACTCAAAATACCCCGGCGTAATGACCCGCCTCCGCACTGAATTTCCCAAGTGGAAAGACGAAGATTACCTCCTCTACCTCTTTTCCGCGTCGGGCTTTTCTTCCACTACAATTTCAACTCTGATGGAGAAAGAAAAACCCTACATCTACAACCGGATTTACAGGCTGAAAGAACGAATTAAAAATTCTGATACCACAGATAAGGATCTGTTTCTCAGCTTATTATAATAATGCCCGTAAATGGCGTTTTTTTAATGGTTTTCGACAGCCGTTTACCACTTTGCGAGAATTAATTTTGTCACCCCATACGTAAGTAACTGTATTATAGCGCGTTACAAAATACACCTTGCGAGTTTTTAGTGCCCTCAAAATTTTTTTCTTCCATTTTTTGTTCCGACCTTTGTATCAGAAGAAAAACCTCTAAAAATATTGAGTTATGGAAGTCAAGAAAAGCCCCAAAGCAAGCCTCGAAAACAAGAGACTTCTCCTTGTTGAGGCCGGTCTTGTAGCCGCACTCGCAATCGTTTACATTGCATTCAACGTTTCCTCCAAGGAAGCCAAGGTTGCAGCTCTTGAAGACACCACCCAGGTCGTCGTCGAAGAGGAAATGGTTGCCATCGAAAACGAGACCCCTCCCCCGCCGCCGGAAGCTCCGTCCGTCCCCGTCCTCTCCGACCAGATTGACATCGTGGACGATGACATCAAGCTTGACGACGACATGTTCATGAACCTGGAAGACGACAACACCGGCGTTGAGATCCAGGAGTACAAGGAAGCAGAGGTGGAAGAAGAGGAAGTTGAGGAAGAGGCCATCCCCTTCCAGCTGGTTGAGACTAAACCCTCCTTCAACGGAGGCGACGCCAACGAGTTCTCCAAGTGGGTCAATTCCCGTCTTAACTACCCGGAGATTGCAAAGGAAAACGGCGTACAGGGACGTGTTACCCTGCAGTTCACCGTTGAGGCCGACGGCCGCGTAACCAACGTAAAGGTTCTCCGTGGCGTCGATCCTTCCCTGGACGCTGAAGCTAAGCGCGTCGTTTCCAGCTCTCCCAAGTGGAAACCCGGCCGCCAGCGTGACCGCGCCGTCAAGGTTACCTACACCTTCCCTGTAATATTCCAACTTCGCTAAAGCTCCGTTGGAATATTCCAGGAAAGCAAAAAAGCAGGCTCCCGCCTGCTTTTTTCTTTTTCTTCCCCACGTAACCCCCACCCAAACCCTCCCCTCGGGGGAGGGCTTAGTCGCTTCGCTCCGAATATTACAGGTTGCGAAGCAGATTAACCATTGAGACCTTCTTGTCAATCATATCCCTGAGATCCTCAATCTTTACGCGCTCCTGAGTCATGGAGTCGCGGTCACGGACGGTTACGCAGCCGTCTACAAGGCTGTCGTGGTCTACCGTGACGCAGAAAGGAGTGCCAATGGCATCCTGGCGGCGGTAGCGCTTGCCTATGGAGTCCTTCTCATCGTACTGATAGGAGAAATCGTACTTGAGCTGGTCCACTACCTTCTGGGCCAGTTCCGGCAGGCCGTCCTTCTTGACAAGGGGCATAACGGCCACCTTGATGGGGGCGAGGGGAGCGGGAATACGCATTACAACGCGTTCTTCGCCGTTTTCCAGCTTCTCTACAGTGTAGGAATGGGCCATAACGGCAAGGCACATGCGGTCTACGCCGATGGACGTTTCTATTACATAAGGAGTATAGGAGACGTTCTCCTCGGGGTCGAAGTACTCTATCTTCTTTCCGGAGAACTTCTGATGGTTGCCAAGGTCGAAGTTGGTGCGGCTGTGGATGCCCTCAAGCTCCTTGAAACCGAAGGGGAAATTGAACTCGATATCGGTAGCTGCATTGGCATAGTGGGCAAGCTTCTCATGGTCGTGGAAGCGGTAGTTCTCCGCGCCCATGCCCAGGTTCACATGCCATTTCATGCGGGTTTCCTTCCATTTTTTAAACCAGTCAAGTTCTGTTCCGGGCTTGATGAAGAACTGCATTTCCATCTGCTCGAACTCCCTCATGCGGAAGATGAACTGGCGGGCCACAATCTCGTTGCGGAAGGCCTTTCCTATCTGTGCAATACCGAAGGGAATTTTCATACGACCGGTCTTCTGGACGTTCAGATAGTTCACGAATATGCCCTGGGCGGTCTCAGGACGCAGGTAAATGAGGTTTGCGCCATCGGCCGTGGAGCCCATGGAGGTGGAGAACATAAGGTTGAACTGACGAACCTCCGTCCAGTTACAGGTGCCGGAGATGGGGCAGACTATGCCGCAGTCAATGATTATCTGGCGATACTCGGCAAAGTCGCTGGACTTTTCTGCGGCGACATAGCGGTTATGAACCTCTTCCCACTTGGCCTTTTCGCGCAATACGTTGGGGTTGGTGGCGCGGAACTGAGCCTCATCAAAAGCGTCTCCAAAGCGTTTTTTACCCTTTGCGACCTCCTTCTCTATCTTCTCCTCAATCTTGCCCAAATAGTCTTCGATCAGGACATCGGCACGATATCTTTTCTTCGAATCCTTATTGTCAATCAGGGGGTCATTGAAGGCACCCACGTGGCCGGAAGCCTCCCAGATGCGGGGGTGCATGAATATGGCGGAATCTATGCCCACTATATTCTCATTAAGGCGCGTCATGGCCTCCCACCAATAGGTTTTGATGTTGTTTTTGAGCTGTACGCCCATCTGGCCGTAGTCGTAAACGGCCGCAAGACCATCGTAGATCTCACTGGAGGGGAATATGAAACCATACTCCTTGCAATGGGCTACAAGCACTTTGAATAGTTCGTCCTGTGTCATATACAATATATTAATGTTTATATATTTCCTTTAGCGGCTTTTTCACGAAATCCCTCTGCCCAATGAGCGGGTGTGGGATTGTAAGCTCCTCAGTATTAATTGTTTCGTTGCCGTAATACAAAATATCAATGTCTATTGTCCTGTTATGGTAAACCTGCTTTCCGTCAGTGTCATGCTCCGGAGCATCGTCCCTTCCAAGCGCCTTTTCTATCTCTTTCATCTTGTGGAACAGCGCTGTTATATGTTCTACGGACGGCGCCTCCACAGGTATCCTGTAAAAGATACACATATTCAGGAAATCCGGCCCCTCGAACCCCCACGATGCCGTTTCGTATATCCTGGAAATCTTTTCCGGAGTAACCCCGAAGGCCTCGTCCATCATGGTCACGGCCCTCATCAGGTTCTGCTCCCGCTCTCCCAAATTGGACCCCAGTCCCAGATATAGGTCAACTTTATTCATCCAGCTTTCCGTAATCGTCCTCGTCATAATCCATACCCAATTCTACCCTTGCTTCATCCGACAGCATGGACCTGTCCCACTGGGGCTCGAAAGTGAGTTCTATAGTGCACTTGGTGACGCCCGGAACGGCCTCTACGCCATGCTGGACCTCGCCTATCACCTGGTCTGCCATTGGGCAGTTAGGAGCGGTAAAGGTCATGAGGATAGATACCTCGTGAGCCTTGTTTATGGTAAGCTCATATATTAGCCCAAGGTCATAAACGTTCACCGGAATCTCCGGATCGTAAACCTCCTTTATGGCGGCTATAACGGCAGCGTACAGGGGCTGCAGCTCCTGCACGTCTTCAGCTGTAAGTACTTCTTTATCAGACATAACTCTTAAGAGTTTCAATCATCGACACAAGCCCGTTGGCTCTGGTGGGAGATAGGTTGTCCCTGAGGCCAATCTCAGCAATGAAGCCAAAGTCATCTCCGGCTATCTCCCCGGGGGTGCAGCCGGAGTAAACGTCTATGAGCAGGGATATTATGCCCTTTGTTATGATGGCGTCACTGTCCGCGGTGAACCAAAGACGCCCGTCGCGCTCTTCACAGTCTAGCCAAACTCTTGACTGGCAGCCTTTTATTAGCCTGTCTTCCGTCTTTTTCTCCTCTGGAAAAGCCTCCAGGCCCTTACCAAGCTCTATAAGATACTCATACTTGTCCAGCCACTCGTCAAACTGGCCGAAATCCTCTATTATCTGCTGTTTCTTCTCTTCTAAGCTCATAGCAACATATCAATAGCCCCGTAAAGGCACTTTACAAACGATTTGGCCTCTTCCAGCGTATTATACGGCGCGAAGGACACCCTTACCATTCCCGTGGTCTTAAAACGGTCCATAAGGGGCTCTGCGCACATCTGCCCGGAACGAACGGCAATTCCCATTTTATCCAGAAGAAGAGCTATGTCCTCATGATGTGCACCTTCCACGCTGAATGAGAATAACGGAATTTTCTCTCCGGTTCTACGTGGAACCCCATATAATTTTATCCTGGCATCCTGGGCAAAAACATCCATCAGATACTCTGTAATGGCGTTTTGCTCTGCTTCTACATCCTTACTCACACGCACGGATTTCACAAAATCGATAGCAGGAACAAGCGTAGGGGTTGCATTCAGATTCTGAGTACCTGCCTCAAACTTTGCAGGCAGGGGAGCATAGGTAGTTCCGGAAAAACTAACCGTATGGATCATTTCGCCTCCTCCCATAAACGGGGGCATCTTGTCCAGCCATTTCTTCTTTCCGTAAAGGACACCCGTACCGGTTGCAGCATATAATTTATGGCCGGAAAAAGCGTAGAAGTCGCAGTCAAGGTCCTGGACGTCCACCGTTTCATGTACAATTCCCTGGGCACCGTCCACAAGGACAGGAATGCCGTGTTTATGGCAAATTGACACCAGTTCCTTTACCGGATTTATAAGGCCTAATACATTGGAAATGTGAGAGATAGCTACAATTTTGGTCTTCTCGGAAAGGAGTATTTCCAGCTTTTCCGGGATAATGGCGCCGTTTTCATCGGTCTCAAGGACTTTAAGGGATGCCCCCTTTCTCTGGCAAAGCAGCTGCCATGGAACAATATTGGAATGATGCTCCGCCTCAGAGACTATGACCTCGTCTCCCTCATGGACAAAAGCCTCACCGAAGCTGAAGGTCACAAGGTTGATGGAGGCAGTAGCGCCGGAGGTGAAGATTATCTCTTCGCGGTTCTCTGCGTTAAGGAACTCTCTGACTGAGTTTCTGGTGTTCTCAAACTCATCTGTTGCTTGTGCCGCAAGCTTATGTACAGCACGGTGAATATTTGCATTACAGCCACGTACAAGGGCATTCCAGACGGCAACAACACTCTCCGGGCGCTGTGCGGTAGCAGCATTGTCCAGATAAACCAAGGGCTTTCCGTACACCGTCGTGTCCAGAATAGGGAACTGTTCTCTTACCTCTTTTACGGTCATAAAGGTTGTATAAGTCTGCAAATTTACATATTTTTGCGTTATGATAGATTATATAAAGGGACAAATAATTGAATTGACTCCTACGGAGCTCATTCTGGACAATCATGGAATAGGTTACAGCCTCCTTATTTCTCTGCAGACATACGAGGCTTTCGAGCTCAAAACAGAGGCCGTAGCATACGTACACCACTATATCAGGGAGGACGAGGAACTCTTCTACGGATTCGCCACGAAGGACGAAAGGGAGCTTTTCAGGCTGCTTATAAGCGTATCCGGCATAGGCGTGGCATCCGCCAGGATGATGCTTTCGACTCTTACCTCTGAAGAAATCCGTCAGGCAATACTCTCAGAAGATGTAAACAAGATCAAGAGCGTGAAAGGAATAGGCCTTAAGAGCGCTCAAAGACTGGTTCTGGAGCTTAAGGACAAGGTAATAAAAGGCGAGGGAGCAGAAGCGCCGGCGCTATTCAAGGCAGACGGAGGAGCACTGGTGGAGGAAGCCACTACAGCGCTCACCATGCTGGGATTTACAAAGGCAAATATATCCAAAGTAATGCCCTCAATATTGAAGGAGAATCCCGCTGCTAAAGTGGAGGAAATCATCAAGGCGGCGCTTAAGAAGCTTTAATGGTGAACGGCCGAAGGCTGGTGGTTATCGGCCAAAAAACACAAGCAAGACAGAGATATCGGCAGGTGATACACCTGATATTCTGGAGGCCTGGGCGATGGTTCCGGGCCTGTATTTTTTAAGCTTCTGGCGGCACTCTATAGACAGCCCGGTCAAGGAATCAAAGTCGAAGTTTTCCGGTATCATTATATACTCTAAACGTGCATTTTTCTCCGCCTGCAACTTTTCTCTGTCAAGGTATCCAGAATACTTGATGGCGGTCTCCACAGAATTAATGACTTCAGAAGAAAAATTTTCATTTGTTCCACGTGGAACAAATTGGAGTAATTCCTCTAAAGATAGCTCCGGACGAGATACCAAATCTGATAAATGTTTAGATTCAGATAGCACAGAACTACCCTTAGAGAGCAAAAAAACATTGATTTCGGAGGCTTTAACCTTTCTGGAATCACAGTATTCAGAAAGTGACTCTATCTGCTCCTGCTTACGCATAAGAAGGCTATAACGCTCCTCAGAGGCCAATCCAATCTCATGCGAAAGAGACGTAAGACGGCTGTCAGCGTTATCCTGACGAAGAAGAATCCTGTACTCCGCACGCGAGGTAAACATACGGTATGGCTCATCAACACCCTTACAGATAAGGTCGTCAATAAGAACTCCTATATAAGCCTGATCCCTTCTCAGAACAAAAGGATCGCGCCCTGAAATCTTAAGATGTGCATTAATACCTGCAATTATTCCCTGTGCAGCAGCTTCTTCATATCCTGTTGTACCGTTTACCTGACCGGCCAGATACAGGTTATCGATGACACGTGACTCAAGAGTATAATTTAGGTACTGAGGATCAAAATAATCATACTCCACAGCGTATGCCGGCTTGAACACCTCCACGCTCTCAAGGCCTTCTATTGCGTGCATGGCCTCCATCTGTACGTCAAGAGGTAAAGATGAAGAAAAGCCCTGCAAATAGTATTCAGGAGAGTCTTTTCCTTCCGGTTCAAGGAAGAGCTGATGCGAATCTTTATCTGCAAAAGTGCGGAGCTTGTCCTCAATACTGGGGCAGTATCGAGGGCCCTTGCCCTGAATCATTCCGGTAAATAGAGGGGACTGGTCAAAACCGGACTTGAGAATTTCATGAACCTTCAGATTTGTATGAAGGATATAACACTCCATTTGGCTGCGTCCGTTCTGGACGGCAGAAGGAACATCCAGGAAAGAAAATCTCTCAGGGGCGGCGTCTCCCTTCTGCCGGAGAAGCCGGGAAAAATCCACAGAGCGGATATCAATCCTTGGAGGTGTACCAGTCTTCATGCGGGCAACCGGAATACCGGCCGAAGCGAGCTGGTCTGAAATTCCATAACTGGCTTTCTCACCAATCCGGCCTCCTTCGAAGCTGTGACGGCCGACAAACATTTTTCCATTAAGGAAGGTTCCTGCGGTCAGAATAACCACTTTAGAGTGAAAAATTGCGCCCGTAACGGTGCGAACTCCGCAGATTATTTGATTCTCAAAGAGAAAATTTTCAGCAAAATCTGCGTAAATCTTTAATTTTGAATTACTTAGGAGGAAAGAGAGCCAGGTCTTCGAAAAGAGCTGTTTATCGCACTGGGCACGCGGACTCCACATTGCCGGTCCTTTGGAGCGGTTAAGCATCCTGAACTGCAAGGATGACGCGTCAGTAACCAATCCCATGTAGCCGCCAAGGGCATCTACCTCACGTACAATCTGCCCTTTGGCAATTCCGCCCACGGCGGGGTTGCAGCTCATCTTGGCAAGACCATTGAGATCCGGAGTGAGCAGCAAAACTGAGGAGCCCATATTGGCTGCAGCCATTGCGGCTTCGCATCCGGCGTGCCCGCCACCTACTACAATTATGTCAAAACGGTTTGTCATAGGAGAGACTTCCTGAGTTCAAGGTACTGATTTTCCTTGGAACGCATCATGGCTGCATCTGTCTCAGCGTGGTCATCATACCCTATAAGGTGAAGAACGCCATGAACAATTACGCGATTTAACTCTTCCTCAAAGCAAGTATTATAGAAAACAGAGTTTTCCTTTACAGAGTCAACGCTGATAAAAAGATCTCCGGAAACACAGGAGCCCTCGCAATAGTCAAAAGTGATAATGTCTGTATAATAATCGTGTTCCAGATACTTAATATTGACATCTAATAAATAATTATCGGAACAAAATATAACAGAAATGGCGCCCAACTTCTTACCTTCATTGGCGGCCACCTGCTTTAACCAATTAGAGGTGAGTCTTTTATACTTGAAAACAAAGGATATGTCCTGTGTAAAATACGAGACCATATTTTAAAGTTTCTGCAAAATTAGTAAATTTGCGTGATATGAGCCAATTTAAGACCAATAAAGCAGTGTTTGTTGGGGCCATCCTGGAAAAAGGAGGGGAGCGCAAAGTTCAGGAATACCTTGAAGAACTCCAATTTCTGGCAGAGACTGCCGGTGCAACGGGGGACAAGATGTTCACCCAGCGCATGGACCGTCCGGACAAGGCCACCTACATAGGTCCAGGCAAGCTTGAGGAGATAAAGAACTACTGCGAAGCAAACGAAATTGAGTACGTAATCTTTGACGATGAACTCACGGGAATGCAGCAGAGGAACATAGAAAAGGTTATCTCCTGCAGCGACGTAATAGACCGTACAAGCCTTATACTTGAGATTTTCGCACAGAGAGCCAAGACTTCCTACGCAAAAATGCAGGTAGAACTGGCCCACTACCAGTACATGCTCCCGCGCCTGGCGGGTATGTGGACGCACCTGGAGCGCCAGAGGGGCGGCATGGGGACACGCGGAGGTATGGGCGAAACCCAGATAGAGATAGATCGCCGAATAGTGAAACAGCGCATAGCCAAACTTAAGGAAGACCTGAAGAAAGTGGACCGGCAGATGGCAACACAGAGAGGTAACAGGGGCTCTCTGGTGCGCCTGGCGCTGGTTGGCTACACGAATGTTGGAAAGAGCACTATCATGAACCTACTTGCAAAGTCAGATGTCTTTGCAGAAAACAAGCTCTTCGCCACTTTGGATACAACAGTAAGGAAAGTGGTCATAGAAAACGTACCATTCCTTTTGAGCGATACAGTAGGATTCATCAGGAAACTTCCTACCCAGCTGGTTGAAGCATTCAAGAGCACCCTGGACGAAGTCAGGGAAGCCGACGTCCTCCTCCACGTTGTGGACATTTCGCATCCGGACTTCGAAGAACAGATGCAAGTAGTGGAGAAGACTCTGAAAGACATTGGCGCGAACAACAAGCCGGTTTATGTGATCTTCAACAAAGTGGATGCATACACGTACGAACCATACGACGAGTTCTCGCTGACTCCGAAACAGCCGGTGAACCGCACCTTGGAAGAGCTAAAAAAAAGTTGGATTGCAGAAGAAAAAATGCCGTGCATTTTCATGTCGGCAAAAGAGAGGATAGGAGTAGAGAAACTGCGTAACGACCTCTACAAGATTGTGTCGGAAATCCATGCCGGCCGCTATCCTTTCAATAACTTTTTATGGTAGTTGACAGGGTATTTTCGGGCGAAAACCACCAAAATAGCCCAATATTCCCCTGATACCACAGTTTTTAGGCGGTTAGTTGGAAGAAAAAGAGCAATTCTTTTGAATTTATAAAAAGTAGTGTTTACCTTGAATAGAAAAGCGTTATTCGCAAGCGTCTTATTGCTGCTGGAAGCGTCAGTTACGGTCTTTTCACAGCGCCCGGAAGAACTTGCACTGTTCCGCGGAAGGACCCAAAATGTCTACCCGTTCAAATACAACGGAACCTTCTACCTGGACTCCAGAAGATTCCAAAAGGGAAGCGTATATTATAACGGAAAAGAGTACCGGGATATCTACATGAACCTGGACGCTTACGCCATGGACCTTCTGGCAAAACCGGAAGAGAAGTCCGGCGCAACCATGCTGTTCCGCGAGCAGGTTGCCTGGTTCAGCTTTGGCGGCAAGCACTTCGTCAATCTCAAATATTATGGTATAGAGAATGCCGAAGACGCGTACTACCAGATAGCCAAGGACGGAAAGACCCCGCTCCTTGTTCTTGGAAAAAGGGTCTTCCGCACAAGCGCCAACGGCCTGAGCCCCCAGATGCAGGAAAGGATGGACGGTAACTATGACGCCAGCGTAGTAAACTATTTCGACACAGAAGAGACTCTCTGGGCGCTTGAAAACGGATCCCTTGTGAAACTGAGCCCAAGGAAATGGAAAAAAAGGATGGCGGCAAGTGCCAACCCTCAGGAAAGCCCGCTCAAAAAGGAAAACGCCGCCTGGCATCCCCTTGAAAATGCAAAGGACGATGGTTTCGTCCAGCCACAGGGCCGCCTGAGCGCCTCCATAGGCCTTCCGGACAGGTACTTTTCCGAAATCACGAAGGAAGACACCGTCACGGTAGAGTATGTAAACAACGCCATGGTGGCCACCTTCAGAAACAAGACATATATAATAGGTGAAGAAGGCAGGGCCAAGGGCAAAACGGCCATCCTTAACGGAACCGTCTTCGAGGCGGAAAGCGGCATGCCCCTCCCGGGAGTCGTAATCCATGACGATAAAACCGGCACCTACGCCCGTTCTGACAAGAGAGGCCGTTACAGCATTTCGCTTCCCCTTGGAGAGAACACCCTCAACTTCGAGGCAGAGTCCAAGGAAAGCCTTCCCCTGAAGATAAACATGCTCTCTGCCGGAACCTTCGAGGTGGTGATGACAGAAAAGATAAACCTTCTCAAGGGCGCCATAGTGTCTGCCAGCAGCATGCAGCAGCACAGGACTACCGGAATGGGCATGGAAAACGTGAACATAAAGACACTGGCCAAGATTCCTTCCGCCTTCGGAGAGGGCGACATCATCAAGGCCGTCCTCACCCTTCCGGGCGTCAAGACCGTGGGAGAGGCCTCCGGCGGATTCAATGTCAGGGGCGGTTCCGCGGACCAGAACCTTATCCTGTTCAACGACAACACCATCTACAATCCAAGTCACATGTTCGGCGTGTTCTCTGCCTTCAATCCGGACCTTGTGGACAACGTGGAGCTTTACAAGAGTTCCATCCCGGCAGAGTACGGCGGGAGGATATCGTCGGTGCTGAGCGTAAAGAGCAAGGACGGGGATCCTAACCGCTTCAAGGGCTCCCTGGGAATAGGCCTCCTCACCAGCCGGGCGCATGTGGAAGTGCCCATCGTCAAGGGTAAGACAACCCTGGTGGCGGGGGCCAGGACAACCTATTCGGACTGGCTTCTGGGCAGGCTTCCGGAAGACAGCGCATACTCCGGAGGCAGCGCAGGGTTCACCGACGCCAACCTCTCCGTAACCCACAGGTTCAACGACAGCAACACCCTCCAGGGCTTCGCCTACTTTGCCACGGACAAGTTCTCTTTCAGCGGGGATACCACGTTTAACTACACCAACCTCAACGCCTCCGTAGTCTTCCGTCACAGGGGGGGCGACGGCTCTGCAATGAAAGTGAGCGGCGGCTTCGACTACTACGGTAACGTCGTGGGCGCACACTCATGGTCTTCGGCCTCGTACGACCTCACAACAACCATCCGCCAGGCCTTCCTGAAGGCAAAGCGCACCCGTCCCTTCGGAAGCCATGCGGTCTCCTATGGGGCCGATATCGTGGGCTACTCCCTCACCCCCGGCAAGATGGCCCCTTACGGCGATTTCTCCACGGTAAAAGCATCGGCCCTTGCCGATGAACACGCCCTGGAGCCGGCCCTGTATGCCAGCGACAACTGGACCATATCCGACCCCTTCTCCGTAGAGGCCGGCGTCCGCCTGGGAGGCTTCCTGTTCCTGGACAATCCAAAATTCTACGGCGGTCCGGAATTCCGCCTGTCGGCAAAGTACTCTCCCGTGAGCAACCTTTCCTTCAAGGCAGGATTCAACACCATGCGCCAGTATATCCACCTCATTTCCAACACTTCATCGGTCTCACCCATGGATACGTGGAAACTCAGCGACGCCAATATAGCCCCCACGACGGGCTGGCAGGGCGCCGCGGGAGCGTACTGGACACTGCTGAGCATAGGCCTGGACCTTTCCGTGGAAGGCTATTACAAGCAGTCCCGGAACGGGCTTGACTACAAGCCTGGCGCCACCCTTATCATGAACCCCAACCTGGCCGACGACCTTGTCCCCGTCCTTGGCAATGCCTACGGCGTGGAGGTCATGCTGAAGCGCCCTGCAGGGAAACTCACCGGCTGGATGTCCTACAGCTACTCCAGGAGCCTCCTCAAGGAGATGCAGGACAGGGGCGCGCAGACCATCAACAAAGGCAAGTGGTACAACGCTCCCTACGACAAGCCGCATGAGTTCAAACTGGCAGGAAACTACGCATTTACACACCGCTACAGCGCCTCGGTGAACGTGGACTATTCTACCGGAAGGCCCGTCACCGTTCCTGTGGGCAAGTACTATTACGGAGGCGCCTACCGCCTGCTGTACTCAGAGCGAAACACACACCGCATCCCGGACTATTTCCGCGTGGACGCGGCGTTCAACATAGACCCGGGACACTATCTGAAGGCCATCGCGCACACCACCATCACCATTGGTGTGTATAATGTAACCGGACGGAAAAACCCTTATTCCGTGTTCTTCCGCACAAACGGCCTTGGTGACATAAAGGGCTACATGCTGTCCGTTTTCGCCACCCAGATTCCATACATCAACCTTAACATCCTCTTCTGATGAAAAAGACAGCATCATATATAATATGTATGGCCCTTGCATGCGCCTGCATTTATCCGTACAATCCGGATTTATCCAAAGAGGAAACGGAAAGGATCCTTGTGGTGGACGGCGAGATTGTGGCCGGAGGAACCAGCGTGTTCCGCCTGTTCTACACCCAGGCGCTTCAGGAAAATACCACAAAAACCGCCATGGGAAAAGCGTGGGTGGAGGACGAGGCCGGAAACAAGTACTTTGACGGCACAGGTGCCTGGAAATCGGTTTCGTACATCCCTACGCCGGAGCTCGCAGCCGGAAACAGATACCGCGCCGGCATCATCGTGGACGGAGAAACTTATTACTCTGAATGGCTTACACCCGTCTCCGCGCCGCAAATAAGCGCGATTTCCTTCGATGCGGACGACAACAACGTCTACGTCCTTGCAGACCTTGACGGCGGGGAAAGCGCAACGGGCTATATAGGAATTACTTTCGACGAAACATGGGAGTTCCACTCGGACCTGGAGGCGGAACTCGTGATAGATCCCAACACCTGGCAGTATCCGCCGATGATGGAGCAGTACCCCTATTACTGGTGCTGGAAAAGCATGGAAACGCACACCATGGTCCTTGTGGACTACAGCGACCTTTCCGGCACCAGGGTCAAAGGCGCCACGGTCCGGCACTTCAGCAGGACAGACAGCCGCAACCATAAGAAATACTCTATCCAGATCAAGGCAAGAAACCTCTCCAAAGAGGCCTACGAATACATCCACTACGTGCAGGACGTAACCTCCGGCGGCAGCAACCTGTTCACTCCGGACCCCGGAACCATGGAGGGCAACCTCCACTGCGAAACGGACCCGGAAAAGAAGGTGATGGGGCTTGTCCACGCCGCCTGCGCAGTATCTTCAAGGGCTTTCCTGGACAGCCGATACCTCAAGTACATCATACCGGACGAATCTCTCCTTGTAATAGTCCAGGAAGAAGACTACGCGTACTACTACAACGAGAGGGGGTACAGACCCGTGAAGAAGATTGTCAGGGAAGAGCAAAGCGGGGTAGGCTGGGGGCCGGAACGCTGCATCAACTGCATCGTGGCCGGAGGAACACAGGATAAACCGGATTTTTGGGAATAGATTATGAGAAGACTGATATTACTGGCTCTGATTCTGGTTTCCGCGGCCACGGCGGCTGCGGCAGAGCGCATATTCATAGTAACCGACCGCAATACCTATATTGCCGGAGACCTTGTCTTCTGCAGCGTTTACGCTTTGGACCAAAACGGCCGTATAAAGGACTTCAGCGCCGTTTCCTATCTGGAACTCATCTCCGCACAGGAAGTGGCCGCAGAGGCTAAAATAAGCCTTATTAACGGCACCGGGTGCGGTTCCTTCAGAATCCCAAAAGCAACGCCCACCGGAAACTATCGTCTTATGGGCTACACCGCCGGGGGATCCGCTGAAACGGGGCTTTCTCCTGTGCTTACCATCTTCAACACCAACTCCACGGAAAGAGTGGAGGGCGGCGTTGTATTAACATCGGCCCAGAAGGCCAAAAACCTGGCCGAAAGGCCCGGGGCGGGCGGCGTTTCCATATCCATTCCGGCAAGGCTCCGACAGGGAAGGGAAACAACACTCCTTGCTGGCGGCTTTGACAAAGACGCAAAAGTGTGCCTGTCCGTATTCCACGTCGACGGCCTCCCGGAAGAGCAGAACCCAGTTCTTTCCGATGTTCTTGGCGGACGCGCGGAAAAGACGGACGATGCCCCGGGAGAATATGAAGGAGAAGTGATTTCGGCCTCTGTGGACTATCCGGGAACTGCCATTATTTCAACCGTAGGCGCTCCTCAAAACGTGTATGTGGGACAGGCCGTCGGCGGAAAGGTGAGTTTCTACACTAACAATATTTACGGAGACCGGGAACTTGTATGCGAACTCCTCCCCACGGAAGGAAAGACTGGCCATGTACGCCTAAACAGCCCCTTCACGCATCCTTCTCCCGGGCAGATACCTTCCCTTGAACTCTGCTCTTCGCAAAGGGGAGACCTCATTAACAGGAAAGCCGCCCTGAAGGCCGTGGCGCCGCTGGATACTCTGGTAAACTTCCTGCCAAAGAGGGAAGACCTCCTTCTGGAAGGCATCTCCGCGGTCCGTTACCATCTTGACGACTACACCCGTTTTCCCACCGTTCAGGAAATCTGCACGGAGTTTGTCCGCGAACTGAACTTTGGCAGGAAAGACGGCAGGTGGGTCCTGAGGCTGAATACCACCGATGCCACGGAAACGCGCCATTATACCCTGGACAACATCCTTGTAATGATGGACGGAATAGTTCTCACGGACCATGGCATCCTGCGGGATTTCGACGCCTTGCTTCTGGAAGACATTGACATTTACCGCAGCCGCATAGCGGTAGGCGGCCTTTCCTTCAACGGTGCCGTCAATTTCATCTCCAAGAACAAGTACGTAATGGCCCTCAACTTTCCGGAAAACACCCAGATAGTAGATTTCAATGGCGTTTCTTACCCGGTAGCATATACCGGTGCCCTGCCTGGCGGCAAGGACCTCAGGGAACTCCTTTTCTGGCACCCTCAGCTTGACATCCCCGCCGGCAGCGACCTCCGTATCACCCTTCATACTCCAGAGTATTCCGGCACATTCAGAGCTGTAATCCAGGGCTTCAAGGACGACGGATCGCCAATCTTCGCAGAATACCTCTTCAGCGTAGAATAAATAAAAACTCCGGTTCTTGAGCGAGCCGGAGTTTTCAATTAGTAGATGTTGTCCTTAACAGATTGCGGTACAGCGTCTATCTTTTTATAGGTGTCGGATTCGTTTCCAATGGAAAGAGTCAGAGTGTTCTTGTCCGAGGAAAACTCCACCGTATAAGGCCCCCAGGGCCTGCTGTTGGAATACGCCCCGGAAAGGGTCTTGTCCGAACCATATATATACGTGCCTTCAAACTTCGTGTAGCGTCCTTCGCCAATCTTCTGATAAAGCTCGAAGTCCGTTTCGGTAAACACGATATAAACGCTTACGTCCACATTTCCCACGGCAACTTTGGTGCTTACTGCAGTAAGTTCCCAGGAGCCTGCAAAAGGTGACTTGGGAGTCTGTTCTCCGCCTTCTTCCGGATTGTCGGGTTTACATCCGGAAAACGCAAAGACAAGTGCGGTGAGTGCCGCCATAACAAATGCTCTCGTTCTCATAACCAACCTCCTGTTCCATTACCGCCGTCGGCATAACGGGCTATAAGGGAGATCTCCCTGTCAAGCTCCATGCCTCCGGGAGGATTGTTTCCGCCTCCGACATGGTCGCCACCGCCAACAACCTTTACGATGAACTTTCCGGACCCCATCTTGGTAGGGTGCACATACAGACGCCCGAACTGGACATAGGCATAGCACTCGCCGGAAGGGGTTGCGGGATATTTGGCGTCGTTTGATCCGCTTATCTTCTGCAGACCAAGAGCGTCAATAGTCTCCTGAGGTACTTCCACGTCAAGATAAGAAAGGCTCACGGACGATGTTCCAAGAAGGGACTCAAGGCTTATCCACTGTTTACGGCCAACCTGGGCGGTAGAAGTGGGCGTACCCTCGATATGCATCATAAGGCGCCACGCGTCAATTGCTCCGGTTCCCATCTGGTGATAATACTTTGCATAGCCGTCCAGGGTGGTATTGGCAATTCTCTGGTCAATGTCGTTCGTCGAGGCAAGTATCATCTGCTTGAACTCGCTTACGGTGAACTTCTTGCCAAGCTGCTTGGCATAGGAAAGGCCAAGCGCCACGACGCCAGAGACATGCGGGCACGCCATAGAGGTTCCTTGCATGTAACCATAGTCCGACCTGGATATTTCTGACGTAAGCGTTGAAAGGACCCCGCCTTTGGCATAATTCAGTTTCATGTTTCCGCCGGGAGCAGAAATATTGCAGCCGGGGCCATAGTTACTATAGTATGCAGGAAGGAAGTCCGGTCCAAATGCCGATACGCTGATAATGTCCACGAAAGCGCCGGGATAATGCGCAAAGCCCTGGGACTCGTTGCCGGCTGCAAAAATAGCGATGTTTCCGTCAAGGACATCGTTGTTCTTACTGGCCTCGAAGTAATGGATTGCATCTATTTCAGCAGAGCCCTGGGACCTCAAATAAGCATTATCGGACGCAAACGCATATGAATATCCAAAGGAGCAGGATATAATGGATGCGCCCATGTCTGCCGCATACTTGATAGCGCGTGCGCCGACAGATGTACTTCCGCCGGACGTTCCGCTGAATATCTGGCAGGACATTATCCTGCAGCCGTCTTTCTTCCCCGTACCGCCGGCTATACCGACAACGCCCTTGGAGTTATTACTCACGGCTGCAATTGTTCCGGCACAGTGTGTTCCGTGTCCAGAATCACCTTTGCCCTCGCTGTTCACAATACCCCAGGAAATGGGGCCGTTGGTGACGAAGTTATAGCCGTAAACATCGTCTATATAGCCGTTTCCGTCATTATCCACTCCGTCTCCGGGTATCTCGCCGGGATTCACCCACATATTGCCCTGGAGATCAGGGTGGCTGTATTTTACGCCTTCGTCCACAACGGCAATTATAATATCCGGATCTCCGCAGGTAAGGCGCGTCCAGACATCCTTTACGTTAATGTCTGCACCGGCAACGGTGCCAGTGCCATACTGCTGGTTTCCGGTGTTGATATAATGCCACTGGTCGCCGAACATGGGGTCGGTAAACTTATTGAAAAGGAGTGTTCCCTTGGTAAAAAAGTCTTCTTCAGCGGGACGGGTTTCCTTTTCAACTTCGGAAAGGGAATACGCAAGGTTATACTGGACAACGGACACTGACGATATTTCCGCGCATTCGAGCACGGTATTATCCAGATCTGCGCCGGAATCCAGTGTAACCTGATACCATCTGTCAAGGCCGAACCTTGCTTCAAGGTCCTCCTTCCCTGGCATGCGGGTGAACAGGGGTTCTATGGCCAGAATGCCCCTTCTTTCCATTATCTCAGAAACAATCGATTCCGTAGGAACCCTGTCAAACTTGATAAGGAAAGAACTCTGTTCTACCTCCGGTGCACCTTTGAAAAGTATTTTCTTCCTTACTGCAAGCTCCTGCGGCTCCTGAGCCTCTTCCCTAACGGAACAGGCTGCTGCCGTCATGGCAAGCAATACAAGAAATAAGCTCTTCAGTTTCATTCTTTTTCTTTTTGACACCAAGAGCCTGGCAGGGGTTATCCCGCCGGGCTCCGGGTGATTAAAAATGCTCAGTTAACGTTTTACTTTACAGAAGGACCTTTCTTTGCAATCAAAGACTCGCCCCTGTTAGCTTTACGCTCATAAGAAACGGTAGCTGAAACCTTTACGGACTTGGCGTCACGCTCATAAACTTCAACCTTACCGGAGGGTACCCATCCACCCTTTACAGCAGTGTAAAGAGAGGGCAGGCTAGTGGGCTTGGCGAATGCCTTTGCGGGGGCGCCTGCGGCAGGATCTCCTGTTACAGTAAAGGTTTCCCAGCCGTGGCCGAAGGAGCCAACATTAGGAACGACAAAGGCCATATTGAAATAATAGACTTTGTTCTCACTGTCGTAGAAGCTATTTTTCTTTATGTCTGCTGCTTCTTCCTCGGTAATACCATTAGTGGGGTCAGCAATCACATCGTCATCAAAGTAATCATAGCTCTCAAGAACATATATCGGCGTTCCCGAATAAGTAGCGCCAGTATCCTGAGGATCGAAGTGGATAACCCCGGCATCATCCATACTGAAGTAGAAGTTCACATAATAGAAGATGTTCTGCAGAATATACTGGTCTGAATTGGGATCAAATACAAGGTTTATACCGGTATCGGTACCCCAGCTTGAGAACGCCACAGTGTACTTATAATTACCTACTGCAACAGGAACGAGCGGAAGACCGTCTGTTGTGCGCTCTGCGGTAACAATCTTTTCCATATCACCGTTGGTTGCCCAAACAATAACCGTATAGCTGGTCAGAGGGGAAAGGCCGGTAGTAAGAGTGAAGTATCCGCCAGTAGCATTAGCCTGGGCAAGAGCTGATTCAGAAAGAGCAAGGCTTGCTGTTTCTTTAACTGAATCATTATAAGAATCAACATCCTTTTCGTACTTCGCGGTCTCAACTACTGCGACATGGACTTCGGTAAGTCCCTTTCCAAGGACATAGTAACCGAAGGCGCTGATATTATTAAACTCAGTGTAACGGGCAGGAACATCCTCTACGCCAACTTGAACATCAACAGCATAGGCTTCTATATCTGCTGCCGCAATATGATTGATTACAACATATGCAGCGTCCTTTGCTTCTTTGCCATCTTCTGCGAAGGAAACGGCAACGACAGTATAGAGTCCGGAAGTCTCGGGAGCAAGTTCAAGAGTTGCGTATTTAATACCTTCTTCCTCGTCCAGAACTAATTCGCTGAAAGTAACGGATTCGTCGGTTCCATCGGCAATGAGGGGAGCCTTATTAGCTGCCTGGGTTGAGGTAAGCTCACCGGGATAGACAGCATACTTGATGCTGGCAACATCCTTTCCGGTCTCAACAAATACAGGGGTCTTTCCTTCACTCGAGAAATCAGTGTCAAGAGCGATGCTGTAATCTGTACGGTCGAAGCCATCGGCCAGAGCAATTGTGTTGTAGCCGGAGGGTTTCCATCCTCCAAGACCAGGAATAAAATAGTAGAGCTGGAAGAAGAACCCACCGTTACCGTCGTAATATCCAAGAGGATAGTCCTCATCCGGAGATCCTTCGATATTGGCATCATCAAGCCATGAACCGTAAAGATCATCGATAGAGTAGCCCCTCATGTTCCAATACCAGAACCAGTCGTAACCATTGATTGGAGCAGCGGGTGTAGCAGTTGCCTGCCAATCACCGTCGTTGTAGTCAAATCCAATATACTGGGTAACAAATTCAACGAAGTCATTGCCTTCACTGTTAGTATGGCTCAAGATCTTGCTGGCATCGGTGGCACTGGGAAGATCTTCAACATACCAGCGGGCGCTGAAATTTGCAATAGGATCACCATGCCAAATACCTACAGGATTACCGTCTGTATCCTTATCTACGCTTGTAAAGATGCAGGTACGGACACCGCCAACCTCATAATACTTCATGGTTGCGTGACCTTCGCCCCTGCTCCCGCTCCAAGGATGGGAGATGGTGAAGACTGCTGGCTCTTTAGTTACAGGGTTGAGGAAATCTATCCAAGTAACAATGAGAACATCGAAAGAGACGGATACAGCACCCTGGCCATAAATGGAAGCATATTCAGTATCCGTGACATTAATGGTAGCACCATATTTAATACCATTCTTTGCAGTAGGGAATGTCACATCGAATGTGGTCTCTTCCTGACCGTCAGCAAATACTATGGGGGCAACAACAAACACACCGGCTGTATCAACAACCTCAACAGGAACGGTTACGTCACCGAAAGTGTTGATACGTTTTGCAGTGAGAGTTATAACTTTGTCTGCTTCGGGGTCAAAAGAATGACTTCCTGCAGCATCCTGCTTGGGGAACGATACACCATAGCAGAAACTGTTGTCAGCCTCTCCGGGAACATACTGGGGCTCCACTGCTTCTGGAATCTGACAGCCCACAACCATAGCTGCAAAAGCCATCAGAATCAAAGAATATTTGAATATTTTTTTCATAGTCTTCTAAATTTATTCAGTGTCAGCAACAGGTTCAGGAGTACCACCAATGGGGTTGTTGTCATCGTCGGTAAGAGCCTGGTTTCCTTCAATTTCAGCCTTGGGGATCTGGAATATCAGAAGAGGATCGTCAGGAGCGATGTTGAAGACATACTTGGGATCGAATCCGGCACCACGGCGGTCAAGACCCTGGTCAAGGCGAAGGATGTCATAATATGAGTGACCTTCACCCCAGAGTTCAATGCGGCGCTGGAGGATAACTGCATCAATAACTGCGTCCTTATCAGCAGCAACGTCGAAGGAAGGATCCCTGTAAGTGGAAACAAAGGTCTTGAGGTCCGTAGCGGCACCTGCGGCGTCGTTGTTGCGGGCCTTCGCTTCTGCAAGTATAAGATACATTTCCTCAACACGCATGAGAATGATATCATTTGAGTTGGTTGAGGAATAAAGCTCATTCTTGTAGGGAGCAAACTTAACCTGGGTGTAACCAGGGCAGCCGGCCTCGTTGATAACATAATCCTGCTGCTCTGCGCTGAGGTTGGGAGACATGCTGTCTGCATCAAGGAACCAACCCTTGCGGCAGTCAGATGCAGGAATGGTGTTATAGAGTTTCTTGCTAATCTTTCTCCATGCACCCACGGAAGCATATCCATAGTTGAGGGAACCCATGTGAGAAGGCCAGTTGACAATACCGGAGGTAACCACACGGTCTGTTTCTGCAACTGCAACACCCCACATCCAGTTGGGTTCAGTCATCTTGATAAATCCGGGCTTGGAAGCTTCTGCTATGCTGATAGGAACGGCGTCGGTAGCATCAAGGGCAGCCTGTGCATCTTCTGCCGCACCGGCATAGTCCTGCATAACAAGACGTACGCGGGCACGGAGACCGTGAGCTACGGCTGCGTCAAGATAACGCTTGTCTGCACGCTTTTCCTGAGTATTCTCAAGGAACTTGATTGCAAGGTCAAGGTCTTCAACAATCTGGTCATAAACAACCTGGACAGTTGAACGGGGGCAACCGTTGGCGGCAGCTTCATTGGCGTTGGTGTCCAGAATCAGAGGAACGCAAGGATCATTTTCGTGGCCCTTGTAGGTGAACTGATAGATCTGGGCAAGGTTGAAGTAGTCAAATGCACGTATAGCCAGAGCCTGGGCAAGATAGAACATGGAGAGACCTTCGTCTGCGGTGGGAGTCTTCTCAGGATCATCGATAATTGCCTCGAGAGCCTTCTTGTCCATAACGCCAAGAACCTGGTTGGTTGCGTAAATCTGATTATATAAGGTTGCCCATACAATACGGGTTTCCCTGTAGTTGAAAGTACGGTCGGAGATAAGATCCAGACCACGGCTGAACCAGTTGTAACCGATATCGTCGCCTACAAGGTCTTTACCACGTGTATCGAGAGCAAGCATTATGCTGGGATAGCCAAAGTCTGTGTGGTCGTCCGAAAGAACGTTGCAATACACACTGAACATTGCAGTGATACCGCTCACAGAAGCGCTTATCATATCAGGGTTGGAGGCAATTACCTCTTCCTTCTGCTTGCTGGTAACGGTGGATCCCGTAGGTTCCGTATCAAGTTTGGTACATCCCGCGAGCACTGCACCAATAAGGATGGCTGCTACTGAATAATTATACCATTTCATAATTGTTCGGAATTTAGGGGTTAGAAAGTAAGTTTAACACCACCGGAAACAGTGCGGAGAGCAGTGTAAAGGGCAGTAGTTGCACTAGTTACACCCTGACGAGGGTCAAGACCCTGGCGGGCGGAAAGAACGTACAGGTTGTCACCGCAGACATAGATGCGGGCAGATGCCACGTTCATCTTCTTGGTAACAATAGCGGGCAGCGTGTAACCGATGGTCACGTTGTTCAGGGACAGATAATCCGAAGAAACAAGCCAGCGGTCACTTGTAGAATCTGCATAAAGGTCTGCATTGTTCACACGGGGAACGTCGGTAACATCACCGGGCTTCTGCCAGGACTTGAGAATATCAACGTGCCAGTTCTGACCTGCATCGCCGGAGGTACCGCCGTGCATCAGGGATGCATAACCGTTATCATACAGACGGCCGCCCTTCTGATAAGAGAACTGTACGGAGAAGTCAAGTCCGAAGAAACTGAGTGAAGTTCCGAAACCGCCGTAGTAAGGAGCGGCGAGGTTTCCGGTAGGCACGCGGTTGTTGGAAGAAGCAAGGGTGTAGTCCGTTGTCTTCACCTCAACTTCTATATCCTGACCGGCATCGTTCTTCTGGGTTTCCTTGGCCCAGTACTGAGCCATACCTGTGTTGGGATCAACACCGGCATACTTTACGAGATACATCTGGTATCTGGAGTCACCTTCCTTATAAATGGTGTTTCCGGAAATAAGCTGACCGTTAAGTTCCGGGGCAAGTTTAAGGATAGTGTTCTTGATGTAGGTAATATTACCGAATACATCCCAGCTGATGTTCTTGCTATTGATAAGATTCCAGTTGAGTTCCAATTCCCAACCCTTGTTCTCCAGGGAACCGATGTTCATAGGAATGGAGGAATAACCGTTGGAAGCAGCAACCGGCTTGTTGTAGAGCATGTCGTCTGCAGTACGGTTGAAGTATTCGAAGCTACCGCTGATCTTACGGTCATAAAGGTCGAAGTCCACACCCACGTTGAAAGCGTTGGTGGTTTCCCAGGTGAGATCCGGGTTACCCTTGTAAGCAAGGTTAGCATCGGAGAACACACCGTCTGCACCGGTCATGGAATACTGATCCAGGTAGGCATAGAGGTTGCCGATGTTATCGTTACCCTGCTGACCGTAGGAAGCCTTAAGTTTGAGAAGGTCTACGAGGTCAGACTTGAACCAGGGCTCCTTGTTCAGTACCCATGCGCCGGATACGCTCCAGAAATTACCCCAGCGCTTGTCCGGAGCAAAACGGGAAGATGCGTCACGACGGAAGGAACCGCTAAGGAAGATGGTCTCTCCATGGTCAATGTTTATACGGCCAATATAACCTTCGGTAGCATACTGTGAAGTTGAACCACCGCCACGTTTCTGGTCGATACCGTTGTTGACGGCCCAGATTCCGTTACGATAGAGGTTCTGGCTGCTTGCCCATACGTTCTCAGTGTTATACTCATAACCCTCATAAACTGCGGTGAGGTCAATATTGTTTTTACCAATGCTCTTGTGATAGTTTGCAAGGAGCTGCTTGGTAAGGCTGCTGCTACGGGTGTAGTCCTGAGTTGCGGTACCGCCGTAAGCTGCGCTCTGACCATACAGGGAGTTACCTGTGTTGTGATAACGGGTGTTGTTAATCATGACAGCAACGGTACCGGTTACGGAGAAGCCTTCGAAAGGAAGGATGGTTCCATACCACTTTCCGTTCAGTATGTCTGACTTATATTCCTCAATCTGATAGGTGAGGTCACCAAGAGGGTTGGATATAGACATCCAGTTCCTGGTATTGGGAGTGCTTTTACCATCACCCCAGTCGAATATCTTATTACCATTGTCAGTTACTATCTCTGCTTTGAGGAATTTACCGCTTTCGTCGTAGATAGGCTTACGCACATAGATAGGATAAACAGGAGCAATGTAGTTGGCAATGAAGAAGGCGTTACCGGAGGAATTGGTTGTCTGCTGCTCACCGGGATAACGGCTGGTGTAGTTGGTATAACCGAGGTTGGAACCAACCTTGAGCCACTTCTTGGCCTGATAGTCAACGGAAGCACGTGTGGTAAGACGGTCGAAACCTGAACCAATGATAACACCACCGTCGGCAAGGTAACCGGCGCTCATGTAGTAGTTGAGTTTGTCGTTACCGCCGGAAACGCTCAGGTTGTACTCCTGACGGGCCTGAGGGTGGAAGGTTTCAGCTGCCCAGTCATCAGGAATATAATAGTTGTTGCCTTCTGCATAACCAAGGGTTGCGTTGGGATTAAGTTTACCGTTCTGGCCGAAGAGATTCTGGCCGTCAGGAACTGTATAAATCTGATAACCGAGGTTGCCGGGGAACTTACCGTTGGCATAGGCGTATGCATTATAGTCGTTATAACCGAGGTTATACTTACCTGCATTGAAATATGCCTCGTACAGTTTCTCCATGTAGGTCTCTGTCTGACGGAGAACGTTGTAGTTGCTAATTGCACGGGAATTGACACCGTAACGGCCTTCGAAGTTGACAACGGCTTCAGCTACTTTACCGCGCTTGGTGGTTATAATGATAACACCGTTAGCACCACGGGCACCGTAAAGGGCTGCGGAAGCGGCATCCTTCAGAACGGTCATGGACTCGATATCCTGGGTGTTGATAGCGGAGATGTCACCATCGTAAGGAACACCGTCCACAACATACAGAGGAGCCATGGAAGCGCTGATGGATCCGAAACCGCGGATACGCACAGTTGCACCGGTACCAGGCTGACCGTTGGAAGACATGGTCTGCACACCGGAAACAGCACCGGAGAGGGCCTGTGTGATGTTGGATGCCTGGCGCTTTTCGATTGTCTCTGCCTTCATGGTAGAGGCGGAACCCGTGAATGAACTACGGGTAGCCGTACCGTAAGCAACTGAAATAGCTTCCTCGAGCAACTGGCTGTCGTCCTCAAGGACAATGCTTATGGAAGTACGGCCCTGGACGGGAACTTCTGCTCCCTTGTAGCCCATACAGTTAACTTCCAAAACACCATCAGCGGGAACGCTCAGCGTAAATGCGCCGGACAGGCTAGTCATGGTATAGACTTTGGTATCGCCTTTCAGCACCACGCTGGCGCCAACGATACCTTCACCGGACGCGTCCTTTACGGTACCTTTCACAGTTATATTCTGTGCAAGTGCCGATACGGACAGTGCCAGCATTACCATGGCTGCGAAAAAAATGCGGATTTTTTTCATAAGCTTTTGGGTTAATTAAACATAAATATTGATACAAAAAATAATTTCTTGCATCTGATACACTACTAACCATCCGTCAAATACAACGGATAATCGCTGCAAAAATGAGAAAAGTATTTCAAAAATGCAAATGCAGTGAATCATGCAAACATAGGTTAAAATAAGGTTAAATGAGGTTTATAAGTTTTTTTATATTGGTGTCGCTCGAAATTTAATTATAAATTTTAACTTATCAAACTATTTTTCTTACGTTTTTAAAGTAAAATAAAAAATAAAAAAATTAAAAAACCCGGCATAAACCGGGCTTTTATCTGGATATTTTGGTCTTTTATTCACTGAATCTGGCCTTCAGATACTCCCGGTTAAGGCGCGCTATATGGTCTATTGTTACATGCTTAGGACACTCCATTTCACATGCACGGGTGTTTGTACAGTTGCCAAATCCAAGTTCGTCCATCTTGGCAACCATGGCACGGGCGCGACGTGCGGCTTCAGGTTTACCCTGAGGCAGGAGTGCCAGTGAACTTACCCTTGCAGCCACAAAGAGCATTGCGGAACCGTTCTTACAGGTTGCAACGCAGGCACCGCAGCCAACGCACGCGGCTGCATCCATGGAGAGTTCCGCATTGTCATGTGAAATAAGTATATTGTTTGCATCCTGGGCCGATCCGGAACGGACGGTGATGAAACCTCCGGCCTGGAGAATCTTGTCAAATGCGGTACGGTCCACAACCAGATCTTTGATTATGGGGAAAGCACCGCTGCGCCAGGGTTCAACGGTAATTGTTGCACCGGGCTTGAAGTGACGCATGAAAAGCTGGCAGGTTGTAACTTCGTCGTCCGGTCCGTGCGCGCGCCCGTCAATATATAAGGAACACGCACCGCAGATACCTTCGCGGCAGTCATGATCGAATGCGACGGGTTCTTTTCCGGCACGGATAAGCTGGTCGTTCATTATATCCAGCATCTCAAGGAACGATGCATCCTCCTCCACATCCGTAACGTGGTAGGTCTCGAAATGGCCTTTTGCTTTAGCGTTCTTCTGACGCCATACCTTTATATTATATTCCATATCAGTCTTTGTAGTTACGGGTGGCTATCTTGATGTTTTCATACTTGAGTTCTTCCTTGTGAAGTTCCGGTGCTGCGCCTTCACCTTTGTACTCCCATGCGGCAACGTACATGAAGTTCTTGTCGTCGCGGAGGGTTTCCCCCTCTTCCGTCTGCATTTCCTCACGGAAGTGGCCGCCGCAGGATTCCTTGCGGTTAAGGGCGTCACGGGCCATGAGTTCACCAATATCGAAGAAATCTACAAGACGGAGGGCTTTCTCAAGTTCCTGGTTAAACTCTTCGTTGGTTCCGGGAATGCGGACTTTCTGCCAGAATTCTTCACGGAGTTTTCCAATTTCCTCTATAGCTTTCTTGAGACCTTCCTCATTACGGGCCATACCAACGTATTCCCACATAATGTTTCCAAGCCTCTTATGGATACTGTCTACGGTTTCAGTTCCCTTCACCGCAAATATCTTTGCAATGCGCTGCTTGACGGCCTTTTCCGCCTCCTCGAATTCAGGGGCGCTTGTATCAGTCTTGGGCTCCGCAAACTTATGGGAAAGGTAATCGCCGATGGTATAAGGGAGAATGAAGTATCCGTCTGCAAGACCCTGCATGAGGGCACTTGCTCCAAGGCGGTTGCCGCCGTGGTCGGAGAAGTTGGCTTCGCCTATGGAATAAAGTCCCGGAATGGTGGTCTGGAGGTCATAATCCACCCAGAGGCCGCCCATGGTATAGTGTATGGCAGGGTAAATCATCATTGGCTCTTCCCAGGGTGAGGACGATGTAATCTTCTCATACATCTGGAAGAGGTTTCCGTAACGCTCCTCCACCCTCTGGTGACCAAGGCGCTTTATGGCGTCAGCAAAATCCAGGAACACGGCAAGGCCGGTCTCGTTTACTCCGAATCCGGCGTCGCAGCGCTCTTTGGCAGCGCGGGATGCAACGTCACGGGGAACAAGGTTTCCGAATGCGGGATATCTCCTCTCAAGATAGTAGTCGCGGTCTTCTTCCGGAATCTGGGAAGGTTTTATCTCATGTTTACGGAGTTTCAGGACATCCTCCATCTTCTTGGGAACCCAGATGCGGCCGTCGTTACGGAGGGACTCACTCATGAGGGTAAGTTTACACTGCTGGTCTCCGTGAACGGGAATACAAGTGGGATGAATCTGTGCGAAGCATGGATTTGCAAAGTAGGCACCTTTCCTGTATGCCTGCATTGCTGCAGAGCCGTTGGAATTCATTGCATTGGTGGAAAGGAAATATGCATTTCCGTAACCGCCTGTTGCAAGGACCACGGCATGTGCACCGAAGCGCTCTATCTCACCGGTTACAAGGTTACGGGCAATTATTCCCTTTGCTTCACCGTTAATTATCACAAGGTCAAGCATTTCATGCCTTGGATAACTCTTTACGGAACCGGCGGCAATCTCTTTATTGAGCGATGCATAAGCACCCAGGAGCAGCTGCTGTCCGGTTTGTCCGCGGGCATAGAAGGTACGGCTCACCTGAACTCCTCCGAAAGAACGGTTTGCAAGATATCCGCCATACTCCCTTGCAAAGGGAACACCCTGCGCGACACACTGGTCAATAATGGCCGCACTCACCTCTGCAAGCCTGTAGACGTTTGCCTCACGGGAACGGTAGTCTCCGCCTTTAATGGTATCGTAGAAGAGACGATATACCGAGTCGTTGTCATTCTGGTAGTTCTTCGCAGCATTTATACCACCCTGTGCGGCAATTGAATGTGCACGGCGCGGAGAGTCGCTGATACAGAAAATCTTGACATTGTATCCCAGCTCACCCAGAGATGCAGCTGCGGATGCTCCGCCAAGACCGGTACCTACCACTATTACTTCCAGTTTCCGCTTGTTGTTTGGAGATACAATTCGGATTTCCGACTTGCGCCTGGACCATTTTTCGGCCAGCGGTCCGTCGGGAATTTTGGAAATGAGTTTAGGATCTGCCATATATTAATAATTTATTATGCAATTATAATAATAATTAGTCATTTTTCCTAAAACAAGGAGCCGCTGTCGTCGGGGTTATACTTGCGCTGAGGGAGATAATTCTCCATACCGAGGTGACTGTACGCAAGTTCCGTGGCTATGCGGCCCCTCTGCGTCCTTATTATAAAACCTTCTTTTATAAGGAAAGGCTCATAAACTTCTTCAAGGGTACCTGCATCCTCGGAAATTGAGGTTGCAAGGGTATTGAGGCCCACCGGACCGCCTTTGAAATTGATTATCATGGTCCTCAGGATCTTATTGTCTATGGCGTCAAGGCCCCTCTTGTCTATCTTTAGCTTATTGAGGGCGAAACGCGATATATCAAGATTGATGCGTCCGTCACCAAGGACCTGCGCAAAGTCACGGACCCTCTTCAGGAGAGCATTTGCAATACGGGCCGTTCCGCGGCTGCGGAGGGCTATCTCGTATGCGGCCTCATCGTCAATATCCACTCCAAGGATACCTGCGCTGCGTATAATAATTCTCTGCAGATCCTTGACGTCATAATACTCCAGGGCACAGTTGATGCCGAACCTGGCCCTCAGGGGAGCCGTCAGGAGACCGCTCCTGGTAGTGGCACCAATGAGTGTGAAAGGACTCAGGGATATGCGGACGGAACGCGCTCCGGGACCTTTATCTATAAGGATGTCTATCACATAGTCTTCCATTGCGGAGTAAAGGTATTCCTCAACTTCCGGAGAAAGCCTGTGAATCTCATCTATGAACAGCACGTCACCCTTTTCCAGCGAGGTAAGAAGGCCGGCAAGGTCTCCCGGCTTATCCAGCACGGGACCGGACGTAACCTTCATGTTTACGCCCATCTCGTTGGCTATGATATGCGCAAGGGTAGTCTTTCCAAGGCCGGGAGGACCATGGAAGAGGACATGATCCAGGGCTTCGCCCCTCATCTTGGCTGCCTTTATATAAATCTCAAGGTTTGAGACAATTTCTTTCTGTCCTGTGAAATCATCCAGTTCCTGGGGCCTGATTATTCCCTCGAATTCACTATCTTTGCGGTCTACTGTTGAATGCGGATCAAATTCGCTCATGGCGGGTGTGGTTCAATTCAGATACAAATATAGTTTTTATTTTTAAGATTTGGTGTTTCTATATACCGCTGTTGAAAAGTTGAAAACTATATAAAATATTTGAAATTCAATAGTTTATATAAATATAACAGTGTTGAAAAGTATTTAATTGCGTGTTGGTAAACTGTTAAAAAGTGTAAAACCTTTTTCCGTCTTAACTTAATAACACGTTATAAACAGGGTTATCAACAGCTTTTCAACCGTAAATAAGGGGTAGATGTTAATATCTGAGAAAACCACTGCTCTTCTGCGGAAAAGTCTTCAAAACCGGAAGGAAACTTTCTGCAGCGGGCTTTTTTTGTCTGCCCGCTGGGCCGTACTCTCCCAAACCGCAACAGAAGGGCTTCACTTTATAATCCTTCCTTCCAGGGAAGCAGCTGAGTACTGCAGCGCAGACCTGTATAATATGGTAGAGGGAGACTGCATTTTTTTCCTCCCGGAATCCGGAAAGAGCGTGGAGCGGAGCAATTACAAGTCGTCCCTGGGAGTGCAGAGGACGGCGGCTGTTGGAAAACTCCTTGAAACTGCGGAGGACAGATTATTCATAGTCACTTATCCGGAGGCTATAGAGGAGAGGATTCCATCGGCAAAAAAACTCACCGGGGCAATGCTTACCATAAAGGCCGGGGACCGCTTTCCATACGAAGACCTCCGGCAGGCGCTGCAGGAAAAAGGATTCGAGAAGGTAGACTTCGTTTCCGCTCCGGGACAGTATTCCGTGAGAGGTTCCGTAATAGACATTTTCTCCTATTCCCTTGAAAAACCCTACCGCGTAAGCTACTTTGGAAACGAGGTAGACAGGATAAACACATTCGACCCCAACACCCAGCTCTCCATACAGAAAGTAGAGAAGGCCGATATATATCCGGACATTGCCGCCAGGGAAGAAGAGGAAGGCGGGGAAAGTGTAGTATCATTACTCAAGGCCAGCTGTACGGTATGGCTGGATTCCTCCGATATGTACAGGGAAAGGGAGTTTTTCCCCCTTCTGGAGCCTTTCCGTAAGGTTTTTCTGGAAGTTCCGCTCCAGAGCCAGGATGTGGAAGCCGTTAAATTCAACATAGCTCCCCAGCCCGTATTCAACAAGAATTTCGACCTTCTCATCTCCGATATCCAGACCAGAATAGACAATAAGTATAAGGTATATATCTACGGTGAGAAGGAATCTCAGCTGGAAAGGCTTCGCTCTATCATGCTCAGCGAGGAGCGCACCGTCCTTCCCACTTTCGTGAAGGGAAAGAACATCCATGCCGGATTCATCGACAATGAGGACAGGATATGCTGCTATACGGACCACGAGATATTCGACCGATTCCACCGCGTCCGCCTTCGCAGGAGCGTTGAGAAAACGGAGCAGCTTACCCTCAACGACCTTAGTTCCTTCAACCTGGGAGACTATGTTGTCCATATAGACCACGGCGTGGGCGTATTCGGCGGCCTGGTGAAGATGAAGGACGACAAGGACCGCGTCCACGAAGTTGTAAAACTGATGTACGCCGGAGGTGATGTGGTCTTTGTATCGGTCCATTCCCTGCATAAGATTTCCCGCTTCCGTTCCCGCGAAGGGGAGGCTCCGCGCATAAATAAACTCGGGTCCAAGACCTGGACGACGCTGAAGACATCGGCAAAATCCCGAGTGAAGGATATTGCGAAGGAACTTATCCAGCTCTACGCCAAACGCCGCGCCTCCAAGGGCTTCGCCTTCAGTGCCGATACGTACCTCCAGGAGGAACTGGAATCTTCCTTCATGTATGAGGATACGCCGGACCAGGAGAAGGCAACCAAGGCGGTGAAACAGGATATGGAGGCGGGATATCCCATGGACAGGCTCATCTGCGGCGACGTTGGCTTCGGAAAGACGGAAATCGCAATCAGGGCGGCTTTCAAGGCCGTTACGGATTCCAAGCAGGTGGCGGTCCTGGTTCCTACAACCATACTTTCCCTGCAGCATTATGAGACCTTCCGCTCCCGCCTTGCAAACCTTCCCTGTACCGTTGAATACGTGAGCCGCCTCCGCAGTGCAAAGCAGATAACCGACATTAAGAAACGCCTGAAAGAAGGAAAGATAGACGTCCTTATAGGCACTCACAAGATACTTGGTTCCGGCTTTGAGTTCAAGGATCTTGGGCTTCTTGTTATTGACGAGGAGCAAAAATTCGGGGTAAGCGCAAAGGAAAAACTGCGCCAGATGAAAAACGCCGTGGATACCCTTACCCTCACGGCTACCCCTATTCCAAGGACACTCCAATTCTCCCTCCTTGGAGCGCGTGACCTTTCAATTATCCAGACTCCGCCCCAGAACCGTATTCCCATCCAGACGGAAATAATCCTTTTCGACGAGGAGGAAATACAGAGTATAATAAACTACGAACTAAACCGCGGCGGGCAAGTTTTCTTCCTTCATAATAAGGTTGAAGAACTCCAGTCTATAGAAGACATCCTACACCGTCTTGTTCCGGACATGAAGATATGCATAGCCCACGGCCAGATGGAATCCAGGGTCCTGGAAGACCGGATGCTGGCCTTCATGCGCGGCGACTACGACATGCTACTTTGCACCACAATCATAGAGAACGGCCTGGATATTCCAAATGCCAACACCATAATTGTAAACCAGGCGCAGAACATAGGCCTCAGCGACCTTCACCAGCTCCGCGGCCGCGTGGGCCGTTCCAACCGCAAGGCCTTCTGCTACCTCATAGTCCCTCCCCTCATCTCCATCACGGACGATGCCCGCCGCCGTCTCAAAGCCATAGAGGAGTTCTCCGACCTTGGCAGCGGATTCAACATAGCCATGCAGGACCTCGACATCCGCGGCGCCGGCAACCTCCTTGGCGCGGAGCAGAGCGGCTTCATCTCCGACATGGGATATGAAACATATCAGAAAATTCTTTCCGAGGCCATGGAGGAACTGGGTGTGGAAACCGGTATCACAGTGCAGCAGGGCCGCGAAAAGTATGTCGAAGACTGCACCATAGAGACAGACCAGCCGGCCTTCATTCCGGACGATTATATAGATATATCGGCGGAGAAGATAAGGATTTACAAGATGCTGGATTCCCTTACCGACGACCGTGAGATAGACTCTCTTGCAATCCGTCTGGAAGACCGCTTCGGAGCGCTTCCCCATGAGGTTAGGAACCTTCTTGCCGTGGTTAAGCTAAGAAACCTTGGGACGCGTACCGGGTTCGAGAAGATTATAGTGAAAAACGGCATGCAGATCATGTTCTTCGTGAATAATCCAATGAGCGCGTACTATAATTCAAAGGAGTTTGAAAAAGTGCTTGAAAGGGTGAACCAGAATCCCGCGCTTTACAAGTTCAATCAGGACTCCGGAAAGCTCCGGACCGTCTCCAGAGGTGTTGATTCGCTGGATAAAGCACTTCAGATTTTGAAAAAACTGCAATAATTGCTACCTTCGCAGGCTATGTCAAATCTTTTGATAGAAATAGGAAACACCGCGGTGAAGGCCGCATGGAGCGACAGGATGACCCTCGGGAAAACTTTCCGTTACCAGGGAGAGAAGCAGATGGAGTTCATCCTTTCCCTCTCCAGGAAGGAAAAACCCGCGGTCATGGTGGTCTCTTCGGTGTATCCCCTGTCAGAGCAGGACATATCGCAGCTTGAGGCGGAGTGTGAAAAACTCCTTATCCTGGACCGCAACCATAAAGACCTTCTGCTTGAAAGGGGTCTTCCGGCATATCTGTCATACGACAGGGCGGCTTCCATCCTCGCATCCCGTTATCTTTTCCGCGGAAAAGGTTGTACCATAGTGGATTTTGGCACCACTATGAGTATAGATTTCACATCCGGAGACGGAATTTACCAGGGTGGCAACATCTCCCTCGGATGCCGCACCCGTTTCAAGGCCATAAACCGTTATTCCCGCGCCCTTCCGCTTGTTGACACCCCGGAAAATCCTGACACTGTAGGTCAAGGTGAAGTGTCTTCAATAGAGAGCGGTGTAGTTTCAGGCATTGTTTTTGAAATTGAAGGCTACCTGAATCTGCACCCGGAGAATATAGCAGTATTCACCGGCGGCGATGCGAATTATTTTGCAAAACGGATGAAAAGTTCCATCTTTGTAATTTGTAACCTCGTGCTCATGGGGTTGGCTTTAATAGCTGACGAGTATGTTCAGAAGATTGGTTAGCATAGTGTGTGTTCTGCTTTCCGGCTGGGTGGCAATGGCCCAGACGGACGGCACATATGTAGGGTATTCCCCTTATTCCGTGTATGGGGTAGGCAATATGCACCAAAACGGGACGGCCTGGAACAAAGGCATGGCAGGAGTTGGCATAGCAACGCGCAACAAGCGCTTCGTAAATACCGCAAACCCCGCCTCCATTACCGCCAGGGACTCCCTTTCCTTCATGTCTGATTTTACTGTAAGCAGCAAGATATCTCTCCTCAAAGAAGGTGATAAGGCCGGTTTCAACACTACTTTCAACCTGGAAAACTTTGTACTTTCCTTCCCTCTTTGGAAACACACCGCAATGATGGTGGGCCTGTCTCCTTTCAGTGAGGTGGGATACAGGATTACAAGCACCCAGGCAGACTATTATTCCACCAGGAATACCTTCTCTACATACGGTAACGGCGGTCTGTACCAGGTATTTGCAGCAGGTGCCTTCACCCTTTGGAACCGCCTTTCCATAGGTGTCCAGGGTAGTTATATCTTCGGCAGCATCAACAAGACATCGTCAAACTTCACCTCGGACGACAGTTTCCTCAACTTCTTCACAGGAGACTCCCTGCAGGTGAATAACTTCAGTCTCAAGGCGGGCCTTCAGTACCAGCAGCCCGTAGGAACAAAGAACGCCCTTATCCTTGGCGCCACTTACCGGCTATCCACTCCTTTCGGCGGCCATCGTATCCACTATCTGGAGAGCGGCAGCTACGCCCGTACAAGGGAGGAGCACCTTATAAAGGAAGACAATGTTTATCTTGGCGGAGAGATAGGCCTGGGCCTTTCCTTCCGCAGTTCTGACGTTTGGTCCGCGGAGGTGAACTACATCCGTTCAGATTGGAATAATTCCAATTTTGAGAATGTTTCCGGATTCTCCAATGTCGGCGTCGGCTCAGCGTTCGCCTCCGGTCTTGGCCAGTCCGTGAAAGCCGGATTCGAGATAACTCCAAACAGGAACGACATCCGTTATTACTTCAAGCGCTGCACCTACCGTGCCGGAGCATATTACGACAGTTCCTACTATACCGTAAACGGCAGCCATATAGACGCAGTGGGTATTACGCTGGGAATGACACTCCCCGTTTTCCGCTGGTACAACGGCGTTTCCATTAGCGTGGACATGGGTCGCAGGGGCCTTGATTCCAGCCAGATAAAGCAGAACTACATAGGCTTCAACCTGGGTCTTAACATGTTTGACATCTGGTTCCAGAAACCAAGGTACGAATAGTTTAGCACGATAATTGAAATACTGATAAAACAAAAATCTGACGATATGAAAAAGTTAACCTTAATTCTCCTCGCCGCAGTTGCCCTGTTCGCAGGTCAAAACAAGGTTTCCGCCCAGGGAAAATATGGTGCGGACAGCGCCGAGTGCCTTAAGTATCTCTCCTACTATCAGGAGTATTTCAAGCAGAAGAACTATGATTCCGCCCTTCCCAACTGGAGAAAGGCTTACTCAATCTGCCCCGCCACCGCATCACAGAATATGTTCATCCACGGCACCCGTCTCATGACCCGCCAGCTGGACAAGATAAAGGACCCTTCGATGCGTTCAGCAATAATCGACACCATCATAACCCTTCAGGACCAGCGCATGGCCACCTATCCCAAGAAGCGCCAGGAAATCCTGAACAACAAGGGCCAGTACATGATCAACTATCGCGGCAGCGACAGCAAGTATATCTATGAGAACCTCTCGGTTATCGTGGATGAACTTGGCTCAAAGGCCAGCGGCAGCGTCCTGGTGAACCTTCTCCAGAGCGGCATCGCCCTGTACCGTGAGAACCAGCTTACCGCTGACGATGTAATCGCCCTTTATGACAAGGTGAGCGAGGCTATCGGCGGCGCACAGGTTAAATCCGACGCCGAGGCAGAGGACAACGCCAAGGCAAAGGCCACCATCGAGTCCATCTTCGCAGACTCCAAGGTTGCCTCCTGCGACAACCTCATTGCCATCTTCGGCCCCCGCTACGCAGCGGATCCGGACAATCTGGCTCTGGTTTCCAACATTGTCAGGCTCATGAACAACGCAGAGGACTGCGCCTCCAACGACCTGTACCTGAATGCAGTAACTTCCATGTATAAGCTGGATCCTTCATACCGCAGCGCCTATGCCCTGTTCCGCCTGAACAGCGCCCGCGGCAACATAGCCGACGCCGGAAAGTATCTGGAGCAGGCCATCGCTTCCCCTGATTCGGATCCCGCAACGGATGCACAGTACTATTACGAGCTTGCCCTTTTCGCATACAAGAACGGTCTCCGCTCAAAGGCTGCAGACGCCGCCCGCAAGGCTGTAGACCTTGACTTCGGTTTCGCCGGAAAGGCATACATGATTCTCGGTAACCTCTGGGCCAGCGCCACCTGCACTGACGATGTAGACAAGTACGCCCGCTTCTGGGCTGCTACGGACTACTTCCAGAAGGCCCGCACCGCAGATCCCACCCTCGCGGAAGATGCCGCTTCATCCATCGCCGGAGTTGCCAGGTATTATCCTGAGGCCAGTGAAATCTTCATGTACGACCTCACCAAGAACCAGAGCTATACAGTATCCTGCGGCGGACTTTCAGCCACCACAACAGTGCGCGTAAAGTAAGTGAAACCTAAGAGAATATTTACGATGATTGCAACCGCTGCGGCGGTTGCTTTCGTCGTTTATTCGTGTAAGGGAAACCTCTCCGAGGCGGAGAAGCTGGACCTGGACAAGATTCCGCTCCAGTCGGTGGATTCCATGTTCTTCGTCCAGTCAGAGAACGGCCGCCTTAAAATGCGCGTAGAGGCCCCCAGAATGGAAGTTTACGAGCACGATACCGTCTCTTACGACCTTTTCCCGAAGGGGATAAAGGTCTTCGCATATGGGGAAACCGGCCTTCTGGAAACCACCATCGTTTCGGACAAGGCAAAGCACAGAAAGACCGGGGGTGAACTCTGGTCTGCCTTCGGGAATGTGGTCATAAAGAATATCGTCAAGAACGAGACCATGGAGACGGACACCCTTTACTGGGACAATGTAAAGCACGAAATCTGGACGGACTGCTACGTCAGGATGTACTCCCCTTCCGGCCTCATGCAGGGCACGGGGATGCGTTCGGACGAGATGGCCCGCAACGCCATCCTCATGCATCCCTTCGACACGGATTTCCTCATCGAAGATGAAGACAACCAGCCCGTGCAGATTGATTCGGTCAATTTTATAGGGCCGATGTTAAAAAAATAGTGGTTATTTTGAAGAAAATCACTACCTTTGCAACCCTTATGCGAAAAAAATAGAATAAAATTAAAAATATAACACAATGGCAGCCCTTGAGACCATCAGAACTAAATTCGGCATTGGTGCATCCATCATCATTGCCTTCGGTCTGTTACTCTTCCTTGTAAACCCGTCCGACATCATCCAGACTGTACAGTCAGCTTCTACCAAGTACGATGTCGGCAAAATAGACGGTAAACGCATCACATACACAGACTTCGAGCAGGAAGCAAAGAAGATGGCAGATGTCCGCGAACTCATGACCGGCACTTCCGCATCTTCAGAGCAGGCCCAGAAGCAGAACCGCGAGATTGCCTGGCAGAACCTGGTTCAGGAGCACCTGGTAATCCCCACCATCCGCAAAGCCGGTATCAACGTGGGCAGGCAGGAGGAGGTAGACCTCTTCGTGGGTGAGAACCCTTCACCCGTAGTTGCTTCTTCCGGTCTTTTCTATGACCAGGAGGGTAATTACTCCGCAGAACTCGTACGCGATTTCATGGAGCAGGCAAGCGCCGACGAAAGCGGCCGTATGCTTCTTATCCGCAACTATCTCCAGAACAACGTGCGCAACAACCGTTACACTGAGAAGTACGGAAACCTCTTCTCCGCCGCTTCCTTCGTTAACAGCCTGGAGCAGAAGAAGGCCGTTTCGGAGAACAACACCACCGCAAGCGTGAGCTTCGTGATGGCTCCCAACACCTATTTCCCCCAGGATTCCTCAATAGTGGTTTCTTCTTCTGAGATCAAGAAGTTCTACAACGCCCACAAGGAAAACTTCCGCCAGCAGGCCACAAGGGACATCGAATACGCAGTTTTCGAGGTCACCCCTTCCGCCTCTGACATCGAGGCCCAGAACGTTGATTTCGCCTCCGCTTATGATGAGTTCGCCTCCACGGAAAACGTCCGTGCTTTCCTTCAGCGCAACTCTGACCGCCAGTGGCAGGACACCTGGTACAAGGACGGTGAGCTCCGCAGCGTAAACCGTGACGTGGATGCCTTCGTTACAGCCAACAAGGCCGGCACCTCTCCCGTTTACCGTTCCGGAAACAACTTCTACGCAGCCCGTATCATGGAACTCAGGAATGTTCCTGATTCTGTGTACGTGCGTCACATCATGTTCCAGGGCGCGGCAGCCCGCCACACCGCGGACAGCCTCCTGAAGCTTGTGAACAAGAACAACTTCGCAGCTCTGGCAGAGGAGAACTCCGTAGACCGCAACAACCAGTTTGACGGCTCTTTCGGCACCCTTGGCTGGATGACCCAGAACTCCATGATTCCCGGTTTCGAGTCCGTTCTCACCGCAGCTGTCGGCAAACCTTACATCCTCACCAGCCAGTATGGCACCCACATCGTCGAGGTTGTAAAGACCACCAAGCCCGTTGCAAAGAAGAAGGTTGCCATCTTCGAGAAGGCCACCCTTCCCAGCAAGGAAACTTATTCCACCATTTACAACAAGGCTAACATCCTTGCAGTGCGCGCAGCCGGCAAGTATTCAAATTACAAGGCCGCATGCGACACCACCGGAACCTACTCCCGCAGCCTCACCATCAACGAGGGAACGGACAGCTACGGCTCCATCAGCCACGCCAAGGAAGTTACCCGCTGGGCCTTCGACAACAAGCCCGGAAAGGCTTCAGGAATCATCACCGTGGACAACAACTACTTCTTCGTAGTGGCCGTCAAGGGCGCTCACAAGGAAGGTTACGCCACCGTTGAGGAGTCCAAGGACCAGATCCAGAACCAGCTCTACCGCGAGAAGTACAGCGTCAAGCGCTGCGAAGAGGTTGCTGCTCAGATAGCAGGCCTTACCTCCATGGAGGAAATCGCAGAAAAGCTTGGAACTACCGTGAGCGAGCTCACCGACGTCACCTTCTCCACCAACTCCGCAGCAACCACGGAGCCTTCATTCGTAGGCGCAGTGGCTGCAGCAAAGGAAGGTGAGATCTCCGGTCCCGTCGCAGGTATCATGGGTACTTATGTGTTCAAGGTGAACGGCCGCGAGACCGGCGCCTACTACACGGAGGACGATGCCCTTACCGCCCAGGCCCGCATAGACCAGTACCACCAGCAGATGCTCCTTCCCGTCATGACGGACAAGGCCGTGACGGACAGGCGTGCAAAATTCTATTAATAGACAGCCTTATGTCTCTTAAGTGTGGAATAGTAGGCTTGCCGAATGTCGGCAAGTCTACTTTATTTAATTGTATAAGCAGCGGAAAGGCGCAGAGCGCAAACTTCCCGTTCTGCACAATAGACCCCAACGTCGGCTCCACAAACGTTCCTGACAAGCGCCTGGAGGTGCTTTCGGAGATTTGCCAGCCCAAGCGCACCATTCCCGCCACTGTGGAAATAGTGGACATTGCAGGCCTTGTGAAGGGCGCTTCCAGGGGAGAGGGCCTGGGCAACCAGTTCCTCGCAAATATCCGTGAATGCGATGCCATCCTGCACGTCCTTCGCTGTTTTGACGACGGCAACATAGTCCACGTGGACGGCTCTGTAGACCCCGTCAGGGACAAGGAAGTTGTGGACACGGAGCTCCAGATCAAAGACCTTGAAACGGTGGAAAACCGTATCAAGAAGGTTGAGAAAATGGCTACGACCGGCGGAGACAAGGAAGCCAGAAAGCTTCTTGGCCTGCTGCAGCGTTACCGTGAGGTGCTTCTCCAGGGCAAGAGCTGCCGCGAGGTGGTCCCGGAAAACCCGGAGGAGGAGCAGATGGCCAAGGACCTTTACCTCCTTACCAACAAGCGCGTCATGTACGTGTGCAACGTGGACGAGGCGTCGGCCGCCAGCGGCAACGCCTATGTGGACGCCGTTCGGAAAGCCGTTGAGGGAGAGCAGGCGGAGATTCTTGTAATAGCTGCCAAAACAGAGGCTGAGATAGCAGAGATAGAGGAGTACGAAGACAGGCAGATGTTCCTGGAGGAAATGGGCCTGGAGGAGTCCGGCGTTGTCCGCCTTATCCAGAGCGCCTACCGCCTCCTGGGCCTCCGTACCTTCTTCACCGCTGGTGCCGACGAATGCCGTGCCTGGACCATCGTGGCCGGAGACAAAGCTCCCCGCGCCGCCGGTGTCATCCACACGGACTTCGAACGCGGATTCATCCGTGCAGAGGTCATAAAGTACGACGACTTCGTCCACTACAAGACCGAAGCCGCCGTCCGCGCCGCCGGCAAAATGGGTATCGAAGGCAAAGACTACGTGGTCCAGGACGGTGATATCATGCACTTCCTCTTCAACGTCTAGTGACGCAGGTCCCCCCATTTTTTCCGGACCTGCGCCATTCTTCGCGGCAAAAGTCTTACCTTAGCACCTGTCATGAAAAGATGGGTGCTGTTGTTATTATTGTTCGGATGCTCCGTTGCCGCGGCGCAGGAAAAGGTCATGTTCTGGAACCTGGAGAACTTTTTCGATTACCGTAATGACTCTACAAGCGTCTCTGATGCTGAATTCTCCTCCCGCGGCCCAAAGCGGTGGACGCGGAAAAGGTTCAACGCAAAGTGCAATGCCGTGGCGAAGACAATCCTCTGGGCCGGAGGGGAAATGGGCGGCCTTCCGGACATCGTCGGTTTCGCGGAGGTGGAGAACGGCTTTGTGCTCCGGAGGCTGCTGCAGGGGACAGCGCTGCGGAAGACGGATTACGCCATCGTCCATTACGATTCCCCGGATCCCCGCGGCATCGACGTCGCCCTTCTGTACAGGCGGTCCCGGCTGAAACTGCTGTCCGCAAGGCCCTGCCACATTTATGGGGTCGATTCTACCGTCATGGCCACCAGGGACATCCTGACGGCACATTTCGCCGGTCCGGGCGGGGACATTGCGGTGCTTGTGAACCACCATCCGTCCAAGTACGGCGGAGCGGAATCGGAACCCCGGAGAGAGAGGGCCGTGGAGCGCCTGGCGTTTCTGGCCGATTCGCTTGGGAACATCGGCCTTGAAAGGATAGTGGCCATGGGAGATTTCAACGACACTCCGGACAACCCCATGTATTCAGCGCTTCCGCTTGAAAACCTTGCCCTCCCACTGCAGCGGAAGGGCTTTGGAACCATAAAGTATGACGGCAGGTGGGAACTCATAGACCTTTTCTTCGTGTCCGGAGCCATTGGACAATCCCACATGGAAATACTTCAGGCGCCGTTTCTTCTAAAGGACGACGGCTCCGGCCAAAAGCCCCTCAGGACCTATTCCGGCCCCCGCTACCTTGGCGGCGTTTCTGACCACTGTCCGGTTTGGCTGGACGTGAAATAATTGCTATATTTGTAAGAATGAAAACTAATAACGCGTAATATGAAACAGAGAATCCAGGAAAAATTCAAAGCTCTTTTCGGAGAGGAAGGTAATCTTTATGCATCGGCCGGCCGTATCAACCTGATTGGCGAGCACACAGACTACAACGGCGGATATGTCTTCCCCGGCGCCATCGACTGCGGAATCGTGGCGGAAATTAAACTTAACGGCACCCAAAAGGTAAAAGCCTTCTCGCTGGACTACAATGAGCTTTGCGAGTTTGGCCTGGAAGAAAAAGATGTCCCGGAAAAGGCCTGGGCGCGCTACATCTTCGGAGTCTGCCGTGAGACAATCAAGCGCGGCGGCAAGGTGGAAGGCTTCAACACCGTCTTCGCCGGAGACGTTCCGCTTGGCGCCGGTCTCAGCTCCTCCGCCGCCCTGGAAAGCTGCTTCGCCTTTGCCCTGAACGATATCTTCGGCAACGGAATCGACAAGTTCGAGCTGGCGAAAATCGGCCAGAGCACGGAGCACAACTACTGTGGTGTCAAATGCGGCATCATGGACCAGTTCGCATCGGTCTTCGGCAAGGAGGGCGCATTGATCCGCCTCAACTGCAAAACCCTGGAGTACAAGTACTTCCCCTTCCACCCCAAGGGCTATAAGCTGGTTCTCATTGACTCCTGCGTAAAGCATGAGCTGGCCTCCAGCGCCTACAACAGGCGCCGCGCCTCCTGCGAGAACGCCGCCGCGGCAATCCGCAAGAACCACCCCGAGGTTGAGTTCCTCTCCGACGCCAAGCGCCTCTGGCTTGACGAGGTCCGCGAAGAAATCCCCCAGGAAGACTTCCTCCGCGCAGAATACGTAATTGGAGAGGTCCAGAGGGTCCTTGACGTCTGCGACGCCCTCGAAAGGGACGACTACGAGACCGTCGGCGAAATGATGTACCAGACCCACTTCGGCCTCAGCCGCCTGTATGAGGTCTCCTGCGAAGAACTCGACTTCCTGAACAAGCTTGCCCGCAAGATGGAGGTCACCGGCTCCCGCGTCATGGGCGGCGGCTTTGGCGGCTGCACCATCAACCTGGTTAAAGAAGAGCTCTACGACGGCTTCATCGCCGCCGCCAAGGAGCAGTTCACGGCCAAGTTCGGCCACGCCCCCAAGATCTACGACGTTGTCATAAGCGACGGCGCCCGTAAGCTTTAATGCAAGTAAGCTGTTCAAAATGCGGCTCCTCCTTTGAGGCCACCGCATATCAAAGCATAAACGTCGCCTCTGACCCGCAGCTCAAGGAGCGGGTCAGAGACGGCTCTTTATTCGTAGCTGAATGCCCATACTGCGGCACGCGGAACCTTCTTAAGTACAACACTCTGTACCACGATCCAGCCGCAAAACTCATGGTCTGGCTGCTTCCTGACGGGTTTGAGATGCCCGCCGGTGTTCTGGAGGCCGTGAAAGACCTTCCGGGATACACCCTTCGCCGCGTACGTGAAGCCGGAGAACTTATAGAGAAAGTCTGCATCTGTGATGCCGGCCTTGAAGACACTGTGATGGAAGTCTGCAAATGGGTTACACGCCATGAACTTGCCGCAAAGAATCCTGAGGCCGCTGACGCACCGCTTAAGTTCCTCCGCCTTGAAGGTGCAGACCATGACCTTGTGATGGCCTTCCCCCTTGGCGGCTCCATGAACATGATAAACGTGGGCTTCAACGTCTATGAAGACGCCCGCGCCATCCTTTCCCGTAACCCGTCCATTGCCCCTCAGCCCGGCTTCGCAGAAATCAACCCGGACTGGGTGAACGCCTATTTCCGATAGAAATTATAGTGTTGCATTCATAAGCTCTCTGCCAAGGCGGTGGAGAGCATTTTCTATTTTATCCAGTTGTTTGCGTCTGGGCTTGGTAAGGCCGTGCATATAGGACCAAATCTGTTTTGGATGTATTCCGGAAAGATTGCCAAGGGCTGTAGGCGTTATTATTCCGGAATAATACTCCAGTAACGACATAATATCCCAATGTGTCACGAACTCATACTCGCTATCCAGCCATTCCGGATAAAACATGGCTGACTCTTTACCCAAATCCTTAGTGATAGCCAGAGTCTGAATAAGTTCGTTGATGGCTCCAGCTGCGCTATCTCCCATGCCAAACAGCGCAGGAGAATCATTGCAATAAGCGGAATAAGTCCCATCCGCCGCCCGTGAAACAGTTATCTCAACCTTTTTCATACCTCTATACATAAGTCCTTAAGAATCTTCTTTGCAAAACGGTTGTTAATCTCCTTACTTGGATGAAAAGGAACCGGATAATGCTTCCCATCCTTCTCATAAACCTTATGGCTCCCTTTCCCTCTTCCTGGTATTTCCTTCCAGCCATTCTTAACCAGGATTCTGTGCAGCTCCGAGTTTTTCATCGCAAATATAGAATATTTTCTATTGTTTAACAAATAATCATAAAAGATTTAACTCCCATCTTTTCATGACAGGTGCTAAGGTAATGCTTTTGCCTGGAAGAATGGCGCAGGTCCGGAAATAATGGGGGGACCTGCGTCACTATACGCGTTGTGAGGCCGATTCCTGACGTACGTCACCCGGCTAAAAGGTGGCGTACGTCACCCCGGAGGGAGTGGACCTGCGTCACGGGGGCGTGGATGAATCAGAACGACATTTCGAAGATGGGACCCAGGAACCAGGTGTCTTTCTGGCCGGAGGGGCCGAACCATGAGCCGCCAAGGAGGGAGAAGGAGAGGCCTACGGTGGCGTCTGCGGCGACAAGGAGAACGTAGCCTATGTCCGCTGCGAAGTCCAGGCCGGCGCTCCAGAGGTTGCCTTCCTTGAAGCCCGTGAGGTCGAAGTGCGGGGTGAGGACGAAGTTGCGGATGTAAGTTACGGGCATCAGGGACAGATCTCCGCCTATGCAGAAAGGCATGGCGTAGTCTGCCGTGACCCTCCACTGTGTGGGGTTGGTGGCAGCTATGGTTGAAGCCACGCCTCCATTGAAGCCACGCGGAAGTGTGTTCAGCGTGTTGTCCACAAAAGTGGACTCTCCCCTTTGCTGCTGGGCCATGGCCGTCAGCTTGAGGCCGTGGGTCTGGTACAGGCCGGGCAGGTAGCCATACAGATACTCATACGTGGAAGGCGTGAATACGTCGGTGAGTCCGGGGCGGATTACGCCGCCCACCTCTGCGCCTATTCCAAGCTTGGGGTAAACCCTGTTTTGGGGCCTTGGGAGCATGAAGTATCCACGCAGGGAGGCGGATGCGCTATGGAGGAAAACGCTGCTTCCTTCCTTTCCGAATCCCGCGAAACTGTAATGTGCCGGAAGCTCCTCGAAGGCGCCTGCGGGGGCGTTGTAATATGCCGGAGCCGTGGTGTAAATGTTATTGGAAACGGTGTATCTGAGCTGCGGGGTGAAGCCGTACAGGAGTCCTCCCTTACTGAAGCTGAGAGGCACATAGGCCCTTAAGGAAGCCACGAAGGACGGGGCGTCGCGTAGGAGGCCCGATGTCCCTATGGAGGCGTTGCCCCAGGCATCGTACCGGACAAACTGGTACTGCCTTGCGGCGCTGTCGCCAATGTCCAGCGAGGCTTCGAAAACGGGGAAGAGGCCCGCGTAGGTGAGCTGGCCGTGGAAGGAATTGCGCCAGGCCTTGTCGCGGTCCGGGTCCGGATGGAGGCTGTAGCCAAGGTAGCCGTAAAGGGTTCCAAGCTGGTTCTGGAAGAAGGCTGTGAGGCCGGGGGAGGCGCTGTCGTACGAGAGGTCGAAGGTGCTGCTCTCTATGGCGTCGTAATTCACGTACAGCGGCAGCCAGGTGTGGAACTTCAGGGGATGGAGGAGTTTGCGGTAGCGGACAGGGGCGGAGAACTCCACAGGGGCGTTGAGGTCAACGGCGCCCATTGCGTTTTCCTGTGCCGTCAGGACGTCTTCAACCTTATAAGTAAACGTGTCATATGGAGAGACGACCTTTTCGCGAACTTCTTCTATTGGCGTTCTCATGACCGCTGTGCCGTCAAGGACCGTTGCAACATAGTAAAGGTAACCTTCTTCTTCACAGAAGTCCGTGGCGCCATACCTGGTGTTGGTAACTTTCACAAGGCGTTTGTAGGAAGGATAGAACTTGTACAGTTCGTTTACCCCGCTGGCGTCCGACACCCATTCCAGGTAGTCTTCCCCGCCGCCAAAGTTCACAACTTTGGCTTTCATGGGCTCCAGGATCCTTGTCCACGCACCGTCTCCGGAAATGCCGTACAGGGCGTAACCTCCGTTCTCTACAGCAATTGCGTAAAGAGATTTGCCAATCCAGGCCAGCTCCTCAACCTGCGTGCCCGCGGGAGCCGGGAACCGGGACAGGACGGAGCCGTCCAGCGTGCTTAGCAGAACGGCCGCGGAACCGCCTTCTACGGGGTATTCCGCAACGGCGAGGATGTTTCCGTCAGGGGACGGCTGGGGGTTGTAGTACCTGCTACGGGTGGTAATATCCCCCACTTTCCGGTTCTTTATGTCATAGTACCGGATAACAGAATATCCGTCCAGTTCCCAGCGCGGATGCGGCGTGGTCTCGCTCCAGTAAAAGCGGCCTCTTTCCGGGTCCGGGAAAAGGGACGATGAGTGCGAGGCAAATGGCATCACTGCTTTCCATTTGCCGCCGACAAACTGAACAAGTTCCTCTCTGCGGGTATATCCTTGCCGTAAAGCGTAAATCTCTCCGTTTACGGCAACGGGAGAGGTGTACATCACGGGGAAACGCTCTTTCTTCGATATCCTTTCCTCCGGCATGAACGGCGCCCTGGCGGCGTCTTCTTCCTGCCAGATGGCGTTGAACCCTTCTGCATACTTCCTGAAATTCTTTCCGGCCTTGAAACTGTACGGAGCAATGTGCCAAGGGGCCTTGTGATTGTGCTCCAGCAGTTCTTTCACGGCCATTGGCCGTTCACCGAAAACGCGTTCCCCGGCAACCGTCATGTAGCCAATCTTGTAATAATCGGGGGTATAGTGCTTGAAAGAGCCGAAGCGCCAGCGGTTCCAGGTTCTGAAGTCTCCCTGGTCATAAGCCACCCTGAAGTAGTTGAGAAAGTCTGCAGTACGCGCCCTGGTGCCGGCGGCCAGGCCGGTTTCCGCGGCCACCGCGTCCCCTTCTCCAAGCGGCCCGTCAAGGTATAAGGCCCACAGGACGGGGTTGAAGCCCTCTCCGAATATCCACGTGCCAATGCGGAAACCCTTTCCGTAGCCAAACTGCAACTGTGCCTGGTGGCGGGGTTCATGCGAGACCAGCTGGATTTCCCACGGTGCGGGGTCCGATCCGTATGGCTCCGGAATTGTGAAAAGGTCCATCCTCTGCGGCGCCCACGCGACCGAACCGTTGGAATAAACGTTATGAGTATGCAGAACAACGGGCATCTTTGTGCGCTGTCCGTCGCCCGGAGTTATGCCGATGGAACGCCCCACAGGTACCCTGAACTGCTCCAGGAGCCGTCCGTAGGTGCGGGCAAGCGAGTCTGCCCCCTGGGGGTAGATTATCTTGTAGTACGGCGTTTCCGTGCTGTACCATTTTAGGCGGGCGGGGTCCGACCCGTGTGTATAGAACTGGGCTCTTCCGCAAATTGCGGAAAGGCACAAAACCAAGATAGTTATGATGGTTTTTCTCATATCAGTCACAAATTTAGCTTTTTTTCCTTAACTTTGTTTATATGAGAAAGCTTCTTCTTGCTCTGGCCGTTATTGCGGCGATTGTATCCTGCGGGGAGCGCGGTGCCAAAAAGGCACCCGTCCAGACCGGCCGCGCCTTCCCGCGGGTGGAAGCCCCCGTGATGCTGGAAACCATGGAAGAGAGGCTGGAGTACGTCGTCCTGCACTTCTGGGACGCCTTCACCAAAGTGGACCAGCCTACGGATTCGCTCACTTTAGGGGGAGTCCCCAAGGACGATGTAGAAAGCCAGATGGGCGTTTTCGCCACCCTCCTGCAGCAGATTCCAGTCCCCGTCGGCCAAAAAGCCATGAAGGCGCTGTACGCCAATCTGGAAAAAGCCCCGGGCATGTTCGACCCCATGGCGGAAATGACCCGAAAGTACTTCTGGGACCCCAATTCCCCCGTCCGCAGCGAGGTCCTCTACCTGCCGTTCGTGAAGGCGCTCTCATCGTCCCCTCTTGTAAAGGAAGACCTTAAAGCCGCCTATGCCTGGGACGCACGCCTCTGCGCCCTGAACCTCCCTGGAAGCACCGCCGCAGATTTCCGCTTTGTCGATACCTCCGGCCGTACCCGCACCCTCCATTCCCTGAAGGCGGAGTACGTGCTCCTTATATTCGGCAATCCGGACTGTACCGCCTGCAAGGATCTTGTCCGGAATATGTCATCGGTCCCGGAAATCGCCGCCCTGGAGGCCTCCGGGCGGCTTAAGGTAGTGGATATCTACATCGACCAGGATATAGACCTCTGGAAAAAGCGCGCAGCCGCTTACCCCAAAAACTGGATAAACGGCTATGATCCGGATTATGTCATCCGCCAGGATCTTATTTACGACGTCCGCGCCATCCCCTCAATCTACCTCCTTGACAAGGACAAGACCGTCCTTCTCAAAGATGCTCCGGAAAACATGGTCCTGGATGCCCTGGTCGGGCTATAGTGCTACGCGTCGAAGGCAAAGATGATGGCTTCTTCGAAGACCTCTCCGGGCCTCAACACCGTTGTGGGGTACTCCGGGTGGTTGGGGGAGTCCGGGGCGTGCTGGCACTCGATGGCAACGGCATCGTAGTCCTCATACGCGTGGCCGGACTTGCCTTCCGGGCAGCCCTTGAGCCAGTTGCCGGTGTAGATCTGTACGGCAGGCTGGGTGGTGAGGACCTCCAGGTGGCGGCCGGAGACGGCGCCCCAGAGGTCTGCGGCTGTTGTAAGCTGGCCGGGCATGTAGCCGTCTATGAGATAGCAGTTGTCGTAGCCTTTACCATATTTGAGCGCAGGGAAATCTGCCTTTATGTCCTGGCCAAGGGGCTTCGCCTCAACAAAGTCCATGGGCGTCCCTGCAACGTCTGCCGGCTCTCCAAGAGGGATAAGCGTCTCGTCTGTAGGGAGATACTGTGATGCGTTGAGTTCCAGTTTATGGTTGAGAACAGTGCCGGAGCCTTCTCCGTCAAGATTGAAATAGACATGATTGGTGAGGTTGACAACCGTGGGCTTGTCCGTTTCCGCGGTAAGGATGAGCTTCAGGGAATTGTCTTCTCCCCAGGTGTAATGTGCGACGGCCTTGAGGTTGCCGGGATAACCGGCCTCGCCGTCCTGGGCGAAGTACATGAACTCCACCGCATCTCCCTCTATGCGGCTGTCCCAGACCTGCTTGTGGAAACCGGCAGGGCCGCCGTGAAGGTGGTTGGGGCCGTTGTTTATGGGAAGGGTGTACTCCAAGCCGTCAAGCGTGAACTTACCCTTGGCTATGCGGTTGGCATAGCGGCCGGGAACCTTGCCGGAGCAGGGGCCTTCCGTGACGTAGTCCGCTGCTGTCTTGTATCCCATGACCACATCGTCAAGTTTGCCGTCCTTGTCCGGGACAACTATGGAAACGATGGCGGCGCCCACGCTGCAAAGCTTGACATAAGCTCCGGAGGCATTTGTAAGAGTATAGAGGTAGATTTCCTTTCCGTCGGGCGCTGTGCCCCAAAGTTTCTTTTCTATCATGGCCTGAATGGTTATTGTTCTTTACAAAGTTAATTAAAATTCCTAAATTTGCGATTATGAAGCAATATTTGGATCTGTTAAGACATATACGGGAAAACGGCGTCATGAAAGAGGACCGCACGGGGACCGGGACACAGAGCGTTTTCGGTTACCAGATGCGCTTCAACCTCTCCGACGGCTTCCCTCTTCTCACAACCAAGAAGGTTCATCTCAAGTCCATCATTTATGAGCTCCTCTGGTTCATTGCGGGAGATACCAACATCAAGTATCTGAAAGACCACGGCGTCACAATCTGGGACGAGTGGGCAGACGCAGACGGCAATCTGGGGCCGGTCTACGGCCACCAGTGGCGCTCCTGGCCAGCCCCGGACGGGCGCACCATAGACCAGCTGTCTCAGGTTATAGACACCATAAAGCGCAATCCGGATTCCCGCCGCATGCTTGTCACGGCCTGGAACCCCGGAGAGGTGAACAGCATGGCCCTTCCGCCCTGCCACTGCCTGTTCCAGTTCTACGTGGCGGACGGCAGGCTCTCCTGCCAGCTGTACCAGCGCAGCGCGGACGTCTTCCTTGGCGTTCCCTTCAACATTGCTTCATACGCCCTTCTCACAATGATGATTGCCCAGGAGTGCGGCCTCCGGCCCGGAGAGTTCGTGCACACAACAGGCGATACACATATCTACAAGAACCATTTCGACCAGGTGGCCCTCCAACTCTCCCGCGAGCCCAGAAAACTCCCGGTGATGAAACTGAACCCGGCCGTGAAGTCCGTCTTCGATTTCAAGTTTGAGGACTTCACCCTGGAGGGTTACGACCCCTGGCCCGCAATTAAAGCCCCCGTTGCCGTATGATGCAGAAATGTTTGATTGTGGCGGTTGCCGACAATTACGGAATCGGCGTAAAGAACGCCCTGCCCTGGCATATCTCGGAAGATCTGAAGTACTTCAAACGCACCACCCGCGGTTACCCGGTAATCATGGGGCGGGCAACGTATTTCTCAATAGGAAGGCCGCTTCCCGGACGGAAAAACATCGTCCTCAACCTTGGCTGGGACCCCATAGACGCAGATGTGGTGAGCGTGTATTCCTTCGCGGAGGCTTTCTCCGAGGCGGAACTCACCGGGGCCGACAAGTGCTTCATCATAGGCGGCGCCTCGGTCTACAAGGCCGCCCTTCCCTGGATGGACCGCCTCTACATCACCCACGTCCACACCCAGGTGAAGGATGCCGATGCCTTCTTCCCGGAAATAGACCCCGCCATCTGGGAAAAGGAAAGCGTGTCGGAAACGCACACGGACCCGGAAACGGGATTTGACTTTGAATTTGCAGTGTATAAGCGTAAAGGATGAATAAACGGGAGAATTTCGGCAGCAGGCTGGCCCTGATCCTGGCTATGGCGGGAAGCGCCATAGGCCTTGGCAATATCTGGCGGTTCCCTTATTTGGTTGGTCAGAACGGAGGTGCGGCATTCATCATAGTGTACCTTGTTTCCTGCTTCGTACTGGTGCTGCCAATCTTCATGGCGGAAAGCATCATCGGCAGGCGTACGCGCCTGAGCACCTTCGGAGCCATGAAAAAACTGGCTCCCGGAACGCCCTGGAAGTGGCTGGGGCTCCTCACGGTGATTACCCCGCTGCTTATCCTTGGATACTACAGCGTTGTTGGCGGATGGTCCGTTGACTACCTCTGGAAAGCCTGCACGCTTCGCCTTACGCATGATACGGCGGGGCTTTTCCCCGGCTTCATAAGCTCTGTCTGGGAGCCCCTCGTCACCTTTACCATCTTCATTGTGGCAACTGCCGTGATTATCCTTCTTGGCGTAAAGAACGGAATAGAGAAGTTCACAAAGATATGCATGCCCACCCTGTTTGTTCTCATCGTGGCCATAGTTATCTTTGGCCTTACTCTTCCGGGCTCTTCGGAAGGCGTTGTGTATCTGGTAAAGCCGGACTTCTCAAAGATTGACGCCGGCGTAGTTGCCGCCGCAATGGGGCAGGCCTTCTTCTCCATGTCACTTGGAATGGGAACCATACTCACATACGCTTCATACGCGCCGGAGAACGAGAGTATCATGGCCTCCGGCATAGGCACCGCCGTGGCAGACCTTGGCTTTGCCCTTCTGGCCGGCTTTGCGGTAATGCCCGCCGTGTTCTCCGCCGGCATCCAGCCCGGCGAAGGCCCCGGCCTGGTGTTTGACACCCTGCCGTACATCTTCAGCCAGATGCCCGCCTGGATTGGCGCAATAGTGAGCATAGTGTTCTTCCTCACCATACTCATGGCAGCCCTCACCTCTTCTATCTCTATGCTGGAAGTGGGCGTTGCATATCTTGTGGAAGAAAAAGGCCTGGGGCGCGTAAAGAGCACCGTCATTATCACGCTCATTGCCTGGGTTCTGGGCATCTTCTGCTCGCTGTCCTTCGGCCAGCTCTCCGGCGTCATGCTCTTCGGACTCAACATCTTCGACTGCATGGACAAGTTCTGCAGCGACTGGCTGCTCCCTCTTGGCGGCCTCCTGTTCACCCTCTTTGTGGGCTGGTACATGTCCAAGGCCGATGTCCGTGACGAATTCACCAACCATGGCACCACCAACGTTGGCATCTTCAACGTTGTCTACTTCCTCATGCGCTACCTCGCCCCTCTGGGAATCCTGGTAGTGTTCATTACCAATCTGGTGCTATAATTTGCTATCTTTGTAGTCCCATGGCAAAACCCCTGCAAGATACGCCTCTCATAAAGCAATTCTTTGAAGTGAAGGCACAGCACCCTGAAGCATTGCTGCTTTACAGGGTGGGTGACTTTTATGAAAGCTACTCGGACGACGCCGTGACGGCGTCACGCGTGCTGGGGCTTGTGCTTACCAAGAAATCCAACGGGGACAAGGGCCATGTTGCCATGGCCGGGTTCCCGCATCACGCCCTGGAAACATATCTTACCAAACTCATCCGCGCCGGCTACAAAGTGGCCGTGTGCGACCAGCTGGAAGACCCCAAGTTTGCCAAGAAGCTTGTAAAAAGGGGTATTACAGAGATAGTTACGCCGGGCATTTCCTTCGGCGAAGGAATGCTGGAGCAGAAGGAGAATAATTTCCTTTGCGGTGTCACCGTAGAGAAGGATATGGTTGGCGTGGCGCTCCTGGACGTGTCCACCGGACAATTCCAGGTGGCGCAGGGTTCGCTGGATGCCATGGGCACTCTGGTGGGCTCCATGTCGCCAAAAGAGCTGGTAGTCCAAAGAGGCTATGAAAAAGGCTTCAAAGAGCGCCTTGGAGACTATTTCTTCACATCAATTGACGAGTGGGCGTTCGTTTATGAAGCTGCCGTGGAGCGCCTGAAGAAACAGCTTGGCGTAGATTCCCTGAAGGGTTATGGCGTGGAAAGCTGTCCGCTTGGTGTATGCTCCGCCGGGGCACTTCTGGTGTATCTGGAGCAGACCTGCCACAGCGGGCTCAAGAACATATCGTCCATAGGCAGGCTGGACCAGTCCAAGTACGTCTGGATGGACAAGTTCACGCTCCGGAACCTGGAAGTTTTTGCCTCTGCAGGCGGGCCGGAGGGCGTTTCGCTGCTGCAGACCATTGACAAGACATCGTCCCCCATGGGTGCGAGGCTTCTGAGAAGCTGGCTGGCCCTTCCGGTGCTGGACCTTAAGGAACAGGAGGACAGGTACGATATTGTCCAGTTCCTTATGGACAACCGTGAAGCGCTGGAGGAGACAAGGCGGGACCTTGGGACAATGGGCGACATAGAGCGCATCCTTGGCCGCATTGCCAATGGGAAAGCCCTTCCGCGCGAGGTGGTGCAGCTTGGCCGGGCGCTGGAGCTCACGGGTCCCGTCCGTCAAAGGCTGGAGGGGGCATCGGCACCGCTGGATAAACTCCTGAGAGGGCTCAAGGGCTGCGAAAAGCTCCTTGCCGATATCCGTAAAACCCTTGCCCCGGAACCGGCGTCGCAGCTTGGAAAGGGTCCTGTAATAGGCACAGGCGTTGACGACGAGCTGGACCGCCTGCGCGAAATCTCCGGCGGCGGGAAGGACTACCTCCTCCGGATGCAGCAGAGGGAGGCGGAGCGCACCGGGATATCGTCCCTCAAAATAGCGTACAACAACGTTTTCGGCTATTATATAGAGGTCCGGAACACCTTCAGGGACAAGGTTCCGCAGGAGTGGATCCGGAAGCAGACGCTGGTGAATGCGGAAAGGTATATAACCGAGGAGCTTAAGCAGTACGAGGAGCAGATCCTTACCGCGGAAGACCGGATTTACGCCATAGAGACGCGTCTGTACGCAGAACTCATAGGAAAGATCCAGCAGCAGATTCCCGTAATCCAGGGGAACAGCCGCATCCTTGCAAAACTGGACGTCCTATGCTCCTTCGCCGTCCAGGCCGATGAACACGGTTACTGCCGCCCCCAGATGGACGACAGCAGGGCCATCGACATCAAGCAGGGCCGCCATCCCGTGATAGAGACACTCATGCCTCCGGGAGAAAAGTACGTCCCCAACGATGTTTACCTGGATGCCGATAAACAGCAGATCATCATTCTCACCGGTCCCAACATGGCAGGTAAGAGCGCACTCCTGCGCCAGACGGCCCTGATTGTCCTCATGGCCCAGGCTGGGTCTTTTGTTCCAGCCACAGAGGCACGTATAGGCTGGGTGGACAAGATTTTCACCCGCGTAGGCGCAACGGACAACATCTCCCGCGGAGAGTCCACCTTCATGGTGGAAATGCTGGAGACGGCAATGATCCTGAACAATCTCAGCGGCCGTTCCCTGGTGCTTCTGGACGAGATTGGCCGCGGCACGTCCACCTATGACGGCATGTCAATAGCTCGCGGTATAGTGGAGTACATTCACGAATACGGAAAAGGCGCAAAGACCTTATTTGCAACGCATTATCACGAGCTCAACGACCTCGAGGGCATCTTCCCGCGCGTGAAGAACTATCACGTGGCGGTGAAGGAAGTTGGTAAGGAGGTTATATTCCTTCGTACACTGAAGGAAGGCGGCACGGCCCACAGTTTCGGTATCCATGTGGCCCGCATGGCCGGCATGCCAAAGCAGGTTTTGGACAGTGCAGAACGTACCCTGAAGGCCCTTGAGAACAGCCAGACGCTTGAGCGCGTTGGCGCCCTTACGCCCGTAAAGCCCCACACCGTCAAGGAAGGCCGCGTAGAAAGTGACGGCTCCCTCCAGCTCTCCATGTTCCAGTTGGACGACCCTCTTCTGGAGTCGCTGAGAGACCGGTTGAAAGGCACCGACTTAAACAACATTACCCCTCTGCAGGCCTTTGACCTGCTGAGGGGCATGAAAGAGGAGTTGGGATTGTAGCGAGATTAATCGAGGTACTGTCCCCAGCCGCCGCTGGCGAACTCGTCCTGGGCAAGGACGTCCATAAAGAAGGCTTTGCCGTCCTGGTCCTTGGCGTCGATGTAAATCCAGTAGCCACCTTCAACTTCTTCAATCTTCACCGTGCCGGACTTGAATTCCGGATAATAGTGATTGAGTCCGTCGATGGGCTCGTTGAAGTTGTAGGCTATCATCACAGGGCACTCGTCTTTGGAAAGATTCCTGGTCTGACCAACAGCCTTGGGATCAAACGAATGGAAGCCATGGATGTTCTGGGCGCCATTGATATCCGGTTTCTGGTCAAAGTTCACAACGTCGTCATATGCCTGATAAAGGGTTACTACGCCGGTGTAGGTCTTGCCCAGCATTTTCACAGTGTTGGTGATATCCTTACTGTCCGGGGTGCAGCTGCAAAGCAGCGCGGCAGCGATTGCTGCAAAGAATAATACCTTTTTCATAATCTATTCAAAAATCTTAGAATCCGTGGTTATGTTCATCTTGAAGGCGCGGCCATCCTGGAGGGTAGCGTCTACATCAAGGCTCAGGACCTTGCCATCGTCCTTGAGTTCCATGGTGCCGGACTTGAACCAGGTGCCAACAGAGGAATGACCCACCTCGCCGCCGGAGTACTCCGTGTTGTAGTGGTGAATGTCGTAGACATAGTCGTGCTCATAGTCACTGTTGATCTCGAAGTCAAAGGCATAGGAAGCGTTGTACTTGCCAAGATCTACCTTCTTGCCCTTGCAGGAGGCGGAGATGTGAAGGAAAAGATGGCCGCTTACGCCCTTGAGGAGGAAATCCGAGTCAAAGTGATAACCGGGGCCGCCAACCTGATGGTCCTCAGCGATGTAGCCGCAGGGGCCTACGTTGATTTCCGCGGTGTCTTTGCCATAAGTGATGAAGTTCTTTTCGCCATTGTCCTTGTTGCAGCCGCAGAGCAGGGCGGCGGCAAGAGTTGCAAGGAATAAGAGTTTTTTCATGGTATGGGTTTTTAAAGTTATTATCACTTGATGCAAAGATATGCGACCTGAAGGCGCGGGGGCCTTACAAATCACATAAAAGAGACTAACAAAACAATAAATGTTGGGCGTTTTACGCCTTTTTGGCCGCGTCTTTCCACTCCTGGGGTGTCATCCCGGTCATTGCTTTGAATGTCCGGAAGAAAGACTGCTCCGACGAGAAACCGGATTCTTCGGCTATGTAGGAAAGGCGCATCTGCGGCTTGGCGTGCATAAGATTCTGTGCAAACCGCACTCTGTATCCGGCAATGAATTCCGGGAAGGACATGCCGCGCTGCGTGTTGATGCATGCGGAAATATAAGTGACATTGGTGCCCAGGATTTCGGCAACATCTGCCTTGCGGAGGCCTGGTCGGCGGAAGGCTTCTTTATCCTCCATGAGCTTCACAATGCGGCTCATGAGGTCTTCCGGAGCGGCTGGCGGAACTCCATCGGCGGGAACCTTTTTCCGGCCCAGGCTTGACAGGGCCAGCGTCAAAACAGCTGCCAATAATAAGCCGGCAAAAATCCACGCCCAGGGGACGGCCACCCTTTCCCGGACTATTCCGGGAGAGAAGGCAAACACGGCCCTGGTTGGGGAGAAGTTGTTTTCCTCTATACCTCCGGCGCAGGCAATGCGGCCATCGTGCAATAACGCAAAAACAGGTCCGCTTTTAGGAAATCCTTCCGGCGGCTCTTTTGTGAAGTACATAGACCATGAGGCCTTGTCCCCCACAAGTGAGGCGTCATAATTCAGCTTGACCACATATACGCGGCAGATGGCGTCGTAACCCAATAGATAAACTGTCCGGGCCGTTTTGTCCACCAGAAACTGAGCAAAGAAAGACAGGCTGTCTCCGTCAACGCCCTTCAGCGGGATTTCGCCATCTGTTTTCAGGAGGGAAAAGCGGCCGCCTTCCAGTTTCAAGAAGCCAATTCTGCCGTCAGAGACGTTCCTGGCGGGCATAAGGTACCGGTATTCACCAATGAGATAATCGGCGGGCGAGAAGAATGGATTGCAGGCCAGCGGGCGCCACTTGTTAAAGATTTCCGGAATAAAAGAATCTCCTTTTACGCAATCTATCACTGTTGTTGTGAGCTCCTCCCCGAAATTATCCATGCTGCCCAGGATATAGGCCTCGTCGGCAGAAACCGGAAAGATTAATGGCGATGCACGGTGTGCCGAGACCTTTTTTTCCAGGGTTATGCCCTTTTGGGGGTCAAGAACGGCAATGGCATCGTCATCGTACCAGTTGCCGGACAGTACTATTTCTCCTCCGGAAAGCAGTGCTGCAGAAGAAAATGCGCGCTTTCTGTCCAAAATGTGGGGCAGAGCGGTAAACTCATGATTTTCAGGATCATATGCTTCTACACCAAAAGTCCGGCCTACTCCGAAACTCTCTGCGCTGCCGCCGCCTATGACATAACGTCCGTCGGGAATCCTGACCAAAAAACCTCCGTCGTGAGAATATACGCAGTTTATAAGGTGCCAACGCCCCCCACTGAAATATTCGGCCGTTGTACTGGGAATGAATCCGTCCGTGTGGCCGCCGATGACGGTAAGCTCCCCATTGATTACAGAAATTGCGTGTGTGCCCCTGGCCTGGTTCAGATCCGGAAGGCGCTCCGTCCCAAGTTCGTAAAGCGGTACGCCATCCACAACGCCTATGGGTTCCTGCTGGCCGGAACCACCAGCGCAGGATACCGCTATTGTAATAAGAACCGCATATGTGGCTGCAGTGCGCATACGCAAATATAAGGATATTTTGCTAACTTTGTAATCTATGAAGCGAGTGCTGGTAATAACGTACTATTGGCCGCCGTCCGGGGGCTCCGGCGTGCAGAGGTGGGTGAAGTTTGCAAAGTACCTGCCCAAGGAGGGCTGGGAGCCCGTCATCTACGCCCCGGAGAATGCGGATTACCCGTCAACGGACCCCACGATGGGAAGCGACCTTCCGGACTCTCTGGAAGTTATCCGCCGTCCCATCCGGGAGCCGTACGCCATTTACCGCAGACTGATGGGGAAGAGTGCAAAAAGGGAGGTTACGGAGATATCGTCCGGAAAAAAGACCTGGAAGCAGAGGCTGTCGCTGTGGATTCGGGCTAATATTTTTGTGCCGGACCCGCGCGTGTGGTGGGTGGGGCCAAGCGTCAAGTTCCTGAAAAAATACCTTAGGGAGCACCCTGTGGAGGCTATTGTGACTACCGGGCCGCCGCACTCGGTGCATCTTATCGGCCTCAAATTGCACAAGGTGCTTGGGACTCCGTGGGTGCCGGATTTCAGGGACCCGTGGAGCAGGATGTACTACCTTAAGCACCTGCCTATGACGGAGGCTACCTGGCGCCAGCTGAAGAATCAGGAGCAGGCGGTGCTGGACGGCGCCACTGCGGTTCTGACGGTTACGCCCATCGTGCAGGAGGAGTTCCGGGCGCAGACCAGAACCCCCGTAGCCATGATTACAAACGGGTACGATGCCTCGGATTTCTACGGCCCCGCACCTGAGCCGGACGGCTTTTTCAACATAACCCACACCGGCCTTTTTGCAAAGGACGGCAACCCGCTCAAGCTTTGGAAAGTGCTGGGGGAGATGCCGGAAGACTTCCGTAAGAAACTCAGGATCAGGCTTGTCGGAACCGTGGATAAAGAGGTGCTGGAGGCCATATCGGCAAACGGACTGGCCGGCAACGTCGTGTGTCTGGGATACCTGGACCACGCCGGCGCCGTGCGGGAACAAAGGGCCGCCACCATTCTCCTGCTACCCCTGAGGAACGACCCCCAGTACAGGCCCATCCTTCCTGGAAAACTGTTTGAGTACCTGGCATCGCGTCGTCCCATATTGGGAATCGGCCAGACAGACGGCGCAATGGCCCGCGTGATAAGCGACGCTGCCGCCGGGGAAACCTTTGACTGGGACAATGAGGCCGGAATGCGGCGCTTCCTTGAAACAGAGCCCCGCGCCACGGAAGGCAATATAGAAAAATATACCCGCGAGAACATTACAAAACAGCTTGCGGAACTCCTTGACAGTATTATATGAAAGAGATTTGGAAAAAGATAGCCATAGGGGCAGGCGTTGTGCTGGTGCTCCTGGGCCTCAGCTACGGCTTTGTGCCGCAGGTGCTGCAGGGAAAGATAGTGAACCAGAGCGACATCTCCGGCTACGTTGGCATGTCCCATGAGATGAACACATGGAACAAGGAGCATCCGGACGATCCCACGTACTGGACAGATTCCATGTTCGGCGGCATGCCCACGACGGCCATCTCCACACAGAACGGCGGAGACTACACACAGGTGCTGTACGATTTGCTTTTTGCCGGCAAGCGCCCGGCTACATACCTGTTTGTGGCACTTCTGGGGGCGTTTCTGCTGTTTCTGGCGCTTGGTGTAAGCTGGCCGCTGTCCCTTGGCGGGGCCGTTGCCATAGCCTTCTGCAGCTACAATTTCCAGATTATCCAGGTGGGCCACAACACCAAGATGCAGGCAATAGCCCTCATGCCCTGGGTACTCGCCGCGCTGGTATTTACGTATAATAGCAGTAGAGAGGCTTTCTCCGGAGCATTTGCCCGTACAGGGTCGCGAAGCGACTCGAAGGCGAAAGCCCCTCTACTGCCATGGCGAATGCTCCTGGGCTCCGTCCTTTTTGCCCTGGCCCTGAGCATGCAGATTAAGGCAAATCACCAGCAGATTACGTATTATCTTGCCATAATGGTGCTGCTGTATGCCATTGTTGAGCTGATAGCTACAATTCGTGACAAGACGTGGAAGAGTTTCATCACGGCAAGCGCGTTGCTTCTGGTTGTGGGCTGTGCCGGCATTGCAACCAACGTGAACAAACTGCTTCCGCTGGCAAAATACACGCCGCACACCATGCGCGGCGGCTCTGAGCTTTCAAAGGATGGCGGGAGTTCCAAGGGACTGGATTTAGACTACGCCACAGCCTGGAGCTACGGCTGGGAAGAACTTCCCAACCTTATGATTCCGGACTTTAACGGCGGCGCCTCCGCCGGGGCGGTGAATCCGGATAAATCGGAAACCATAAAGCTGTTGAAACGCGCCGGTCAGAGGAATCTCAAGGAGACCGCAAAGAGCCTTCCGCTGTACTGGGGGCCGCAGCCGTTTACGGCAGGGCCCATGTATATGGGCGCAATAACAGTTTTCCTCTTTGTGCTTGGACTTGGCCTGTACAGGAAACGTGAAAAATGGTGGCTGGTTGCGGCTGTCTTAATTGCCGTGTTCATGGCGGTGGGAAACCATTTCATGCCGTTTACGGCTTTCTGTTTCAAGTATTTACCTCTATATAACAAATTCCGTACTGTGTCCATGGCCCTGGTGGTCCTTCAGGTTGCGTTGCCGGTGCTGGGAATACTGACCCTGGACGGAATTGTCAAGGAGAAATATAACAAGAAAGACGTCCTGAAGGCTCTCTGGCGGGCACTTGGCATTACCGGCGGCTTCTGCCTTCTGTGCTGTCTGGCCCCTGGCCTCTTCGGCAGTTTTTCCGGCGCATCGGACGCCCAGATGCAGGATGTACTTGTGGATGCCCTGGTCAAAGACCGCATCATGCTGTTCAGGCACGATGCCTTTGTTTCCCTGACATTCATACTGACAGCCTCACTGCTCCTTTTCTGGGCCCACAGCAAGAATGGCCGCAAGCTGGCATCGGCAATAGGAATCTGTGCGCTTGTGCTTATGAACATGTTTTTCGTGGGAAAGCGCTACCTCAACGAAGACCATTTCACCACCCCCAAGGACTTCAACAAACCCTTCGCGGAGCGCCCCGTGGACAAGATAATCCTTGCCGATGAAGACCCCTCCTACCGTGTCCTTGACCTCACTGTGAACGTCTTCAACTCCTCCGTGCCCAGCTATCACCACAAGAGTGTGGGCGGCTACTCCCCGGCCAAGCTCCAGCGTTACCAGGACCTCATAGAGAAGTACCTCTCCGCAGAAATCAACGGCCTCTACAAGGCCATGGGAGATGTTGAGACGATGGAAGATTTTTCCGCCCAAATGGCAGCAAAGACTCCTGTTCTCAACGCCCTCAACACTCGTTATGTTGTAGTGGACCCTGGCTTCCCGCCGGTGGTGAACGATGCCGCCTTCGGCCCGGCGTGGTTTGTAAAGGACTACGTAACCGCCTCCACCCCGGACGAGGAGATTGCCCTCCTTGGCAGTGTGGATTTGAGAACCACGGCGGTGCTGGCCTCGTCATTGCCGACCGCGACCGGCAATCTCCCGGAAGGGTCAATAGAAATGACCTCCTACGCCCCCAACAGGCTCAAATACCATTACACAGCACCTTCTGACGCCCTTGCCGTGTTCAGCGAAATCTACTACCCTGATGGTTGGCACGCCACCGTGGACGGAGAGCCTCTGGAGCTTCTCCGCGCAGACTGGACGCTCCGTGCAGCGATTCTCCCCGCCGGAGAGCACGACGTGGAGATGTACTTCCTTCCTGATAGTTACAGGGTAGGTGCCGCGGTCTCCCGCGCATCATCGATTCTTCTGATACTATTGCTGATTGGTGCCCTGGCCGGAGCCTGGCTTAAAAAAGACTAGGTTCCAGCTCCTTTACGTGGAAGGATTTGCGGTGCCATGGGGTGAGGCCGTGGCGCCGGATGGCTTCTATGTGTTCCGGAGTGGGGTAGCCCATGTTGCGGTCCCAGCCGTATTCCGGATAGTCAACGGCAATCTTGCGCATGAAATGGTCCCTGTAGGTCTTGGCCAGGACCGATGCGGCGGCGATTGACGCGTAGGTGGCGTCGCCGTGGACTACGGTCTGGTAGTCCTTGAAACCATAGCGGTCAAAGGGGCGGAACTTGTTGCCGTCGATAAGTAAGAACTCCGGTGCCGGGGAAAGTTTCAAAACGGCCCTCTGCATGCCTGTGACGGAGGCCCATAAAATGTTCAGCTTGTCTATTTCCTCTGCGCTCACTGCCTCAACGGCCCATGCTACAGCCTCGCGTTCAATGACCTCCCGCAGCTCCTCGCGGGCGCGTTCCGTCATTTGTTTGGAGTCGTTGAGCAGGGGGTGGAAGAACCCTTCCGGCAGAATTACCGCTGCGGCAAAAACCGGCCCGGCAAGAGGGCCGCGGCCGGCCTCGTCACAGCCGGCTTCAAGCCTTCCGGGCTCAAGATATGGTTTCAGCTGCGGCTTCAAACGGACTCTGCGAGTTTACGTGCAAGGTCCAGGAAGGCCATGGAGTCCGGCCGGGAGCCAAGAGCCGCCGGCTCGCCGTCGTCACCGCCTTCGCGAATGCTCTGGACAAGCGGAATCTGGCCCAGCAGGGGAATGTCCAGCTTCTTTGCCATGGAAACGCCGCCTTCTTTTCCAAAGAGGTAATATTTCTCTTCCGGGTGCTCGGCGGGGGTGAACCAGGACATATTCTCAACAAGACCGTAGATGGGCTTGTTCACCTGGGGGTTACGGAACATGTTGGCGCCGCGGAGAACATCGGCAAGGGCTACTTCCTGGGGGGTTGTTACAAGTACGGCCCCGGTCATGGGAACGTCGCTTATGAGAGAAATCTGGATGTCTCCAGTTCCCGGAGGCATGTCTATGAGAAGGTAGTCCAGGACGCCCCACTGGGTCTGGAGGACTATCTGCTTGAGGGCCGTGGAGGCCATGGGTCCGCGCCAGATAAGTGCCTGGCCGGGAGGAGTGACGTGACCCACGGAGAGCCATTTCACGCCGTACTTTTCCACGGGGACAAAGAGGTTCTGGTCTTCTGAAGCCCCAACCATCTGGATGTCAATTTCTTCCGTTCCGGTCATGGTGGGGACGGAGGGGCCGTAGACGTCGGCATCGGCAAGGCCTACGCGGTATCCAAGGCGTGCCAGGGCAACAGCCAGGTTAACGGCAACGGTGCTCTTTCCCACGCCGCCCTTTCCGGAGGCAATGCCAATGATATTGGCAACGTTACGGAGCTGCTCCAGATTGAATTCCAGAGGCTTGGGTGCGGAAGAGGCGGGCTCTTTCACGACAGACTCAACCTCAACTTCAACGCCGCCGGGTGCGTTGCGGTAAACCGCCGCCCGTGCCGCGCCAACCAGATACTGCTTCAGCGGATCCGGCTTCTTGGGGAAAGCCAGAACTACTTTAACCGAATTGTCGGAGATATCTATATCCTGAACAAGACCCAGGGAGACAATGCTCTTGTCTCCCTGGCCAGGATGCTGAACGCTGGAAAGCCAGCCAAGTACATCACTTTTTCTTATCATTTCCCACGAGGGTGATTTCGTTGATTATGTTGGTTGCACCGCCCATTTTCTCCACGGTCCAGAGAACGTAGCGGATATCCACGCAGATGCATCTCTGGAGGTCCGGCTCGAACATCACATCGGAACTCATGCTCTCCCAGTTGCCGTCAAAGGCAAGGCCTATGAGCTCTCCCTTTGCGTTGAGGACGGGGGAGCCGGAGTTGCCGCCGGTGATGTCGTTGTTGGTGAGGAAGCAGGTGTGGAGGGTGCCGTCAGGGTCTGCCCACTGGCCGTAGTCCTTGTTCTTGAGAAGGGTAGCCAGCCTGTCCGGAACTTCGAATTCGGGGTTTCCTTCGTACTCTTTAGCCTTCTCCAGGATTCCTTTGTCCGTGGAATAGTACTTATAAAGGACGGCGTCCTTGGGGGAATACGGGAGCACCTTTCCGTATGTGAGGCGCATGGTGAAATTGGCGTCCGGGTACATTGCCTCGCCTTCCTTCCACTCCATGAGGGCGGCGGTGAAGGCCTTGCGGGCGTCAAGGTATTTCTGATCAGGGTTTCCCATCTGGCCGTAGTACTTCATGAGCGGGGTCATTATGGAGACGAAAAGGCCGTATGCCGGGTCTGCGAAAATACGTCCGGCGCTTGCCCCCTGCACCTTCTGGTACGATGTGAACACGCTCTCCGCAAAAAGTTTGTCAACGTATGCGGGGATATCCATGGTGGCAAAGTTGTAGCCAGGAATTGCCGGATAGTCTTCCGCCTTGGCGTTCTTTCGGTAGAACTCCAGCAGGGCCGCGGCCACCTTCTTGTCCAGCTCCGGAACATAGTCCCTGTACTGGCGCTCAAGGGCCTTCTTGGCATTGGCGAGCGCAGCCACGGAGTCTGTACCGGCAGCAAGGGCGCGGCCATAGGAGTTGGTGAGACCGCCGCAGAGCGTGACGATTTCAATATTGTAAGGAGCCTCCGTGAGGAGGGTCATGGCACGAGTGTCATCCTTGCGCCCTTCAATGTAGTTCTCTATGTCGCTGATTGCACGGCCGTAGGATGCCATCCTTTCCGGCCTCTGCCTTATCCAGTTGGTGAGGCTGGCCTCCTTCTGCTTTTCGCGCCCTATGATATCGAGGTTCTGGAACGCAAGTTCCTCTCCCTGCCATTTCTTCCACCCGTTTGCGGACGACGCATACTTGTTGGCGTACTTAAGGCGGACATCCGGATCTGCACACATGGCCTCCCACATGATGTCCTGGCGGACGGTGCGGGCGTCTATGCGGATACGGTTGGTGCGTATCATCTGCTCCAGCTGGGAAGCGGTCTGGTAGCGCTGGGTCCTTCCGGGATAGCCCAGGATCATGGTGTAGTCGTTCTCCTTAATGCCGGCTGCGGAAATCTTGAGGAAGCCTGGGCTCTGGATGGGCACGTTGGTGTTTGCGTACTCCGCAGGAGTGCCGTCCGGGGCCGCATAGATGCGGAACATGGAGAAGTCGCAGGTGTGGCGGGGCCACATCCAGTTGTCCGTCTCTCCGCCGAACTTGCCCATGGATGCCGGAGGGGCGCCCACGAAGCGGACATCCCTGTAGGTCTTGTAGACCATAAGGTACTGCACGTTCTCGTCATAATAGCCCTGGAACTCCACGTCGCAGTCCGGATTTGCGCTCTTGGCGGCGGCAATCATCTTCTCCTTTTCCGCCTCCATGGCGTCTTCCAGCTGCTTGCCGAAGTTTTTCTTGGAGAGTTTCTTCTCCAGTTTGGCAAGGTCTGCGGTGACATCCTTCATGGAAACAAGGAAGGTGACGGTGAGGCCCGGAACGGGAAGTTCGTCGCCAATGTTCTTGGCCCAGAAGCCGTCGAAGAGGTAGTTGTGCTCCGGGGTGGACAGCCTCTGGATGCTGGAGTAGCCGCAGTGGTGGTTTGTTACCACAAGGCCGCGGGATGATATAACCTCTCCCGTGCACCCGCCTCCAAACTGCACTATGGCGTCCTTCAGGGACGGTCCGTTAATGTTGTAAATCTCCTTGGGAGAAAGCTTGAGGCCGGCCTCTTTCATGGCCTTTCCGTTCATTTTCTGGATAAGCGGAAGGAGCCACATGCCCTCGTCCGCAAAGGCGCTTGTGCTTACCGCAAGCCCTATTACAAGAGCGAAAATCTTTTTCATAATGACGCTATTTCCCGCAAATTTAATCAAAAAAGTATCAATCTAAGGACAGATTATGAAAAAAAATAGCTATAATTATACCCAAATAGCCAATTAATCATCTAACATGCGTAAAAGAATCATAAGTGTTTTCCTTGCAGCGTTGTCGCTGCTCCTGACATGTCCGGGCCTTGGGCAATCCAGGCTCAACGTGTCCGGAACGGTGACGGACCAGTCTGGGGCTCCTGTTCCGGGAGCCGCCCTGCTGGTGGAAGGCAGCGGCAAGTACGCCGTCAGCGCGGATAACGGAAAATGGTCCATCGAAGGAGTTGGCTCCAACGCCACCATCACGGTGAGCTGCCTGGGCTATGAAGACGCCTCCGTGCCGGTTAACGGCCGGGCCGTCATCAACATCGTCCTCAGCGAATCCTCCTTTATGCTGGAAGAAACCGTGGCCATTGGCTACGGCACCATTAAAAAGAGCGACCTCACGGGCTCTGTGGCATCGGTGAATGCGGAGAGCCTGGTTTCAAAGCCGGCGAATTCCATCGAAAACCTCATGCAGGGTCGGGTGGCCGGCGTGCAGGTTACCAACGCCTCGCAGGATCCGGGAGCATCGTCAACCGTCAGAATCCGTGGTAACTCTTCCCTGAACGGATCCAACTCGCCGCTGGTGGTCATAGACGGATTTCCTTACGGAGAGGCCGGCGCCTTAAGCCAGATAAACCCTCAGGACATAATCTCCATGGAGGTGCTGAAGGACGCATCGGCATCGGCAATCTACGGTTCCCGCGGAGCCAACGGAGTCATCCTCATAACCACCAGGAAGGCCAAGGGGACCACTACGCGCATCAACGTGCGGCAGCAGACCACCCTCTCGCAGTTCACCCAGCCGCTTCACCTGTGGCGTGATCCGGTCCTGATGGCCCTCCTCTCCAACGAGAGCCGCGCCAATTCCGGCCTCACGCAGCTGTACATTGGCGCCACCAACGCGAACGGAGTCTACTACCCTTCCATAGATGAACTCCAGACCACCTGGACCACCAACACACGGTGGGACGAGATAGTCTTCAACAAGGCTCCCATATCGGACAATACCACCATCCAGGTCCAGAGTTCGAACGACAGGACCATGTTCACCGCCTCGGCCAACTACTACCGCGACAACGGCATGTATATCGAGGACACATACACCAAGTACGGCGCCAACTTTGCCGTGGACCACAAGGTCTACGACAACTTCAGGATGAAGGCCAGCGCCAACATCACCAACAACAAACGCCACAACAACGGCTCCCTTTCCTACAACCGCAACCCCATATTCCCGGTCTATGACAACGAGGGCAATTTCTGGCAGTACAGTGTGCAGGATTACTACCATCCCCTTGCCCTGACAAGGTTCCGCAAGCAGGACAAGAGCGGCCTCGACGTCATTTCTTATATGGCTGCGGACTGGACGCCGTTCGACTGGCTGGACATCACGGCCCAGGTCAACTACAAGCACGGCGAATCCATATCGGACTACTACTATCCCAAAAAATACACGGAAAGGGGCGTTTTCAACAACGGCTACGGCGCCATCGAGAACTGGAAAGACGATAACCTTGTGGTGGAGACCTACACCACCTTCGACAAGGAATTCGGCCCCCATCATGTCACTGCCATGGGCGGTTTCTCCTATGAGAATTACCTGTCCCGCAGCAGCGGCCTCGCCGGCGTGGGATTCGTCAATGAATCGCTCGCCAACGAGAACCTTGCCGCCGGAGACCCGGAGAAATATCAGATCACGAACAGCCTTTACCAGACAAAGCTTATCTCCGGCCTTCTCCGCCTGAACTACTCCTTCGCAGGGAAGTACCTGGCCACCTTCACCGCCCGCGCGGACGGCTCTTCGAAGTTCGGCGCGGACAATAAATGGGCATTCTTCCCTTCAGGAGCCCTCAGCTGGAAGATGAACGAGGAGGATTTCCTCAAGGGCATTTCCCAGATCAACCTTCTGAAACTCCGGGCATCGTACGGTATTTCCGGAAACCAGGGCATATCGGCATACCAGACCCTGAGCCGTTTCGGCCAGCACAAATACTTCTACAACGGGGCATGGACCACCGCCATCGGCCCCGGCTATCAGTCCGGTACAACCGGAGACGGCGGCATTTATGCAGTCTGGAGCGGCATCCCCAACACCGGCCTCAAGTGGGAGACCACCTCCCAACTTGACCTGGGAGCGGACGGCTCGTTCTTTGACAACCGCCTCAACGTTACCTTCGACTGGTACTGGAAACACACCTCGGACCTTCTGCGGCAGCGCAATATCGCCCCGTCGTCCGGCTACGACAAAATGTGGGTCAACGACGGAGAAATCCTCAACAGGGGTATAGAGCTTACTGTGGACGGCATCCTCTACCGCAACCGCGACTGGAACGTGGGCGCAACCTTCATCTTCTCCAGGAACCGCAACAGGGTGGTGAGCCTTGGAAACTCCGTGGAGGCAGGCCTCAACACTGACGCCCGCACCGGAATGCAGTACGAGTTCTTCGGGAACTCCTCGGAGCAGTACCGCGGCTTCACAAACATCCTTGCCGTGGGGTATCCCATGTATGTATTTTACGGCTATGTGACGGATGGCATAATCCAGACCCTTGCGGAAGGCCTTGGCGCCGGTCTCAGCGGTGACGACGCCCAGCCGGGTGAATTCAATTATGTAGACATCTACAACGCCGACATGCTGGACACCGTCAATGAAGACGACCGCTGCATAATAGGAGATCCAAATCCGGACTTCCTGGCATCCCTGTCGTTCAACCTGAGCTGGAAGAACCTGGATGCAAGCATCTTCTTCAACGGAGTGTTCGGCAACGATGTGGTCAACACCAAGCGCTTCGACCAGCCCAACAACATGCCTCTCCGCTGGACGCCTGACAACCACTCTAACAAGTATCCCAAACTGAGCGACACCCGCCAGACCAAATTCTCCAGCTGGTGGATTGAAGACGGCTCTTTCGTCAGGATACAGACCTTCACTCTGGGATACAGGATTCCTCTCTCCAAGAAAGACTACGGACGTACCCTGAGACTCTATTTGTCCGCAGACAATCTTTTCACTTTCACCAAGTTCACCGGCTATGACCCCGAAGTGAGCGCGCTTGGAATCTACAGTGGCGGCTACCCCCGCCTCCGCAAATACACATTCGGTCTTGATTTCATATTCTAGGAAGCCATGAAAGCACATAACATAATGCTCACCGCGCTCGCATCATTTGCGGTATGCGCCTGCTCTCTGGATGAATACCCTTACGGATTCTATTCGGAGGCCAATTACTACAAGACCGACGCCGACGCCCTTTCGGCCACCAACTATATCTACGACGCAATCAACTACATCGAGTACTCCCGCGCCATAGTCTTCCTTGGGGACATGAACACGGACGTAATGTTCCCGAAGGGCGACGCAAAGACATCGACCAAGGAACTTGACGGCTGGAAGAGAGCGACCTTCAAGACCAACACCACACTGTACAACTTCTACAAATACTCCTACATCACCATCAACAGGGCAAATTCCGTCATAGAGAATGTGGGAGCCATGAAGGACCTTGACGAAACCCTCCGCAACCAATATGTGGGCGAGGCGTACTTCATGAGGGCTTATTCTTACTTCAACCTTGCAAGGAACTTCGGACGCGTGCCAATGCATCTTACCCCCGTCCGCAGGCTTTCAGAAGCCACGGTAGGCGCCGCCAGGAACCTGGACGAAGTTTGGGGACAGATATTCAGCGACCTTGACCGCGCAATTGAGCTGACAGGGGTATACTCCACGCCTGTTACCGGACGTACGGACAGGATAGCGGCCTACTCCCTGGCGGCAATCAGTTACCTTTACCTCGCCTCCGCGAAGGAAAGCGGCGTGCCCCAGTATGCGGATATGTCCTTCAACGTGGACGATTATTACAGCAAGGCGGCCCAGTACGCAGGCCACGTGGTGGACGACCCCTCCCAGACCACATATGGCTTCGATCCCGGCCTCATGGATATCTACGACGTGAACAAACCCACCGGTCCGGAGCATATCTTCCTTATGAGCATGGACCGTACCGGCGTAAGCGAAGGACAGTATTCAAAAATCTCTAAGATGTACATCCCGTACATTGCCGGAGGCACGGTCTACCTCAAGCAGGGAGACACGGACATAATGATCCCCACCCACGACGGCTGGAGCGAGTACGGCACCGACGCCACCTTCTACAACAGCTTCCCGGCCGGTGATCTTCGTCACGACTGGCTCTTCTGCAACACTGTGTACGATGCCGGCGGAGCCGTGGTGGCCTCCTACCCGGGCAAGCTCACATACCCCTTCTGCCGCAAATTCATCGACCCGGAATTCGTGGGAGACAAGACTTCCACCAAGCCTTTCCTCATCCGCTACTCTGAGATTGCGCTCACCTATGCGGAGGCTGCCGGCCCTACGGCCAAGTCCTATGAACTGGTTAATTTTATCAGAAACAGGGCCGGTCTTGCCAATCTTCCTTCCGGGCTCAGTATCGCGCAGTTCCGCGACGCCGTCCGCGAGGAACGTATCTACGAGCTTGCCTTCGAGGGCAAATACTGCTACGACCTTCGCAGGCTCAACAAACTGCACTCCGGCGTTACTGCGGCAAAGGAGCAGGGACTTACGGCCGAAGACGTGGTCTTCTACCCCATACCTTCACTTGAGACAGACCTTAACCCTTACATCGAATAATAATGAAAAAGAATATACTTACTGCGATACTGGCCTCTGCGGCGCTCCTTGTCTCCTGTAACCCGGGAGACAAGGAACTTGCCGGCTACGTTTTCCAGGAAAGGAACATTGTTTCCATTGCATTCGAGCACCAGATTGGCGACGCCGTCATTACCTCGCTTGACGAAACCACCGGCCTTGTGGAGGTGAAGCTTGCCGTGGACTATATCGACGACCTCAAAGCCGTCAATATCAATTCCTTCGTTATCGCCTACGGCGCTACATCTTCCGTGAAGAGGGGCGACACCATGGACCTCACGGCCGCCAAGCCTGCCATCAGCGTAACCTCGCAGGCCGGCCAGACCCGCGTCTATGAGATTGTGATGACACCCTTCGCCGAAGACTTCGCCGGGAACTACGCAATCACAGGTTCAATCCTGGTAGGCGGCCTTGGCGCCGACGACGGCTGGGGCTGGGGTACCATGGGAATGGGAGCGCCTGAAGAAAGGCCCTGGTGCTGGGACACCAACGGCTACGGTCCGGCCGCCAACTACGACAATTATCTGGAAATAACGTTGACCTCAATCAACGACGACGGCAGCACCGAAGGCACCTGTGTCAACTACGGAGGCGCTGACGGAAAGCACTGGAACTGCATTATTTACAAAACGGACATAGGCCTTGTAACCGACGTCCACAAGTACTACCGCGTCATTCCAATCGGCGAAAGCACCTGGAGGCGCGATTACTCTGACAACACCATCACGTTCACTTCCGCCGAAGGCGTAAAGACCACCTGCACAATCTTCACGGGAACCGTCGAAGTGAGCGCCACTCACGGGAAATCCTTCGACATCCCCAGCCAGGCGCTCGGATTCGCCATCGCGGGGGATTATACCTGGGACGACAGCCTGCTGTACACGGATTACCAGAAATTCGGTGTGGCCGCACGCTACTGTTTCCTCATGGTAAGCAAGGTGGACGAGATTCCCGCCGCTTCGAAGGTCATCGGCGACGAGGGCGATATCAGCATTCCGGACCCGGGAACCGACCCTGACCCTGATCCTGACCCGGAACCAGATCCTGATCCGGAACCGGAACCGGAAGATAATTACTCCGGAACCTATAAGGTTACCAACCTCAAGGTCCTTGGAGGCGTAGGTTCCACCGGCGTAGTGGAAGTCAAAGACAAGAGCTGGATGTGGAATTCTTCTGTGAACAAAGAGTATGACAATCTGCTTGTTGTGGATCTTAAGGCCGGTACGGTGGATTATCAGGCCGGAGCCGACGGGGCATACTGGGATTACGTCCTGGTTGCAGACAAGAACAAACTGGGCACCGGCGACATGGACCTGAGCCAAAACTATGGCCGTCTCCCTCATTCGCAGGTGAGCCTGAGTGTGGATACCGCTACGGGAGTGGCCACCATAAACGGAAATGTCATGGCTCAGGTATGTCCTCCGGGCACTTACCCCCTGTCTGTTGGATGGGCCACCTCAAGCGGCCAGGTAACCGTTCCCGAAGGCTCTGTTGCCCTTGTCTTCCAGTGTTCCCAGAAGCCGGACAGCGAGTATGAGTGGGATGCCTCCTGGGCCTATACAGATTTCGAGCGCTTTGCGCTTAGACCGTTCTACTTCGTCATGATTTTCGCAAAACAGGAATAATGAAAAAGATATTTACCATATTGACCCTGAGCACAACCCTCGCAGCCGGCTGCACCTACGTCGAACTCCCCGGAAGGGACGTTCGCGACTACACCGGAGGCAATGCCGGCGAACTCACCCTTGCGGACCCCGATGCCACTGTGGAGACCCGTGCCCTGTACTCCAATCTCTGGGCAATCAAGGAGCAAGGCTTCATGTTCGGTCATCACGACGACCTCTGGTGCGGCCGTTACTGGCTGGGGACTGAAGGCCGGTCGGACACCAAAGAAGTCTGCGGGGACTACCCCGCCGTCCTGGGCGTGGATTTCGCGGAACTGGTTGACGACCGGTACGCCAGCGACCCCACCACCAACGGCTACAAGCTGAGAAGCGTCAAGCAGGCCTATGACATGGGAATGGTCACCATAGTCTGTCTCCACCTGGACAATCCTCTCACCTACAACAGCGTAGGCGCAGACCACAACAAGGTTGGAGGAGCCTGGGACAACACGGACAAGACCGTCGTGAAGAAGATTCTTACGGACGGAAGCGCGGTCCAGACCACCTACAAGGTCTGGATGGACCGCCTGGCAGACATCATAAAGGGCCTGAAGGGTACGGACGGCAAGACCATCCCCGTCATCCTCCGTCCTTACCATGAGCACAACCACACATGGAGCTGGTGGGGCTCGCAGTGCACCACGGAACAGGAGTTCAAGGACCTGTGGCAGTGGACCGTGAAGTATCTCCGTGACACGAAGGACGTCCACAATGCAATCTACGCCATTTCCCCCCAGATTGACAGCCAGCAGAGCGAGGACGAGTATCTGAGCCGCTGGCCGGGGGACGAATGGGTGGATTTCCTTGGAATGGACTGTTACCAGGGAATCAACAATGCGGTGTTTACCTCTAACCTGAAGACGCTTGCCCGCATCTCCGCAGCAAAGAAAAAGCCCTGCGGAGTTACCGAGACGGGCGTAGAAGGCTTCGATAGGAAAACCTACTGGACAGATAACATCCACGCACCCATGACGGGGCGTAAGGTGAGCCTTCTGGTGACCTGGCGCAACAAATACGTTGGAACCAATGAGAGTGACAGGCACTTTTTCTCAGTTTATCCCGTGCACCCTTCCGCGCCGGATTTCGTGAGCATGTACCGTCAGAAGAACACCTTCTTCTGCGGCGACCTTCCGGACATGTACAAAATGGCTGAAAACGTAACCGTAAAATGAAAAAAGCAGTACTCATCCTGACCGCCCTGCTGGCGGCGGTGTCACTTGACGCCCAGCACCTCAGGCTTCCGCATATTTTCACGAATCACGCTGTCCTGCAGCGCGAGAGCACCGTTCCCGTATGGGGCTGGGGAGAGCCGGGAAAGACCGTAAACGTTGGCAACACCTGGAATTTCAGAACCGTCAGGACGACGGTTGCCAAGGACGGAACATGGCGTGTGGAAATACCTACCGGCAAGGCCGGAGGCCCTTATAAGGTCAACGTGAGCTCCGGCAAGGAAACGCTTGTCCTGGACGATGTCATGCTTGGCGAGGTCTGGATCTGCAGCGGCCAGTCCAATATGGATATGCCGGTGGGCGGCTACGGCTTCCAGCGGGTGGAGGGCTCCCGCGACGCCATTCTGGATGCAACGGAAACCGCTTCGGCCATCCGCGTTTTCAAAATTAACGCCCCCTGCTGCACAGAGCCCATGGACGACGTTGACGCCCAGTGGAAACACACCGGCCCGGCCGTTACCGCCGGGGTATCGGCCGTTGGATATTTCTTTGCAAGGAGGCTCACAAAGGCACTTGGCGTGCCTGTGGGCATCATTGTCAATGCCTGGGGAGGCAGCCGCATAGAGCCCTGGATGACCAGGGAGGCCATCGCGGGCTCCGGGATATCGGCGGAAGATCTGGCGGAAATAGACGCCCTGGAGGAGAATGCCGAATGGCCAAGGAATCCGGAGCTCATCTGGAACGGACGCATGAAGCCTGTCGCCGGCTATGGCGCAAGGGGGTTCCTATGGTATCAGGGCTGTGCCAACATAGGCCAGGACTGCTACGACAAGCTCCAGACCGCAATGGTCAAGCTGTGGCGGGATGAGTGGGGCAATCAGGACATGCCGTTCATTTACGCGCTCCTTGCTCCTTACAGCCACGGAGACTCTGACGGCCGCTGGCGTCCGCAGTTCGTGCGCACCCAGATGAACGCCATGAAAACCACACCAAACGCCTATGCAGTGTGCCTTGAAACCCTTGGCGACGAAGGCACAATCCACCCTTCAAAAAAACGCGAAGTGGCGGACATGATGTTCATGAGGGCCTATACCACGGTCTATGGGGAGTTTGCCGGCATGCCCGTGGATTATCCGGAGCCTCAGACCATCGACTATATGGACGACGGCCGGGTCAGGATTACGTTCTCAAACGTATGGTCCAACCTCATGTCCATAACCGCGCGGGATGTCATCGGTTTTGAACTGGCCGGGGAGGACAGGGCTTTCCACCTTGCCAAGGCAGAGGTGGACTGGGACGGACAGACGGTCTACGTAAAGTGTGACAATGTTCCAAGGCCCGTTGCCGTCCGCTATGCCTTCCGTAATTTTATGGGCGCCAATTTACAGACGACCTACGGCCTGCCCGTACCTCCATTCCGCACCGACGACTGGCCGCTCTAAACATATCGTACCATGAAAAGACTCTCGCTGATCCTTCTTGCGGCCGCCTTCACCATCGGCCTCAATGCGCATTCCTACAAGACCGTCAAGGACGTCAGCTACCTCCATTCTCCGGACACGCTGAAGATCCTGGCCATAGGCAATTCCTTCTCCGAGGACGCTGTCGAAAACAACCTCTGGGAGCTCCTGGACGCGGCCGGAATACCAGCCGTCATAGGCAATCTGTACATTGGCGGCTGCACCCTCCAGAGGCATTGCAACAACATAAAGGCCGATGCCCCGGAATACCGCTACCGGAAGATTTCGGGCGGGAAGACCACGGAAAAGTACGGCGTCAGGATTTCCGAGGCACTCCGGGAAGAGAAGTGGACTTACGTCAGCCTCCAGCAAGCCAGCGGCGTTTCCGGCCTTTACGCCACGTACGATCCTTACCTTACGGAACTTATCAAATACGTGAAGGGTTTCTGCACCCCCACGTTCATCTTCCACCAGACCTGGGCTTACTCCAGGGACTCGGACCACGGTGAGTTCCCAGTGTACGGAAAGAAGCAGATGAACATGTACCGCTTCATCATGAATTCCGTGCAGCAGGCGGTGAAGGACCATCCGGAGATAACCCTTGTGGTGCCAAGCGGAACGGCCGTCCAGAACGCCAGGACATCGTCCCTTGGAGATACCTGGAACCGCGACGGATTCCATCTGGAATTCACGTATGGCCGGTTCCTCGCCGCATGCACCTGGTATGCAGCCATCACAGGCCTCCGCGCATGGGACAACCCCTGGAAGCCGGAAAAGGTGTCAGAGGAAACAGCCGCCATCTGCCGCAAAGCCGCGGACCTTGCCATTGACGAGCCCTTCAAGGTGTCCGATATATCATTGGCCCTAAAGCCGGAAACGGCCGCGTGGTACAGGAAGGAGCGCTGCAAGCTGGATATCTATTATCCCAAGACCAGAAAGCCCTTCAAGACCCTTGTGTGGTTCCACGGAGGCGGCCTCACCGGTGGCGAAAAATACATCCCTGAACAGCTGCTTAAGAAGGGAATCGCCGTGGTTGCGGTCAATTACCGCCTGTCCCCCAGGGCCAAGAGTCCTGCCGCCGTGCAGGATGCCGCAGCCGCCGTGGCGTGGGTGTTCAAGCATATTGCCGAGTATGGCGGAGACCCCTCACAGGTTTATGTCTCAGGCCATTCCGCCGGCGGATACCAGGCCCTCATGCTTGCCCTTGACAAGCAGTGGCTGGCCGCGGAAGGAATTGACGCAGACGCGGTTGCGGCCTATTACCCCATAAGCGGGCAGACGGCCACCCATTTCTCCATCCGCACGGAGCGGGGCATATCGTTCACGACGCCCCTCGTGGACTGCATGGCCCCGCTTGGGAATGTCCGAAAACTTGGCACCAGGCTTGTTCTATTCACCGGCGAGCGTTCCCGTGAGATGATGGCCCGCTACGAGGAGAACCTGTACCTGAAATCCGTCCTTGAAGGTATCGGCAATCCGGAGATTCCCATCTACGAGTTCCCCGGCACGGACCACGGCACGGTCCTCACTCCGGCGTTCGAGGTTATACTGAAGGATATGGGCATGTAACGAAGTTAATTCATTGTAATTCCCCGAAAAATCACTATATTTGCACCCCTTGTACGAAATATCGCAAAAACACAATAAACTACAATGAAAACTTACACAACCAAAAACATCCGCAATGTTGTCTTGATTGGTGCTCCCCGCAGCGGTAAGACCACCCTTTCAGAGGCTATGCTTTTTGAAGGCAAGGTTATCGACCGCCGCGGTTCCGTAGAAGACAAGAACACCGTCTCGGACAACACCGAATTCGAGCAGACCAACCAGAAGTCCATCAACGCAACCCCTCTGTACGCAGAGTTCGGCGGCTGCAAGATCAACTTCATCGACGCCCCCGGTTCTGACGATTTCTCCGGCGGCGCCCTCTCCGCTTTCAAGGTGGTTGAGGCCGCAGTCATGGTCATGAACGGCACTGCCGGAATCGAGGTGGGCACCACCCTTTTCGCCCGCTACGCAGACCAGTACAGCGTCCCCATGATCATCACCGTGAACCAGCTGGATCACGACAAGGCAAACTGGGACGGCGTCCGTAACGCCATCGCAGAGGAGTTCGGCAAGAAGGCCGTCATCTGCCAGTTCCCCGTAGCTCCCGGCGTTGGCCTGGAAGGCTTTGTGGATGTCATAACCATGAAGTTCTACAACAAGAAGAACGAAGAGCTTGAAATCCCCGCCGCATACGCAGACGAGGCCGAAGAGCTCCGCGCAGAACTCATGGAAAAGGCTGCAGAAGGCTCCGACGAACTCATGGAGAAGTTCTTCGAGACCATGGAACTCTCAACCGACGAAATCCGTGAAGGTCTCCGTGCCGGTCTGTTAAAGGGTGAAACCATCCCCGTATTCTGCACCGCAGCAAAGGAGAACGTAGGCGTAAAGCGCCTCATGGAATTCATCGTGAACGTGGTTCCTTCACCGGAGGGCAAGGAAGAGCCCACCATGGAAGGCGGCGCAGTGAAGTGCGATCCCGCCGGCCCCACCGCCCTTTTCATCTTCAAGACCAGCGTAGAACAGCACCTCGGTGACGTTTCCTACTTCAAGGTAATGAGCGGCACCCTTAACGAAGGCGCAGACCTCGTGAACCCCGAAACCGGCAACGGTGAGCGCCTCAGCGCCATCTATGCCGTGGCTGGTGCCAAGAAGGAAAAGGTTTCTTCCATCAGCGCCGGCGACATCGGCTGTGTCATGAAGCTCAAGGCCGGAAAGACTGACGTCACCCTTGCGGTGAACGGCGCAGAGGCATACAAGCACATGGTATTCCCGGATGCCAAGTACCGTACCGCCGTAAAGGCTGTTGACAAGAACGACGAAGCCAAGGTTGGCGACGCCCTCAACAAGATTGCGGCACAGGATCCCACCATCACCGTAGAGTACTCCAAGGAACTCCGCCAGACCATCCTTTCCGGTATGGGAGAGCAGCACATCAACTACGTGAAGTGGAGAGTGAACAATGAGTTCAAGCAGAACATCGAACTCTACGCACCCAAGGTTCCCTACCGTGAGACCATCACCAAGATTGCAACCGCACAGTATCGTCACAAGAAGCAGTCCGGCGGCGCCGGCCAGTTCGGTGAGGTACATCTGCTGGTCTGCCCTTACGTTGAAGGTCAGGAAGCTCCGCACAACTTCAAGATTGACGGCAAGGATGTCATCTTCAACTTCAAGAGCCAGGACATCACGGACCTCGAGTGGGGCGGCAAGCTGGAATTCTACAACTGCGTGGTTGGTGGTTCCATTGACCTCTCCTTCATGCCCGCTATCCTCAAGGGTATCAAGAGCAAGATGGAGGAAGGCCCTCTCACCGGTTCCTACGCCCGTGACATCCGCGTCTACGTTTACGACGGTAAGATGCACCCGGTAGACTCCAAGGAAATCGCCTTCATCATCGCCGGCCGCAACGCCTTCAAGGAGGCATTCCGCCAGGCAGGCCCCAAGATCCTGGAACCCATCTACAACGTGGACATCTTCACCCCCAACGAGTACGTAGGCCCCTGCATGAGCGACCTCAACACCCGTCGTGGCATGATCATGAACCAGGATATGGAGAAAGGCTTCACCGTTCTTCACGCCCGCGTTCCTCTGGCAGAACTCTACCGCTACTCCACCATCCTGAGCTCCCTCACCGGTGGCAGCGCAACCTTCCAGATGAAGTTCGCAGAGTACGTCCAGGTTCCCGCCGAAGTCCAGACCAAACTCCTCGCGGAATACGCAGCCCAGGAGCAGGAAGAGGACTAAACAAACCTGCAGCAATGCAAAACCGGCACCCTTTCAACGGGTGCCGGTTTTTTGTTACACCGTGGCGAAGCAGAGTTTATGGCCTTCGAGGGCGGAGGAGAGGGTGGCGAGGGGCTCGCGGCCGGAAGAAATGGCGGCGAAGAAGTCCTCCACAAGGGCCCGGTCCGCGCCGGCGTGGAGAGGAAGGCCGGCAAGGTGGGAATAGTCTTCCGTAAGGATGCGGACGCCGCCTTCGGTAACGGAAATATACCCGCCGTCTGCCTCAAGGGTGCCCTTTGTGCCGATGATTGTAGTGGTGCGTCCTTCCTTCATGGACGTGCCTTCAAGGTGCATGTTCAGGCGGACCTCCGTGGAGAGGACGGCCTCTACGTCCTGGGTGTCGAAGACGTCGTTGTCGCAGCGATATACGCAGCGGCCGTAGCGGCCATGGGCGAGTTCAGAGTCAATCACTTCTTCAAATGTGCTTCCGGAAGGGACGTCAAATCCGTCCACCCACTCCCTGCGTTCCCGGTACAGCTTTACGGCAGAATACGGGCAGTCGGAGACGGGGCAGTCAGTGCAGCGGGCTGTGGCGCCGTACGGGGCGCGGTCCGTGCGGAACTTGCGGATGAGGCCGGAGCTGTGAGCCTCTACCACGGAACCGCCGGACAGCCACATCAGGAAATCTGCATCGTGGCAGCATTTAGAGAGGAAAATAGGGCCGGCGTCCTCTATTCTGGACCAGAGGCCGCGTACAAATGTATGCGCCATCCTGTCCGGGCCTATATGCTCCGTGTGGTCAATTTCAACAATGTCTCCCAGCAGGCCGCTTTCCACTATTGCCTTTATGCGCTGGAAGTATGGATGGAAACGCATCTCCAGGCAGACTCCAACCTGAACACCCCTGGAGAGTGATGCTTCCAGAAGGGACATGTACTCCGGAAGCGTTTGTGCCACAGGTTTTTCCAGTAGCACGTGACAGCCGTGGCGTACGGCCTCAAGAGCTACTGGAACATGCAGTTTATCCGGCGTGGCAACAATTACCGCCTGTATGCCGCGCGGCTTGGAAAAGAACTCCTCCACTGAGGTAAAGCACCCCTGAGGAGGCACGCCGCAGGCGGCTGCGGCAGAAGAAAGCCTCAAGGGCTCAGGCTCCACTATATAAGCGACATGTACCTCTCCCGGGATACAGGAGAGGTACTTTCGTGCGCGGTTGCCTGCGCCTATGACGGCTATGTCCATCAGGCGTTTTCAGCCTCTTCAACTGCCTTGAAGTAGCGGTAGCTGTTGACCTTGACCTCGCCTATTGAGCTTTCGTCGCAGACGATTGTGCCGGCGGGATGGGCCTGAAGGCCGCTGAGGGTGCAGTAGTGGGACATGGGGCCCTCCACGGCGTCCTTGATGGCGCGTGCCTTCTTGGAGCCGAAGGCCAGGATAACCACTTCCTTGGAACTGAGCACGGTGGCAACGCCAACGGTGAGAGCCTGCTTGGGAACCTTGTTGAAATCTCCGTCGAAGAAACGGGCGTTGACCTCGCGGGTGTCCTGGGTGAGGGTGATCACGCGGGTGCGGCTCTCCAGGGAGGAGAAGGGCTCGTTGAAGGCGATATGGCCGTCTTCACCGACGCCGCCAAGGAAAAGGTCGAAGCCGCCTGCATCCACGATTGCTTTTTCGTATGCGGCACATTCCGCCTCGATGTCCTTTGCGTTACCGTCAAGGATATGGATGTTTTCGGGCTTTTCGTCGATATGGTCGAACAAGTAGCGGTGCATGAAGCTGTGATAGCTCTCCGGATGCTCTACGGGAAGGCCCACGTACTCGTCCATGTTGAAGGAAATCACGTTCTTGAAGGATACTTCCCCGGCCTTGACCATGCGGATGAGTTCAGCATAGGTTTCAATGGGGGTGGAACCGGTGCAGAGGCCGATTACGAAAGGCTTGTCGCTCACAGCGGCTTTGGCATTGATTTTTGCAGCGATGTAGTGTGCTGCCCAGAGAGAACCCTCGGCGGAGTTCTTGCGAATAATAACTTTCATACTTTAAATATTTAGAAAATTAAAACCGGAATCCCTCACAACGGCGGCGGGGATTCCGGAATGCAAAGTTATTAATAAATCGGAAAAAACTAGTACAATTTTAAGAAAACTTCAATTGCCTGATACTCTGCCATTCCAAGCTGGTCGTAAAGCTTTGCTGTGTTCTGGGTGCGCTCTTCAGCCCTCTGCCAGAATTCGCGCGAGTCTTCTCCAGGGAACGGGACTATGTCTTTCTGCGACAGGTGGCGGTAGATGGCGTGGCGCTTCTTGATAACCTCGTCCGGGCTCAGCGGAACGGCCATGTCCACGCGGCCAAGTTCCCATTCCATCCATGCGCCGCGATACAGCCATACGTGTGTCTTCGCTGTCCAGGCGGCACCTTCCTCCTTGAGCTGGTCCAGGGCTTCCAGTGCGGCTTCCGTGCAGACGCGGTGCGTTCCGTGAGGGTCTGCCAGGTCTCCGGCCATGAAAATCATGTCCGGCTCAAGCTGGTTCATGAGTTTCTTGATTATATCCACATCGGCCTGGGTGCGGGGGTTCTTCTTGATGCCGCCGCTCTCGTAGAACGGGAGGTTCAGGAAGTGGGCGTTGGTGTTGTCGTTGAGGCCGAAGCTGCGGACGGCGCCGCGTGCTTCCGAGCGCCTGATTGCGCCCTTCATCTCCAGCAGCTCGCGGGGCTCAGGCTCGCCGGGGACCTTGCTTGCCACCAGTTTCTTCACCTTCTCGAACTCATCGGCAAAACCAAGCTGGAAGGCGGCGTCCATGTGCTGTAGAACCACATCGTCATGGACGGCTACGTTGCCGGAGGTCTCGTATGCTACATGTACGTCGTGACCCTGGGTAGCCAGGCGGATGAAGGTTCCGCCCATGGAAATGACGTCGTCGTCCGGATGGGGGGAGAAGATGAGGACGGTCTTTGGGAAAGGCTTGGCGCTTACCGGGCGGGTGGCGTCGTCGGCATTGGGCTTGCCGCCGGGCCATCCGGTAATGGTGTGCTGAAGGTCGTTGAAGACCTCGATGTTGATTTTGTCAAACTTGCCTTTCTTTTCCAGGAGCTCGCTGAGGCCGTTGTCCAGGTAATCCTTTTCCGTGAGCTTCAGGATGGGCTTTTTCACGGTCTGGCACAGCCATACCACAGCCTTGCGGGCGAACTTGGGAGTCCAGTCGCAGGGACCTACCAGCCATGGGGCTTCGCTGCGGGTGAGAAGGCTGGCGGCGGTCTCGTCCACGTAGAAACTTATGTGGTCGTGGGACTGAAGCAGGGATGCCGGGCAGGCGGTATCCTTTGGGCCTTCGGCAATGGCTTTCACGGCGTTGGCCTTGTCTTCGCCCCATGCCATGAGGATAATCTTCTTTGCGCTGAGCATGGTGCCGATGCCAATTGTGATGGCCTTGTCCGGAGTGGCGTCTATGTCGTTGTTGAAATTGCCGCACTGGCGCTTCCTGGAGGAGTAGGAAAGGCGTACCACGCGGGTGCGGGTCTTTTCGTTGGAGCCGGCCTCGTTGAAGCCAACCTGGCCCTGCTCGCCTACGCCTATGACAAGGAGGTCAAGGTCGCGGGCAATGGCGTCGTACTTGACGCAGTAGTCTGAGACCTCTCCGGCGGGAACGGTTCCGTCCGGGATGTGCACGTTCTTCCTGTCAATGTCTATGTGGTCGATAAGGGCCTCGTGCAGCAGCCTGTTGCGGCTCTGGGCCTCGCGGCCGTTGGAGGGATAATACTCGTCGATGGAGACTATTTCCACGTTCTTGAAGGAGAATTCGCCCTCTTTGCAGCGGCGTGCAAGCACGCGGTAAAGGGTTGCGGGGGTCACACCCGTAGTGAGACCCAGGCGGAACAGGCCGTCCTTTTTGGCCTTTATGGCGGCGATGATGGTGTCCGCGATGTCATAGGTGGCAGGGTGGGAATCAGCGAATACGTGAGTCCAGATTTTCTCATAATTGTGCAGGATGCCTGCCGGGAGGTCCTTTTCGATGAGACCGCCCTCGTAAGGAAGAGTAAAATGTTTTGCCATGACTTATTTGAGTATTTTCTTGATTCTGGAAAGTTTGCCGTCAACCGGCGCGGGTTTCACGCCCAGAAGGTAGCACAGCATGGGGTAAACGTCAACATTTCGGAACGATGAAGGGTCGCCGCCGGAGAATGGTGCGTCGTAGCCTTTCTTGAAGTCCGGCCCCACGGCGCGGAAGCAGACCTGCATATCCTCTTCCGTCCAGTCGAATCCGTGTGTTCCCTTGTTGCGGGAGGGGTGCCAGTTGAACTGCCAGCCAAGGTCCGGGCTCACAATGATGTCTCCAAGATTGTCCGAAGTGCCGTACTGGAGGTACTCAGGAACCTCTCCGTGGCGCCAGACGCTCAGGTGCTGAATGCCCTGCAGGGCGTTGTAGAGGCTGTCTGCACAGCCCGGGGCGGCCCAAAGGCTTGTTGGCGTGTTGCCGCTGGCGCGGACAATCCATTCCTCCTTTATGACGTCCTTTATGCAGACGAACCTGTCCGGGGAAATGTCCGTCATTCCGTGGTCTCCGGTGATGATGAAATTGATTTTGTCTCCTATGGGAAGGGCCTTGAGCCTGCTGTAAAGGCTGTTCATGAGGCTGTCCATGCTATGTGCCATGGCACCTGTTTCCGGAGCGGTGGGGCCGTAGACGTGGCCGTGGTGGTCCGGTTCGTCGAAATAGAGCATGAGGAGGCGGGGACGGTCGGCTTCCGGAAGGGAGAGGAGGCGGACGGCTTCATCGGCCCTTTGGGAAAAATCCCAGTGCGGATCTTCGTCCCAGTGGCGGTAATAAGTGGGAAGGACGCCGCCAATGGGAATGTCCGAGCCCAGCCAGTATACGGCACCGCATTTCTCCCCCTGACGCTGCGCCGTGACCCAGACGGGTTCTCCTCCGTAGTACTCCGGGTTGTAGCGGGACTCCGGATCACGCATGGAGTAGCTGTGGTTGAGTGTCGGGTTCCAGAAATTATTGCTCACAAGGCCGTGGTGGTCCGGTACAAGGCCGGTGGCCAGGGTGTAGTGGTTGGGGAAGGTGGATGAGGGGAAGGAAGGTGACATCCTTGCCTTTACGCCAACAGAAGCCACTGAATCCATGAACGGCATGCTGTGTATCAGGGGATAATCCCAGCGGAAGCCGTCAAGGGAAACTATAACCGTGTAATTGGTTTTGTGGCGGCTGCATGAAGCGGCGCAGATGACAGCCGCGGCAATAAAGACAAGTTTCAGAAATTTTTTCATCTGATATTGTATTTTAGTTCCCAAAATTATTAAAAAAGAGGTAAATTTGCAAACTGGAACTGTAACCTGAACCGAGTAATGTCCCGTTTTTCATCCCTGCTTGTAAAGTGGCGGAAGTGGCTCATGGCAGCAATGGCAATTGCAGCCGTGATATGCGCCGTTTTCATTCCCAGGGTCAAAGTAAATGCGGACATGACGCTCTACCTGCCGGACCAGTCCCAGATGAAGCGCGGCATGGACCGCATGGCCCAGACCCTTCCCAACCTTGACCAGCACATGCGCCTGATGGGTGTGATGCTCACGGACACAACTCTTGTGGCAGACGCTCCTGTGGTGCTTGATTCCCTCACCGGCCACCTCACCCTGGACTCCGTTAGGCAGCGTGATACCCTCACGCTGTTCCGCTACAACATTACCAGTTACACTGACACTGACGCCATAAAAGAAAAGGTTTCGGCTTATTACGGTTCAAAGGCCGTGGTGGAAGTGGACGGAGACAACATGGTGATGACAGGTATAGGGGAAGTGGTCCTCATTGGTTTTGCCATACTGTTCGTGGTGCTCACCATAATGTGCCGCTCCTATATGGAGGTGGTGCTTTTCCTTGCCGCCACCGGCATTGCCGTGATGATGAATATGGGCACCAATGTGTTTCTGGGCACGGTTTCCCTGGTCACGCATTCCCTTGCCGCCATCCTGCAGATGATCCTGTCCATGGACTACTCCGTGATCCTGATGAACCGCTTCAGGGAGGAAAAGGACAAGGGCAAGGCCTCGCCTGAGGCCATGAGCGTGGCCATAGACGCATCGTCCCGGACCATTTTCTCCAGCGCACTTACCACGTTTGTGGGCCTGGTGATGCTCATCTTCATAAAGTTCAAGATTGGGGCCGATGTGGGCCTGGTGCTGTCCAAGGGCGTGGTGTTCAGCCTGCTTTGCAACTTCACCGTACTCCCCGGCCTTATCCTCATGTTCGAGAATGCCATCTGGAAGACAAACAAGCGCACCCCCTCCGTGCCAGTGGCTCCTGTTGCGAGGTTCGAAAGGGCCTTCCGCTGGCCTCTGGCGGTGGTTTTCGTGGCATTTTTCGTAGCGGCATTCATCCTGCAGAGGCGCACGGAGATTAACTTCTCCGCCTACTGGCCCACCCCCATCACGGACGCCTTCCCTCCGGACAATCCGGTGATGCTCCTGTACGACACGGATGAAGAGGCCAGGATTCCGGACCTTCTTGACACGCTTGCTGAAGACCCCGAAGTGGTGTCCACGCTTAGTTACCCTTCCCTTGCCCTGAAACAACTCACGGCAAAGGAGATGACGGAGCGATTCTCCTCCATCTCCCCGCTCATCACTGAGGATCTTTTGGACATTGTATATTATGCAAAGGCTCATCCCGGTCGCACGGAACGCCTGAGGCTTTCCCAGTTGGAAGAATCGGCAAATATCCTGGCGGAGAGCGGCCTTATTCCTTCCGGCATGGATATAGGTTCCATAACCCTTCCTCCGGCGGAATCTGAAGAAGAGCCGGAACAGGAGCCCGTAGCCCCGGTTGAAGAAACCCCCGTCCATGTGGAGGAAACGCCTGTTGTCCAGGACGTTCCTGACGTGGAGGGCACCCTTGTGGCGGAGGAACCATCCGCCGCCCAGGCAGACACCACCTTCCAGGGCCTTTCCTACGAGGACGTAACCACCCCGCTCACCGCAACGCAGGTTGCAGACCTGGTGGGCGCAGACCGCCGCCTCATCTCTATGGTATACCGTATGGCGGGAAAGAAAGGCAAGGAAGACACCATGGCGCCGTACCTCCTGGTCCGCTTTGTCCGAAACGAGGTCCTTTCCGACAAGCGTTTTTCCCGCATGGTTCCCAAGGCCGACGCCGCCCTCATCCACGAAACCGGCCGCCAGATGGACTCCGTCTATGCAGCCGGCCCCGTGGTGGCCATTACAGACCCCGCCGGCCTCATAGCCAGGGCGGATACCGTGGCAACCGTACACCCGCCTCTTCAGGATACATCGGCACTGGCCGCGGTGCTTCCGCCGGCCCCCATGGCAGAGCCGGAGCCTGAACCTGAACCGGAGTATGTTCCCACCCCTTTGGAGGTACTGGCGGAGATGGCGTTCACGGACGCCCGTTATCCTTCCCGGGAGGTGTACAAGGCCCTGAAGGGCGCGGGGATGGATGTAACGCAGGAAGAAATCAACCTCCTTTACCTTTACACCGCCAGCAGGTTGTATCCGGAGAAAGACTACAGGATGTCCGTGGGCGAACTTCTGGCCTTTGTGGGGGACGACCTCCTTGCCAATCCTTCCTTCGCCGGCCTGGTTCCGGAGGGGGCATCGGCAGAGATTGCGGAGGCGAGGGACATGCTGTCTTCCGGGACAGACATGCTCCGCGGGGAAGAGTGCTCGCTGGCCATTGCCCTGACGTCGTATCCGGGAGAATCGGCCCAGACTCACGAGTTTGTGGGAAGGCTTCAGGAACTGGTGGACCGGAACCTTGAAGGAGAGCACTATCTCATTGGCGAATCCGTCATGTACAATGAGCTCAAGGACGGTTTCCCGAGGGAGCTTCTGGTCCTTACCATGCTCACCGTGGTGGCCATTTTCATAATAGTGTCGCTTACGTTCAAGTCCCTGATAATACCGGTTATCCTCATACTTACCGTCATGTCAGGCGTGTATGTAAACGTATACGCATGCGGGGCCGGCGGGAAAACCATGCTGTACCTGTCGTACCTTATCATACAGGGCCTTCTGATGGGTGCAACCATAGACTACTCAATCCTGTTTACCAGTTATTACAGGAACTGCCGCAGAATAATGGGCATAAGGAAGTCCCTTGCCGTAACGTATTACCGGACGGTGAATTCCATCCTTACATCGGGCCTTATCATCACCATAGTGCCGTTTGTGATGTCGCACGTGGTGAAGGACCAGCTCACCGCATCCATCATGCACAGCCTTTCAATGGGCGCGCTTGCGGTGATACTTCTTATTTTGTTCGTGATGCCCGGCGTTCTGGCCGCACTGGACCCTCTGGTGGTTCCAAAGAGCCAGCGCTACCACTGCGAGTAACCTACCAGGATTAAGAATCCCTGCCAGATGCGCTGGAAGATGTTCCAGCGTGCGTCTTCCCGCGTAAGCTGCCGGCTGTGAGCCAGGTCTTCCTCAAATACTTCGCGGCTCCGGGCGGCGACGTCCTTGTTGTAGATATAGACGTTGTTCTCATAGTTGAGGAAAAAGCTGCGGTTGTCCAGGTTGGCGGAGCCGTAGCAGGAGACGTAGTCGTCCGTGACGTACATCTTGCTGTGCATGAAGGGGTCGTGCCTTTCGTAGAGTTTGACGCCGGCTTTGAGGAAACGCTTGTAGAAATAGCGGTTTACCCAGAGCATTATGGGGACGTCCTGGTTCTCCGGCACCATGAGGCGTACGTCTACGCCGCGGTTCACGGCATCCCTCATGGCTTTGATGGTGCTTATGGGCGGGCAAAGGTACGGAGTCTGGATCCAGAAATAGTCCTTGGCGGCCGCCAGGGCCTGTTCCACGCCGTCTTTGATGGGCCTGTCAAGGGTGTATGGGCCGCCCTGGGCAACCTGCATTATGGCACCGCCGTCCTTGACGGTTTCCCTTATGGGCCTGGTGGCAAACGGCTTGCCGCCGAAGTACTCCCAGAAGTCGTCGAACATATTCTCGAAGTCTTCCACAATGGGGCCTTCCAGCTTCACGTGGGTGTCGCGCCACTCCGTGTGGTAGACATCGGCTATGTTCATGCCGCCGGTATAGCAGTAGCGGCCGTCTATTACGGCAATCTTCCGGTGATTCCGGAAATCTATGTTGAGGATGTAGCCAAGGGGATCTCCCGGCGGCTGGACATCTACGGTATGGATGCCTTCCGCCTTCCTCAGCTGTTTGTAGAACGATGCCTTGGGGGAGTTGGAGCGTGATTCCAGGATCATCCGCACAGGAACACCTTCCTCCGCCTTGTCCAGGAGGATGTTTTTAACCACGCCGGCTATGGTGTCCGCAGCAAAGCGGTAGTATTCCATGTCTATGAAACGTTCCGCATTGCTGAGATCCCGGTTGAAGGCCTCGAACTTGGTGCGGCCGTCGGTGAATATCTCTACTGAGTTGCCTCCCACGGGGTTCATCTTGCCCCTTAGTGCCAGCGTGCGGGCCAGCGGCCTCCAGTTGATGTCTATGCTGTCAAATACGGGTGCGTTGAGGTCCGGAGTGGGCGGGACTGGAATCTTCCTCATGCTCTTTGTTACGGAGCAGGAGGAAGTCACCAGCACGATGCTCAGCGCTATGAGGGCGTATCTTTTCAACACGCCGCAAAGATAGCAAAAAAAGCTTACATCCTGGCCTTTTCGTCAGCGCCGGCGCCGGTGCCGCGGTATTTGCTCTGGGCGGTGTTGAAGCTGTAACGGATGCTGAATTTGATTTTCTGGGTATCCATGAGATTGGTCTGGTTGATGTAGTGGCTGCCAAAGTCCGTTTCAACGTTCATGTGGGCCATATTCGCAAGGTCTGAGCCTTCCAGGCGAAGGACCAGCGAGCCGTCCTTGAGGAGAGTTTTCTGCACGGTGGCAGTTACGTCCAGATAAGTGCTGTTGAGGTAGAGGTTCTGGTTGTACCCCTTTGTCTGCATGGTGGCGCCAAGTTCCAGCTGCCAGCCGCCCTTGAGGGTGAGGGTGTTCATGCACTGTGCAAAGAAAGGGATCTTGTCGTTGAAACTTACGGTCCTTTTTCCGCTTGCCTCGCGGGGATCTTCCATGGTGAGGGTGAGCCATTGGGGCAGCATCCCAAATGTGTAATTAATGGTCCAGGGCCCCACGACCGGGGTAATGTTCACATAGGCGGCCATATTCCTGTACGGGACGTCTATGTTGCGGGGCTTCACCAGGACCACTCCATCGGCAACTCCTTCCTTTACGTAAGGGGCGGACCAGGTCATCATGGCGTCATTGGTACGTGCGTAGTTGACCATGAAGGTAACCCACTTCCACACTGCGGCAAGGCTTATATTGTGGGAAATCTCAGGCTGCAGCTGCGCGTTTCCGCTCTGCCAGATATACTTGCTGTTGTAGCGGATGGCACCGGACAGAAGGCTGTAGCTGGGCCTTCGAGTCTTGGCGCTGTAATTGAGCATCAGTTGAACGGGACCGACAACACCCGCAAACGAGGCGTTGGGGAAGAAATTGCCATAACTGCGGGATAGATTGGTTCCCGGATTTATGGCGTCCTCGTATGCGTAGGTAACGTACTCGTAGCGCACTCCGGCGTTGATCATACCAAGCTGGGGAAGCATGAAGCCATAGGATGCAAACGCCGCATAATTGTCTTCTTTCACCTTTGCCGATGATGAAGGAATCGCCACTCCGCTAATCTGGTATTCATCCGTGCGGCGGGTGAATGTGTCTTCCGTTCCGGCCTGCAGCTGGCCCGTCCAGATGGGATAGGAAAGGACGGCTTTGCCCGCATACATCCTGGATGCGCTGCCGCTTGTGGAGTTGATGGCGGCATCCGCAGTCATAGTGCTGCTTTCTGCGGAGGTGGAGACGGTGTTGTTCTGCGTTCCATAGTAATCTAGGTTCGCGTCCACGCCAAGTTTGCCGCCTACCACGCCGTTGTAATAGAGGTTTCCGCCGATGTTGTATCCGCCTGGAGTCCCCTGGGTGTCGTCAGTGATGGTGGAAAGGTCATCTGTCTGGACGGTGTTTTCGTAGACTTTGGTATTGATGATGGTCCTGTCATCTCCCTGCAGGGTCTTTCCCCATTCAATCTTGCCGCCCATGAAGTGGTTGTCCGCGATCTGCCAGTTTACGCCGGTGTTGCCGTATATGGCTTTCCCGAAGAACTGACCGTCAATGTCGCCCACGTTCTTAAGTTCGTTTACTTTTCCTTCTTTATTGTAATAGCTGCTGGTCTCAGCAACGCTTATCTGACGGGAGGTATTGCCCTGATAGTGGATCCCGGCAAAGTAGTCAACTCCGCCGTTGCGGTAGTTCACGTTCACGCCGCCGAAGGGATCGTTGCCCTTGGCCCAGCGCAGCGACTGGGCGTCCGATGCGTTGAGGTTGAAGCCGAAGCCCTCTCCCTGGCGCCTGACGGTCTTGATTCGGACAACGGCCTTGACGGTGGCATCGTACTGGGCGCCGGGGTTGGTGATGACCTCCACGCTCTGGATTTCGTTACTCTGCAGGCGGTCCAGTTCCGTGCTGTCCGTTACCCTGCGGCCGTTGATGTACACCAGCGGGGCGCCTTTGCCTATTACCTCCAGGCCGTTACTGCTTTTGATGATGCCGGGAGTCTTGGCAAGGACGTCGCTTGCGGAGCCCACGTTCTCAAGGACAGAGCCGCGTACGGCGGTCTGAAGGCCTTCTCCGGTGAGTTTTGTCTTGGGCATCACTGCCTGTACTGACGATGCCGCCAGCATTGCGGAATCGTCAACCAGGATTATGGTGGCGCCATCTACGGGGGAGAGATACTGAGTCCTGTAGCCCAGCATGGCAACCATCATGATGCCGTCCTTTTCGTTTGTTATTATATTAAAGGAGCCATCTTCCTCCGTTACTGTACCGCATACCACGGTAGAATCTGCCTTGGAAAGAACCGCCACGTTGGCGTAGGCCACTGGCTCGCCTTTCTGGTCCACCACCTTTCCTTTCCAATCTCCTTTGGCATAAGCGGTTAACGCTGCGAGAAGAGCTACGGTAATGAGAAAAACCTTTTTCATATTACGTGTATTACTTTATTAGTACACTGCAAAGGTACAACAATTTTTTATATGTGCAAATATATTTTAAAAAATATGGCTAACTTTGTGAACATGTTACTGAGCCTTCTGTATGTAATACTTTCCGGCATTGCGCTTCCTGTGGGCGGAATCCAGATGCAGTATCTGTGGAGAAACCAGCTGGGGGACGTGTATTCGCTGGGGCTTGGTTCCGCCGCGTGCCTTGGCGCCGCTGCGGCCACCATGACTGGCTGGTGCTCGCTCACGGTGGGAAGTTTCATCTGCACGCTAATCTGCACCCTGGTGTGCTTTTTTGTGACGCTGAAAGTGAATACGCAGCAGCTTATCACATTCGGTATACTGTTTGGCACGTTCATCGGCAGTCTTGGCACCATAGTGGTAACAAACGCGCCCACGGGAGACCTTCTCAAGCAGTATTACCTCTGGGGAGCGGCCAATTTCAGGCTGGAGGGAGTGACGACGGGTGATATCATCTTCTCGGTGTCGCTCTTTGCCATCGGCCTTGCGGCGGCTCTCACCCAGGCCGGGCGGCTCACAAGCCATTTCAGGGAGCAGACGGAGATTCCCGCCGGCGGGAAAGCTCTACTACTTCTTGCCATAATGTGCCTTGTAACCAGTTCCGTGAGTATCTGCGGCCCCATCGGCTTCATATCCCTTGGCGTTCCAAACCTCAGCCGGCTTGTTTGCAAGAGCACGGATATCCGGAAGCACTACATCATCAGCAGCGCCATGGGAATCGGCCTTCTTCTGGTAACTTACCTGGTAGTCCAGTACGTCAACTTCGGAATATACCTCCCCATCAGCGCCACTATGGCCATCCTTGCCCTGCCCCTTATGGCCATGATTTTCATAAAAGGGAAAAACTAGTGTTATGACCATGCGTTTTATAACAAGTATCGTTGCGGTAACGCTGTGTCTGGGCTCCGCTTTTGCCCAGAGTTTCGAACCGTATATTCCGGAAAACGAGATGCCGGACGTCGTACAGGTGCTCCCCGCCCCTCCGGAAGACCCCAGCGCAGAGTTTGACCGCGACATCATGCGTTACATGTGGGGAAAGCAGCAGCGCCGTGACCCCGCTCGTCTGGAGATGGCTGTTCGGGATGCCATCTGGAGTATGGATACTACGCTTGTGATCCTTGGAGAACCCTTCGGCCTCAAAATCTCAAAAGATGGGACTCCCGCTATCTATGAGGTGCTTACGCGCGGGATTACTACCATAGAGAACATCCGTTTTCGCCCCAAGGCATACTATTTCCGCATGCGTCCCTTTGCCTATTTCCAGGAGCCGTCAATCTTCCCTCAGGACGATGAGTGGCTGGCCACGGAGGGCTCCTATCCTTCCGGCCATACTATCCGCGCCTGGGCCTGCGCCCTCATTATGGCGCAGATAAACCCTGCCGCGGCGGAGGCCGTTTTTGCCCGCGCCTGGCTCTCCGGAGAAAGCCGCGTCATCTCCGGCTGCCACTGGCAGAGCGACGTGGACGCCAGCCGTCCCGTTGCCGGCATAGGCTATTCCCGCCTTCAGACATCCACTGAGTTCCAGCGTGCCATGTCCCGCGCCCAGATGGAATTCCGCCTTCTCACCGCCGGTAAGGGCCGGTAGAAGATATACTTTTAGGAGCACCCAGTCCGCCGCCTGGAACATGGTGTTCTGATGTTTTTTTATTATTTTTGTCAAAAAAGTACTCATGCAGATTCTTCAGCAGCCCATATCAAGAGAAGAGCTCCGTACGCTGGCCCAAAACACATTCGGCGATATGATCAAATGCGTAGCCGATGTCCAGAAGGGTCTTCTGGCCCTCGATGCCGATTTGCATGCCGATCTGGAGCGTATGCTATTGGAGAATGGTTCTGCCCAGGAGAACCTATGGGGATTCAACCTTTGGGTGGAGGAAGAAGGCGAGGATTTCATTGAATACGATTCGCTCATCAATATCCGGTCCTGGCAGGGCAATCCTTCAAGAGGTGTGGAGAATCCGGAGGTTCGGGCGGCCATTGAAAATATTGTCGACAAATTCGTTACCGCATAAATGCAGCATTCCTCTCTGGAAAACGGCCGTTGGGCCGACCTGAGTTTTCCGCAGCAGATGGCAAACATCGGCAGCGAGACTTCCCGTGTACTGAAGGCATTGGAAGCTGGAAAAGAAAGCCGTGCCCAGAGCGCCTTTGCCCGTTTTCAGGAGCTCATGGACCTTACTATCCGATATGGCAGGAGGAATGACGGTATAATTGCCCGCAGTGCCATGTGGGAAGAACTCTGCCGTCTGCGCGAGCTATACTGCGCTGCATTTCTGGAACACAATCTACCGGAACTTGCTGCCGCCAACCGGTATTTTGACCAATTTGCCGCCCGGCTGTCTTCTGTTGCAAGTGACAAAAAGCTTTTGTAACTTCGCCGTAATTAGTTAATATGAAACGGCTGGGTGCAATAATTTGGGCATTTATGCTTCTTTTCTCCTGCGGAAGGCAGGAGGCGGACATCTATGAAACCAGGTACAGAATACACCAGATGGCCATGAAGGAATCTCCGGAGAAGGCCCATGCTTTGTTCCAGGAATTTGCCGATGAATGCCACTCCAGAGGGGAATATGCCATGGAGGCCTGCGCCCTGTACGAGATGGCTACAAACTATCTGGACCAACGGGATACTCTTGGGATGCGCCGTATCCTGGGCCGCATGGAACGCTTGTCCATGGATCATCCGGAGTGTGTCGGCGCAGGATACAGCTATTACTCCGTTCTTGGCGCTTATAACGCTGCCATGTATGAGCAGGATGGCCTGGACGCTACCCGCGAGGAGATGTTTCGGGCGTTCAGGAAGGCTATCGGCCTGCAGGAGCAGATGACTCAGGACGATTACAGGAGACAAGCCATCGTCCCGCCGTGGAATTATTACAATATGGCCGTATGCTATGATCTCTACTGTGACCCGCCGGTACGTGATTCCATCTCCAAATATCTGGATCTTGCCGAAAAGGCAAACAGGGAGACCACCCACCTGAAACAGTTCGAGCATCAGCAAGTGGACATTTCCATAAGGGACCAAAAGGCCTGGCTTCTCTATTATGACGGGAAGAATGATGAGGCCGTGGAGGAAATGAATGCCGTCCTTGCCCTTATAGACAGCGTAGAAGCCGTCAGTCCCAACACCGTCATCACGGAAAGAAGCGAAGCATATTCATTTTTCGTAGAGCTGTACTCGTCCGCTGGAGATTTTGAAAAAGCGCTTGAGTATGAGTCGCTTAAGGCGCAAAATGACAGGGTACGCTTCGGGGCCCAGCGAAATGCTGCCGTGAGGGAAGTGGAGGCAAAATACAACGTTGCCAAAGTAGAGGCGCGCCTTGCAAAAGTACGCGGCTGGGCGGCATCTCTTGGCATCCTTTCACTGCTTCTGGTTGCCCTCGTCCTCTACCACAGGCTGCTTATCCGCAGTAAGGAAGAAGGCCGGTACACCGCCGCTGTCGAGGCCCTGGTAGAGACGGATGCCGATGTCCGTACCCTTACGGAAGCCGTGTCCGCAGACACGGCCAGAAAAGTCTTTTCGTCGGCTCAGAAGCCCCTTTCCGCCGTTGAGCGTAAGTATATCCTGCTGTTTATGTCCGGAAAATCCACCGAGGAGATTGCCGGTGCCATGCACGTTGAGCCGGCCAGCGTGTATACAATGAAATACCGCATCAAAAAGAAGTATCCGGATTCATTCCCACTTCCTTTC
>Ga0129306_1000201_pt1 | contig 104077 bp, 87 predicted proteins | sample P827metagenome_FD_94438 | JGI IMG/M metagenome (GOLD analysis project Ga0129306, IMG submission 94438) | Capybara group fecal microbial communities from Wisconsin, USA - P827 metagenome | ecosystem: Host-associated > Mammals > Digestive system > Large intestine > Fecal | place: USA: Wisconsin...
CTCATTTACAAGGCCTTATCATAAGATAATAAAAAGGACCGATACCGTGAATAACGGGATCGGTCCTTTTTGAGTGTGTGGCTCATTTCAGAACTAGACTGACATGTCGAAGTTGGCACCCACAGCGGGATTGACACTGCGCTCCATAGCGGCAGCATCGATCATGTTGACTAAGCCTGCACCCTGGATCTCACTCTGATCCATGGCCTTGCTCAGCACTGCCATGCCTATATCGTTCGCTGTCTGAACATTAGCCAGAGCCATAGATAAAGCAGGAATTTCCATAACGTCAACCTCCTTGTTCCATACCGCGGATACGTCAGTGACGCATCCGGCGGCACACGCTAATGTCGCCTACTATATATATCGTACCACAGAGCGTAAATATTTACCATATTAACGTGATTTATGGTAAAATAACGTGACAGGCATAAATATAAGAAAAGGGACATACGAAAAATGGGTTATAAAAACATATCATTTCCGGAAGGAAGCACATTCTTGGTAACAGGCGGAGCAGGATTCATCGGCTCCAATTTATGCGAAGCCATCACTGACTTAGGCTATAACGTGCGCTGCTTAGACGACCTCTCTACAGGTAAGCAGGAGAATGTGGATCTTCTTAAGGACAGAAGCAATTATACGTTCATCAAGGGCGATATCAAGGATCTCGATACATGCATGAAGGCCTGCGAGGGTGTAGATTATGTGCTTAATCAGGCTGCATGGGGTTCGGTCCCGAGGAGCATAGAGATGCCGCTGTTCTATTGTCAGAACAATATCGCGGGCACGCTTAACATGATGGAAGCTGCCAGACAGCAGGGTGTTAAGAAGTTTGTCTATGCATCCAGCTCATCGGTATACGGCGATCATCCCGTTCTTCCGAAGGTGGAAGGACAGGAAGGCAATCTCTTAAGTCCCTATGCGCTGACCAAGCGTGTGGATGAGGAGTACGGCAAGCTCTATTACAAGCTCTACGGCCTGGACACCTACGGCCTGCGCTACTTCAACGTCTTCGGCAGAAGACAGGATCCCAACGGAGCTTATGCAGCCGTTATCCCCAAGTTCATCAAGCAGCTTCTGGACGGAGAGACTCCTACCATCAACGGTGACGGCAGGCAGTCAAGAGACTTTACTTACATAGAGAATGTTATCGAGGCTAACCTTAAGGCCTGTCTGGCTCCTCATGAAGCGGCAGGTGAGGCTTACAATATAGCTTACGGCGGAAGAGAATATCTCATTGATATCTATTATGATCTGTGCAAGGCCTTAAATATCGACAGAGAGCCCAACTTCGGTCCCGACAGGCCCGGTGATATACGCCATTCCAATGCGGATATCAGTAAGGCCGGGAGTAAGTTAGGATATGATCCGGACTATGATTTTGCCAAGGGTATTGCACTTGCCATCGAATGGTATAAGGAGAATCTGTAGGTCCCGGATAAGCGGGCTGTCCTGCCGATAAGCAACCGTATTCTATGAACAGAGAGATCCAACTTATCAAAAATAAAGAGCGATTGGGCAGTATCCTGTTTGAGACCGGTCTGGTCCTTGAGCTGCTCATCATGATGACAGATGCGGCTTCATGGACACTTCCTTACAGAGGAAGACTGACACAGGCCGCGTTCGGGTTGTTCGTACTTAAGATACTGATGACCAGGTATAATGCACGTCAGCTCATTCTCGGAGGTGTGGCAGGACTTATCGGTGTTGCCTCATATCTTACCTGCAGGGAAGAATATGTCATAAGAGCGGTCATTTTCGTGATCGCAGCGATAGGCATAGATATAGGGCTGACACTTAAGATCGTATTCTACGGAGTACTTGCATCCACGATAGTCATTATGGGCATGTCTCTTACCGGAGTGGGCGGAGAGATCAAGGATGTCAGGGATTACGGCAGAGACGGAGTCATAGAGACCAGATACTGCCTTGGATTCAGCCACGCCAACAATGTCCATTCGATCATATGGTATCTTGCGGCAGTAGTGATCCTGCGTCTTCGGGACAAGCTTAAGTTCCTGTATCTGTTCATTATGGCGGCCGTGAGCATAGTGATGTATTTCTTTACACTATCAAGGACGGGACTTGCGGTCTCTCTCCTGGTGCTCGTATTGTCAGCGGCAGTCAGGATGGGTGATTACGCCGCTGACCGCAGAAAAAGAGATAAAGGTGACACGGGTGTCATAAAGTCGGCAAGCGGTGTTCCGGCAGTGCCGGGTATTGAGGACATACTCCTTATCATAATGACCCTGTTAACACTGGTTGTAAGTCTGTTCCTCACCGTCAGGGCGGCTTACGAGTTCCCTTATCTTAACGATACTATGGAGAAGCTTGACAGGCTGCTTACGGGCAGGATTGAGATGGTATGGGAGCATGCGCCCTTATATGCGTGGAGACTGTTCCCCGGCGGACAGGTCGCAGAACTTGTGGATGACGGATTTGCGGTTATCGGTTATTCTTACGGCTATGTGGTCCTCGGACTTTTAACGGCGGCGATCGTATATCTGTCCGTAAGATTCTTAAAACAGCGTGACAGATACGGACAGATCATCCTTGTGTCCGTCATCATGATGATATTTATGGAGTCGACATTCATATTCAATGTTTCATTGCTTTGCAATATGCTGTTGATCATATGTATGTCTTGTAAAACACAACAAACGGAGCAGAAGCGGGCGGCCTGAAGCGGCAGACAACCGGGTAAAAGACCCGGAAGACAGCCACGGCACACGGCCCGTTAAACGGAGAAAGATGATGAAGAAAGTACTTGTAACAGGTGCAGACGGTTTCATAGGAAGCCACCTGACAGAAGAACTTGTGAAGAAAGGATATGAGGTAAGGGCATTTGCCTATTACAATTCATTCAATACCTGGGGATGGCTGGATACGCTTCCTGAGGACATCATGAAGCATGTTGATGTCTTCACCGGCGATATCAGGGATCCCAACGGTATCCGTACGGCGATGCAGGGAATGGATGAGGTCTTCCATCTGGCAGCGCTCATTGCGATACCCTTCAGCTATCATTCACCGGACTCTTATGTGGATACCAATATCAAGGGAACACTCAATGTGCTGCAGGCGGCCAGGGATCTTGATATACAGAAGATCATGGTCACATCCACGTCAGAGGTGTACGGCACGGCTCAGTACGTGCCCATAGATGAGAAGCATCCCTATCAGGGACAGTCTCCGTATTCGGCTACCAAGATAGGTGCTGACAGGCTGGCGGAGAGCTTCTACAGGAGTTTCGACCTTCCCGTAGTGATCGTCAGACCGTTCAATACCTATGGTCCCAGACAGTCAGCCAGAGCCGTGATCCCGACGATCATCACACAGCTCCTTGCGGGAAAAGATGAGATAAGACTGGGTTCGCTCACTCCCACGAGGGACTTTAACTATGTCAAGGATACGGCAGCCGGCTTTATAGCGATAGCCGAGTCCGACAGGACCGTCGGTGAGGAGATCAACATAGCTACAGGTACGGAGATATCGATCGGAGACTTGGCCGGGGAGATAATCTCGCAGATCAATCCCAATGCGAAGATCGTATGCGACGAGGACAGACTGCGCCCTGACAAGAGTGAGGTCAACAGACTCTTAGGCGACAATACCAAGATCAAAGCGCTCACTGACTGGGAGCAGAAGTACACATTCTCTCAGGGCATAGCAGCCACGATAGAGTGGCTCCGCTCTAATATGGATAAGTATAAGACCGATATATACAATGTATAGGAGATCTTATCGCGGACAGGAACTACAGATGAAGAGACCGAAGCACAGGACCGTATTATTCTGCGGACTGATCATACTTAACTTCATAATGATCCTGATCTACAATCATCTGACGCCGTATATGTCGGATGATCTGTGGTATGACATCGGTGTCACCAAGCCGCTTTCGACTCTTCTTAAGGAGAGCGCTAACGCCTATATGACCTGGGGCGGTCGTTCTGTTGCCGACTTCCTGCTCAGGTTATCTTTTTGTATGCCGAAGCCTCTCTTTAACATATGCAACAGCCTTATGTTCGTCATACTGACGATACTTATATACCTCAATATCGAAGGCCGCAGGAAGCATGATGCCTTTGTTTACGGATATATCATGCTCTTTATGTGGTTATTCGGCGTTGAGTTCAGTCAGACCGTTTTATGGGTGAGCGGAGCCTGCAATTACTTATGGACAGGCGTCATCATAATGTCCTTTGTGACTCTCCTCAGGATAAAACTGACCGGTTCCGGTGTACGGACAGACGGTGATGATGACCCCGCCGGGGCGACCACCGCGGTCGCTTCGACAGGCCGGAGTATGGGGAGAGATGCGGCGTTAAGCGCAGGTACTTTTCTGTTGGGACTGCTCGCCGGATGGTGCAATGAGAATACATCGGGCGGAGCATTACTGCTCGTCATCGCTTTTGTGCTGATCGCAAGACATGAGGCTGTCTCGGGTGAGGATAAGTCTTCATCTGCAAGGTATAAGATACCCGTTTGGGCGGTAATGGGATGCATAGGATGTATCATCGGGATACTCATCATGATCACTGCACCCGGAGTCAGAGTGAGAGCGGCAGAGAGACTCTCAGACGAAGAGCACAGCGGAATGCTGGCATATCTTGCAAGACTTTTAAAACTTAATGATGCGTTTGTACGTAATCTTGCAGTCCTTTTGTTGATCGTGATCGTGTTAAGCGTTTATCTTATCCTTAAGGGCAGTTCATTATATGATCTTAAGTACATCTGCATATTTGCCTTAACTTCCGTCATAACCGTATATGTACTTATCGCGACGACTGTTCCGATGGACAGGGCATTGTTCGGAGCCGGAATATTCATGATTATCGCAGCCGTACAGGCGATAGTACGCATCCCAAGAGAGGATGTATATATGTCGACACTTAAGTATTCCGTTCCCGTCATCATGGCACTGTATCTTATTGTGACATATCTGTCATGTGGTGCGGATCTTATGAGGATAGAGAGAGAACTTGATGAGAGAGCGGCATATGCGGAGTCAGAACGTGCAATAGGCAATATGCGGCCGACGCTTCCGATGATAAGGACTGAATGGGATAACAGATATACTTATCTGTTTGAAGGTAATGATATAAGTGATGAAGAAGATTCGTACGGTAATGCCATATACAGGGATTATTACGGATTGAAAGGGATAAAAGCGGTTCCGCGTGATGAGTGGACGGAGTATTGATATCCCGGATTATTAAGGATAGACATTAATTTGAAGAAGAGATCATTAGCGTTAATCTTAATATTGTCCATGGTGCTTGGTAGTGTGTCACCGGTATATGCTGAACCGGACACGACTCCCGGCGTGACTCCTTCCGTTACGGAGACAGATGTGACTGAAGAGCAGGATTCTTCCGGGGAGACATCTTCTGATGAGAAGGAAGAAACGGATAGCGTGACTCCTTCTGTAAGTCCGTCAGCAGGAGAAGAGAGTACGGAAGCCGGGTCGTCGGGTGAAGACACTACGGAAGGCGTTACACCTGTCGTGACTCAGGCTGTGACGGATGACATGCAGAATCTGGATATCGTTCCGGACGGAGGATTATCTGCTGAGGCAAGTCCGTCTCCGTCGGCTGCTCCCAAGGCCGCAGATCCTCAGACACCTGAAGGAGAGACTGAATTTCATGCAGGTTATCTGGAGATAGAAGAAGAAGCGCCCGAGACCGTGAGCTCTTCATCCGGAGCGGGACGGCTGAGATCGTCTTCTTTGCCGTCAAGTTATATCAATCCCAACATGCCGGCACTTGCCAACCAGGGAGGCCATGAGACTTGCTGGGCATTTTCTTCACTTGCGCTTGCACAGCTTAATCTGATGCAGCAGGGATATTCGGAACAGGATCTGTCAGAACTTCATCTGGCATATTTCACATACAATTCAGTGACCGATCCTTTGGGTAATACCGCAGGGGATACCAACAGGATAAGTCCGACCAACTCCAAGAACTTCTTAAGAATAGGCGGTAATCTCACATTCTCTCAAAATGTTCTGGCATCATGGACAGGAGCGGCAGATGAGGATACGGCCCCGTACAGTCAGGCTTCGGATGCGGCAGAGAGCGGTCTGTCTTCTTCTCTGGCATTCGATGATTCCGTACATCTTAAGTCATATTATGTCGTCAATATCGAATCAAATCCGAACGAAGTCAAAAAACTTGTGAGGAATAACGGCGGAGTGAGCATAAGCTACTATTCCCAGAGCGGAGTTGCTCCGGAGACATCGGCAACGATTTATAACAGCGAGACTAACAGTTACTATAATCCCAATGCGCGGACCGAAAGACCATATCAGAATCATGCCGTGACCATAGTGGGATGGGATGACGATTATCCCAAGGAAAACTTTGCTAACAGGCCGCAGAATAACGGAGCATGGCTTATCCGTAACAGCTGGACCAACGGCGGATACTATGAGGATGAAGCAACACATAAATATGCCGGATACTTCTGGATGTCGTATGAGGAGAAGACACTCGGGGAGAGTGCATATTCGTTTGTCTTTGATGCGGGTGACAACTATGATAATAACTATCAGTATGACGGCGGAATGTATACGGATTACTATCCCGAGCTTGGCAGTACGGATGATCTTACGGCTGCCAATATCTTCTCGGTACAGGATACTTCGGAATGGGGTGAGAGTCTCGGAGCGATAGGATTCTATACACCTTCTACAAATGCGGATTATACCGTGGATATATACAGAAATATAACGGACGGATCGGATCCGACATCGGGTGAGAAGGTGGCGACGAAGACAGGAACGACCCTCTACTCAGGGTTCTATAATGTTGAGCTTGATGAACCCGTATATCTTAAGGGGGGCAGCAAGTTCTCGATCGTAGTCAATATCAAGAAATCTTCAGGTGCAAGGATCGGTTCCGAATCGGATTATTACGAAAACGGACTGAGTCTTTCGGTAAGTGCCGGTGAGGGACAGAGCTTTGAGTATGCCGAAGGCACCTGGGTTGATTACGGAGCAAATAATAATGCCAACTTAAGGATCAAAGGCTATACCGATACGGTCGATCCGATAAGAGTCATTTTCAAACTTGACGGCGGAAGGTTTGAAAAGCTCGGCACGAATGCATACACGATCACCAAGGAGAGCTCTGCGAATGATGCCGTAAGGAGTGCACTTGAAGAGATAGGATTAAGTGCGATGGAAGAACCTGTCAAGGCCGGATATGATTTCGGAGGCTGGTATACTGTGGATACGGCAGCAGATCAGACGGAAGCCAATAGATTCGATCTTGATGCCAAGTTATACGAAGATACATATGTCTATGCCAAGTGGACCCCCAAGACTGAGGATGAAAAACTTCTTAAGACCATGACGGAATCGGATGATGGCCAGGCGTATTCCGTCACGGCCATGGCGGCCGACAAGGTCTTCAGTGACAAAGAAGGTAATTATCTGACTACGGTCACCATATACAATTTCGGCAGAAAGCTTAAGGCCGGAAGAGATTACGACAAAGATTTCACATATACATATGTCCGGGATACGGAACTGTATGACGGAACAATAAGAAAAGCCGGTGACGGAGCGATCTACAGCGGTAAGAGAGACAAGGTTCCCGCTGGTACCACGATGAGAGTGAGAGTGGATGGCAAGGGCGCTTACAACGGCGTCAGGATGTATACTTCATTCAGGATCGTGGCCGGCGACTTAAGTAAAGCATCCGTCACGGTATATCCGCAATACTACACGGGCGAACCCGTAAAGCCCGATCATAATCAGATCGTTGTAAAACTTGGCGGGACCATACTGACGGATAATGACTACGATATAGAATACCCCGAAACAGGCAATACGGAACCCGGCAAGAATGCCACCCTTACCATCAAGGGAAGGAGCGTGGACGGTAAGTATGTGGGAGACTACGGCGGGAGCAAGACGGTCAAATTTACTATTTTAGAACGGCCCGAGCAGAGCATAATCTCCTTTAATCCCAATGGTGCCACCTCAGGTAAGATGAAGGACATCAAGCTGGAATACGGCAGGGAGTATAAGCTGACGGCGAATGCGTTCAAGAGGTCTTACTATGAATTTACCGGATGGAATACATATCCCGAAGGTGATATGGACGGGACAGGCACTCACTACGATGACAGGCAGGTCAATCCCATTGTGATAGGAGAATTGGATCCGACGGAGATCCATATACTCTATGCGCAGTGGAAACCCATAGATTATACGATCACCTTCCATTGTAATGGCGGACCCAATAACGAAGACAATATCGGCATAACAGGATATAATGCTGCAAGTGAAGATATTCATATCAAGTCACCCGAGAGAGAAGACTGGCCCAAGGGATATCAGTTCGGAGGCTGGTATACCGACAGTTCATACAGGAACAAGATGAATATCATCAAGTCAGGATCTCACGGCAATATTGACTTCTACGCCAAGTGGATACCATATACATATACCGTGCATTTCGATGCCAACGGCGGAACCGGATCAATGAAGGATGAGACCTTCTCCTACGGTGTTCCCAAGGCTATATCCGCCAATAAGTTTAAGAAAGCAGGTTATGTGTTTGCCGGCTGGACCGCAGACAGGGCATTAAGTGACACGGATGTCATGTCTCTGCTTGACAGCACGGATGCAACAGAGGAAGACTTTGCCGCACTTGCGGATTATGCCGATAAGCAGAGCGTTGCCAATATATTGGACAATGAAGATAACTTCAAGGGAGAGGTGACTCTGTATGCCCTGTGGAGAAATATATACAGGCTTAACTTTGAGATCGGAGAAGGAGCGGTATGGGGTAACGGCACGTATGAGATCCTTCCGGACGGGATGATATCAACAGGGCCTGCCGGTGCGAGAAGATATTATATGTCTTATTCATACGGTACAGGAACGGCTCTTCCGACAGCTAAGGATATATTCAGGCCGGGATATTCCTTCGGCGGCTGGTATAAGGATCCCATGTATAAGTCCAGGGTTAAGAGTATCGCCAAAAAGAAAACAGGCGAGATAACTCTCTATGCCAAGTGGAATCCTCTTAAGTACAAGATCTCATTCAAGCCTGCTTTTAAGGAAAACGGCAAGGGCAGAAATTCGGGTAAGATGTCGGCGCTTACGTGTACTTACGGAATGCGCAGATCACTTACTTCCAACGCCTACATAAGTATGGGATACAGATTCAAAGGCTGGTCTGTTGATGAAGATGAGACTGTGGAATTTGCGGATCAGGATATTACGGAGAATCTTGAATCATATGAAGGAGCAGAAGTTAAGATCCTTCCGACCAAGAATAATCAGACCTTCAATCTGTATGCCGTATGGGAGGAATTACCTGACGGAAAATATAAGATACAATATGAAACTAACGGCGGAGAATTCACGGAAATACATTTAGAAGAGTATGCTGCCGATCTTAAGCTTGTATACTCAGATCTGCCCACTTCGGATTATATAGAGAGAGAAGGCTATAAGTTAAAGGGCTGGTATACTGACCCTGACTGCAAGAAGAAGTTCAAATCCGTTAAGGGAAGGGATATTACCCTCTATGCCAAGTGGGAAGGAGATGCGAGATTCTCTGTGGACTATCTGCCCAATCTGCCTGAGGGCGTTAGCAGATACACGGGCAAGATGGCCCGTACCACAGGCTTTATAATAGGAACGCCCAAGGCTCTGCGTAAGAATACTTATAAGATACCGGGATATTCTTTTGTCGGATGGAAGACAAAGGGTAAAGAAATCGATCCGGATGCAGAGAAGCAGTATGAATATGAGAATAACCAGAAGATAAGCCTTGATAATACATATCTGGGTTATCCCATCATAGACGGAGTGCTCACGCTCGAAGCCGTATGGCATAAGGACACATACGGAATAGTATATAACAACACGATCGGTGCCGTTAATGATGACAACCCTGTCACATATGACGTGGATACTGATGATATCATCCTTAAGGAGCCGCAGATGACAGGCAACACCTTCCTCGGCTGGTATAAGGACAGGAAGTTTAAAAAGAAGATCACCAAGATACCCAAAGGATCCACGGGAAACAAGACTTTCTATGCCAAGTGGAAGACCATGTATTATACCATCCAGTATGATCTGAATCCTCCGGATGATAACTGTTATCCCGTGCTTGACATGACACATGTGGGATATATCGTATCATATGACAAGAACTATGACGGAGGATATCTTCTTCCCACGGCCACGCTTGAGGATGCGGAAGGCAATAAGAATGAGGAATATACCTTCGGCGGCTGGTACAAGGACAAGAAGGGCAAGAAGAAGGTCGGGCAGGTCATCAAGTCCCCGTATGTGGATATTGTACTCTATGCCAAGTGGATAGAGGATGTCCATGTGACACACCCCAGGATAACCGGAGATATAGAGCAGCCGGCGACCTGCTTTAACGTGGTCGATTACGGTGCGGTGGCAGGTGACGGACTGGATGATCTGGCGGCATTCCGCGCCGCTCTGAAGGCGGCTGACGAATCGTCCACGATCAAGACGGTATATGTGCCCGCGGGCGTATATGACATCAAGCCGGAGAACCCTCATAAGGACGGACAGCCGGCTATACATCTTAAGAACAATGTGGATATAGTTATGGACCGCAAGGCGATCCTCAAGGCCGTTCCCGTATCAATGAGCGGTGACTACTGCATCATCTGCGGTGAGGAGAATGATAATGTCACGATCACCGGAGGCCAGATTTGCGGAGAGAGATCCGGTCATCTCGGTAAGACCGGCGAATCGGGTCATGGCATATACCTTGCCAAGTGTTCGAACATCACGATAGAGAAGATGGTCATCAAGAGCAACTGGGGTGACGGTATATATGTGGCTGACAGAAAAGTATACGATACCTTTATGGAGTCCGAGAATATCACCGTAAGGACATGTGAACTGGTAGATAACAGGCGTAACAACATATCCCTTATATCCGGTAAGGGAGTCACCATAGAGGACTGCGAGATAGAATCCAAGAGAAAGGGAACGTCTCCGGACTGCGGAATATGCATAGAACCCAACTGGCAGACCTCGCATGATGAAGAATATAAGATAATACATCCTTCGCAGTATATAGAGAACCTTCTCATCAAGGATACGCGCATCACTGCATATAAGCCGAATGATTCGGATTACAGATCCTTCATGACATTGCAATATGCGCCCAATCCGAACTTCACGACCGCAAAGGGAATAAAGTTCAGGAATTCCATCTTTAACGGCTACATAGGCAATTACTCGGGGCGTAATCTTACATATGATTCGAAGACCGTATTCAATGCGACGTTCGATGACTGGTGTAACGCGAAAAAAGTTGATTAACTGGCACAAGGGAGATGACGGATAATGGCTAAGAAAGTACTTATAACAGCAGGATCTCATGCGGAGATACCGCTCATACAGGCACTGCACAAGCTCGGATACTATGTGATCACGACAGGTAATAACTTGGACGGTCTGGGACATGCCGAAGCCGATGAATACGCGGAAGGTGATTTCTCCAAGAAAGATGCCGTGCTCAATATAGCCCGTGAGAATGAAGTGGTCGGTATAGTATCGGGCTGCAATGACTTCGCCTATCTCTCTACAGCCTATGCCTGTGAGCAGTTAGGGCTTCCCGGGCATGATACATATGAGACATCCAGGATCATCCATCATAAGGACAGGTTCCGTGAGGAACTCAGATCGATCGGTATCAGGACTCCGAAGATCGCCGTGTGCGGGAGTAAGAGTGAAGCCTTAGAGACACTGAAGGCATACACTTTTCCATGTATGATCAAGGCCGTGGACTTAACAGGCGGCAAAGGCATCAAGAAGGCTCACAATATATACGAGGCTGAAGTTGCCATAGATGAAGCTTTCGCATGGACCAGAGAAAAGAGGATCATCGTAGAGGAGTTCGTTGAGGGCGAGAACCACGGATTTACCTGCCTCCTTAAGGGCAATAAGGTTGTATTCGGCTTCCTTGATAATGAGCAATACTACAAGAATCCCTACCTTGTTTCCGGCGCTTACGGCCCTTCTGACAGAACCGATGTACTGGATGTGCTGAAGGCTGATATAGAGAAGCTCTCCGCTTCCCTTAAGCTTGCGGACGGGCTCTTCCATGTGCAGATAATCATTGATAAGGAAGGCTATCCCGTGATGATAGATCCCTGCAGAAGAGCACCCGGAGACCTCTATCTTAAGCTTGTGGAGTATTCGACAGGGGTTCCCTATGCGGAGGAGATCGTGAAGGCTGAGCTGGGACTCGGACTTCAGGATGAATACTCAGTCACTCGCAATTTTATCGCCAGAGAATGCGTGATGTCCAAGCGTGAGGGCATATACAAGCGTGTCAACGTCGCTGACGAAGCGAAGCCTTACATAATAGACAAGATGATCTGGGGAAGGCCGGGCGATAACTACCGCAATTCGATGACCTACAAGGCGGGTATCATATTTATGAAATTTGCCGATTATGATACAATGGTGGATGTGAGCAGCAGATTCCACGATCTGGTGCAGATAGAATTCTATGACAAGTGAGGCTTTCATCGCTGTAAGATGCAGATATGCCGCAGGTAAGCCGTGTATACGGCCATAAGAGAGATATAAGATGCAGAACGATTCGGTTAATGACGGCAGGGTATTACTCAGTTTTGTGATTCCCTGCTACAGGAGTGAAAAAACAATAGGGCTTGTGGTACAGGAGATCCGTGAGGTCGTGACGGCCAGGGCGGGCTTTGACTACGAAGTGATCGCGGTCAATGACTTTTCTCCGGACGGAGTATATGAAGTACTTAAGAAGCTTGCCGCAGAAGATAAGAAGGTCAAGGTTATCAACCTGGCCAAGAACATGGGTAAGCATGCCGCAGTTATGGCGGGTTATTCCGTGGTACAGGGAGACTATGTCATCAACATAGATGACGACTATCAGTGTCCGGTGGATGAAGTCTGGAAGATGGTCGATCCCATGATGGCCGATGAATGCGATGTTACGGTCGCAGGCTATCATGACAAGAGGGAGAGTGTCTGGAAGAAGCTCGGCAGCAGGCTTAATGACGCTTCGATGAGCGCGATGGTGGGTAATCCCAAGGGCATACACTGGAGCAACTACTCTGCCATGAAGAGATTTGTATGTACTGAGATGCTCAATTATAAGAATCCCTATCCCTTCCTTGCAGGGCTTATGCTGCGCGTGACAAGACGCGTCATGCAGGTGGAGCTTCATGAGAGAGACAGGGCTGATGATAATAAGAGCGGATTTACGTTCCTTAAGTCGATAGGTCTCTTCATCAACGGAATGACGGCGTTTTCGGTCAAGCCGCTCAGAGTCAGCACCGGATTCGGCGCTCTGCTGGCAGCAGTCGGCATCATCTGGACCATATATATCGTCATCAAGCGTATAGTCGATCCCGGAGTACCCTTAGGCTACAGTTCGATGATGGCCCTTATACTCTTCATGGGCGGCATCAACTTTGCGTTCTTAGGTCTTATAGGTGAGTATCTGGGACGTATATATATCTGTATCAATGACAGCCCTCAGTATGTGATCAAGGAGACTATCAATATATAGTCGATAAGTAAAAGCGGTCGCCCCGAGCGTCCATGATAATAAGTAAAAGCGGTCGCCCCGAGCGGCCATGAAAGTGGAGACAGACGATGATACAAAACGGCAATTTTTTCGTATCCAACAGTGAATTCTGGCCGTTCTTTCTTAAGAACAGGAACAGCGAATATGTGATCGGCCTTAAGGAGGCGGATGAGAGTAAGAAGAAGGACGTATTCAATGAATTCGTGAATGTGGTCTATATCGAGTTGAGCTCATTCTGCAACCGGTCATGCGACTATTGTCCGGTCGGGCAGTTTCCCAGAGTCAAGCGCTTCATGAAGGATGAGATCAGGGAGAAGATACTCGCGGAACTTGAGAAGATCGATTATCGCAACACGATCAGTCTTTCGCATTTCAATGAACCCCTGGCGGATGAGCATCTTGTCGACAGAATAAGGGAGATCCATAAGAGACTTCCGTACTGCTATATCAGGATGAACTCCAACGGAGACTATCTGACGAGGGAACTGCTCGATACTCTGAGCGATGCGGGATGCCGGGAGATCCAGATGACGACGCATTTTGCGCCGGGTGAGGAATATACGGATGAAGAGGCGAAGAATAAGATAGATAAGTTCTTCACACGTGTGGGACTTACTTATGAGATCAAGTCCATGAAGCCGGGACATAATATCACGGTGGACTTTGTATATAAGAATGTAAGGCTTCTTGCCCTGTCCAATAACTGGAAGGTAGACGGTAACAGCCGTGGCGGTATAGTGGATGATCTTAACTGCGAGAACAGAAGATTTGCCTGCTCCGTGCCTTTCAGGGAAGTTACGATAGATGTGGACGGTGATATGCGCAGATGCCCTAATATGTATGAGACGGCACCGGTCATAGCCAATGTAGCAAATACCGGTCTTGTTGAGTATTACTTCTCAAAGGAAGTCACGGATATAAGGCGCAATATGCTTCTGTATCGCGATGACAGGAAGGAACCCTGCGTAAGCTGCAATACCTTTGATTATTCCGCAGATTCGGACGCAGAGACCTGGAATAAGAGGATGGAAGAGAGATTTGGATTCATCGGGTAATAACAAAGTAAGGAACGCCATATATGCGCTGGTCATAACTGTCGTATATATGGCGTGTTCATATGTATTTGCAACATTATATCTTGTCTACGATGACTGTGCCATGAGGTCGATAGCTGCCGGAGATATGACGGGGATCCCTGACGGGCATATCATGTTCATGAATTATGCCGTTGGTGCATTACTGGCGATACTGTATGGGATATCAATGGCTTTTGACTGGTATTCGGTATTTTATCTGGCCTCGATCACATTGGCTCTCTGGGCATTTCTATACAAATGCCTTAACCTCTCCGAGCGCTTTGGCCGGATACGAAGAGTATTGTTAACTGTCATATCGATAGTACTTTTCATATTCCTCTTCCACACATTGATAGTTAAGATGACTTATACTACGGTAGCATCCATACTTGCCGTGGTCGTATTGTTCTATTATGCCCTTACTGATGAGATCGGCTTTTCGGATGGGTTAATTCTTACACTGTTGTCTTTGATATGTTTTGCTATAAGATATGAGACGTTCTTGATGTTCTCTCCATACGTATTCATGATCATCGTGTATAAGTTGTTCAGATCATCCGACAGGCTTTCCTTTTTGAGGCGCAGTATCCCGCTATGGTTGGCGATTCTTTGTGGTGTTGGCATTTTGTATATGGTCGATAAGACAGCTTATAACGGCGAGTATTCGGATATCAGAGAACTCAACTACTACCGTTCGGAGATCCAGGACAAGGATGGTCTGCCTTCTTATGACGACCATGAAGGATTATATGCATCACTGGGTATAAGCAGAGAAGAATACCGAATGATGGGTGTCTGCTGGGGGCTGTGCGAGGGTTTTACCCTTGAGAATATGAAAGCCATTGCTGAAGCCGCAGATCATGATGAGGTAACACCCGCAACGATCTGTAAAGATATAAAGATAAGCATAACCGATAATCTTAGTTTGGAGTATAAGAACATATTCTGTTTGCTGTTAGTAACTGCGTTTGCCCTGGTAATATCCGGGAAAGACATACCGTATATGTTGCTCTTAGTAACTTCCTTACTTACATCTGCTGCGGAATGTGTATATATACTCGTGTTAAGGCGTACACTGGATGACAGGCTCATTTACTCGTTCTCTCTTGCGGTATTGATACAGTGTATAGTATATATCTATAGATCGATCGCAGAGAGGGGTACAGAGAACTCGTTCAAACTGTGTGATAAGGTCGGTATGGCAGTTGTGTCAGTTGCTCTGATCTTTTCATGTCTGTCCATAGTGATCTCCTGCAGAGATGAAGCCCGCGGACGCGGATGGATGTATGCCATGGAATCGTACTATATGTCCGATCCTGATACGTTGTATCTCACTTCAGGATGGAGATCCGAGGAGAAGATCAAGATAAGAAGGCCGTTTAGGCGTAACTATATCAAGTTAAACGGATGGGTAACGGAGATGCCACAGTTTAGTACATCGATCGCCGGTCTGTATCTGAACGCACCGGATGGACTGGCTTACAGGGATGATATCGTTCTGGTATGCAGTGAAGAGGAGATCAATACCATATTGGATTATATGAAGCAGATGGGATATAATGATATATCGGCATCTAAGGAAGACGTTGAGATACACGGCGTTGACTTTGAATTCTGGAGAATAGACAGATAGATCGAAGGGGCGGATATGGAGCTTTTTAAGAAGGCCTGGAAGGTGTTTGACAGACGCCGGCATTTCAGGTTGATCGAATTACTGATATTGATCCTTATAGGTACGGCGCTTGAGACCATAGGTGTCACGGCGATCGTGCCCTTTATCAGTGCCATCATGTATCCTCATAAGATCATGACCAACAAGTATGCGGTGATGGTGTGCGATACGTTCGGGATCACCGATACAACGGGCTTCATAATCTTCTTGGCCATCGTGCTCATCCTGGCATATATTGTTAAGAATCTCTTCCTCTGCATAATGTACTATGCGCAGTTTAAGTTCATTTTCAATAATCATCGCAGACTGTCCGGAAGGCTGATGCGCTGCTATATGTCACAGCCTTATTCATTTCATCTTAAGCATAATACGGCAGAACTGTTCCAGAGCATCGACCTGGATGTGGATTCGTTCTTTCAGACCGTCCTTGCAGCCATAACCCTTGTCACTGACACGATGGTCAGTATCGCGCTGATCGCGGTGCTGTTCATTGCGGACAAGACCATCACCATAGCCGTGGCAGCAGCAATGGGACTCTTCGTTCTCATCTTCTACAAGGCATACAAGAACAAGATCCTTAAGCTGGGTGAACAGAGGAGAGAGAACGCCATCGATGCCAACAGATATATCCACGAGGCATTCGGAGCGATCAAGGAGATCAAGGTCAGGAACCGCGAGATGCATTTCGTCACAGTGGAGGATGAGGCATATCGCAGATATATAGAGGCCAGAAGAAGAGCAGCAACTTATACAATGTATCCGAAGCCGGTGATGGAAGCCATGGCCGTGACAGCCCTTCTTCTTATCATCATCTTCAAGCTCATGCGCGGCGTGGATGCGGAATACTTCATCCCTACATTGTCTATCTTTGCGCTGACCGTAGTGAGACTCCTTCCCTCGGGCAGCAGGATATCGGCAAGCATCAATAATATCGCATTCGGCAAGCCGGCGATCGACAGTATATACAATGACATTACGAGGCTTCGTTCTCTTGAGAAGAATATTCTTCCTGACGCGGATGTCACTCCGCTTAAGTTTGAGGACAGGATCACGATAGAGGATCTTGGCTTTGCTTATGAAGAAAGCGACAGCAGCGTGCTCGATGGCCTTAATATGACCATAGAGAAAAACAGGTCGACTGCATTTATCGGCCCGTCGGGAGCAGGTAAGACAACTCTGGCGGACATAATACTGGGTGTGCTCGATTACGGTAAAGGTTCTGTCAGGATAGACGATAAGGAACTGTCATCAGTTACGGCTGCATGGCAGAAGAATATCGGATATATCCCTCAGAGCATCTATATATTCGATGACACCATCGGGCATAATATAGCGATGGTGCTTGATGACGGCGATATCGATGAGAAGCGCCTGTGGGAGGCCATAGACAAGGCTCAGTTAAGGCCGTTTATCGAATCACTTCCTGAAGGGATAGATACCGTGATAGGAGAGAACGGGTCGAGAGTATCGGGAGGCCAGAAGCAGAGGATAGGAATTGCAAGAGCCCTGTATACCGATCCGGATGTACTCGTGCTTGATGAAGCGACATCGGCTCTTGATAATGATACGGAAGAAGCAGTGATGGAAGCCATCGATGCCCTCAACGGATATAAGACGCTGATCATAATCGCTCACAGACTCTCGACGATCGAATCCTGTGACACCATATACAGGATAGAGGACGGCAAGGCCCATGTTGTGAGGATGAACGGAAAAGAAATTGAAAAGCTGTAAGTGTCCGCAAGGAACTTTCAGAGTAAAGAAGATATATCGGAAGATCGGATGTAACGGATTAAGATGTGTGGAATAGCCGGAGTAGTCAGCAAGGATAAAGTGAATAGAGATCTTTTTGAGAAGATGACGGATCTCGTGTCACACAGGGGCCCCGATGACAGAGGAACCTGGTACGATGACCACGTGGCTCTGGGACATCGGAGACTGTCGATACTGGACCTGTCGGAAGCCGGTCATCAGCCTTTTATATATCAGGACAGATATATACTCACATACAACGGTGAGATCTATAATTATATCGAACTCAGAGATGAACTTAAGGAGCATGGGATGATCTTCAATTCCCGATGTGATACGGAAGTCCTCGTTGCGGCCTATGCATGCTGGGGTGAAAAATGTGTGGATCACTTCAACGGCATGTGGGCGTTTGCTCTGTATGATATCGTGGAGGGGAAACTGTTCTGCTCAAGAGACAGATACGGTGTCAAGCCGTTTTATTATGCCGAAACCGATAAAGGCTTTATCTTCGGTTCGGAGATCAAGCAGATACTGTACATGACGGATGGAATGAGATCTCCGAACAGACTGAAGCTTATGGCATATCTCCTGTACGGGACCATAGATACTTCAGAGGAGACTCTGTTTGAAGGGATCGTGCAGCTGATGCCCGGCGAGTCTCTTACAGTGGATGTTGATAAATTAAATGTCCGTAAGTATAAGTACTATGATATTGCGGAGCATATATCCAACGAAAAGAGAACATACCGATACGGGAGAGCGAAGAAGGAATTCCTAAAGTGCTATGAAGATGCCGTGAGGCTCAGATTGAGATCCGATGTGAGAGTCGGCTATTGCCTCTCCGGCGGGCTGGATTCTTCAGCTAATGTATGTGTTGCCAAGAAGATCGCACCGTCGATCACTCCGGAGACGGTGACATATTGCAGCGCATATCCGGAGTATGATGAACAGGAATATGCGGATGAAGTGATAGAGAGAGTTTCTGCCGTATCCTACAAGACGTCTTCGGATGCGGGAGATGTGCTGGCAGACATAGACAGGTTTTTATGGCATAATGATGAACCCTTCGGATCTTCATCGATTCACGCCGGATGGTCCGTATTCAAGGAGACAAAAGCCAGGGATCTCACTGTAATGATAGACGGACAGGGCGCTGACGAACAGCTCATGGGGTATATCGATTATCTGCCGGTGTATTACATATATCTCCTCAAGAAGCACAGATTTATAAGATATATTGTTGAGGTGATCTGCTATTATGCCAAGAGACTTAAGAGCAGGACATACTGGTCCAAAGATGATATCATCATAAAACCGCTTAAGGCTGCGTTCGGTTCGGAAGAAACGGTTCGAAGTATGAGCGTCGAGAGCATAGCCGATATCGAACAATCCCCCTTTACGGCTGAACAGATACAGGAACTGTACGGCGCTGACTATCGCAATCCTTTCAGAGATCCTGATGATTATCTTAAGGATGGATTTACCGGACTGTTGGCATTGCTGCACTGTGAGGACAGGATGACGATGGCTCATTCGATAGAGTCGAGGCTTCCGTTCCTTGACTACAGGCTTGTGGATATGCTCGGTCAGATGCCTGTCTCTTACAAGATCCGTAACGGTATGACCAAGGCGGTTATGAGAGATTCCTTAAAGGGTATACTTCCCGATAAGGTAAGGACCAGACTCAGCAAATTCGGGTTTGTCACTCCGGAAGCACAGTGGATCAATTCGAATATAGATCTTTTTGATGCCGAGATGGAAAAGTCTGTGACACTTCTGTCGGAAAACGGCATACTGGATAAGGACCGTACAATGAAGTGGTGGGAAGCGCAGAGAGGCAACGTTAAGCGCGGATACAGGATACCCTGGCGTATCATATGTGCGGCTCACTGGATGAAAGTTTTTGAACTCAATTCATAGGTCATAAAATGTAACAGAAAAAGGAGAAGATGATGACTGTTAAGTATCCTGAAAATATAAATGCCGTATCATATATAGGCAGGCCGAGATCCGATACGGCGATGTTCATAGTCAAAAAAGTTGAATACCTGCTTGATGCGTTAAGTGAGGTAACAGGTTGTCTCGTGTTCGCGGAGAGCGGTATTGAAGTATCCGAGGAACTTATGAAGAAGCATACATTCGTATTCTCCGATAAGCCTCAGAAAGAGTACAGTGAGTTTGCGGAAGTACTGTATCGAAAGAAGCAGGATGAGAACAGACGTAAGAAGTATACTCTGACTGAAGAGGGATACTATCTGGGAGAGAACGTCCGGATCGGAAAGAATGCCTATATCGAACCCGGCTGTGTGATCGGCCATGATGTGGTCATCGGAGACAATGCTGAGATCTATGCCGGTGCAGTCATCAAGAATGCGGTCATAGGAGACAATTTTATCCTTAAGGAATGCGGTGTTGTGGGTTCTGACGGCTTCACTCTCACCAAGGATGATAACGGCAACTGGATAAGGACCCCTTCCATGGGAGGGGTAGTTGTAGGTAATAATGTGGAGATTGGAGTCAATGCCAATATTTCACAGGGTACGGCCGATGCCACCTATATAGAGGACTATGTCAAGCTTGATGCACTGATCCATGTAGGGCATGATGCGGTAGTCGAGTTTAATACGGAGGTTTCCGCAGGCGGTATAATCGGCGGATACGTTGAGACCGGAGAATACACATCCGTAGGAATTAATGCGAGCATCAGGAACAGACTTAAGATGGGTGATAATACGACGGTCGGAATGGCCGCAGTTGTCACCAAGCCTACGGAGAATGATACGACTTATATCGGGAATCCGGCACGGGCATACAATAAGGAATAGGGGTCGTGCGTCCGATATCCTGCAGTATGAGGTGATCCATATAATGAATAAGCGAAGACTTGTATTCGCGGTTGACGAAGCGAGTTTTTATAAGGAAGATCATATAGGCGTCCGCAAGAAGGTTCAGATGCAATGCAGGATGTTCGAGAAGAACGGACTGGATGTGACACTGAAGCCCTACAGTTGGAACGGTAACAGGATAAACTTTCCCGTCGATGATGATACGGATATTCTGTACTTCAGGAGGATATCTGCATCATACAGAGTGGGAAGTGCGCTGCTTGCACTTAAAAAAAAGAATCCTGACCTTAAGATCGTGATGGAGATACCTGCATATCCCTTTGATAAGGAGAGAAAGGGAACCATCAGTATCAAACAGAGACTTAATGAAGCGATAGGTACATACATGTGGAGGCTCTGTTTGGACAGGATCGCACTCATAGACAACCATATGGATAAACTGTATGGAGTACCTGTTCTCACATTTCATAACGGACTGGATTTTGAATCCGTAAGATGCAGGAAGACGGAAGAGAGAGAATCGATCTCGCTTATAGCGGTATCAGGATGCTTCCCGTGGCACGGATATGACAGACTTATAAGGGGACTTGGAGAGTATTATAAGCAGGAAGTGTCTCAGCCTGTGGATCTGTATATAGTGGGAGAAGGAGAGTGTTCGCCCGGGTACAGGGAATTATCCGACAGCTGCGGACTGACTGAAGAGCATGTTTTTTTCTGCGGAATACGGGATGGGGCTGAGCTGGACGAAGTATTCGACAAGAGCGATCTGGCCGTGGATTGTCTGGCGCTCCATCGTAAGGGTGTTGATTATTCATCTTCGCTTAAGTCCAGGGAGTATGTAGCCAAAGGCCTTCCGATAATAGCATCCAATGATTTTGACATTGAAAAGCCGGACACCGCAAAGTGGTTCCTTAAGCTTCCGGCTGATGAGTCGGATATAGATATAAACAGGATAGTTGAGTATTATAAAGAGATCTATCCGGATACGTCATCGCAGGGCAAGGAGAGCGTTGCGCGCAGCATCCGGGAAACGTTCAGACCTCTGTGCGACATAAACGATACGTTCAGGGAAGTGCTCGACTATATCAAAGGGTGATTCAGAGAGTGATCGTATGAAGATCTTATTGGTCAACTACAGATACTTCATTTCCGGCGGACCGGAGAAGTATATGTTCAATGTGAAGAAACTGCTTGAAGAGAAAGGGCATGAAGTCGTGCCCTTTTCAGTGCATTCCGACCGTAACGAGGCGACTGAGTACGACAGGTATTTTGTGGAGCCCATCGGCAGCAGGGATGCCGTCTACTTCGATGAGGTTAAGAAGACACCGAAGTCCATCGCGCAGATGATTGGAAGGAGCGTATATTCACTTGAGGTCAAGCGCGCGATAAAGAGAGAGATAGCGGAGGTCAAGCCGGATCTGGTTTACATAATCCACTTCGTAAACAAGCTCTCTCCGTCCGTGATCGTCGGGGCAAAGGAGATGGGCGTACCGGTCGTACTGAGACTCTCCGACTTTTTCATGATGTGCCCGCGATTCGACTTCCTGTATGACCGGAAGATCTGCGAAGAGTGCCTTAAGAACGGAAGCTATATGCCCTGCATCAGGAAGAGATGCGTCAAGGGTTCGCTCGCGGCATCAGTGATCAGAGCGTTTTCCATGAAGATCCATGAGATGTTGAAGGTCTATGACAAGGTCGATGCGTTCATATCACCTTCTCAGTTCCTCAGAAGCAAGCTCATAGAGGCGGGATATCCGGCAGAGAAGATACATCATATACCGACATTTACAAATGTGGTAAGCAATGCCAATACGGAAAAAAACGTGAGCCCTGCAGGATCGGAGATCGATGCGTTACGGAAGAACGGGGCGACCGCCGAAGAAGACGGTTCCGGATATGCCCTGTATTTCGGCCGCATCACAGAGGAGAAAGGCGTGGCAACTGCAGTAGAAGCTTATTCGCAGATGCCTGATAAGAGACTGCTGATCACAGGTGATGATACTACTGATGAAGCTGCACGACTTAAGAAGCTTATAGAAGACAAAGGGCTTACCAATATCGAGTTCACGGGATTTAAGTCAGGTAAGGAACTTGATGATATCATGGAAGGTGCCCGTTTTGTCATTATCCCGTCTATCTGGTATGACAATCTGCCCAACACCGCACTCGAATCATTCAGACATTCCAAGCCCATAATCGCAAGTAATACAGGCAGTTTGCCGGAGCTTGTGACAGACGGATACAACGGTCTGTTGTTTAAGCCCGGAGATGCCGCAGATCTCGCTGCCAAGGCAGAGAGTCTGTACGGGGATGATGCATTGATCCGTACAATGGGTGATAACGGCAGACAGAGACTGTCCGAGCAGTTTGCTCCTGAGAAGCATTATGGGACTCTTATGGGGATATTTGAGGATTTGGTTAACATAACAAATGAGTGAGACCAAGATGAGTAAAAAAGTATCAGTAATAATACCGGTATATAATACATCCAAATACTTGGACGAGTGCATGGAGACCGTAGTTCACCAGACTCACAGAGAGTTGGAGATCATCCTGCTGGATGATGAGTCCACGGACGGATCCGGTGCCATGTGCGACGAGTGGGCCAAGAAAGATGACAGGATAAGAGTCATTCATAAGAAGAATGAAGGCCTCGGCCTTACAAGGAATGTCGGACTCGATATGATAAGCGGGGACTTTGTATCTTTCCTTGATTCCGATGATTCGCTTGATCTCAACGCCTTTGAGATATGTATCAAAGAGCTCGATGAAAGAGAAGCGGATGCATGTTTCTTCGGACGAAGGACATTTGACGACAAGGGCAATTTCTCCGTCAATAAGGACATCCCGCAGAAACTCGAATACACGGGAGATGAGGTCAGAGCAGAGTTTGCACGAAGATACTTCGGCCTGTTCCCGTATGAGGAGCGCGATCCGTATATCAAGGAGTCAGTCACCCGTGCTTTTTACAGGAGATCGGTCATTGAGGCGACTCATATAAGATTCCATTCAGAGAGGGAATGTGCCAGTGAGGATGTGTTCTTCAATCTGGAGGTATGCCGTAACGCACACAGGATCATCATCATTCCCAAGGAACTGTATAATTACAGGCATAATCCGGATTCCCTGACGCGTAAGTACGACCCTAAGCGCATAGAGAAGTGCAGGGGATTTTACAGGCTGCTCCTTGAATACGAGAAGAAATATACGGAGATCTCCGATGTAAGGGAGCGCATTAACTATAATTCCCTTGCGATGCTTCGAGGCGTCATCAAGAAGGAAGCGGCTCACAGCAGCATAGCGGATGCGGGGAAAACAATCAGGAGATTTAAGGAGATCGTCAACGACCCTGATTTTATCCGCATGAACGAGGAATACAGCCACAGCCCCAATGTTGAACCCAAGACAAAGCGGTATCTTAAGTGGTTCTTAGGCAGGCGAGTGCGCACATTGTTCTGGTTCTACCACATCAAGGGCAGGACTATAGGTTGACATAACACAGACAGACATGTTCCTTTTCTGAACCATGAGTGCGGGATACGGAATCAGAGAACATGATCATTAACGATATGGAGACGATATGACAAGCATAGTGGATTTATTCAGATCAACAGTTAAGAGAGTGCCGGACAGACCGTCATTCTGCGACGAGACGGACAGCTTCACATGGGCGGAGACGGATGCCATATCCGACAGGCTGGCACTGGAACTTACAGATGCCGGACTTCACAGGGAGCCCGTCCTTCTCTTATTCGACAGGCAGGCCAGATGCCCCGTGTCGATGGTGGGCGTGCTCAAGTCAGCCAACTTCTACGTTGTCCTCGACTGTCATCAGCCCACGGACAGGATGCTTGAGATAGTGAAGCAGCTTGACGCGAAGGTTGTCATCACGGATGAGGAATATGCACAGACAGCAGGACAGTTAACGGAGCATGTCATCATCTGGGAGGATATTATCTCTTCAGGCAAAATACTCGCGACTGACACAACTGTCACCCGAAACGGGCTTCCGGACGGGGCGACCACCGCAGACTCAGCCACCCGCATCAAGTCCGCAGAGGAGTCGATAGTCGACACTGATCTTGCATATGTGCTCTTTACATCAGGTTCCACCGGCACCCCCAAAGGAGTGGCCATATCTCACAGAAACGTTATCGCTTACAGCGAATGGTATGTGGATACGTTTAGTGTAACGGAGAATGATATATGCGGAGGACAGACTCCGTTTTACTTCTCGATGTCAGTTTCGGACATATACGGCTGCATAAGATCCGGAGCATCCCTGCAGACCATACCCAAGAAGTTATTCGGATTCCCGGTTCAGCTGCTTGAATATATACGTGACAGAGGTGTCAACTCCATATACTGGGTACCTGCGGCTCTCGGTGTCATCGCAGACTGGGATGCGCTTCCGTATGTGGAACCCAAGCCGGCTCTCGACCGTATCTTATTTGCAGGCGAGAACATGCCATGTTCCAAGCTTAACTACTGGAGAAAGCATTATACGGATGCGACATTTGCCAATCTCTTCGGTCCGACAGAGACAACGGATATCTGTGTGTATTATGTGGTAAACAGAGAGTTTGCCGATACAGACATGCTTCCCATCGGACATCCCTGTCATAACTTAGGCGTTATCGTCCTGGATGAAGAAGGCAGAGAGGTAAGCCCCGGCGAAGAGGGAGAACTCTATGCATACGGGACCTTCTTATCACCCGGATATTATAAGGATCCCGAGAAGACAGCGGAGAGGTTTATACTCAATCCCGTCAACACCGCGATCCCCGAGATACTGTACAAGACCGGAGATATAGTTAAGCTCAATGAATACGGTGAGTTAATGTTCACCGGCAGAAAGGATCATCAGATCAAGCACTTAGGCTACAGGATAGAGCTTGGTGAGATAGAAGCCGCGGCAGCAGGTGTCGCCGGCATAAGTGAATGTGTGGCACTCTATGACGGAGCTAAGGATAAGATCATAATGGTATATTCCGGACGAACGGATGAAGATAAGATAAGAGATTATCTTAAGGGCAAGCTCCCGGAATATATGATACCTGCCGCATATAACAAGGTAATGGCCATGCCGCACAATCAGAACGGCAAGATCGACAGGAAGGCGCTCATGGGTGAGTATACTTAAGACAGTCCGTTCGGGTCTTTTAAACACTCTTTAAGTTGCGAAAATGCCCATAAAATGCTATATTTGTACGTATGAATAAGTGTATCAAGCGAAGCCTTGCGGCAACATATACAGTGATCATAACAGCCATACTCTTAATGACGGGAGTATGGCCTTCGTGCGTTATACACAGGACTTATTCCACCTCGAGTGCGGTCAGGTCTGCGGACAGTATCGCTCCTTCGGATGGTGCGGATACGCTCCTTCCGGAAGGTGTGACCAAGTCACATTCCGCGACGCAGGAGCATCAGCTGGCACAGGTATTTGTCTCTGAAGGAACGAGACTTGAATATGTGGATGTATATGTCGTAAATGACGTGTCGGAGCAGATGCTTGACTTTGCCGTATATGACGGAGAGTTCGAGCAGATATACCACAAGGCCTTCATGACGGATGAAGGAACGCGTTTCCCGGGATATATCAGAGTCCCGATGAGACTTAAGCTTGAGCGCGGTACGCCTTACATTTTTGCGATCTTCGGCGAGAATGAAGGTCTGCGGACAGGACTTGAGGATCACTATACCACAGCCAATACATCCGTATATCCTGCCAACTATGACGGGATGGAAGATGAAGATCACAACATTGTCTGTGGGATGAAATACAGTATAGCGCTTAACACATGGCAGACAGCCGTTGCGTATGCGATGATCGTTCTGGCGGCGCTCATGGCGGTGTCTTTCTTGCGTATCCTCTTCGGAGCGGCTAAGGAACGCAGGATTTATGCTCTTTTGTACGGCAGACTGCAGGATAAGGAACTCCGTGTCGGCAGGTTCTGCCAGTATATATGCGCAATCCTTGCGTTTATCGCTCTTGTTATGGTCTGGCCCGTATGCTACTGGGGCAGAGAATTAGTTGACATAATATTCTCCTACATAAGTATCCTGATGCTTACGGGAGCATTGATATATATGTTTGGGGTTAAAGATAACGGCCCGATGTCTGATATGTCTGCATCGTCGGCCGCCACATCTTCATCCGCTGACGGGATATCAGGCGATAAGGTACGGAACAGGAGGAAGACAACAGCCGACATCTTACATACGGTGTGGCAGGCACTCCGGCCGTTTTTTACGCCGATCGCCATCGGTGTCATTCTCTGGTACTGCGCGGAGTACATGAACGGTCTGTTTGACATAGTCCATGCCTACATGGCCAGACGCATACTCATCTGGTTCTTTATCATGCTCATCACGACGTTTAAGAAGGATGAGCTCATCAATATCTTTAACGGAATATGGCTCATAGCCGGCGCTGTTATCGGATATTTCGTTGCGAAACCATATAAGGGAGATGTGGAGCTTGAGCTTCTCTATGAGCTCAACGGGTGGATCATCTTAACAGGCGGCTTTATCATCATCAATGTTCTTATGACAATAGTCCGTCTTATCAGGAAAAAAGCAAGGCTTTCAGGATGTTTCCTTCCCTATGCGCTTCCCTTCGCTGTGTTCATCGCAGGCCTTGTGGTCCTGGCTCATACCAGATGGTGGCCCGCATATCTCGCAGTCATTATGGGACTTCTTTTATTCAGACTGTCAGTGTGGGAGGACAGGAGTAAGTGGCTTAAGTATCTCTGTGACGGGATCCTTATAAACTTCCTCATGATGGTAGTATTCTCACTTATACACAGACCTTATCATACCTACATCTATCACAGATACAACATGTCATATTATACGGTCACGATGACAGCGACTCATCTGACCATGAGCATAGCGGCTGCAGCGGTGAGGCTGTTTGTCAGATATCGCGATCTTAAGTCGTCAGGCCGGAACCTTATAAAGTCACTGCTTCCTGACATGATGGTCTTTGGAGCCGTATCATGCTATGCGATATTCACTCTGTCAAGGACAGCATATGCAGCCATAATCGTGATGATAACCGTGGGACTGTGCACTGTCGCATTCATACACTGTGACAGGAAGAACCGCCTTACGGAATGCCTTAAGTATATAGCCGTGATGGTTGTCTCGGTCGCGTTCATGTTCCCGATATCCTTCTCCGCGACAAGGATGATCCCGGCTGCATTTGACGATCCGGTCATCTATCCGTATGAGCCTTCATCGGGCACCATATATCCAGGGACTCATCCGTCTGATGAGAGATATATGAACATCAGGAGATTTATAGAGGTCTTTAACAGTAAGGTCTTAAATATCGGTGATACCGTAACGGATGCACGCGACGGCATCTTTAGATTTGATGAGGATGAATACCCGGGCTTAAGCGGCAGCAGGATAGAGCTTGCATCTGCAGGTAATGAGCTTCATGCAGGGATATTTGATATCGTCTTGGCAGACGGAATGTCTCAGACAGGGATTCCCGTGCTGCTTGCAGCCGACACGTCAGGCTATGAAGAGGATGAGCCGGAAGATGCGACGAACGGACGCCTTAGTATCTTCAGAAGCTATATCGAACAGTCCAATCTCTGGGGACATGACACTATGGGCGCTATCCTTGAGGACGGTACGGAATCGGCTCATGCACATAATATCTATCTTCAGGTCGTATTTGATCACGGATGGATCTTTGGCATCTATTTTGCCGTCTTTATGGCTTACTCATGGCTTGTCAGCATTATCCGTACATACAGGGATGCGAGAAAACCTGACCGTATGATGCAGGGATCTTTATCCGAAGGGTGTTCGCCGTGGAGGGGAAGTGATCCCGGAGCTTATGTACTCTTAGTTCCCGTGCTTTTAACGGGATTCATGACGGCGGGTATGGCCGAGTGGATATTCCACCCCTGCAACCCCTTCGGATTGGCTGTTTGCATGGGCTTAGTTTCGATGGTATTCAGGGACAAATAGTGGTATAATAAAGTGTTATGAAACGCGTTTTTAATGTCAAGCTCTTGTACAGAAGAGCAAGCCTAATAGTATACGATATAGCGGCGATATTGCTGACGAGCTTCTTAGCGATCGCGCTGCGCTATGAATTCGCTCTCGAAGAGATCCCGGACTATTTCCTCGGGACCATCATCAGATTCCTGCCATTTAACGTGGTGCTGACCATAGCGGTGTTCTACTTCTTCAAGCTTTACAACAGTCTTTGGGCATTTGCCAGCGAGACGGAGCTTCAGAACCTCATCGCGGCATGTATCATCTCAACAGCACTGGACGGGATAGGACTGCACCTGGTCAAGATGTCGGACAAGGCCGTGCCCACGAGCTATTACTTCATGTACGGCTTCATCCTGATCACCCTGATCTTCGCCAGCAGATTCTCCTACAGATTTCTTCGCAGCCAGAAGCACAAGCTGCAGAACCGGGGCAACACCATAAGAGTCATGGTGATCGGTGCGGGTGATGCGGGCAATTCGATCGTAAAAGAGATTGCGACCAGCAATTTTTCCACAATGACGGTTGTATGTATCATCGATGACGACCGCACGAAGTGGGGCAATTACGTACAGGGCGTCAAGGTAGAAGGCGGCAGAGACAAGATCAAGGAGTGCGTGGATACCCACAGTATCGACGAGATATTTATCGCCATGCCTTCCGCATCCAGACAGACGATCAAGGAGATACTTGAGATCTGTAAGGATACGGAGTGTAAGCTGCGTTCGCTCCCGGGCATATATCAACTCGTAAACGGCGAAGTCAGTGTCAGCAAGCTGCGTGATGTGGAGGTTGAGGACCTCCTTGGCAGAGAACCTATACAGGTCGATACGGATTCGATACTCGGATATGTGCAGAACAAGGTTGTGCTCGTTACGGGCGGCGGCGGATCCATCGGCTCGGAGCTGTGCCGTCAGATCGCAGGACACAATCCCAAACAGCTGATAATACTCGATATATATGAGAACAGTGCATATGAGATACAGCAGGAGCTTAAGTTTAAGTATCCCGAGCTTGACCTTGTGGTCCTCATAGCATCCGTCCGCAACACTAACAGGATGAACATGATATTCGAGACCTACAGGCCGGATATCGTATATCATGCAGCGGCTCACAAGCATGTGCCTCTTATGGAGGACAGCCCCAACGAGGCCATCAAGAACAATGTCTTCGGTACATGGAAGACGGCCCAGGCAGCAGCCTACTACGGGACTAAGAAGTTTGTGATGATAAGCACGGACAAGGCCGTGAACCCGACCAACATCATGGGAGCCAGCAAGCGTATCTGTGAGATGATCATACAGACATTTAACAGGCATTACGATACGGAGTTCGTGGCGGTGAGATTCGGTAACGTGCTCGGCAGTAACGGAAGCGTTATCCCGTTGTTTAAGAAGCAGATCGCAATGGGCGGACCCGTGACGGTCACCCATCCTGACATAATCAGATACTTTATGACGATCCCCGAAGCGGTATCCCTGGTGCTTCAGGCAGGAGCCTATGCCAAGGGCGGAGAGATATTCGTGCTGGATATGGGAGAGCCCGTAAAGATCCTGGATCTGGCTAAGAACCTTATAAGACTTTCGGGATATAAGGTGGATGAGGACATCGAGATACAGTTTACGGGACTGAGGCCGGGTGAGAAACTCTATGAGGAGCTTCTGATGGACGAAGAGGGTCTTCAGGATACGGCCAATAAGATGATACACATAGGTAAGCCGATCGAGATAGATGAGATGAAGTTCTTTGAGCAGCTTAAGGAACTCAAGGAAGAGAGCAAGGGCGAGCATACGGATGTAAGGCCGCTTATCAAGGAGATCGTACCCACGTACAGGTATAAAGAGTAAAACATCCGGTGGATGTTTTACTCCCTCCGGCTCCCTTCGGCGGACGTTTTATTCCCGCCGGTACATTTTGTGAGATGATATGCACAGACAGGACAAAGATGACAAGAGAATAGCGATCGATCTCCTATGGCTGCGTCCGGGCAAGGTTGGCGGAACAGAACCGTATATCCGCAATCTTCTTAAGGGGTTTATGAAGCTTGATGATAAGTATGAGTTTGTTCTGCTCTGTTCTTTGGATAATGCGGATACGTTTGTTGACTATACGAAGGATGAACGCTTTTCCATCCTTAAGGCTCCCATTGAGAATGCAGGTATAGGGCGACGTATCATATGGCAGAATCTGAGACAGAACGCCCTGCTTCGAAGAAACGGTATAAGGATGTGCTTTACTCCTGTTTACTGCAGGCCGGTATTTAACGGCGGTGTAGTGTATATCAATACGATCCATGATATACAGGCCTATCACTATCCGCAGTACCATCCGTTTTATGAAGTATGGTTCTCTAAGATCAACTGGCTTGTTGATAAGTACAGGAGCAGGCATATAGTTGCCATTTCGGAGTTTGTCAAGAAAGACCTCATAGATGTATACAGATTTGATCCGGACAAGATCGATGTCATATACAATCCGGTAACGCTTGAGAGTGATGATGTCACGGATTTTGCCTCACTTGCCGCCAAGTACGGGATCGCCGACGGAGAATACTACTATTCGGTATCCCAACTGATACCGCATAAGAACTTTGATACTCTTATAAAGGTGATGGAGAAGATAGTCAGAGAGAACACGGACCTGCCGAAGAAGCTGCTTGTATCGGGGATAAACGGCAATGCAGCGGACGGACTCAAGGCAAGACTCGCTTCTTCGGGACTTGAAGATAATGTGATCTTCACGGGATATGTTGAGAATGATGCAAGGAATACGCTGTATGCTCATTGCGGAGCATTTCTCTTTCCCAGTGTATTCGAAGGCTTCGGTATGACGCCGGTGGAAGCGATGTTCTACGGTAAGACGGTCATCACGACAAGATGCGCCTCAATTCCCGAAGTCACACAGAATAAGGCAGTATACGTGGATGATCCTTATGATGCGGATGAGTGGATAGAGAAGATGAAAGCTGTCCGAAGCGGGGCCAAAGCAGCGGCGGGAGAGACAGATTCACAGAGTATAGATATGTCGATATATGAGGACAGAACTGTTGCAGCCAGGTACCTTGAGTTGATCAACCGGGTATTCGGCATATCCGATTGATAAGATAACAGGATACGGGGATATATGAACACGATCGACAATGTCAATAACAACTGCATATCACAGGATGCAACCCTGATGGATGCCCTCAACAGACTGGAGGAGATCAAACCCAAGGTTCTCTTTGCCGTCGATGATGAAGGGAAGCTTAAGTATTCCGTAACAGACGGAGATATCAGGAGAGCCATTCTCTCCGGGGTCGCCCTTGACGCCGGGATATCCGAGTTTGCCAGAAAGGATCCGTTCACGTTAAGAGAGGGCGATTTTGAAGATTCCATAGGTGCGGATGCCATGGAGATCATCAAGAAGAGAGGTCTCTCGGCAGTTCCGGTCATAGACGGGTCGGGCAGAATAGTGAGACTGATCACAGACTTTTCTCCGAAGAAGATCCGCAGAGAGAGCATTGATGTGCCTGTTGTCATAATGGCCGGCGGGAAGGGTACAAGGCTGTATCCGTACACCAAGATACTTCCCAAGCCTTTGATCCCAGTAGATGACGTACCCATCTCGGAGAGGATCATACGATCGTTAAGAGAAGCGGGATGTAATGAGTTTCATATGATCGTCAACTATCGTAAGGAGATGATCAAGGCATATTATGCAGAGAATGAACATAACTACAATATCATCTTCCACGACGAGATCAAGCCGCTGGGAACAGGCGGAGGTCTGAAGCTCATAGAGGATCAGATATCCGGAACTTTTATCCTGACCAATTGCGATATCATGATCATGGAAGACTTATCGGAGATGATAAAGCATCACCGTAAGGAAGGCAATAAGGCAACAATGGTCTGCTCTCTCAAGAACTTCGAGATACCTTACGGCATTGTAAAGATGACTGACACAGGCGACATCGATTCCTTTGAAGAGAAGCCCAAGATGTCATTCTTTACCAATACAGGTTATTACGTTTTAGAGCGGGAAGTATTTGACCATATAGGCAGGGATGAATCTATCGGAATGCCTGATATCATAGAGAGGATGAAGAACGCGGGACTCAAAGTGGGTGTTTATCCCATAGGCGAGCATACGTGGCTGGATATGGGGCAGTTTGATTCCATGGAGAGCATGGAAGCATACTTGAGAGATAACAGAGCTGATGAGTGAAAAGACAGGTGAAAACAGACTAAATATCCGGGGTTTGATATTTGCCGCGATAATTCTTATTACGGGAGTTTTCTACTTTTTCATCCTGGGTGACGGTTCCTATGCCATGTATGCGGACAGTGAGACGTTTATCGAATGGTCATACGGTGCGCCCTTAAAAGACGGCTATGTCATCTATGTCAACTTCCTTAAGACATGCAGAACGATCTTTGGCGAAGGGTTGTATCTGCAGGCTGTCAATATCATACAATGCCTGCTGGCCTTTATCACTGCGGCAGCTCTTGAAGAGTATGTACGTAAGTCTTACGGCCTTAACTATGTCATGGGCTATATAACGTTCTTAGCCATATGCGGGGTATACGGATATTCACTTCCCGAAGTGGTGGCTTCTCACTACATAGTTACCGAGGGACTGACTTTTCCACTGTTTATATTGATGTCAGAGTTTCTGCTTAAGTATATCAATGAGAGGTCGTTTTTCTATCTTGCGTTCGTATTCGGAATAAACTTTGTCATGGCATCCATACGTCCGCAGATGATCTTTTTCCTGCCGATACTGATACTTATCGTGGCAGTAAATGAGATCACTGTGGCAGCGCACAGGAAGGAAAAAGTCAGGGCCGGAAACTCTGCAGGAGATACGACAGGACAGACTGAGAATTCAAGGCGCGGGAGATACGGAATGATGGCCGCGATCCCGGCTCTTATACTGTTATCGGTTGTCTGTATGTATCTGACGGCTGCACTTACGGTCACTCTGTTCTCGGGACGCAATAACAGTCAATATCATGAGGCAGTGACGGGTAAAGTCATGTGCGTGATGAGACCTGAGGATGAGTCGTTCCAGGAAGAGGGAATGAAGGAAGGATACAGACTTCTGTATGAAGATACATATGAGCGCGGCGGACTGACGGAGAACTTCCCTTCATCCTTACTCGAGTATGAGAAGGTTCAGCGCATCATAGATGACAATATGAAAAAGGGAATTAATATCATATGGAGCTGGTATAATGAGCGGTATGAGCCCCTTGAAAGGCACGATATACATGAGTTCAGGAACAGGATCATTGCTCCGGAGCTTAAGGCTCACAAGACGGAATACATAGGGGTGATACTGAGACTTCTGCCCTCAAGCCTTGTAAGCAGTATATTCATCCAGCCGCCGCAATACAGGCTGATATGCAATCTCATCGCTTTCGGACTGTACATTGCAGCTATAGTACTGATCTACGCCGCATACAGCAAAGGCGTGGACAGAAAATACTATATACCCATGTCGATCAGCCTTATCATGATCTACGGTAATGCGCTCCTTAGCAACATGGTATTATATGGACAGCAGAGATATATGGTATACTGTTTCGGAATTTTTTATATGAGCTTTTTGATCATATATAAGGGGTTAAAAATAAGGCGTTCGGGTTCTGTCTCAACCGAAGGATGAGCAGGAACGGAACGATCACAATACTACGGACAATACTTAAGAAGAGAGGTTTAAGAAATGAGTTTGTATGACAGAATAGTAGCGGGAGAAGAGAAGATCGCACTGGTGGGTCTGGGATATGTCGGTATGCCCATAGCGGTTGCATTCGCAAGAAAGGTCGGTGTTATAGGTTATGACCTTAATGCAGCCAAGATCGAGCAGTATAAGAACGGAATCGATCCCACGAATGAGGTGGGTAATGATGTCATTAAGTCGACCAAGGTTGAGTTCACATCCGATGAGACCAAGCTTAAAGAAGCCAAGTTCTATATCGTGGCCGTACCTACACCGGTCAATGACGATCATACACCGGATCTTACTCCTGTTGAGGGAGCAAGCCGAATACTCGGGCGAAACTTAAGCAAGGGTTCGATAGTGGTATTTGAATCTACCGTTTATCCCGGAGTGACTGAAGACATATGTGTTCCGATCCTTGAAAAAGAATCAGGGCTTAAGTGCGGTACAGATTTTAAGATCGGTTACTCTCCCGAGCGTATCAATCCGGGCGATAAGGTACACAGACTTGAGACCATTACCAAGATCGTATCAGGTATGGATGCAGAGACACTTGATGAAGTGGCTAAGGTATATGAGCTTGTGGTCGAAGCGGGTGTGCACAGAGCTGAATCGATCAAGGTCGCAGAGGCAGCCAAGGTCATAGAGAACAGCCAGAGAGATATCAATATAGCATTCATGAATGAGCTCTCGATCATCTTTGACAAGATGGGTATCGATACCAAGGCGGTACTCGAGGCAGCAGGCACCAAGTGGAACTTCCTTAAGTTCTTCCCGGGACTTGTGGGCGGTCACTGCATAGGCGTCGATCCGTACTATCTGACCTATAAGGCTGAGCAGCTCGGATATCACAGCCAGATCATCCTTTCCGGAAGACGTATCAATGATGATATGGGTAAGTATGTGGCTGAGTCCATCGTCAAGAAACTCATCGCGGCTGATCTTCCCGTTAAGGGGGCCAGAGTTGCGATCCTCGGGTTTACGTTTAAGGAGAACTGTCCCGATACCCGTAACACCAAGGTCATAGATATATACAGAGAACTCGGAGAATTCGGCATCACTCCCGTTGTTGTGGATACTACGGCTGATTCTGCGGAAGCCAAGAGATTATACGGAATAGAGTTCGGCACAATGTCTGATATCAAAGATATGGATGCAGTGATCGTAGCCGTGGCGCATGAGGAATTCCTTAAACTGTCCAAGGCTGATATAGACGGATTCTTTAATATGAGCAATAAGATCAAGGTCTTTGCTGACATCAAGGGACTGTTTGATAAAGCAGACTTTGCTTCACAGGATTATATCTATTGGAGATTATAAAAGCGATAAGCAATGAGTAATACCGGATACAGAGAGTACGTTCTCGGACCCGAGAAGATACAAGAGAATATCATACTGATCACGGGCACCAGCCGTGCAGGCAAGACTCTCCTGTCCAAGGTGCTGGCTTCGCATAAGAATGTGGAATGGATAGAAGAGCCGTATGAGCTGTATAATCTGACCATTCTGTGCGGTCTGGGGATGATCGAAAAGGAACTGTTCCGTATGATGTTCACGTCATCGGTACACGAACTGATCGTTAACAATGTATTGCTGCGTAATGCCAATTTCAGACCCGGGGACCTTTCAAGCATCCGTAACTACAAGTCGGAAAGCGACATTACTCACAGGCGTGATGTGCTCTCATCGCGAACTGATGTAGAGAAATACATCAGGGAAGTTAAGCCTTACTTCATACTGGATATTCCGGATATACTTCCGTTCACGGATGTTATAAGAGACGTGTGTGAGAATCTCACGGTGATAAATGTTGTCAGAGACCCCTATGGGGTAGCGGATGACTGCTACAGGAAGGGATGGTTTGCTTCGGACGATAAGCAGTTATCTGACAATAATCTCTTCAGGAAGTATGGAGAACATAAGCTTCCGTGGTGGGTAAGAGAAGGAGAAGAGACACTGTTTGCGGATGCAACCGTCTATGGGAAAGGTCTTCTCTACTGGCTGACTGTTCAGGCATGGAATAAGGATGAGAAGCTAAATGCCGGCAGGTATGACATCATTATGAGATATGAGGATATGGTCGGTGATATTGACAAAGCCTTGAAGAATCTTGCCGGAACGATCGAGCTTGAAGCTACCGCTATAACAGAAGACATTAAGAGAGAGTTTAAGCCGGGATTCACAAAGCCGCTTGATGAGAAAGAGCGCGTGACCGGCCTGCCAGAGAGTGAAAGCCTGACGGTGATAATGAAGAGATTGGGGTATTGATCAAATTCTACAGCATACAGGCAACAGCCGGGTGAGATAAGGAGGTTATGAGGATGGATAACAGTTACGGACTCGCAGAGTTGCATGAACAGCTTTTGACAATAATGGATGATATTGATCGTGTTTGCAGAAAACATGATATTAAATATACCATATCTGATGGAACGCTCCTTGGCGCCATCAGGCATAAAGGATTCATTCCCTGGGATGATGATATGGATGTCAGGATGGTCAGGGAAGAATTTGAAAAGTTCAAACCGATATATGAAAAAGAGAAAAAGGAAAACTTCATTATAGGACATCCTTGCAATCCCGCCACATATTCGGTTATCAACACAGAGTTTGTTATGCCCGGGATAAAGCAGGTCGGAAATTCCATAGTCAATCCCTGGGTTTCCATTTTTGTTATGGACAGAGTGCCTGTGAGTGAGAAAGCATCAAGAAGGAAGGCCACGAAGATGAGGATCCTGTCCGGAATGATGGGAAAACCGCCTCAATATCCGTTCTTTTCCAAAAAGTCACAGAGGATGTGGAGTATCACTTCTTTTTTGGGCGGGATCATAGGACGGAAAAATGCAAGGAAGTGGTTTGAGAAATCATGCGTTGCGCATAAAGATTCGGAAGCACCGTTTTTCAGCAGTTATTCCTTTAATTCAAAGGGAACTTATAAAAGATATCCGGAGGAATGGTTCTCTGAAGTTGAGGATATGCAGTTTGAGGACAGAGTATATAAGGGAATCGTAAGATATGATGAGTTTCTGACTTTTACATATGGAGATTATATGACTCCGCCGCCTGTCGAGAAACGTGATGTAAAGCATGTCGCTCGTTCGGAATAGTAATATGAGTTCTTCACGGAGGAATAATATGCTTAATTTCACTATAGGCCCCGTAATGTGCAGCGATGAGATATGCAGGATCGGAGGTGAACAGGTCCCGTATTTTAGGACACCTGAGTTCTCTTCGCTGATGTTTGAAAATGAAAAGTATATGCTGAAATTCGCTAAAGCACCGAAGGGATCTAAAGCAGTATTTATGACCAATTCTTCAACCGGATCTATGGAAGCGGTCGTCATGAACTGCTTCGGAAAAGAAGACAAGGTGCTGGTGATCGACGGGGGCAGTTTTGGTCATCGATTTGTTGAATTATGTGAGATTCATGAGATTCCGCATGAGGTTCTAAAATTAAATTTCGGACAGAGATTAAGTGAAGACAGATTATATGAATATGATGATAAGGGATTCACGGGACTGTTAGTCAATATCAATGAGACATCCACCGGAGTTTTATATGATCCTGAAATGATAGGTGAATTCTGCAGAAAGAATGACTTATTCTATGTGTGCGATTGCGTATCTGCATTTCTGGCGGATACCTTTGATATGGAGCATTGCGGCGCTGATATAATGATAACCGGTTCGCAAAAGGTTTTGGCCTGCCCGCCCGGGATCTCTGTTATAGTTCTTTCCCCGGAAGCAGCAGAGAGAGTAACGTCCCGAAAGGTCAGATCCATGTATTTCAATCTGGCGGATGCGTTGAAAAATATGGAAAGAGGTCAGACTCCGTTCACACCTGCAGTCGGTATTTTAAGACAGATCAACAGACGCCTTAAAGAGATTGAAGAACTTGGCGGAGCAGACGCAGAGATTGATCGCGTTGCAAAACAGGCCGGGGATTTCAGAGAGAAGATAAAAGGTTTGCCGTTTGAGTTTGTTTCGGAATCTCCCGCCAACGGAGTCACGCCGCTTCACCCGACAAATGCGGATGCATATGAGATTTTTCTTGAATTGAAAGATCACTATGGTATCTGGATATGTCCAAACGGCGGAGAGTTAAAGAACAGGGTGTTCAGAGTCGGGCATATAGGATATCTCACACATGAGGACAACACTACACTGGTGGATGCCTTTGTTGACTTGCAAAGAAAAGGTCGTTTGTGATTAAGGAAAAAAATATGGTTAAAGTAATAACGTACGGAACATACGATCTGCTTCATTACGGTCATATCCGTCTCCTTGAGAGAGCAAAAGAACTCGGAGATTACCTGATAGTCGGAATCACTTCTGATGACTATGATCGAAGCAGAGGTAAGATCAATACACAGCAATCCCTTATGGAGAGAATCGCAGCTGTTAAGGCAACCGGTCTTGCGGATGAGATAATCGTAGAGGAGTACGAAGGCCAGAAGATTGATGATATACGAAATCTCGGTGTAGACATCTTTACGGTTGGTTCAGATTGGGAAGGGCAGTTCGATTATCTGAAAGAGTATTGTAAGGTCATTTATCTGCCCAGAACACAAGGCGTTTCAAGTTCTGATGTGCGTACGGAGCAGAGAAGGCTGCGAATAGGTATCGTTGGGACCACGGTCTTTACGGAGAAGTTTATTAATGAGTGTCACTTTGTAAATGGAGTTGATGTTACAGGAATATTCTGTGATGAACACAGAACCATATCGGATGATATAGATCTGTACAGGGCGGAGAGTTATGAAGATCTGCTGAGCAGAGTGGATGCCGTATATGTAATTTCCATGCCTGAAAGTCATTATGCGGATGTTAAGAAGGCATTGTTGGCCGACAAGCATGTCTTGTGTGAATCTCCGATTTCATTTACGCAAAATGAAGCAAGAGAATTACAGCAGATTGCCAAAGAGAGAAAACTGATACTAATGGAAGCGATAAAGACAGCGTACTCTACGGCCTATGAGAGATTGATACTTCTGGCAAAAGGCGGAAGGATCGGTGATGTTGTCTCGGTTGATGCTATCAGTACCAGCCTGAGAGATCCCATCGCTCAGGAGGGAGTCGATCTTTCTTCAAAGTGGAACAGTATGTGCAGTTGGGGACCGGCGGCTTTTCTTCCGGTGTTCCAGGTGTTCGGCACAGATTATAAGGAATTGCATTTTTATACAAGATATGTTGATAAAGATGCTAACATTGATGGTTTTACGAAAGTGGATTTCATATATCCCAAGGGCATTGCGACCGTAAAGGTAGGAAAAGCGGCAAAAGCTGAGGGAGAAATGGTAGTTGCCGGAACAAAGGGTTATATCTATGTACCGGCGCCATGGTGGAAAACGGATTATTTCGAAGTAAGATATGAGAATCAGGAAAATAATAAAAGATTCTTCTATCAACTTGACGGTGAAGGCATAAGGAATGAAATAGTGACCTTTGTGAAGTCTGTCAGAATGGAAAGAAATCTCAGCTATATTTCCGAAGATATAACTACGGCGATCTCGGGAGTTATAGAGCAGTTCAACGCTCGTAAAAACCTGACAGAGATATGAGGATATGGCTGAAAACGACATCACATGTATATGAGAAAGGAAACAGTTCCGGAGTTTTGGAGAACGGTTAATTGGAATGGATAAAATTATTGATTATACACCTGAACAATTAAGACAGATACAGTTATGCGGTTTGGAAATGATGATCGAAGTCGACCGTATTTGTTGGAAGAATAACATTAAGTATTCCATGGCCGGAGGAACCCTGATAGGTGCAGCCAGACATAAGGGTTTTATTCCCTGGGATGATGATGTTGATGTGATGTTTACTCCCATCGAATATGAGAAGTTCTGTGAAGCGTGTAAAACTGATCTGGATGAGAGTCGATTCTTTTTTCAGGATTACAGAACAGACAAAGAATACAGGTGGAGCTATGGCAAACTTCGTCGTCTTGGAACAGAGTATATAAAAGCGGGATATGAAAACGCAAAGTTTAGGACAGGTGTATGTATTGATGTGTTTGATTATGAGTATCTTCCGGATGGAAAGATCAAAAGGATGCTGTATAGAGCCGAGATGTTCCTGGTAAGAAAAATGCAGTATTCTCAGGTTGGAAGAACTCGTGATAAAAAAGCGATAAACCGCTTTATGTACAGTCTGTTATATAAGATTCCAAAGGCGGCGGTTTTTAAGTACAGAGAGCATATTACCTCGCTTTATGTTCCGAATGAATCAAGCAGGATTTATAATATTATGCTTCCCCCCAAGCGCAAAGAATGCGATAACGGATTCCCAAGAGAATGGTTTGAAGAGTTTACGGAATTGGAATTCGAAGGCATGCTTTTTCCGGCGCTCAAGGAATATGACAAGTTTCTCAGTGTTCGCTATGGTGATTACATGAAACTTCCTCCGGTTGAGATGAGAAAAGGGGTAATGGAGGCTTCCAAGCTTGAATTGCTTGATCTTAATCTTGAAGATCTGCAGGAAATATACAGGAAAGGGCGCCAGGCGTGAGTGATTGAAGAGCCGTATGGGCGGAATTATTATGAAGCATTACAAAATCGGTTATACTACCGGAGTATTTGATATGTTCCATATAGGGCATCTCAATATTCTGCAGCGGGCAAAGGAACAATGTGATCATCTTATAGTCGGCGTGAGTACTGACGAAGTGGTCGAGGATTACAAGCATAAGACTCCGATCATTCCGTTTAAGGAACGGATGGCTATAGTCGGTGCCTTGAGATGCGTGGATGAAGTTGTTCCACAGACTTCTATGGACAAAATGGAAGCATGGAAGAAGCTGCATTTCGACGCACTGTTTCACGGTTCCGATTGGAAGGATAGTGAGATGTATAACAAGATGACGGAAGAATTTTCCGCGATAGGTGTTGATGTTGTTTTTCTTCCGCACACCGAGGGAGTTTCTTCTACACTCCTTTCAGAAGTTCTTCACAACCTTAAGGAGAGTTAAATGGCTGTTTTGGAAAACCGGCCGGAGTGCAGCGGCTGCGGTGCGTGCGCGAACATATGTCCCAAAGGGGCAATTAAAATGGTGGAAGATAAGGGGTCATTTTTAACTCCGCACGTTGACAAGGAACTATGCGTTGAATGCGGATTGTGCGAGAAGACATGCCCTGTTGACCATACGGTATTTTTGCCTGTTGATGAAGTGAGGGCTTATGTAGGGAGACACAATTCCGATGATGTATATTTTAACAGTTCTTCCGGCGGAGCTTTTATTGCGCTCTGCGAAATCTATATCAAGAAGGGATATAAGATACACGGTGCGGAGTTTACCGAAGATCTCAGAGTGATCCATTCCGAATCATCATCTCTTGAGGATTGTGAGCGTTTTAGAAAGTCCAAATATATACAGAGCAGTGATAATGGTTGTTATGAAAGAGCGGCTTCTGATCTGAAAGCAGGAAATAAGGTGCTGTTTTCGGGAACGCCGTGTCAGTGTGCAGCTTTGGATGCATATCTGAAGGCAAAAGATATAAGGGACACAGATCTGGTGACTGTAAGTGTTCTTTGCCATGGAGTTCCGAGCCAGAAAATGTTTGATTCCTATATCAAAGAGGAGGAAAGGGCTGAAGGGGCAAAAGTAGTCAGCTATACTTTTAGAAATAAGCTTCCGATCAGGAATAAAGTCAATTCCAGAACAGCATATGCAGAATTTGATAACGGAAAGAAATATATAAGAACAATGGAGAAGGATCCCTTCCTGAGAGGATATTACAGGCACCTGTTTTTTCGGGAGTCCTGCTATCTGTGTAAATATGCCAGAAAAGAGCGGGTATCGGATTTTACAATATCGGATGCATGGAATATAGAGCGGATAAGAGATAAATATGACACACTGACAGGTACTTCGCTGTTGTTACTCAATTCGGAAAAAGCGAAGAGCGTTCTTGGAGAGATAGAGGCGTTAATGTCTTTAGAGGAGATTCCCGCAGACTGGGCTCTGGTCAGTCAGAAGATACTGTCAAAACCGACACCGCTGCACAGGAACAGAGATATGTTCTTCTCTCTGTGGCCGGAAAAAGGTTTCAGACAGGCAGTATTTGAATCAACAAGAGCGACATTCAGAGAGCGGATCGCAGCATTGATCCCTTCCGGCATACGGAACCGGCTTATTGCCGTTCTTTATCCGATCAAACCGGACAAATAGATTGCATGAAGGCTTAAATACAAAGAATGAAAGATTTAAGAAAAATAAGAAAATTATTTGATATAAGCAAGCCTGTTCAGATGGGTAAGAAACTGCTTGTTTTGGCAACCGCGCCGGATACGGGATTATATTTTGAAAAGGAGAGTGTCAGAAAGCAGTTCGAAGGGTATGATGTGGCTTTTCTCAACAAGATGATCCTTTGCTCGCAGGAAGAGGTCTTCCTATACAAACCCAGATACTTTATCTTCATGGACGGAGTGTTCTTTGAAGATGATTATGACGGTCCGGGCAAGGGTAATGAGAGAAAACGGAAAGTTGAAGAGGTTCTCGAAAAGATAACATGGGAGTGCTATGTGGTTTGTCCGACATTGGCATCCTTTAATGTGAGCAATCCTAATATCAGATATATAAAAACGGGTATATTCTCGTTGAGATATAAGCCTTCTGCAAAGTGGCTTTATCGACGCAACATAGCGAATCCCGGTTTCAATACCGTAGTACTCGGGGCCATTTATTACGGAATCACTTTCGGATATAAGAATATAGCCATAATGGGATTTTCATACAGACCGGGGTATATATATATGGATACGGACGGTCTGCATGTAGATGATTATATGCATTATTATGATACGGAGAAGCATTCAACGCTGATCCCTTTTGAGGAGATCAGTCGCAGTGGAGAGAGTTTTCTCTTAAAGAGGGCAAAGAGGGCTGTTTTGGCTAATCTTGTTCTCAGGGATCTGGCTGAATATGCAAAGGATATGGGGACAGAAGTGATCAATTATTCGCCGGAAAACATGGTGGATGTATTCAGAGCCGGAAAACTTTCGGTATAAGAATGGTGGATAACAAAGGAATGGCAGATACAACAGGCAATAAAAGAATATTAATTGTTTTGTTTATTATATTTACGGTTCTGCAGGTTGTCGGATTGTTTTACTGGAAGAATCAGAAGTGCGGGTTCTTTATAGATGAGTATTACACACTGGGATATACATGTACATTTACGGCAGATGAACACGGGATGCTTGACAAATTGTCCGTTTATGAGGAAGGTGAATGGACAAACGCGGATACTCTTAAGGATTATTACACGTTCAGTCCGGAAAAAAGCGTTTTCAGGTCATCGCTGTTCAGCAATCTTAAGCATCTGACCAGGCGTAACTCATATGCATTTCTTTTGAACATCGTGTGCACTGTGTTTCCTGATTCTTCAATGACGGATCTGTCGATTTATCTGAACATTGCTTTGTTTGTGGTTGTGCAGCTGGTATTGTTCTTCTTTGTCAGAAAACTGAGCGACAGTTACTTTGCAGCCCTGCTGTGCACGGTTATGTTTGGTTTTACGGGAATCACCATAGGCCTTGTGGAATATGTTCGCTTTTATATGTGGGGAAGCCTTTTGTTTATCCTTTTGCTTTTGCTGCATTTTCTGATATGGAAGGAAGAGAACCGATATATTCAACTTCTCCTTGAATTGCTTATGGGTGTTGTTCTCTTGTTGTCTTACAGAGTTTTTCAGGTGGTGACTGTCTTTGCATTTATATACAGTATAGTATTTTTTGTTGCCTTGATCGTAAGGAAGGAGCGGACTAAAGCCGTACTGTATATTGTTCCTATAATGGCAGGCGGGTTAATATTTGCGTATGCAAGTGGTATATTGTACAATATTTTCAATCCAAACGAGGCCAGTAATGACCACTACAGAGATGCGGCCGATTCGCTGACGGGGTTTAATTGGACCAGGATAGTAAATAATCTGAATTACTGGTATAAAGTTTTATGGGAACAGATATGTGGAGCCAGAGCTACAATACTGTTTTTTGTCATAATGATTGCAGCCTTTTGCATATTATCTTTTGCTAAGCGCATTAAGAACAGTGAAAAGGATGTTTTTGTTCTGCTCCTGGTACCGACTTCAGTGTTGAGTTTCCTGTTTATTGTAGTAAGCAATCTTACTAAGACCAGATACAATTATTATGTATATATAATGATGATCATAGTGATCTCATATATGTGCGACAGGGTGTTGCGGAGCTGTAATTTCACCAGGGATTGGTGCAGGTATGGATTTGTTGCATTATGTGTTCTGGCAGTATTATACGGCTCATATAAGACACAGAGTAACAGGTGGATCGAGAATCTGTTTGAGGATGATAAGGAAGCGATCGACCTGATAAGATCTAAGTACGGAGATTGGGATAATGTATGTCTTCATGAAACACAAAAGAACGGTAACGGACACGTTATGGAGTGTATATATAATTCCGGTGCTGATACCGGGTTCCTTCTTTTGACTGAAGACACCTATCCGAACTTCGAGGATTATCAGAAAGACAGATTTTTGTTGTGGTTACACAGAGGAGGAGAAGTCCTTAACGGGCACGACCTGGAAGAAGAAGGATATAAGATGTTTCTCATGGCATCCACGCATATATCGGATGTTTATGTGTGCGAAAAAAAGTGATTTTGGCAGAGGTTATTTAATATGCTGTATTCCATAGTTGTTCCAATCTACAACTCTTCTAAAATGATGAATGAACTATATGAGAGGATCAGGGCGGAGTTTGAGGATGTGATTCATGAAGACTTCGAATTGATCCTGGTCGATGATGCTTCAAAGGATGATTCGGCAGAAGTCATGCGCCGCCTCAGTGAAGCAGATGAAAGAGTTAAGTATATTCGTCTTGCAAAGAATCATGGGCAGCAAAAGGCGGTATTATGCGGGATAGAGCATACAAGCGGAGACTATGTTATCACAATGGATGATGACCTGCAGCACCCCCCGGAAGAGATTCCCAAACTTATAGAGAAGATGCAATCTGATCCTAATATAGATGTTGTGATCGGTATGTACGATTCCAAGAAGCACAACGGTATCAGACGTCTTGGAACGAGGATGTTGGATGCTTTGTCCAATATGGTATTTAAAAAGGACAAAGATCTGAAGCTGACAAGCTTCCGCCTGATGAAATCATTTGTGGCAGACAATCTTACGGAGGTTAATCTTAAGTCACCTACGGTTGGACATTGTCTGTTAATGATAGACGGCAATATGGTCAATACCGAAGTCAGACATGAACCTCGTAAGGTTGGCAGGAGCGGATACAGCTTCTTCAGACTCGTAAGTACATTTATGGGTAATGTATATGTCAATTCCGATTTTCCGTTGAGAGTGGTCGGTCATATCGGGACCATTACTTTTATTTCCGGAATAGTAATGTCGATATACTATCTGATTCGTTATCTTACCGGTCATATCCATGTTTCGGGTTGGACAACTTTGATCATAGTTGTACTGTTCATGAACGGATTATCACTCTTCTCCGTTGGGATAATGGGCAGGTATCTGATGGTTAATATCAACGAGACCAAGAGACTGCCAAAGTATTCCATCAAGGAAAAGAATGTAGAGAATAAAAGAGGTGTACAGTGAAGAAGGTATTGGTACTTGGAACAGGAAGTGCTCAGAGAGATATCATAGAGTATTGCAAGGATAACGGCTACTATGTTGTGGCAACGAGTAATGTTGCGGGCTATTCTGCTCAGGAACTTGCTGATGAATTCAGCCAGACGGATATAACAGATATAGAAGCGACGAAGAAACTGGCCGTTGAGAAGAGTATAGATCTTGTATACTCCGTAGGGTCGGATGTTGCCATGCCCACGATAGCCAAGGTATCAAAGGATCTTGGCCTTCCTTGCTTTGTTGATCATGAAACTGCACTGATATGTAATCATAAGAATGCGCTTCGAAAGACTCTTAATGACAGGAATGTTGAGGGCAATATTCCTTTTCAGAGTATTGAAAGTCCTGATGAAGAAATAACCGTTCCGTTCCCTGCAATGATGAAACCTTCTGATTCTCAGGGACAGAGAGGCGTGCGGAAGGTTGACAGCATAGAGGAGATAAAAGCACACTTTGATGAAACGGTAAGTTTTTCCAGGGAGAAGAAGGTAATACTCGAATCATATATCGAAGGTGATGAGATATCCGTCAATGCTTTTCTGCAGGATGGAGAACTTAAGTTTTATCTGATCTCGGACAGAAAGGTTTGGGAGGAGTATCCCGGGGGACTTATAAGAGAGCACATAATCCCTTCAAAATATGAGAATGATGCAGGTGTTGCTTCAAAGATAAGGAAATTGGTTACGGATGTTCTTGCGGCGATTGGACTTAAGAACGGACCGGTATATTTCCAGATAAAGGTCAATCCGAACGGGCAGCCGTATATCATAGAGGTAACTCCAAGGCTGGATGGCTGTCATATGTGGAGAGTCATAAGATATTCTACGGGTGTGGATCTGTTAAAGGCTTCAATGGACCTTCTGGAAGGGAAGGGGTATTCACAGAAGGAATCGTTTGATATCATACCGTATTCTTTGGAGTTCCTGTGCGGAAAGCCGGGAAGCATCTTCGATAAGAGTAATTATGATGTTCCGGATCACGAATTCCTGCGCTGGTATTACGAAGACGGCAGAAAGATAAATCGGATGAACGGGTACTTTGAAAAGTGCGGATATGTGATAAAAAGGAACGGATAGATGAAGATAGCTGTAGTCGGCGGAAGAGGATTTATAGGTAAAGAGTTTGTGGCATACGCAGAAGAAAAAGGTCACGATGCAGTCGTTATCGGGAGCGATTGCGATGTCTTTTCTGATGCGGGAGCTGCAAAGGCATGCCATATACTGAACACTTGTGAGGCGATGGTTTTTCTTGCTGCCAAGAGACCGACAAATGAATTCACTGTTACGGAATATATATATAATGTCAGGCTTGCGGAAAGATATCTGAGTCTGGCGAATGAAGCCGGCATTACTAATGTGGCACTTACATCTTCCAGAAGTGTTTATTCCAATATGATCCGCCCGTGGAAGGAAGATGAACTGAAAACACCTTTATCATTATATGGGGCTTCCAAGCTGGCAGTAGATTCCATAGCCTTGCTTTATAATGAGCAATACGGAATGAATATAAAAAGCCTGCGTCTTGCTCAGGTGATAGGCATGGGTGAACATAAAGGGTTTTTACTGAACACACTTATCGATAATGCCGCTGCAGGAAAAAAGCAGACAATATATGGTAAAGGGATAGGCAGAAGGCAGTATATATATGTAAAAGATGTCTGTGATGCACTTCTTCACAGTGTGGTTTCAGAGAAGGCAGCTAAAGGAATATATAATATTGGAATGGATTGCAATGTATCCATTGTGGAACTTGCAGAAACTATCAATAATGTATTTGATAATTCTGCGGGAATGGAAATGTTTGAAGATAAACCGGAAGATACTAATGAGTATCTTATGGATGTAAGTAAAGCGGAAAGGGAACTCCACTGGAAACCTCATTACGACTTGAGGGAGACTTTCGTGGATATAAGAGATAATTGTTTGCAGAACTAAAACAAAAATATCATAATATGTCTCTTACGATGAAAGCATCGGTATGGTTTGTTATATGCGGCGTAATGAAGGACGCCGTTGATATTCTGGCCACTCCGATTTTTACTCGTATACTGACAAGAGATCAATATGGTATTTTTAATGTATACAATTCATGGTTTCAGATCGTAAAAATTCTGTTCACATTATACTTGTTTGGTGAAGTATTTAATGTAGGACTTGTAAGATTTGAAAAGGACAGAGATAGGTTCATATCAGCGACTCTTGGTTTCATTACGTCATCGGTAGGAATCTATTTTTTATTATATGTTCTTTTGCATCGTTTTATCGATAAGATCGTAGGATTGCCGGTATATCTGGTACTGCTGATGTTTGCACATATACTGACGTATGTGCCGTATCATTGCTGGATACGACGTGAGAGATACGATTATCACTACAGAAACGTAGTAGCTGTTTCGCTCTTGTATGTGATATTGCAACCCCTGCTGGGCATAATAGGGATATGCTTCATGGATATTCCAATCGATCCGGGGCAAACGAGGGTCATTGCGGCTGTTGGCATTCAGATAATCATTGGGATCGTGCTTTATATCGGGATGATGTTCAGCGGCAGGACATACTACAGTGGAGAGTATTGGTCATATTCTGCTAAGACCGGAGTGGAACTGGTTCCATACAATCTTTCCAAAGTGGTATTGAATCAATCCGATCGTATAATGATCAATTACTTCAGCGGTTCGGGAGACACGGCTGTCTACTCGGTTGCTCATTCGGCTGCATTTGTCCTTCAGGCCGTTACGGAAGCTCTTAATGGCTCTTTTATTCCATGGCTGTATCGAAAACTTAAATCGAGAGAATGCGTGGGGATTCATAAAGTTGTAAGCGGTCTTATCCTTCTTGTGGCAGCGTGTGTTATCGGTATTGATATGATCGCACCCGAGATAATGAGGATTCTGGGCAAAGAAGAGTACTATCTGGGAGTGTACTGTGTTCCTGCGCTTGTGTACAGTGTATTCCTGATCTTTGTATATTCTTTGTTTACTAATATTGAATTGTTCTATGGAAAGAATAAATATGTGACAGCTGCATCTTCTGTCGGTATGATAGTAAACATTGTTCTGAACGCGATCTTTATACCGAGATACGGATTCATTGCAGCGGGATATACGACATTGATCGGTTATTTATCAATATGTATAGGACATTTTTTTCTGATGAAAAAATGTCTTTCGGATAATAAGCTGAAGCTCCGTGAACTGTTTGATATGAGAGTGCTCGGTACAGTAGCCATTGTCTTGCTTGGGTTTACCTTGATATGCGGATTTTTATATCAATGGAATGTTATCAGATGGACAATGGCAGTCATAATACTGATCATAGCCATTACATACAGGAAGAAGCTGGTAGAATTCCTGAGAGAATTGAAGGAATAGAAATGAGCAAAAAAAAGAGATATGTAACAGACCTGCTTTCCATTGTAATACCGGTTGTTCTTTTTGCATCAGTTTATCGATGCATAGGGATGTATTATGCTATAAATGATGATATTACCATGCAGAGGGTGGCATCCGGTGCGACTACAGGGACTGCTGATGGACATATCGTATTTATAAGATATTTTTTGGGTGCAATTATTGCCGGCCTGTTCGATGCTTTTCCCGGTTTTGACTGGTATGGCATGATAATGCAGGGGCTTATTCTTGTTTGCTGTATTGTTGTGATCAGACGGATTCTTCGTCCGGCTGACGAAGATCATAGAAGCATATGTATAAAGGTGTCGGGATTCTTGATTCTTGTGCCGGTAATCGCATATGCTTCCGTGTTTTTTCAATTTACGGTAGTGGCCGGAGTTCTCGGTGCAGCTTCATTATTCCTTTTGGCCTCGGCATCGAGGGAAAGCCTGCCATGCGACTATGTCTTATCGCTGGTTTTTTTTCTGATGTCATATATGATAAGAGTAAATGTTGCCTATATAACATTACCTCTTATTGCTGTTATCATCGCGGGAAAAATCTGTCATATGGCAGCAGATGAGGGTCTGTTCTCCAGAGAGCGGAGCAGTAACGAAAAAAAGAAGAAACTGTATGTATATTGCGGGAGACTGTTAGCGGTTACAATTATCGGTTTAGCGGTCTATGGCGGAATTCGATACAGTAATCAGAGAGCATACGGCTATGAACCGTGGGCAACATATTCTAAATACAAACATGCACGAAGTCTGGTGATGGATTATTACGGATGGCCGGATTATTCCGATAATAAGGAGTTCTGGGATGAAGAAGACATATCCGAAGAGGAATATGATTGCCTGTCTATGTATGCACTGATACGGGATTTTGATTCACAGAAGATGATAGATGCGGGAGAGTATGCGGAGGAAAACTATAGTGATCCCGGGACCTTTAGTAATATGATCCGGAATATCCGAAAGGCTTTTGAACAATCACTTAAATTCAAATCCGTTATATATTTTTGGCTGATCACTATAGCCTTGCTGTGTATGGCCATACTGACAATACAAGGAGACCGACATGCCGGGCTGTTTCTGTTGGTGGGAGTGATAACAGAATTGGTAATCCTTGTTTACATTCTTAATAGAGGCCGTTTTCCGGACAGAGTTGCCATAGCCTTTCTGCTTCAATGCACATTGTCTCTTTTGGGTTTTTTATTGACAAGACCCGTGAGGTCTGAAAGATATGAGCGTGTAATGTGTTCGGCGATCATATTGCTTGGAGCGGTTCTTACTGTCGCGATCGGAAAAAACACATATGACAGGGTGAAGACATACAGGAGTAACATGACAGTCTTTGAGGAAGCCATGGATTATCTGGAGGAACACAGTGACAATCTCTATGTTACTCCAACCGGAGTATTCTCAACAGTCAGAAGATTTACTGTCAGAGATCAACAGTTTCCGACCAATTCCGCAGGTACAAGAGGTTGGTCCGTGTATTCTCCGTGGAATGATAAGAAATATGAGGATTGGGGTATAGATACGGATGGTTATATACTTCTTGATCCAAGAGTATATATGCTCGTATCTGACATGAAAGATGTGGAACTGATGCAGCGGTATTATTTGAGTGAGGGCATCGGAGATATCGAATACAATATTATGGATACATTCGGACTGTCGAACGGGACAGAGATCTATTCGGTTAAGTTCGACGTCAGATAGACTTGACTGCAGGTGATGTATGACTAAGAAGCAATCAAAGATTATCAAGGGAACAGCCATACTATGTATGATCTTTCATCATCTGTTTTATCGGATCGAAAGGTTTGATCAGTATGGTTTTACAGGTGTGATCGGGAACAGCAAATTGACCAATTCCATTGCCTATGACATGAAGGTATGTGTCGCTTTATTTGTCTTTGTGTCCGGTTACGGGATGCTTGCCGGACTCCGCTCATATATGGAAAAGAACGAGTCTCTGAATGCATCATATTTTGAGAGATCAGCCGTAAGACAATATCTTAATCTCATAAAAGATACGATTTTCCTTTTATGCATTTTAATACCTGTTTCGGTTTTGTTAAAACTGCCCAAGCTTCCGGATAATGTATGGGGAGAGAGTACGGGAAGCATTATTGCAGGATGTCTGACAAATGCCTTAGGCATAGCTACCGCGTTCCGATTAAGCTGGTTCATCAACTCGTGGTGGTATCTGTTCATAGCGGTCCTGTTCATTATCCTGTTCCCTGCCATATATTTCATATACAGAAGATGCGGTGCGGTTTTTGTTCTGTTTATATCGATCATACTGATACCGTATGTGCTCAATCTTGATATGAGTAATGATACATTCTGGAGATATCTGCCTGCTTTTCTGATCGGAATGATCGCGGCTGATAAGAGATTGTTTGAAAAATGTAAGGAGTGGATCGATTCGGGCATCAAGGGAAGGAAGATCGTTTCTGCACTGATCCTTTTAGCCTTACTGGCATTACTTGTATTTGTTAAGCATCATACCTCAGGCTATAACTATGTCATCCATGCTCTTCAGGCGTTGGTCGTATCCTCTGCCATTGTTTTTCTGCCTCAGGATATCCCCTTTTTCTCAAGATGCATGGAGGTTCTTGGAGATAATTCCAAGTATATGTGGCTTATTCATGTATGGATATATGGGCAGTTATTTAACGGGATGCTTTTTGAACTTAAGAACATCTGGCTTATCTTTGCATCCCTGGTTGTAATCTCTCTGATCATATCGATCGTGTTGAAATTCATATGTGATCGTATCATCGGTTTTTTCATCAAGGCATTTGGAGAAAAAGATGCTCCTCTTGACAGAGTAAAGGCATAAAGGAGTAAGGTGGTACAGAATGGTATTTAATTCCTACATTTTTCTCATTTTCTTTCCGATAGTTGTAAGCATATATTATCTTTTGCCCGTTAAGTTCAGGCCGGTCTGGCTTCTGATATCAAGTTATTATTTTTATATGTCATGGAATGCCAGGTATGCATGTCTGATACTGTTGTCCACAGTGATAACTTATGCAACCGGCATACTTATCGGCAAGAGTCGTGAATGCCGCGAAGGAATACTTAAAAAACTTAATCCCAAAGTATTTGTGGCAGGCTGCATCATTATAAATCTTGGGATACTTTTTGTGTTTAAGTATTTCAATTTCTTTTTCCAGAGTATTTCAAGGGTTCTTTCTCATACAGGAATATCATTCTCCGGTCCCAAGGTAGACCTCTTACTCCCGGTCGGAATATCATTTTATACATTTCAGGCATTGGGATACTGTATCGATGTCTACAGGGGTGAGATCCTGCCGGAAAAGAATTTTCTTAAGTACGCTCTGTTTGTTTCCTTTTTCCCTCAATTGGTAGCAGGTCCGATAGAGCGCTCGGGGAATCTGCTTCATCAGCTTTCAGATCCGCATCCTCTTAACTACACGATATTCAGAGAAGGAATATTCCTGATGCTGTGGGGATATTTCCAGAAGATTGTCATAGCAGACAGGATCGCTGTATATGTTGATGCGGTGTACGGTGACTATGAATCATATCCCGGCATGTATCTGATAATTGCATCTGTACTGTTTGCATTTCAAATATATTGTGACTTTGGCGGGTATACCAATATTGCCAAGGGAGCCGCATTGATCCTCGGTGTAGAACTTATGGATAATTTTAAGCAGCCGTATTTCTCGGCAAGCTGCAGTGAATTCTGGAAGAGGTGGCATATTTCACTGAGCAGCTGGTTCAGGGACTATGTTTATATACCTTTGGGAGGTAACAGGAAGGGAAAGATCCGCAAATATATAAATATCCTGATCGTGTTCGGCTTGAGCGGTTTATGGCATGGAGCCAGTTTTACGTACGTTATGTGGGGAACATTAAACGGAGCATTTCAGGTAGTGGGTGACGGATTGACATCTCTTCGAAAGAAGGCCGGATCTGTTCTGCATGTTCGTCCGGATAATATGCTGATCAGGATATGTAAGATTATCATTACTTTTATACTGATCGATATCACGTGGGTATTCTTCAGGGCGGAGAGCATAGGAGAAGCCTGCGATATCATCATCAGTATGGTGCGTGTAATCAATCCGCAGATCCTGTTCGACGGTTCCGTATTTGATTGCGGTCTTTCATTCAAGGGGTTTGTTGTTTTGGGATTGTCCTTACTCATCCTTCTGATCGTGGATATAATAAATGAGTCGGGAAAGAGTATAAGAAAGATCGTGATGGCCCGAAACTATTGGCTCAGAGCGTTTTTCTTTGCGGTCAGCGTATGCGTGATCCTGGTCTTCGGGATATGGGGCACGGGATATGAGAGTGACGCTTTCCTGTATTTTCAGTTCTAGGTGCAGGTGTATATGATGCGAAATGTGATCAAGGCCGCTACGGCAGTCATACTTACAATTATACTTGTTACGACATGTGCATATGTATTTCATTCCAAGAGTTGGTATCCCAAGATGAATGAATTCTATGAGAGTCCCGGGGAATATGACGTATGGTTCCTGGGTTCTTCTCACGCCATAATGAGTACTTTGCCGGAAGAATTATATAGCGAATATGGAATAAGGTCATATAATCTTGCATGCTACGGACAGACTATGGCCATAGACTATTGGATGACCCGGAATCTGTTCAGGATCTCCAAACCTGACCTTGTCGTGATGGATGTGGGAGGTATTGCATCTGAGGAGAAGTATTCGGAAGACAACTTAAGTTCCGTTCGCAAGATGATCACCTCGCTTCCATTGTCTGTAACCAAATATGAAGCGATCAATGATCTGTTTGAAGGCGATCTTCGTGAAGAGATGATCTTTCCGTTTTCCTCGGATCATTACAATTGGGAATACCTTAACAGGAACTACTTCAGACTGGAGAGATCTTATGATCTCGGAGCGGATCAGAACGTGTTCGGAGGAAGAGGAAAAGAAGATTACATACTTGTGACTCCCGCAACCATTCCGGACAGTATTTCCGAATTGGATACTGATAAGCAGGAGTCTCTTAACTGCGGATATCTGAGGAAACTGATCGAATTGTGTCGGGAGAATAACGTGGAAGTCCTGCTGGTCAAAAGCCCGTTATCCGCAAGTGATGCCAATCTCAAAAATTATAATAAAGCTTTCAGCATAGGAGATGAATATGGGATACCGCATCTTAACGGATTTGAAGCGGAAGGAATATTCGACGGAGACACGGATCTGTGGGATGAGCGTCATCTGAATTCTCTGGGTGCGAGAAAGTTTACGCATTTGCTGGGTGATTATATTACGGAGAATTATCCGGAACTCGCTGCCGGATCTGAAACTGATGATAAGATTAAAGCAAAATGGGATAACAGATATACGGAGTATCTCAAGTGGCTTGATACGGAACTTCCGCTCCAGTCAGACCTGTACAGTTATCTGATGCTTTGCACGCATCCGCAGTATTCGGTAAGTATAGAGATGAGTGAAAGCAGTTCTTTGACCGGAGATGATGTTTTTCGTAAGCTTGTTAATGAACTGAATATTCAGACCGGTGACAGCGCTTCGGACGAAATGCTCGATGTCGGAGATAAGAAAGTACATGTTTTGGATAAAGATATGAATTGTGATATTCGCATAACGGTATTCGATGCGGACGGATCAGAAGCAGATACGGCAGAATTTGTTGTGCATATCGACTCGGACTCCCGCAGTGAGAGGTTGCGATAATTTGCAGACAGACATTCTGCATGATCTCAGGGTGTACTAGACTTCAATCCCTTCATCGACTGCATAATCCTTAGCAGCCTTCCTGCCTGTCACGTCATCCCATCTTGATGCGGGTTCACCTGTGTCGTTTCTCTTTACGCATATATTATCTTCAGTAAATGTCTCACCTGCGGCGATCGGTCTCAGTGCCACGATCCGCTTGGTGACGACTTTTTTGATATCTTTTTCAGAAGAGGTCGGCTGCTTGATGCCGTCTCCCATCGCCATCTCGATATTGCGGATACTTCTGACCATATCCCGGAATTCATCCGGTTCCGTGCTGGCAATGTGATCGGGACCGGGCATATTCTTATCAAGAGTAAAGTGCTTCTCTATGACCTTGGCTCCCATGGCAGCTGCGGCCACGGCCACTTCCGTTCCCAGTGTATGATCGGAATATCCGACAGGAAGACCATAGGTCTCCTTAAGCGTCAACATAGCTCTGAGATTGACCTGATCATAAGGACAGGGATAGTTGGTCGTGCAGTGCAGAAGAGTGATATCATCGGCACCGCCTTCTCTGAGTGCCTTGAGAGAGATATCTATATCTGACAGGGAACTCATTCCCGTACTCATTATTACGGGAAGACCCTTGGATCCCATGTATCTGAGATACGGGATATTACCGATCTCTCCGGATCCTATCTTGATAAACGGTATTCCGATATCCAGAAGATGATCAAGACTTGTCGGTTCATCGGCCGTCGATGCAAATACGATACCTATATTGTCGCAATAGGCCTTTATCTTTTCAAAATCTTCGTAGGGCAGTTCAAGTTCCTTAAGCATGTCGAACTGCGAACTGCTCTTTCCCGTGTTATTCTCCTGATACTCTGCCATTCCCACATTCCCGGTGATCAGGAGCTCCGTCTTCCAGGTCTGAAACTTAACGACATCAGCCCCTGCCGCCTTGGCTGCATCGCACAGTTTAAGCGCAAGGTCCACGTCGCCGTTGTGATTGACACCGGCTTCTGCTATGATCAGACATTTGTTTTCGCTTATTATACTCATTTACTCAGATTCTCCTTGCGTTCAGGTCTTTACAGATCCTCTTCCGTATAGCGGTACTTAAGAAGCCTGTTACCGAATACCGGCTTAAGACCCGGATGCTCATTCTCCCATTTTGCACATATATCTCTGTAGGCTTCTTCGTTGAATATCCATTTGCCGATACAGAAGTCCTTTTCATTACCGCTGAATGAATGCTTGAACTTAAGTAGCGGGTCGTCCGGATCCGATGTTGTCCCGCCGCCCAGATGAAAAGCGCTTATTCCGTGCTTTTTCATCTCTACAGCCGTGTTCCAGAGCAGGAAGTTGTTGATGCCAAGACTTGAATAGTCTCTGTTGCTTCCGGCCAGATGATAGTGCCCGTATTCTCCGTGCATCATAAAGAGTGCAGCACCTATGATCTTATCGCCCAGGGTCACCGTACCCAGGAATCCTTTGCCCGAGAGGTTTTTAATATAAGTCTCAAAGTATTTGTCATCGAAAAAATAAAAACTTTCCGCCTTAAGTCTCTCCATCGTCGAGTTGTACAGACCGATGAACTCATCCATGGATGAATAGTCGTATTCGGCCCTGAATAACAGTCCGCTTTTTTCGGCCTTTCGGATCATATTCCGGTTCTTTGACGTGATCTGATGCGCCCATATATCTTCTTCGGAAGGAGTAAGGTCGATGCAGACAGTCTTTCTGTCATACAGCACATCGATCTTTTCTCTGCACATTGCGGCATTACCTATAAGGGGATGGAATCTCATGAATCCGCAGAGGTATCCGTTTGCACCCATATGATCCCTAATGGCGTCAAGTGACCTGCCTGTCCATTCTTCGGAGTCGGTGCTCGATATGGGACCTCCGTATCCGTATGCGGTCTCAAAATCATAAAACGCCCCGATTTTTCTCCTGAGAAAAGGCATGAGCGTGACCCTGTCGCCTTCGGTGCAGATCACGCTAAGCGCCGTATCCGCAGCCGTCTCATACAGACGCACATATTCTTCTGTATAGTAGATATCTGTCTGATCGGGCTTAAACAGATCAAGATAGCGGTTCCAGCCCTCAGAGATCGTTACATTCATTTCTCAATATCTCCAGTTGATACAGCATATCGTCTTCATCATATCGCTGATCGCAGATAAGTGATAACTCCGTTTCGCACAGAGGATTGACGCTGACACCGTCGAACCTGTTCTGCCAGCCGTCATTCCAGTGGACAGGGCAAAAAACGGAGCTCTCAAACATCGACTTTCTAACCTTATCGCGCCCCCGCTTAAGAACAATGGGGACGAAGAGAGGAACTGCATTCTCGGAATACAGGTGAGGAATATCAAGCCGCAACAGTTCCTTGTGGAGTACGGCTGCATTGCGCTGCCTTCTAAGGCGTATGGCTTCAAGATCAAGTGACTTCATGATAAGTGAAGTATGCGGCATGGCTGCTAATCCCGCATCGGAATCTATGATCTCTTCACCTTTCTCAAGGAGCTTAAGGCTGATCTCATCACCGATAACATCTCTGTAATTCTTGAGTATATTGCCTGCGAATTTGTACTTTGAGAATAAAGGTATCTGTATGTCTGCCGCTTCGGTCTCAGGATACAGACTCTGTTTTGTTCCTGCCGTGTTCCTTATGACCGGTGCTCCGTCCGGGACGGGGAACCACTTACGAAGACTGGTAAATGCATAATCGCATGTTTTTTCATCATATAATCCGTAATAGTTCTGGACATCATCCATTATGACGGTGATGTCGCTTTTATCCGACCTGACGGCATTGATGACTTTGTTCATTGCATCCGCGGGGATCATACCGAAGTAATTGACGAGTAAAACGACATCTGCCTTAGCGGCAGTTACAGTGAGTGAGTCGGCATCGGGCATGAAGTCTTCGCCGATATGATAGAACAGGCACTTAAAGCCCGCATTACTCACGGTATCCGGTACCGAACCGCATATATGATCGGGGATAAGCACAGTGCCTGAACCGTCAGGCAGAGCATGCTCAAGGATCGTCTTAAGCGCAATGCGGCCGCAGGAATAAAGGGTCTGTGTACCGCCCTGAATCCGTGACAGATCCATATCTTTATCAATTGTGTATTCACCGCCGATCAGCCTGCTGTTCATCACATATCTCCGTAAGTTACCGGTATGTCCTTCCGATAAACGACCATTCGATTGATATTTTAATGCAATGAGTGTGAAAAAGCAAGTAACGGCAAGGGATGGAGACGGTTTTGATATGTGCAGCGACGAGTGTTTTGTGGTGGCTTTTATATGCTCATATGTGGTATTATTACAGAGACGAAATTATTAAGAAATAGGGTGACACCGGTCAATATGAGTACAATAGACAGGATCAAAAAGAATCGCATCGTCAAGATGGTGTATGAAGCACCGTATAAGACATTTAAGTTCTGCAAAAACAAGGTCAAATACAGAGTAAGGCGGGGTTCTCTTACTGCACAGGATATTGCCGGACTGAAGGCGTGCAAGGATATCCACAAGGGGGAGAGATGCTTTGTTGTAGCCATGGGACCCAGCCTTAATGAAGAAGATGTAATGGCCATTAAGGATGAATATAAGTTTACCGTCAATTCAGGGTACAGAGTTCTTAAGCAGTTCGGACTGTATCCTGATTATTATGTAACAATGGATGATGATGCTCTGACGGCGGAACAGACTAAGGAAGCGGTCTTTGAAGATAACGGAATAAAAAAGGTGTTCCTCTCGGCCGGCAGAGATTATGACAGTGATAAGGTTCTCTTCCTGCCGGTGGATTCAAGTTATATATACAGACTGGATTCGATTCTGAATGCGATCATGCCTAAGCTGTTTCCGTTCGGAAAGTTCAGCAATGATATATCAAGAGTCATATACAGCGGCAAGACAGCGTTGTGCATCTGCCTTCAGCTCGCTGCATATATGGGCTTTTCAGAGATATATCTGATAGGTGCGGATATGGACTATACAGCACCCAAGCCCTATACCGAGCTGTGCGATGAGGGCACGGACTCGCTTAAGGGCAGGGATCCGTATGATATGTCGGCGACCATGCGCCTTCAGATGGGGGCTGTCGCATATGATGCGGCAAAGAAGGGAGCACATATATATAACGCCACGCGTGGAGGGGCATTGGAGTGTTTTGAAAGAAGAAGATTAGAGGATGTATTATTGCGCTGATTATGGTAAAATATAGGGTAATAGTGTGAGGCGGCTGAGTCTTGCATGAATAAGATTGGAGGATATGAGATTAAGATGAATGATACTTTTATTATAGCCGAGATTGGAATCAATCATAACGGAAGTCTGGATATAGCCAAGCAGCTCATAGACTGGGCCGTATTGAGCGGAGCAGATGCGGTCAAGTTCCAGAAGCGTACGGTTGAAAAGGTATATACCAAGGAGGAACTTGACAAGTACAGAGAGTCTCCGTGGGGTACCACCAACAGGCAGCAGAAGATGGGCCTTGAGTTCGGCAAGGCCGAGTATGACGAGATCGACCGTTATTGCAAGGAGAAGAAGATCGAATGGTTCGCATCTGCATGGGATGTGGATTCTCAGGATTTCCTTGCATCATATGATCTTAAGTATAACAAGATAGCATCAGCGATGCTGACCAAGATGGAACTTGTTGAGAAGGTTGCTAAGGAAGGCAAGTATACATTTGTCTCTACCGGTATGAGCTATATGGATGAGATCGATGCGGCGGTTGAAGTATTCAAGAAGTATGACTGCCCGTTTGAGCTGGTTCATTGCAACAGTACATATCCCATGAAGAATGAGGATGCCAATCTGGCAATGATAGATGTTCTGCGTAAGAAGTACGGCTGCAAGGTTGGATACAGCGGACATGAGACAGGCAGGATAGTATCTTTTGCAGCAGCAGCACTTGGTGCATCTTCGATCGAGAGACATATCACGCTTGATCGTACAATGTACGGTTCGGACCAGGCAGCTTCGCTTGAAGTATCGGAGTTCTTCAAGCTCGTTAAGGATATAAGAGCTCTTCCGGGCATCATGGGTAACGGAGAAAAGACTCTCTCAGAGGCCGAGCTTGCAGTCAGGAAGAAGCTTCGCGGCTGTTGATCGGGACAGGCGGTTTGGTACACGTATGTTGAGTAAGAACATTGATTTTGCAAGCATCATAAAGAGAGGATCCGTAACGGCGCTTATACCTGCAAGAGGAGGTTCGAAGGGTGTTCCGGGTAAGAATATACGTAATCTCGGCGGTTATCCGGTAATAGCATATTCGATAGAAGCAGCCCTTCTCTCGGAGAGGATAGACAGAGTGATCGTATCCACGGATTCTGAAGAGATAGCTGAGATATCCAGGAAATTCGGCGCGGAAGCGCCTTTCCTGCGTCCGTCCGAGTTTGCGTCGGACAGATCGGGAGATATAGAGTTTGTCGAGCATTTTTTGAATTATATGGCTGAGAATGAGGGCGCGATCCCGGAATTCATCGTACATTTAAGACCTACTACACCCATCAGAGAGATATCTGTTATGGATGAAGCCATAGATGCGTGCATAAGGGACAGAGAATGTTGCTCCCTGAGATCGGCGCACAAGGCATCGGAGTCACCTTATAAGTGGTTCTTAAGGACCGATGAAGGCTTCTTCAGACCTATGGCCGAGGGCAGGAGCAATGAGGAGATAAACGGCGGGAGACAGGGTTTTCCTGATGTATATATTCCCGACGGATATGTAGATGTCCTTAAGACTGAATACATACTCAATACGGGAACACTTCACGGCGAGAAGATGCTCGCGTTTGAGTCACCCGTGTGCTATGAGATCGATACGCTCGATGATCTTGAACTGATAGAGTTTCAGATCGGCAGGCAGAGCTGTGCCCTGTATGATCATCTGAAGCAGAAACATGAAAGGGAGTATGCGTGATATGCTGAGTAAGATCGGGAATTCTCCGCGCAAGATAATGCATATTCTCAATGGTCAGCAGAGAGCTCTGGGCTTATTGGTCATTATTATGGCTCTTATTGCTGCGGCACTTGAGATGATAGGCGTGTCCGTCGTCCTTCCGCTCATCAATGCTTTCGTTGCGCCGGAAGAGCTTCTGCAGAATAAGTATATTGCCGTACTTGCAGATCTGTTTTCCATAACGGATGAGAAGCAGCTTGTACTGGCGACGATATTCGTGATCATAGCCGTATATATATTCAAGAATCTGTTCTTCGTATTTTTCTCGTGGCTGCGTCTTAAGTATTCATACAAGATAGAGAGGGAGTTTTCCGTAATGATGATGTCCTCGTATATGAACAGAGGATATCTGTTTTTTTTGGAGCACAATACGGGAGAACTGATACAGGGCGCCATCAATGATGTACGCGGTATATACAACTATCTGATGGCGGCATCACAGCTGATAACCCAGACAGCCATGGTCATTGCCATACTTGCATTCCTGTGCATGACGGATATCCAGCTCTCGATAGCAGTGATGATCTCGACCGTAGTATGTATTGTGATCATTGTAGTGGTATTTAAGAACATAGTGGCGGATGCAGCCAAGTGGATAAGGAAGTATACGATATTATCGAACCGGTACGTGCTTGAGACATTCCATGGCGTCAAGGAAGTTCTCGTCAACAGGAAGCAGAAGCACTTTGTCGACAGATATGAGAACAATGTGATCAATACTCAGAAGAAGCTGATAGTCAGAGATGTCAGTGCAGAGATTCCCGCTTATATCATAGAGATGGTGTGTATAACGGGTATCATGCTCATGATCAGTATGAGGATCATAGGCGATTCGGATAATACGGGTATCATCTCGGTATTGGCAACGTTTGCGGTAGGTGCGTTCAGGATACTGCCTGCGATCGGCAAGATATCCAATTCCATTAACGGACTCATCAGCTCGACTCCCAATGTGGAAGCCGTATATGATAATATCACCGAAGCAAGAGCATATATCGATAAGAACACGAAGAGCATTGAAGATAGCGATCATATGGATACGGAGTTTGATAATGCCATCGTTGTACGCGATCTTTCGTTCGGATATGATGAAGAGAAGTTGGGGCTTGTCCTGGACGGTATCAATCTGGAGATAGAAAAGGGTAAGTCGATCGCACTTGTGGGCAAGTCGGGTGCGGGCAAGACTACTCTCGGAGATATAATACTGGGACTGCTTAAACCTGTCAGAGGCAGTGTCCTTAAGGACGGTATCGACATTGCATCGATACCGGATTCATGGGCTCATACCATAGGATTTGTTCCGCAGAGCATATATCTGTCAGATGCCACCGTCAGAGAGAATGTGGCATTCGGGGTGAATCCCGAAGAGATAGATGACGACCGCGTGAGATCTGCACTTGAGGAAGCCAGTATACTTGATTTTGTGGAGACACTTCCCGAAGGGATCAATACGGAACTTGGTGACAGAGGTGTCAGGATATCCGGCGGGCAGAGGCAGAGGATCGGGATCGCGAGAGCATTGTATGACAGTCCCAAGATACTGGTGCTTGATGAAGCGACATCCGCACTGGATAATGACACTGAGCGTTCAGTCATGGAAGCAATAGAGAATCTTCACGGCAAGATGACGCTTATCATCATCGCTCACAGACTTGAGACCATTAAGAAATGTGATGAAGTATATGAGATAGCGGACGGCGGGATCAGGAAAAGGTAAAGAGGAATAATAATGATAAAAACTGTAGTATTTGATATCGACGGAATACTGACCGACAATACCATAACAGTGGACAGCGAAGGCAGGGAACATAAAAGGATCAACTTCAAGGACCTGGATGCCGTCAACGAGATTAAGAGAAGAGGATATACCATTATCGCCGTCACGGGAGAACAGACTCCCATGTCCGATTATTTTAAGAACAGACTTCCCTGGGACAGGTTCTACTCAGGTATCAAGGATAAGAAGAGCAAGCTCATGGAGATCGAGAGCGAGATCGGAGTGAGCAGACCTGAGATCTGTTACATCGGTGAAGGCAAGTATGATGTTGAGGCCATAGGATATGCGGGACTCGGTGTATGTCCCACGGATGCGATACCCGAGGTGACCGCTGCAGCCGATGTCGTGCTCAAAAGAAGGGGCGGCGACGGTTGTGTATGGGAACTTGTCGGTGTATTGGAACAACATGACAGTAAGGCCGACAAGGATAATGTCGGGAAAGGGACGGATATAAGCGCCGACAGCGGATTCTTAACTGACAGGATCAAGGAGCATACGGATGTATTTAAGAAGATGCTCGAAGATGAGTCGCTAAAGTCTGAGATCATGAGAGTGGCTGACAGGATCTCGGACGTGCTTAAGTCGGACGGAACGCTGTTCTTATGCGGAAACGGAGGAAGTGCGGCAGATGCACAGCATATCGCTACGGAGTTTGTCAGCAGATTCTACAAGGAGCGTCCCGCCATGAGAGCGGAAGCGCTGACAGTGAACACTTCGTCTCTTACGGCCATAAGCAACGATTATGAATATAACAGGGTATTTGCAAGACAGTTGGAAGCCAAGGGCAGACGGGGAGATATCCTCATAGGGATATCAACAAGCGGGAAGTCTGCCAATGTTATCGAGGCATTTAAATGCGCAAAAGACAAGGGTATATACACGGTCCTTTTGACGGGTTCCGCTGATGTGAGAACTGTTGAAGGATTCTGTGATCATATAATAGGCGTGCCATCTTCGGATACCCCCCGTATACAGGAGGCACATATATTCATCGGTCATATGTGGGCCGAATATGCGGAAGAGAAGTTATTTGGCTGATAAGGCTGTAATATATTAAGAGTTGGAGAAGAGAAAAATGAGTGAAGAGTATAAGTTTAACCGGGTACCCAAAGAAGTTGAGAAGATCAATACGGCCAACAGGACCATATGTACAAAGATCCCCGTACCGGAGAGTATGGAGATAATCGACAGATCCTATAAGTATGAGCCGTGGTCGATGAACCACCAGCTGTATGCGGTATGGGACAGAGCAGAAGGTCATTCCGTATATGACAAGTGGGGCAACAAGTGGATCGATCTGTCATCCGGCATATTTGTCACCAATTCGGGACACGGCAATCCGGATATGGTCAAGGCCCTGGATGAGATGATACATAAGCCGCTGCTCAACTGCTATTATTATTTCCTTGATGAGAGGTCTAAGCTTGCAGAACAGCTTGTTAAGATGGCACCCGAAGGAATGGATAAAGTATTCTTCCTGACTACCGGAGCGGAGACAACCGAATGCGCACTTAAGCTTTGCAGAATGCACGGGATCAGGAAGAATAAGAATAAGCTTGGTATGCTGTCGTTCGGTGGCGCATTCCACGGCAAGACACTCGGAGCCCAGACTATGGCGGGAAAGCCTGCTTCATGGGCATGGATCGGCAATCTGGATCCGTGCATCTATCATCTTCCCTGCCCTACGGATCCTTATGAGAGCATGGATCAGATATATGATGAGGAAGCAGGACGCGCAATGTTCGCCCGCGATATCAAGGCACTCGAAGAATCCGGAGTGGATCTTGATACCATAGCAGGGGCGATATTTGAGCCTTATCAGGGATGGGCCGCATTGTTCTATCCCATAGGATACATCAAGGCGTTACGAGAGTTCTTGTATGAAAAAGATGCATTGTTGGTAGCCGATGAAGTCCAGGCCGGATTCGGAAGAACGGGTAAGCTGTTCGGATACGAATATTACGGCGTGGATGTGGACATCATCTGCTGCGGTAAGGCCGTGAGCGGAGCACTTCCTCTGTCAGCCGTATTGAGCCGGGCAGAGATAATAGATGTGGACAATTCTCTTAACAGTACACACGGAGGAAGTCCTTTGCCCGTGACATCGGCTCTTGCCAATCTTAAGTATATCGAAGAGTATGATCTTGTGGCTGAAGCCAAGAGGAAGGAAGTCATCCTTAAGAAGAAGTTTGAGGAGCTCAAGGACAGATTCCCGGATAGGATCGTCAGCATACACGGAATGGGACTGGCTTATGCAGCTGTAGTGGTAAAGCCCGGTACTAAGGATCTTGATGTTGAGCTGGTTGACCGTGTGATCGAGAGAGCGTTTGAAAAGGGCATAATGTCCATAAGGACAATGACAGGTACCATTAAGGTCGGACCTCCGCTTACGATCACGGATGATGCGCTTATCGAGGCCATGGATGTGATCATTGAGTCTATGGATGAGATCGTGAAGGAATCGGCTCATTGAGCAATGTTGGGTAAGCTTAAAGCATAACGGTTCGGAGGAAACTATGACGGCACTCAGACATTCGGGCGTGTATGTGGACGATATGGAGAGAATGATCGGATTCTATATCGGAACATTCAATATGGAGATCGCTTCACGTGCAACGGAGAAGGGTGAATATATAGAGACTGTTCTTGACGGACCTGAGGGTACGGAACTTGATGTCTGCAAGATGACTTTCCCGGGAGGAGGCATGGTCGAGCTTATACATGCCAATATCGGAGAGGATAAAAACTTAAGCAGGAATAACCTTTATGACAAAGGAATGCATCATATAGCGATAACCGTGGATTCAGCTGATGAGACTTATGACAGACTGTCTGAAGCGGGCTGTGCCTGTCTGTCAGAACCGACTCTTAATTCGGATTCATCTGCCAAAGTATTCTTTGCGAGGGACCCTGAAGGTAATTTCCTTGAACTGGTAGAGTTGATGAGGGATTAGAAGACTTTCGTTATTAAGGCGATCGGATATAAGGGATTGTAAGATTATTATGGATAAAAAGATTCGGATAGCTCTGTGCCAGACAAATATCAAGTGGGAAGATAAGGAAGCCAATATTGCGCGCGCAGCGGAACTTATAAGCGAAGCGGCAGATAAGGGCGCAAGTCTTGTTCTCTTTCCGGAGATGAGTTTTACCGGCTTTTCCATGAACATTGCGGCCACGCGTGAAAGAGATATGTCTACTGTTAACAGGATGAGGGAACTGGCCGTTTCAAATAATATTGCCATTGGTTTCGGCTGGGTCAATGCCGTGGAAGATAAAGCTGAGAACAGATACTGTGTCATCGCAGATGACGGAAGTGTCATATCGGATTATTCCAAGATCCATTCTTTCAGATACGGCGGTGAATGCGATCAGTTTGTATCCGGTAATGATATCAGATCTTTTGAATACAAAGGGATAAGATTTACACCATTCATATGCTATGATCTGAGATTCCCCGAGATCTTCAGAGCCGTAAACGATAAAACTGATGTATATATAGTTCCCGCCAACTGGCCCGGAAGAAGAAGCGGACACTGGAAGACGCTGCTGCAGGCAAGGGCGATAGAGAATCAGGCATATGTACTCGGGATCAACTGTGCAGGGGATATAGGGGGTCTGTATTACAGCGGTGATTCATGTGTGATCGGGCCGGACGGTACGGTCATGGAGATGATAAGTGACAGAGAAGGCATGATCTGTGCCGATATTGACAGTTCTGCGCTTGAAGTGCGTAAGACCTTCCCTGTACTTGATGACAGGAAGCAGGATCTGTACTTAAAGTTGTACGGATCGAAGTAAACTGAGAGTAAAGCGGACTTATCCGTTATGGAGAGATGAGATGATAACTTACGGGATTATGCAGGGAAGACTGACCCCGCCTAAGGGAAGAGGAATACAGTTCTTTCCGCTTGATTATTGGGATAAGGAATTTGCCGTATGCAAAAGACTTGGTCTTGATGAGATCGAGTTTATTTTCGATTATGATAACTACGAGGAAAACCCTCTGTGGACCGAAGAAGGCACGGACAGAGTCGCATCTCTTATTAAGGAGACCGGTGTAAAGATCAAGTCCTTATGCTTTGATTATTTTATGCGCAGGCCTTTTTATAAATATGCACAGTCAGAGCGTCAGGCAGTAAGAGAAGAAAATAAAGCATTCCTGTTAAGGATGTTTGAAGCCATGGACAGGCTCGGCGGTGAGCTTATAGAGATCCCCGCCGTGGATGATTCTTCTCTTAAGAGTGACGAAGAGAAGGATATATACAGAGAGTTCCTTAAGGAGATCCTTGCGGCAACTGATGAGAAGTATCATCATATAAGGATCGGACTTGAGACAGATCTTAAGGTGAGAGACTTTGTGGACTTTATAGATTCCGTAGGTGATCAGAGGCTTGGAGCCAACTACGACAGCGGCAACAGTTCGGGACTTGGATATGATCTCTATGAAGAGGTTACGGGGCTTAGGCACAGGATATTCAATATTCATATCAAAGACAGGGTATATAAGGGTACCACGGTGGCACTCGGAACCGGAAGCGCCGATTTTGATGCCCTGTTTAAGGGGCTTAAGGAGATCGGATATGATCAGAGCTTCATCATTCAGGCAGCAAGAGGCGATGAAGGCAGGGAAGAGGATACGATCGCCATTCAGAGAGATTTTATAAGAGAGCATGTTAAGGAATACGGATTAGAGAGTTAGTATGGAGCTTGGATTAAAGGATAAGAGAGTACTTATAACCGCATCTTCAGCCGGTATCGGAAGAGCAGCGGCAGAATCATTTCTGCGCGAAGGTGCGGTCGTCATCATCAACGGAAGGAATGCGGACAAGCTTGAGCATGTCCGTAAGGATATGGCGGACCGGTATGGTGATAACAGGGTATTTGCGGTAGACGGCGATGCATCAGACAGTGAAACGATGCAGCGGCTTGTTAAAGCTGCGGAGGATAAGCTTAAAGGACTTGATATTCTTGTACCCTGTGTGGGAACAGGGAAGGCTGTCAGCGCCGAACGCCTTGACATCGAAGAATGGCAGCATATGATGGATAAGAATACATACAGCGCAGTTGCACTTGTAAGAGAATGCATGCCGCTTCTTATGAAGGGTACAGATCCTTCGGTTGTACTCATATCTTCCGTTGTGGCAATGAGCAGGGCCTCTGCTCCGTATGCCTATGCGGCTGCTAAGAATGCCATCCTTACTCTTAACGGATATATGGCAGGAGATTATAAGAAGACCGGTATCAGGGTTAACTGTGTGGTACCGGGCAATGTCTTTTTTGAAGGAGGAAGATGGGAAGAGCTTAAGGCTGCGGATCCGAAAGGTGTCGAGACTTATATAAGTGATAATGTTCCGATGGGTAGATTCGGAAAACCTGAAGAGATCGCCGATGCCATCGTGTTTTTATCATCAGGCAGATCGGCTTTTACTAACGGAGCGGTACTTACTATTGACGGAGGACAGGACAGGAGTATATGAGCAATACTGTAGACAGATATAAGGTAACTGATAAAGTTGTTATAATCACGGGAGGAGCCGGACTTTTAGGCCGCAAGCATGCTGAAGCCGTACTTGACGGAGAGGGGATACCGGTGCTTCTCGACATCTCCGGGGAAGCTCTTGACAGAGCATACGGTGATCTCTCGGCACAGTATCCGGGTTCAAGGATCGGGACTTATGTGGCTGATATCACATCGCGGGATGATATTGAGAAACTCTGTGATGAGATTATATCCGAATTCGGCCGCATAGACGTGCTGATAAACAACGCGGCCAACAATCCCAAGGTCGAAGGTAATGCCAAAAACATGGGTAATATCAGGTTTGAAAACTTCCCCGTATCCATGTGGATGGATGATATAGCGGTCGGTCTTACCGGAGCACTTATCTGTTCCCAGGTTTTCGGTACGGTGATGGCTGCACAGGGATCGGGAGTCATACTCAATATTTCTTCGGACCTCGGTATCATTGCGCCCGATCAGAGGATATACCGTAAGGACGGCCTTGCCGAGGAGGACCAGACTGTCAAGCCCGTGACATATTCCGTTATCAAGCACGGTCTGATAGGCCTGACCAAATATCTGGCCACATATTGGGCAGACAAGGGTGTTCGTGCCAACTCTCTCTGTCCCGGCGGAGTGTTTAACGGTCAGAACGACGAGTTTTTGGGTAAGCTGACAAACCTTATCCCTTTAGGAAGGATGGCCGATAAGGATGAGTATAAATCGACGGTTCTGTATCTTATCTCGGATGCGAGCAGTTATATGACGGGTTCCACCATGATCGTGGACGGCGGAAGGACATGTTGGTAGGATGGATAGAATAAATGTCACAAGGGCGACGCTGCCGCCTTTTGAAGAGTATATCGATGAGATCAGGGATATATGGGACTCACATTGGCTCACCAATATGGGTCAGAAGCATAATGAGCTTGAGAAGAAATTGTGTGACAGGCTTAAGGTTTCGAACATCTCTCTGTTCTGCAATGGACATATGGCGCTTGAACTTGTGATACAGGCCTTCGGACTTACGGGAGAAGTGATCACTACTCCTTTTACTTTTTCATCCACGACCCATGCCATCGTTCGTAACGGACTCACGCCCGTATTCTGCGATATAGATCCGGATGATTATACTATCGACGTGACGAAGATAGAAGAACTGATCACCGATAAGACATCAGCCATAGTCCCCGTTCATGTATACGGCAATATCTGTAACGTGGAAGAGATCGACAGGATCGCCAGGAAACACGGTCTTAAGGTCATATATGATGCTGCGCATGCATTCGGAGAGGAATATAAGGGAAAAGGCATAGGTACATACGGAGATGCATCCATGTTCAGTTTCCATGCCACAAAGGTATTCAATACCATTGAGGGCGGTGCGGTTGCGTTTAAGGATGAGAGCATCGGAAGAGCCTTATACCGGCTTAAAAATTTCGGGATCAGGAATGAGACTGTAGTCGATGCGGTGGGTGCCAATGCCAAGATGAACGAGTTTGCCGCTGCGATGGGACTGTGCAATTTAAGATATCTCGACAAAGAGATCGCTAAGCGTAAGATTGTGGCAGAAGAGTATGAACGGCTGCTTAAGGATATAGACGGGGTAAAGATTCCGACAGTACAGCAGGATGTCCTGACCAACTATGCATACTATCCGGTCATAATAGACCCCGATGTATACGGACGTTCCAGGGATGATATATATGAAAGCCTCTTAGAAATGGGGATCGGCACGCGTAAGTATTTCTATCCGCCGGTCAATAAGTATGACTGTTATAAGGATGAATTCGATGCCAAGGCTACGCCGACAGCTTCAGTAACAGCCGACAGGGTACTTTGCCTTCCGATATACGGAGACCTGTCGTTAGACGTGGTCAGAACTGTCGGAGAAACGTTGTCCGCCGGAGGTAGATAGTTAATGATCGTTCATTTACACTCGGACTCTTTTTTCATAAATCCCTTTATCGGGTTTATCACGGATAATTACGGGACCGAAGATCACAGGATAGTAGTCTACCGTAAGGGTGACTTTAAGAGAGAAGAGGCGGACAGCAGTATTGTATATTATTACAAAGGCAAAAAAGATATCGGCACTTTGTATAAGATGCTTAAAAAAGCCGATAAGATAGTCATTCATTCACTGGGCATTGAGATGGAGATGCTCCTTTTGTTATATATGCATAAGAAACTATGCAGGAAAACGGTGTGGATCATATGGGGAAGCGATCTGTACTGGAAGAGGGACAGAAGCCGGGATATGATGTCCAATATCATAGAACATATGCGCGAGAAGATCATATCTTTATTCCCGTATATAGGATGCCTTGTCACGGGCGATTATGAACTGGCTGTCAAGTGGTACAGAACAGATGCCGCCATGTACAGGGTCAACTATCCCGACAAAGACGAGAGAAAGATCGTTGATGCACTCGCTCCTTACGATAAGGGAAACGACGGTGCAGTTAATATCGTGATAGGTAACAGCGGGACGCCGTCAAACGGTCATAAGGAAGTCTGTGAACAGCTCAAAAAGTGGAAGGATGAGAATATTAAGATCTATCTTCCGTTATCCTACGGAGTGCCTGAGTACATAGAAGAAGTCAAGACGCTGTATAAGGATGAGTTTGGAGATAAAGCTGTCATCGTGGATAAGCTGATGCCGCTTGAGGAGTATCTTAAGTTCCTCTCGACGATGGATATCGGAATATTCAATAATAACAGGCAGCAGGCACTGGGAAATATATTTGCGCTCATGTATATGGGAAAGCGGGTGTATCTCAAAGAAGGTACATCCATGTGGAATGAGCTCGTGGGGATTCAGGGTTCGATACTCACCTCCTGTGATGAGATAACAGGAGACAACTTCCTTACAGGGCAGCTTGATGAATCAGGGAAAAAGATCAACAAAGACGTTGCAGTAAAACTGCATTACAGTGAAGAGTATCTGAAAAATGAGTGGGACAAAGTGTTCGCCTGAAAAAGGGCAGATATCGGATGTAAGAAAAAAGAAAAGAGTTCTTGTTTTTCCGTGCGGGTCGGAACTGGGACTGGATATATGGAATTGTGTCAGATATTCCACATACTTCAGTCTTATCGGTATGAGCAGCTGTGACGATCACGGAAGATTTGTCTATGATGAATATATCGGTGACGCTCCGTTTCTGGATGATGAAGGGTTCGCGGATTATCTGAAGAAGGTGGTCAGCGAGAAGGAGATCGATGCTATATATCCCGCTACGGATATGGCGATCCTTAAGATCAAGGAACTTGAGAGAGAACTCGGATGCAAGGTGGTATCATCTCCGCTTGAGACAGTCAGGATATGTACGTCCAAGAGCCTGACATACACATCTCTTGCCGGGATCGTGAAAACACCGAAGATATATGAAGCCTATGCGATAGATTCGTATCCCGTCTTTGTCAAGCCTGATGTCGGGCACAGCTCGATAGGTGCGAGGCTGATAGAAGATGCGGGTCAGCTTGAGAATGCGATAACCACGGATGATGAGCTGCTCATACTTGAAAATCTCCCGGGTGAGGAATATACCATAGACTGCTTCACGGATGATGAGGGAAAGCTGCTCTTTTGCAGAGCCAGAGGGCGCAACAGGATCAGCAACGGCATAAGTGTCAATACATCCTATATTGAAGCCGGAGATCTGACGGAATTTGCTTCTGCGATCAACGGCGCGTTGAGGTTTAAGGGAGCGTGGTTTGCTCAGGTCAAAAGAGATTCGGCCGGAACACTGTGTCTTATGGAGATCGCTTCCAGATTCGGCGGATCATCGCATCTGTCCATGGCACTCGGCGTCAATCTTCCGCTGTTAAGTCTTTTCTGTGAATTCGGATACAAGGTGCGCATCGAGTGCAATGATATCGTTCCCGAGATGGACAGAGTTCTTGATTCGGTATTCAAGAGCAATATCAAATATGACAAGGTCTATGTGGATTATGATGACTGCCTGATCCTTGATAAGGAATTCGTCAATCACGAACTTGTCGGGTTCCTGTATAAGTGCAGAAACGAAAAGAAGAGGCTCGTCCTGTTGAGCAAGCATGACGGCGATCTTATTGGAGAACTTAAGGAGTTCAGACTGGACGGACTTTTTGATGAGATCCTGCATCTTAACAGAGAAGATGAGAAATATAAGTATATTGAGGATAAGAACTCGATCCTTATAGATGATTCCTTTGCCGAGAGAGAGAATGTCAGAGAAAAGACCGGGATCTGCGTGTTCGGTCCGGAGATGATAATGACATTACTGTAGAGAATATGATATACAGACTGACGGACTATCTGGATAAAACAGTAACTGAATACAGAGACAGGACGGCCGTGGTCGACCCGGCCCGTTCCATCACATACGGTGAACTAAAGAGTAATGCACTTAAGATCGCAGGATATCTGCATTCTGCGGGCATAACGGGTGAGTCGGTGGCTGCGTATCTTGATAAGTCAGTTACGGCGGTATGCATTCTCTGGGGCATACTGTATTCTGGCAATCATTATACCTTTATCGATGAAGAACTGAATCCCGAAAGAAAGAGATATATAGCAGAGAAGCTTAAGACCGGGGTTATTCTGACGGATTCCAAAAGCTCTGATAAATGTGCGGAACTGTTCGATGATATAAAGGCCGTCAATGTTGATGAGATCTTGAACGGTAAGGAAGAGTATTCGTTTGATCCTTCCGACGTACGGATATATGATACGGATCCCGCATACATCAATTTTACCAGCGGTACAACGGGAACACCCAAGGGCGTAGTCGTAGGTCACAGATCGGTGATCGACTTCATCAATGCCTTTACGGAAACCTTTGATATCACTTCGGATGAGGTCATAGGCAATCAGGCTCCTTTTGATTTTGATGTCTCTGTGAAGGACATTTTCTCATGCGCCTTTACGGGTGCAACACTTGTACTGATCCCCAGGGATTACTTCGTTAAGCCCCTTGAGATCACGGATTATCTTGATGCGAAAAAGGTCACGACCATCATATGGGCCGTTACCGCCATGTGCTTTATGACTACTCTCAAGGCTTTTGCATATAAGGTCCCGGGCAGCATAAGCAAGATAATGTTCAGCGGTGAGGTAATGCCGTATAAGCACCTTAGGAAATGGATGCAGACATATCCGGATGCCATGTTTGTCAATCTCTTCGGTCCCACCGAGATAACATGCAATTCCACATATCACATACTGGATAAGGACAGAGACTATTCGACGGGTATCCCGATCGGCCGTCCGTTTGCCAATGAGAAGGTAATCCTCCTTGACGGTGACACGATCGTCACCGGGAGTAATAGGGAAGGTGAGATCTGTGTGGGCGGGACTACGCTTGCGATAGGATATCTGGGTGATGATAAGCTGACTGGGGAGAGATTTACGCAGAATCCTGCCAACACTGAATACAGAGAGATCATATACCGAAGCGGCGACTTCGGATATTATGATGACAAGGGTGACATCTTCTTTACGGGAAGGAGAGATGTTCAGATCAAGAGATTCGGTCACAGGATAGAACTGAGCGAGATAGAGAGCGTGACTGATTCCGCGGAAGGCGTGATAAGATCCTGCGCGGTCGCTGACGGAGACAGACTCCTGCTGGCATATGCAGGAGATACCGATACTGAAGCACTGAGGGAGTTCCTTGAGAAAAAACTGCCTGATTACATGCTTCCCAATTCCATCAGGATGATAGGATCGATACCGACCAACAAGAACGGCAAGATGGACAGAGCAAAGATTAAGGAGATGCTTCTTGAAGGCTGAAGGCAGAGTGATCGATGACAGATATCTGATCAGGTTGGCAGAGTATGATGACATACCTGTCATAATGAAGTTTATCGAGGATAACTGGACACCGAATTATATACTGTCATATGACAGAGAATATTTTGAATTTGAGTTTATTGACGGTAAGGAAGTCCATTTCGTACTTACGGTTGATACACAGACGGATGAGCTCTGCGGCATCTTAGGATATATGCCGTGCTCAAGGAACAAAGACAATCTGGATGTGTTCGGAAGCATCTGGATCGTTACAGCGGAAGACAATCTGGGCATAGCCATGGATGAGTATCTTCGTGAAGTGACGGGATGCAGGCACAGGGTCGGTGTCGGACTCAACAGAAAGACGGCCGTTCCGATGGTGAGGTTCTTCATCGGAGACAATGTGGATACGCTTAAGCAGTATTCGATCGTAAACGATAAGATCTCTGAGTATAAGCTGGCACTTGTTCCGGACGGAGCGGTAATTGAACCCGTTAAGGATAACGGATATGAGATAAAGCCCATAGAGAGTTTTTATAAGCTTAGAACTCTGTATGATATCGACGGCAATCAGAAGATCCCGTATAAAGACAGCTGGTTTTATGAGAAGAGATACTATGATAATCCGCGAAGGGATTATGTGGTATACGGGGTGTATGATCCTTCAGGGGAGACAGGGGCTTTTATTGTCACAAGGATCTGTGAACATGACGGCGCCAGGGCACTTCGGATAGTTGATTACTTCGGGGATTTTGCGTATATAAAGGGAATGGGATATCCCGTATACAGATACATATCGGATAATGATATGGAATATGCGGACTTTTACTGCTTTGGTATCGATCCCGCATATTTTGACGGTTCGGGATTCATCATAAGGAACAAGGATAACGGATGGATCATCCCCAACAGATTTGAGCCCTTTGAACAGGTAGATAAGGCCATATGGGTGAGATATAAAGATGACAGGACTGTCATATTCAAGGCAGACGGCGATCAGGACAGGGCGAAGGAGGTCATACATGGATAAGGTTTCAGAGATATTAAGAAGCATAAGAGAGGATATTGATTATGAGAAGACGAATGATCTCATAAGCGGTAAGGTCCTTAAGTCATTTGAGATACTTATGCTCATCTCCAACCTGGAGGAAGAACTGGATATAGAGATCGATCCTACGGAGATGACACCGGAGCATTTTGATTCACTTGATAAGATAAGACTTTTGGTTGAATCCAAGAGAGCATAGAGACGGAGAAGATCATTTATGCGCAGGCTGTACATTGTTATGTATCATTTTACAAGGGATTTTGCTCACAGCAGATATCCCGAGATCAAGGGGCTGGACACCGAACTCTTCAGGGAACAGATAAGATTCTTTGATGCGGGGTTCAACGTGATCACCATGGAGCAGCTCATGGAAGCCGTCAAGAGCGGTACATCACTTCCCGATAAGGCTGTGCTCCTTACATTTGATGACGGATATATCGACAACTATACCGTGGCGATGCCGATACTGGAAGAGTACGGTATGCAGGGTTCTTTTTTTATTCCCGGAGGGATACTCACACAGAGAAAACTCCTGGATGTCAACAAGATAAGACTTGTGCTTGCAAGTGCATCGGATGAGCGGATCATCGCTTCTCTCAGAAAGCGCATGGACCGTTACAGAGGTGAGGAATATGATTATCCGTCAAATGATGAACTGTATGAGAAGTATACGTCCGGTTCAAGATACGGTTCGAGATATGAAAATGTTGATACGATATTTATAAAAAGGATGCTGCAGACGGCCCTTCCGTTTAACGTAAGGACTGCGATCACCGACGAACTGTACAGGGAGTTTGTGGATGCACCCGAGGAGGTATTGGCATCCGAGATGTATCTTACAAAAGACCAGCTTAATACCATGAAGAGACACGGTATGTTCATAGGCATACACGGTTATGAGCATTGCTGGCTCGGAGAGGAATCAGAGAAGAAGATTCAGGAAGACATCGATAAGGCACTGGATGCTTTGGATCCGTACATCGACAGGGATTCATGGGTGATGAACTATCCGTACGGCAGCAACAGTGATGAAACTGTTGAGTATATCAGGGGAAAAGGTGCGGTACTCGGACTGGCTACGGATGTCCGTATCGCTGATATTGATTCTGATGATCTGTGGCGTCTCCCAAGACTTGACTGCAATGATTTCCCGCCTAAGAGCGAGAATTATCTGCAGATCAAAGCTGAGCTTCCGGAGATATAGATATGGCATTGTGTTCGGTTCCGTTTATCATATTTTGCATAGTGTTGCTGCTGCTTTATTTTGCGGCACCCCGAAGATTTCAGTGGATCATACTTCTTTTGGCAAGTATGGTCTTTAATGCGTTCTGCGGTATAGGCGCCATAGCGCTTCTTCTGGTATTTGCCCTTATAACATACATATCGACACAGGCGATAGGCAGGATATATGCAGAGGGTGATGCCTATATCGCGGCCAATAAGGAGACTCTTCCCAGAGAAGAGAGAAAGAAGTATAAGCAGACCTTGAAGGGCAGGGCGCACCGCATACTGATCGCATACGTGATCCTTTTGGCAGGGTGCCTTGCATTCTTTAAGCTTGTACCGATATTTGAGGAGTCGGGACTTAATATGTCAGTCATCGCTCCTTTAGGGGTATCATATTATACGCTTCAGTGCATCGGATATGTGACGGATGTCTACAGAAAAGAGGTTACGCCTGAGAGAAATTATCTTAAGGTATTACTCTTTGTCTCATTCTTTCCTCAGATCGTACAGGGTCCCATAAGCGGGTGGGAGAATCTGACAGGAGAGATATTCGCTTCTCACGAGTTTGACGGGAAGTCCTTCTCATACGGCTTTTACAGGTTCCTCTGGGGATTCTTTAAGAAGATGGTGATAGCCGATACCATGTCACCGTATATTCAGGGTCTGTTTGCCAACTATCATGATTATCATGCACCGACACTCATGATCGGCGCATTTTTATGTATGTTAAGGCTCTATGCCGATTTCTCGGGTTATATGGACATAGTCTGCGGCCTGTGTCAGATGATGGGAATATCTCTTACGGAGAACTTCAGACAGCCTTTCTTTTCTCATTCACTCACGGAGTTCTGGACCAGGTGGCATATATCTCTCGGCGCATGGTTTCGAAACTATGTATTCTATCCGGTGGGCAAGTCCGGGATGTGTAAGGCGATAGCATCGAAGACAAGGAAGAAACTCGGCGATCCTTTTGCGGACAGACTTCCCATGACCTTCGGACTTTTTGCGGTATGGATACTTATAGGCTTATGGCACGGCATCAATGCACCCTTCGTATTATGGGGTATCTTAAACGGTCTCATAATGATAATGACCAACTGGCTGGATCCGGTTTACGGCAGATTAAAGAAGGCCTTAAGGATCGATCCGAATGCAGCTTACTGGAGAGCGTTCACCTGCATCCGTACATTTATCCTTGTCTCATATCTGGAGGTGTTCTCGGATGTCGGTACACTGAAGGACGGTGTGGGATATATCCTGTCTTCATTGACCAATACATGGGCAGTAAGATCACTCTCTGATATCGTACCGTACGTGAACCCGGGCAGCCCGGGAGAGATGCACAATCTGCTTGTCGTCATTGCGGGATTTGCAGGCGTACTGGCAGTCAGCATCAGGAATGAGATGCTTAAGAAGAAGGATCCGGGTTCAGACCGGGATGTCAGAGATGATATCATTAATCTTCCGATCCTGCTTCAGTCTGTTATGCTTGCAGGCATATTCATGCTGATAGTGCTGATCGGAGTACAGTCGGCCGTAAGTAATGCGGGAGGTTTCATGTATGCGAACTTCTGACAGAGGAATAAAAGCGATACTTATAGCGGCACTGGGAGTCATAGTATGTTCCGCGGTGATGATCGGGATATTCTTCCGTTCGGAACTGTTCTATTATCAGGATATTGCTCTAAGGGACAAGCTGGCAGGAACGGTGGATACCATTGTTATAGGATCATGCCAGGATAAGTTTGGCTTTGTCCCCAAGGTGCTGGATGAAGAACTCGGTTGTGTAAGCTATAACTTAAGCGGAATACATGCGCCTCTCTACGGTCAGATAGCCTTAATGGAAGAGGACTTAAGCAGGAATCCCGTGGACCGGGTGATCTTAGGCGTGGATTATGATACTCTTGCATACACATCCAGGGGGATCAAGGCCATCGGAGACACAAAGATAATACCGAGACTTAATACACCCGCGGAACGGTTAGGCTATTTCTTCCATAACATCCATATCGAGGATTATGATATCATATACTCACAGTATATTAATGCGGGCCTTGTATGTACCAAGGGCCTGCTTACAGGTAACAGACCTCAGGGAGTGCCGTATGAGGCCAGAGGTCATTATTGTCTTCCGGCCAATGACATGAGCCTGGTATCTGACGATCCAGCAGCGGAGTATCAGACATTCTCACTTGAGACTGATATAATTGAAGATAATGACAGGCTGTTATCCGATCTGATAAGACTCTGTAAGGATAAGGGCGCGGATGTGATCATGGTCATGACGCCTGCATCGGACAGTTATGTATGGACATACGGCGGCTGGGATACCGTGCACGGACAGCTTAAGCAGATAGCGGATGAAAATGATATAATGTTCCTTGACTTTAATCTGTATAAGAGTAAGGGAGAACTTTTTGACGACAGGACTTCGTATGAGGATAAGTGGCATCTGTCCGATACGGGATCCGAAGTATTTACCAGGGAGTTCAGTGATATCCTTAAGATGGTCGAATCCGGTGAGGACGTGACCGGTCTGTTCCATGAGGATTACGAGACGGCTCTTAAGTGTTCGCCCTATGCAGGGACTAAGTAGGAACAGATAAGACGCAGGAAGCGGTTGTTTTTTGAATAAATGCAGTAAGGATAAAGGAGAATCAGGATGAGAGAACAGATAATCGGGATACTTAAGTCTATAAGACCGGATGTGGAGTTTGAGGGACTTGACACTCTTGTCACATCGGGAACGTTAAGTTCCATGAATACGCTTATGCTTGTGACCAAGATAGAAGAAGTATTCGATGTGGAAGTGCCGGTCAATAAGATCCGCACGGAGAACTTTGATACGATAGATGCGATCGAAAATTTTGTTAAGATGCTGCAGGATGAGGATTGACAGGGGCTTGGTGTGCAGCTTGACTGCCGTTACGGGAGAGAGATAATTGGATTTTAATTCGATCGAAGAAGCCAGAAAGTATGTGCATGACACATACGATAATATACTTATGGAAGACGTGCACCCTGACGGAGAGTACTGCTATATCTTTTTCTCGAGTAACGGTATCTGCGATGAGGATCCCATTGAGAAATATACGCAGGCTCTTATTGAGAAGGGTAAGTACGAGTGGACATCGATAGCCGGGGCAGTCAAGAAGCATAAGAGCACGGGAAGATGCATCTATGTAAGAGATGTATATAAGTGCTTCTATATCCATGGAGTATCGGCCCGATATGATTCGATCGATAAGACGGTGGAGCGGCTGCGGGAGCTCACGGCAGACAGAGATCATAAGATCGTGACGATCGGGATATCATCCGGCGGATACATGTCCGTGATATGCGGGATCAGACTGAATGCATATAAGATATTCAATATCTCGGGGCAGTATGTGCTGGGGACAAGGATACCGGAGGTGTATGAGGAGTTTGTAAGCATCAATCCCTCATACGGGAGCACGGTGGATCTTATCAGGCAGTATAATAATGATCCGCATGATGATAAGTCGGATATATATTATTTCTGCCCTGTCGGATGCGATCACGACAGAGAGCAGTATGAGCACGTTAAGGACATTCCGTGTATCAGGGCGTTTCTGTTTCCGGATAAGATCCACGCCGCCACGGTATTTCCGTTCAATTTCCCGGATCTGCTCATGTTATCGAGGGATAAGCTTGACAGGCTCTGCCGCAGGTATGAGGGCAGGCTCATCGATAAGAAGGATTTTCTCTTAAGAACAATGTCGCCTGCAGGCTGGACGGAGTTTATCAGACGTGCGTGCAGGTCCAGACTGAAGATAAGCAATATGAAGAAGATATGGGATGTGAAATAGACGGGAAACAGGCAGGTCTGTATGAAGATACTATATATCATCCATGACAACAGAAAAGGCGGAGCGGCGGTGTCGTTCCTCAATATGATAAAAGGCGTGAAGAGCGAGCATGAAGTCTGTGTCCTCACGCCTCATAAGAAGGGCTATATACCGGATGAACTTGACAGACTGGGTATATGGCATAAGAATGCGCACTACTTCTGGTGGGAGATAGCCAAGGTCGGCAATCCCCGCGTGGATGTTGTGCGTTTTCTGATATATAAGATATTGAACGTATATAACCGGTTCGAGGCCGGAAGACTTGCTGGGAAGGTTAAGAAGATGGGGATAGACGTGATCCATTCCAATTCATCCGCCATCAATATCGGCGCACTCATATCGGAGATCACCGGCATACCCCATGTGTGGCACCTTCGTGAGCTGGCGCTTCCCGAGTATCCTCTCTATCCCGCGAGGAAGAAAGATACGTTGAGGTCGGTCCTCAATACCGGTAATAATACATACGTGGCGATATCGGAGTATGCGGCGAAGTTCTATGAGAAGTATATAGAAGGTGATACCGGCGGACGCATAAGGGTCATCTACAACGGCATCGATTCGTCTTATGACTACAGGAAGTCTCCGGACGAATACGGCAGGGATAAGGTCTCATTCCTCGTAACGGGCAATTACAGCGAAGAGAAAGGCCAGATCAATGTGGCACAGGCAGCAGGCTTGCTTGTGGAAAAAGGAGTAACTAACTTTAAGGTCTATATGGCGGGGCGGGGAGATTTTGCACAGGTACATGAATATGTAAGTCAGAATGGATTGGAAGACTATGTGGTCTTCTGCGGACTTGTGGATGATATGCTCTCTCTGCGCAAGAAGTGTGATGTGGAGGTTGTGGCATCCATGATGGAAGCCTTCGGTCGTGTGACGGTTGAAGCCATGCGTTCATCGAACCCGGTGGTCGGCTCGGCAACGGGAGGAACTACGGAGCTTATAGAAGACGGAGTCACCGGTTTTTTATATGAATATAAGGATAATGAGGCGTTGGCTGAACGCATGCAGCGGTTCATCGATGATCCGTCGCTTGCCTATAAGATGGGCAGCAGAGCTTATGAGTGGTCTGTCGGTCGATTTACCAGTGAGGAGAATATAGAGAAGGTGTTGGAATTATATGCGGGTATATCATCCCCCGCAGGGTTGTGATATACTTAATAGCAGTGGTATTAATGGTAAAACTGTAAAGGTATAGGAGGTAAAGGACGTATGGCAGAGAACAAATGGAGATGCAGGGCAGAGGATCTTAAGGGGACTGAGACTGAGAAGAATCTACAGGCGGCATTCGCAGGCGAGTCAGAGGCCAGGAATAAGTACACATTCTTCGCATCCAAGGCCAAGAAGGAAGGCTATGTACAGATATCCAACATATTTGCGGAGACTGCAGCCAATGAGAAGGAGCATGCGGAGATCTGGTACAAGATACTGACGGGTATCGGCAGCACGATAGACTGCCTTAAGGAAGCCGCAGAGGGCGAGTCATATGAGTGGAAGGAGATGTACCCCTCATTTGCCGCCAAGGCCAGAGAAGAGGGCTTTGATGAGATCGCTGAGCTTTTTGAGGGAGTAGCAGCCATAGAGAAGGAGCATGAGGAGAGATACCGTAAGCTCCTTAAGAACATAGAGGACAAGATCGTATTCTCGCGTGATGGTGACTGCATATGGCAGTGCAGCAACTGTGGCCATATAGTGATCGGCAAGGAAGCTCCGGAGGTATGTCCCGTATGTAACCATGCAAGGGATTACTTCCAGCTTAAGGCAGAGAATTATTAAGACAATATCGGTGACATGATCCTGAATAACAGGACGGAAACGGAGGGCAGGAAACTATGAAATTCTACAGATGTGAACATTGCGGCAACATTATCACCAAGGTAAATGATTCGGGGGTACCGGTAGTCTGCTGCGGACAGCCTATGACAGAGCTTGTTCCGGGTGCAACTGACGGAGCATATGAGAAGCACGTGCCGGCAGTGACCGTGGAGGGTAATACAGTCAAGGTTCAGGTAGGTGAAGTGGAGCATCCGATGATGGCTGAACACTATATCCAGTTCATCGCACTTGAGACGGCTAAGGGATGTCAGATCAGGTACCTTAAGCCTGATGAGAAGCCGGCTGCAGAGTTTAGTATAGCTTCGGATGATAAGGCCGTAGCAGTATATGAGTATTGCAACCTTCATGGATTGTGGGTTAAGGAGATATAGTAATGGATAACAAAGCGATGTACAAGCTCTCATACGGCCTGTTCGTGTGTACGGCCAAGAGGGGAGACAAGGTTAACGGTTGTATCATCAATACGGCCATGCAGATAGCATCCGAGCCCAATACCATATCCGTAGCCATCAACAAGGCTAATTATACCCACGATATGGTGAAGGAGACGGGTATATGTAATATTTCGGTCATCAGTAAGGATGCTGACTTTGAACTGTTCAAGAGGTTCGGATTCCAGTCGGGCCGGGATGCAGACAAGTTTGCAGGCTTTGACGGCTCATATAAGACAGTGGAGAACGGCCTGCCTGTTGTCACGGCAGGTACCAATGCTTTCTTCTCGTTAAAAGTACGTGATACTGTGGATCTCGGCTCACATACTCTCTTTATCTGCGAGCCGACCGCCATGGAAGTGCTGTCTGATACATCTTCATGTACCTATGAGTATTATCAGAGTGATATCAAGCCCAAGCCTGAGGCAGTCGGCACTACTCCTAAGGGCGAGACAATATGGAGATGCCGCATCTGCGGATATGAGTGGGTAGGAGAGGAACTTCCGGATGACTTTATCTGTCCGATATGCAAGCATCCCAAGGCGGATTTTGAGAAGATCGTAAGATAAGATATAACAGTGCGGGAGCAGCGCCTATAGTGGCGTTACTCCCGTGTTTTATGGTATAATCTGTAAGATATGGGTTCATTTAATAAGAAGAACAATCTCATACAGACTTACTCGCTGGTACTCATAGATGTGTTATGCGTACTGGTGTCTTACGTATGCTCATTTTACTTAAGATACAGAGGGCAGGAGCACTTAAGGCAGGTCGACCTCGTTATCTGCCTCGGTCTTACGCTCTTCTGCGTTCTCTACGGCGTCCTTTTGGACTGGAATCATTACATATTCAGGCGCGGCTACTTCGATGAGCTTGTGGCAGTCGTCAAGTATGCTCTCAGCATGACTATACTCTTAGGCTTCACGGTATTCATCCTGCGTCAGGGAGAGGCATTCTCGAGACTGGTGTTCGGCTGGTACGGCATCATTGATATCGTGCTGACATACATAATGCACACACTTTTCAAGAAGTTCCTAAGCGGCTATTACAAGAAAAGTACGAACTCTGAGAAGGTGATGCTCGTGACTTACAGGGAATACGTGGGCGAACTGCTTCAGGATGTACGCTCCGATGAGGATTGGAGTTATGAGATCATGGCGATAGCTCTTATGGATGCCGTTGTGGACGAGAATGAGAAGGATATCGAAGATATACCCGTTGTGGCTAACGGCGAAGGTATATTGGACGGACTCACCAACGAAGTGATGGATGCCGCCTTCCTCTATCTTCCGGGCAAGGGAAGAGATGAAGTGGAGCGCATCATCAATTACTTTGAGACAATGGGAGTCAAGTGCTATTACAGCGTAGGTGACTTCAGACACAGAGGTTCGATGCAGGCCATCGGGGACTTTGCGGGACATCTTGTCATTACATATGAGAATCAGGCAACTGACTACAGGCGCAGAGCCATCAAGAGAGTGTTCGACATATTCGGTGCGGTCATAGGGCTTGTGATAACCGCAGTCCTGACTCCTTTTATCGCGCTGGCCATTAAGTTGAGTTCAAAAGGGCCGGTGTTCTTCAGGCAGACACGTATAGGCAAAAACGGCAGACGTTTTAAGATGTATAAGTTCCGTTCAATGTATGTGGATGCGGAGGAGCGTAAGGGTGAACTGATAGAGGATAATGAGGTCGACGGGTTGATGTTCAAGATGAAGGATGATCCGAGGATCACGCCCGTGGGCAGGTTCCTGCGTAAGACAAGCCTCGATGAGTTTCCGCAGTTTCTCAATGTGCTTAAGGGCGATATGAGTCTCGTGGGCACGAGACCGCCTACGGAGGATGAGTTCGAGCGTTACAGTCCGCACTACAGACGAAGGCTCTCCATAACACCGGGGCTTACAGGCATGTGGCAGGTGAGCGGCAGAAGCGATATCACTGACTTTGATGATGTCGTGGCGCTTGATCTCGAATATATAGACAACTGGTCGTTACTGTTGGATCTTAAGATATTGCTTCAGACGATAATAGTGGTATTGACGGGACGGGGATCGAAATGATGAGGATTGGAGTCATAACCGCAACACGAGCTGAATACGGATTATTGCGGCCTGTCATAGAGGAGCTGCGCAAGTACGAATCGGATGAGATCCGCATTGATCTCATCGTGACCGGCACACATCTGTCGCAGGACTATGGCATGACCGTCTCGGAGATAGAATCGGACGGATTGAGGATCGATCACAGGATCCCTATCCCGACGGCTTCGTCTTCACCCCGGGATATATCGGACGATCAGGCGAAGACTCTTATAGCGTTCACCGATCACTTCAGTGATGTCAGCTATGATGCAGTCATGATCCTCGGCGACAGATATGAGATGCTCATGGTGGCGGTAGCCGCGATGAACACTCAGACCCCGATCATACATCTGTGCGGCGGTGATACCACCGAAGGCGCGATCGATGAAGCCGTCAGACACTCGATCACCAAGATGAGTTACCTGCACTTCCCGACTGATGATGAGAGCAGACGCAGGATCATACAGATGGGCGAAGCTCCGGACAGAGTATATAATGCAGGCAATACATCCATAGACAATATGGTCAGGATGGACCTGATGGATAAGGATGCGGCGCTTAAGAGCATCGATGCCGATAAGTGGCAAAAAACGGGCGACTGTGCATTAGAGAGAGCGGCCGGTCCTTCTGACGACTCCGTGGCGGACACCATAGACTATGCTCTGTGTACATACCATCCGGTTACGCTTGAAGGTGCAGATGTGGACGGAATGATGGCAGAGTTCCTTGGAGTGATAGAGTTAAGACCTGATATACAGTTCATAGTAACCAAGTCTAATGCGGACATGGGCGGAAGCAGGATCAATGAGATATTGGATGAGGCAGAAGAGCGGATCGCTAATCTGCATGTTTATCCTTCACTCGGCGTGCTCAGATATCTGTCTCTTATGAAGCATGCGCGCCTTGTCATGGGCAATTCATCAAGCGGTCTCTATGAGGCGCCTGCTCTGCATGTTCCCACGGTCAATATCGGAGACAGGCAGAAGGGGAGACCGAGATGTGCATCGGTCATTGACTGTCCGCCCGATAAGGAGAGCATACTTAAGGCTGTTGAGAAGGCATTGAGCGCTGATTTTGCCGGGGTGTGTCAGACTGTGGAATCGCCGTTCGGCGACGGACATGCAGCTGAGAAGATTGCAAAGATAAGCATAGATACCGTTAAGAATGGGATCGATCTTAAGAAGAGATTCTACGATCTGGACAAGTACAGGACGGAACGGTTATGACAGATGTGTCATAATTTTGGATCCGGATATACAGAAGGAAGTAATGCGATATGAAGATAGTCATAATCGGACTCGGTTCCATGGGCAAGCGAAGAATGCGCCTGCTGCATGAGATCGCGTCAGTGCAGAACAGAGATATAGAACTCTTCGGCATAGACGGACGTGCCGACAGAAGAGAAGAGGCTGAGAAGACGGCAGCAGAGGGCGGCTATGCTGTCAGGACGGCTGCAAGTCTTGATGAGCTTAAGGACGCGGCGGATATGGCTGCGGCCGTTATCTCGACATCACCCCTGTCACATGCTGATATCATCAATGACTGCTTAAGCAGGGGACTTCATGTATTTACCGAGCTTAATCTGGTAACCGACAGATATGATGAGAATATGAAGCTGGCTTCTGACAAGGGGCTTAAGCTCTTCATGTCATCCACGCCCATTTATCGTGATGAGATGATATATATCACGGACAGAGTGGCGGGATGTCCGGATGACGGCAGGATCAATTATACATTCCATGTCGGACAGTACCTTCCCGACTGGCATCCGTGGGAGAGTTATAAGGATTTCTTCGTGGGCAGCAAGCGCACCAACGGCTGCCGTGAGATACTTGCCGTGGAGCTTCCGTGGATCATAAGGGCATTCGGCCCGGTGGAATCCGTGCAGGTTCAGTCCATGAGACAGACTTCTCTGGATATAGATTTTGACGATTGTTACAACATACTCATTAAGCATGTATCGGGCAATATGGGCGTATTTACCGTGGATGTCACGGCAAGGATGGCTGTATGCGATCTTAAGATAGTAAGTGAGAACCTGTTCATCACCTGGGACGGTACTCCGGAGGGACTGACGGTGTACGATCCGGACACAAAGGAGAAACAGGTTCCGGACCTCTATGATCATGTGGATCACAGAGAGGGATACAGCAATGTGATAGTTGAGAATGCTTATGTGAATGAGCTTAATGCATTCCTGGATTATCTTGATGATGATAAGGAGCCGGTATACGGCTTTAAGCAGGATAAAGAGATATTGGATCTTATTGATGAGATAGAGGGCATAGGATACAGATATGATCACGATGTGTGATTATTACGGGATGTGCGATGCCGAAGGCAGATGTGTCGGTCATCCCGTTAAGGTTACAAAGGAATACGGACAGATGCTTTCAGATCTTGGAGAGAAGCTTCGGCTTGTCTGTTCGCCCTGTATCGCGGACGGTGTATGCATCCCCGCCGGAGATCAGCCATCTTCGGGCGGTGTATCCGCGGACGGATCCGGTGATCCCGGTAATGACGGTTCATCCTTATTCACGGAGATCATAAGGCTTCCGTACAATATCTCTATCATCGGCAACGGCATATTCAAGCGGATCGTTGATAAGTTTAAGCTTTTTAAGAATATCCGGCTGTCGCTTAAAAACAGCGGAACCATATTCTTCTATCAGGTGGATTTTTTCTTCTTTCTCTATCTTAAGCTATTCTATAAGGTGACGGATGAGAGGAAGATCGTCATTCTCATATATCATCAGGAGTTTACCGGGGGAAGAGTGGAACCTGTCCTGAAAAGGATCTATGAGAGTGCGCTTAGCAAGATCGACGGAGTGATCTATACCCAGAAGAATGCGGAAGTACCTCATGATAATGCCCTGTGGATGCCGGACTTTGTCTATCAGCCGGACATATATGATGAGTACAGGAACAGAGACAAGAAGGATCGCATAGTATGCCTGGGTACCATGAACAGGTACAAGCAGATAGAGGCGCTGTTGGAACTCTGGGCAGAGGAAGATATACGCAGATCCGAAGAAGAGAAGGGCCGTACGGATCTTCCGGAACTCATCATAGCCGGAAGATTTGATGATGAGTCCAGATATGAGATGCTTAAGAGGATGGTTCCGTCAGGAGTGCTGTTAAGGGATGAAGTGTTAAGCTATGACGAATATATGACACTGCTGTCAGAATCCAGGTACTCGATAATGCCGTATGATATGGATCAATATAAGAGCAGGACATCCGGTGTCCTCTTAGAGAGTATATATTGCGGAGTTATTCCCGTCGCACCTCATGAACTGCTCAGACAGAATGGACTGCCCGGGATCGGATATGATAAAATATCCGATATAGTCCGTCTGCTCGGTGATAAGAGCGAGATACCGGCACAGAATGGTACGGACGGATACAATGTGTCGTTTTCTGACCGATTTGACAGGGTGTATGAAGTATACGGTCTGACTCGGGCGAAGGAAACCATTAGAAAGATCATATGCGAAGCGTGATACGCATAAAGGGACAGATAAAAGATGAAGACACTTATACTTATTCCTGCATATAATGAGGCTGAGAGCATAGAGCATGTTGTGGATAATATCACGAATAATTTTCCGCAGTATGACTATGTCGTGGTCAATGACGGTTCGTCTGACGGCACGCGTAAGATCTGTAAAGAGCGCGGGTATAATCTTCTGGATCTCCCTGCTAATCTCGGACTGGCAGGAGCCATTAAGAGCGGGATGAAGTACGCCAACTTTTGTCAGTATGACCGTGTGGTCCAGATCGACGGAGACGGCCAGCATGATCCTCAGTATATCGCGGATATGCTTGAGATGATGGATCGGGATGACTGCGATATAGTGATAGGATCGAGATTCGTATCGAAGAAAAAGAATCTGAGCATGCGAATGTTCGGTAATAACCTTATAGAGTTCCTTATACTTATCACTACCGGTAAGAAGATAACCGATCCGACAAGCGGTATGAGACTGTTCAATAAGAAGATGATCAAGAAATTCGGTTACAATACCAACTACGGTCCCGAGCCGGATACACTTGCGTTCCTTATCAACAGCGGTGTCAGGGTAGGAGAGGTTCAGGTGGAGATGAAAGAGAGAGAGTTCGGTACCAGTTATCTCTCTTTTACCAGGTCCGTCCTGTATATGATGCATATGGTCTATGGAATATTGATCTTCCAGTGGTTTAGAAGAAAGGACAAAAGATAGATGTCTACCGGATTGAGAATAGCACTGCTCATCGCAGCCCTGATGTCGGGACTGTTCGTTATATACAGGATCAGAAGATCCAAGGTTCGTCTTCAGGATACATTGTTCTGGATATTTACGGTTATCGTTCTGGCACTTTTGGGGATATTTCCAAGGATATCATTCTGGGCAGCAGGCCTTTTGGGAATACAGTCTCCGGCCAACTTTGTATACCTTCTGATGATAGCGCTGTTACTGGAGAAGCTGCTTACTCTGTCGATCCAGCATTCGCAGATGGAAGAGCATTATGTGGAACTGGCGGCCGAACTTGCATTAAGATGTAAAGACCTTGAAGAACAGATAGAGAAGCTTAAGCATAAGGGAACAGATGAGCCGGAGTGAACAGTTTCGTCACTGCATGCTGTCAGGGTATCAGTTCATACAGAAAGATGTCGGTCGTCCCAAGGATGCCCGAATCGATCTTTAATTCGTAAGTCATATCATTTTGTTCAAGCCATGAGATATCATTCTCATCAAGTATTCCGGATGTTAAGAACCAATACTTTCTTCCGGTCTCCGGAACAAACGTATTCGAATCGTCCAATACATGCTCATTATCCGGTATGTAATAGTCGAGCAGTGTCCATGACATGTGATCTATATCGGTTATGATGATATCACCGCTGCCTACCATGGTGCGCATCTCATCCCATGTTCTTATGCATTCCCGATTGGCGGAATAATCTCCGAGTGTCTGTCTAAGAGCAGATAACCCGCAGATACCGCACAGGAATACCATAAGGACTGATACTGATATAACAGACAGTTTGGGCTTGGATATCCTGGAAACCTCTATGGAAAGGATGAGCCAGACGACTATGGATATCGGATATACATACCGTGTTATATAAGAGGGCCTTATGAAGACTGATATGAGCTGGCCGGCCGCTATGGTCACAATTGCGGATGATATACCCGTGATGTACCATACGGTCTGACCCGACAATCTCCCGGTATCACCGCCTGAGCCCTTAAGATCCGCGTATATGAAGAAGAACAGAAGACCGAGCGTGACGATGAAGAGCAGCATGGACAGCTGCCACAGATCCGTATCAAAGAGATAGCACAGACTTTTGAATATCCCGTCATATTCTGTCATCCAGAATGAATCGGCCGTCCGTTCAAAGGTTGTTATCATCATGGACAGCCAGGGAAGATATCCCAGTACTGTCGCGATATAGATCATCAGAACATTCTTAAAGCTCTCTCTTTTGCATATTGCGAGAATGAGGAGTGCGCCGTAGAATACAGCCACCGATATCATGGCATAGTAGTGGGTGTATGCCGCACACAGAGAAAACAGAGTAAACAGTATATGGGAGCCCCGCTTCTCTCCTCCGGTCTTTCCGTCTCCTGTCATCCTGCGAAACTCAAGGAATGCCAAAAGGATGAAAAGGGCTGCAAGGGAATACATCCTGGCTTCGACATTGTATCTGAATGAAGACTTAAGGATGGATGCAAATGTCACAAAGAGCAGAGCTGCAGTCTCACCGAATTCATCATATATAACGGTGAGGGCGATGATAAGTATGACGGCATAAGGTATCAGCGACAGAAGATGATACATCCAGCCCTGATCCCCAAACAGCTTATATCCGGCGATGGCGCCCAGATAATACAGCGGAGGATGGACATCACGGGCCGTGGCGATGAGCATATCCCTCACGGACATCCGTGACAGCCTTATGGTAAAGCCCTCATCTCCCCAGAAGTTGCTGTCAAAGATGCGAAAGAAGTTGATGAGGAACAGGAACAGCGTATATATGCTTATAATGATCCGTACCGGTTTATTCTTCATAACATTGTAGATTTTAACATATACGGGACGGAATTATAAGAAAATCTTAATATTTTGCCTAAAGAAATATACATATAAGTATAGTAAAATACATAGCGACATCGAGAAATGAACAGAAATTGGGTCGGAGGACATAGAGACAGTTCTGCGGCCGGATAAGGAGAAGATATATGAGAAAGGAACAGAACGGTAATACCAGGGAAAACGCGATAAGGGTCATGTGTTTCCTGCTGGGTGTGCTGCTGACCATAGGCGGAGTCCTTATAAAGGACAGAGTTGTGCGTAATATAAAGGCTGATATGGAAGAGATCGAGGAGAGCCGTATCTCGGAGCAGGAATCAGAGGAGGAATCCGCTGAGGAAGAGGAAGCAACCGAAGAGGAGAAAAAGCTGACTCTGGATATGATAGCTCTTGAGGCTGAGAGCAAGTTTGAAGAGATGAAGGCTTCGAAGGAGGAATCGACTTCCGAGGTGATCGAGCCTGAAGATGACGGGACTTATATGATAGACGGCAAGCCGTCCAAGCTTAACTGGGATACGTCATTCCCGGCTCTTGCAGAGGAACATGATCTTGACTGGCACGCTGCCCGCAAGACTTCCTATGAGGAGACCATGGCGGCCAACGCCTTTGATAAGAAGATAATAGAGGACTGTGATATTGACTTCTCCAATGTCAAGATCACGATCCTCGGCGACAGTATTACGGCCGGCAATAATATGAGCGAGGAAGATCAGGAGAAGTACAATTATCCTAAGCAGCTGGCGGACATCCTTGGCTGCAAGGTAGTCAATCTCGGCATCGGCGGATCTGTTATCAGCCGTAATGCATCCAACTTCCCAATGGTAGAGAGATGGCAGGACATGGATAATGACAGTGACATAGTGATCATCTTCGGCGGCACCAATGACTGTCTGTATATGGATAAGTGGATGTTCGGTAACGTGGAATACGAGCAGAGGATGAACAAGGGTACATTCTGCGGAGACCTGGACGAGATGGTATCGGGATGCAAGTGGAAGTTCCATGATGAGATAGACGATCATTACGTGAAGATGATATATGTGAATCCGATGTGTACGATCCTCAATGATGCCGTATATGCAATGGATCCCGGCAATATGGTTGAGCAGCGTACGTTTGCTGCAGCCATCAACGAGATCGTTCCGCCGTATGAATTCGACGTCATCGACCTTTATAACCAGAATTTCCTCAATTCTCACGATCCTCAGGTCAACACAGAGTATATAACCGACGGCGTGCATCCAAATCCTGAAGGATACAGGATACTGGCTGAACATCTGGCCAGCGAGATCATCCAGAGGATCAACTGATATTCGGCAGACAATTCGGACAACGGACTTCCCGGGAGTCTGTTTTGCGAAAATAGCAAAAACCTTAATATTCCTTTTGTTTACGGACCATAATGTGGTACAATGCTTTATGCTGACTGCATTATGGTTTTTATTTGTATTTTAGATAAAGTGAGAAGATTTATAGGAGAGAGGAGTCAGAGAATGAGAAACAAACGGTTTATTGCGGCCATCCTGTCTGCATTACTGTTCGTCGGCCAGATAACGGCTGATGCATCGACAGTCTATGCACAGGAAAAAACGGGAGCGACTGACACTTCGGCATACGAAGTGGAATTACTGTCCGAAGCCGAACAAGCTGAAACGGATGAGCCTGCAAGCGGATCAGAGAGCGAACAGACAGAAAAAACAACGACAGAAGAAACCACGGAAGCTTTATCTGAGCAAGAGAGCGAAGCTCTTACCACAGAGGAGTCTTCAGAAGTCTTGGAGAAGGAGAGCGAAGAGCTTTCTTCAGAAGGTGCTTCAGAGAAGGAAACGGAGTCATCGGAAGAGGCTGAAGATAAGAAGGATAAGGATAAGATCGCTGAGGTCGAAGATACGGAAGGCATACATCTCAATAAGTATGCTGAGCTTGACCCGGTCGCACTCGTAGGCGGAAGTGACGGTGTCATCTATGACGGTGTCGAATACCTTTCAGCCGGAACTGTTGCAAGGTTCAATGATGAGATGCTCGAAGCATACATAGAGATGTGTGATACTGCAGCAGATCTTATCGCAGACCTGCCTGAATCTGAAGAGATAGGTCTCTATGCAACAGAGTCCGGTGAGCTGGGAATGACATTCTTTGTTCCGTTTGAGACTTATGCAGAGCCCGAGAATCTGATCGGAGAGCCCAAGGCGGATACTTCGGAGACAGAGACAGTCAGTGAGACTGAGAGCGAAGAGTCTGTGTCATCGGCTGCAGAGAGCGAGTCCGAGACCGAGACAGAGGAAAAAGTGACAGAGACTGAGTCTGCAGAGGAGTCAGGTGAATCCCTGTCCGAGACTGAGACCGGGTCTGAGAGTGAGGAGGAAGAGTCTCTTACGGAATCTTCAGAGGAAGCAGAGAGCGAAGAGGCTGAAGGTACAGATAAGGAAGAAAAGAATGCCAAGGTTGATGAGGCAGGCTTAAGATACGAGTTCATAGCAGAGCATGCTGAACTCGCAGAGTTGTACTCTTCCCGGCAGGAAGAGATAGAGGGAGATTCATTTGCGGATATTGATTCGCTCTTCCCTGCAAATGATGTGAACTTCTTCAGGAATAACCTGACATCAATTGAAAAGACAGTGTATGATGCCGGCAAGAAGGCTATGGTAAACGGCGGCAGGAACAGCTTCAGCTTCAGCGGAATGGCCATCGGAAGCTCGATATCTACGGGACTTTCCGCTCTTATGACAACGTATTCGAGCAAGTTCGGATGGGTAGACAAGAGCAGCAAGGGCGGCTGGTCAGGATATTACGTATGGAGATGGGGAGGCGGATATACCTCATATGTATCTGTTAAGAAGTCCAAGTATTACAGTTCCAAGCTGCAGTCTAATGCCAAGAAGAAGATCAATCAACTGGTAGAAGAGGCTTATGCCTACGCCGGAAGCAAATATCCCAATGCACCCACTTACGGCATAGTGGAATATATGAACAGATGGATAGTGAACAATAACTACTACAACAATAACGGTGTGGTGCATGAGGCAAAGAGCAAGGCGAAGGATACAGCAGAATACTACTACTGTCACAGTCCGTACGGATGTCTGTTAAAGGGATACGGAGTCTGTGAGAGTTATGCCCAGGCTATGAGCTGTCTTCTGGATGCGGCCGGTGTAAGAAATATATATATCGTGGGAAACGGCGGCGGAGATATGCATGCGTGGAACTATGTGAAGATGCCTAATAACAGCAATTACTATCTGCTGGATCCCACGTGGAATGATTCATATTCGGAGAAGTCTTATTTCCTGACCAAGGGAGATTCCAGTCATACGCCGACCGGAAGATTCTATTCAGGTTTGGCAAGCAATCTCAGATATCCGAGCCTTGCGGGTGCCAATTACGGAAGTGCGGCCGATGAGAAATTCACTATAACATTTAATAAGACAACGGCTTACGTCAAGCCCAAGAAGAGCTTTAAGCTGACAGCAACGGTTCCGGCCGATTTTAAGGATTTTAAGCTTACATGGACAAGTTCCAATACCAAAGTTGCCAAGGTGAGCAAGAGCGGTAAGGTGACTACGGTCGCTCCCGGCTTTGCTGCCATAACATGTTCCGGGCCCGGTAAGAAAGCTACATGTAATGTATATGTATATCAGTTTACCGGTCTGGCATTCAGCAATAACAGCAAGAGTTCGTTCAGTACGGTATTTACCAGTACATCTGATGATATTAAAGCGTCTCCTGTTCAGACTTATGTGATAAATGTCAATCAGAAGAACAAACCTGCAACAGCAGAGGCTATCAAGAACAATGTCGGCCTTAAGAACGTAACGGCTAAGAGTTCCAAGCCGAAGGTTGCCGAAGTAACAAGTGTTGTATTAAGTGGTGACCAGATCACGCTTAAGATGAAGCCCAATGCACTGGGTTCGACCAAGGTGACTGTAAGTTTTGCAGGCAAGAAGGCGACTCTCAGCCTCAAAGTTACCCGTAAGATAGAAAACAGCTGGTTCAATGGTCTTCCGTATACATCCGTAGCTTACTCCGGTAAGGCGAATAAGCCGAAGGTCACCAAGACTGCATCGGCACCTGCCAAGCTTACATATAAGGTGATCTATACGAACAATACCAATGCGGGAACAGCCACGGTGACCATAAGAGGTACCGGCAATTACGGCGGTGATCTGACGAAGACATTTGCGATCACCAGACTTCCTCTTAACAGCGATAAGGGCAAGTTCAGCAAGATGACGGCATCGGCTAAGTATAAAGCTGCAGGGTTTAAGCCGTCCACGACTGTCAAGTACGGAAGCAAGACACTCAAAGCAGGAAGAGATTATACCGTAGCATATAACGGAAGCACCACACTGCCTGTCAATGTGGGCAATTATACCGTAAAGATAACGGGAATCGGGAATTACTCAGGAGATATTGCACAGACAAAAGTCTTCCAAGTTAAGCCCGTATCGATCTCAAAACTGTCCGTGTCATACAGGAGTACGGTTAAGTTTACCGAAGGAGGGGCCGCATGTCCCGCACCCACGGTCAAGATCGGTAAGAACGTGGTTCCGACTAATCAGTATGATGTTGTCATAAGGGATAAGAGCGGCAAGAACCATCAGTTGTCAGAGAAGCTTCCAAAGGGTAAGTACAAGGTAGTAGTAACACCCAAGGGCAGCAACATAGAGACAACGCTTACCAAGAAAGAGATAACGAAGTCATTTACGATCAAATAGAATCGGATATCTTACGCATAGCCGATATCAGATCGCTTATCTCGGAATTGAGATCGTACATTTCATCAACAGACATAGAGGGAATATCGGTATCAGATATTTCCTCTATTTTTTTGCCGTATTTTTTGTTGAAGCGGGCAAGCTTCTTGGCGGCCCTGGCATCCCCTGAAGCCTCGACCTTCTCTGTCAGCTTCTCATGCGCTTCAAGCATATTGCTGCGGTATTCTTCGACATTGGCGGCGACCTCTTCCGGAGTGAGTTCCCTGCCTGAAGGGATGGGATTGATATCATCGCTTATCCTGCCGAATCCGCAGCCCGTAAGTGCTGCGAGAAGTATTGCCGTAACGAAAATTCCTGCGATTTTATGTCTGTTCATAGATTTATCACCTCATATGCTTAATTTGTGATAGAATTATAGCAGATTGTCGCTTAGAATAACAGTGACTGATACGGAGGATCAACATGTTTGACATACAGAAGATAATAAGCATTATAGGTGAGATCAAGCCCGGTATCGACATAAGTCCGGATGATGAGCTCATAGAAAAGGGCATTCTGGAATCAATGGATATAATGATGCTCGCAGCAAAGCTTAATGAAGAGTTCGACGTGACCATAAGCCCCCTCGATCTTAAGGAAGAGAACTTCAGGTCTGCAGCTGCCATAGTCTCCATGCTTGAGGAGATAGAGGACAGATTCTAGACCTTTCAGACACTCAGAGATACACATATGTCATTTTTTACACCTGTTTTTTTAATTTTCATATTGGCAGGACTCATAGTCTATCATCTCGTCCCGGCCGGATACAAGTGGTGCATCCTGCTGGGGCTTAGTATGTTCTATTACTGCTACGGCGGTATAGCCCCTGTGGTCTTCCTGCTCATCACCTGCCTTACCGTATGGCTTGCGACCTGTCTCATAGACAGCGACAGACAGAAGGTCAAGCAGCAGATCATGACGGTCAAAAAACAGGCGTCTGAGACCGTGACAGCCGGAGACGGCACAGTACCCGGGGCGGACACACAGGCAGCCAAAGTTGACACAAGTGTCATAAAGTCCCGTGCTAAGAAAAGGTACAGACTGATATTGATATCAGTACTTATCATCAATATAGGAATATTGGCATATCTTAAGTATTTCACGGCAATAGCGGGATTCTTTATGAGCCTTGCGGGTTCTGAGGGATTGACCGGCGCGGGGAGTCTGATCCTGCCCCTTGGAATATCCTTCTATACTTTCAGTGCGATAGGATACACTCTGGATGTATACGGCGGCTATGTGCGAGCAGAGCGCAATCCGCTTAAGCTCTTGCTGTTCCTCTCATTCTTTCCGCAGATCGTTCAGGGTCCGATAGCGCGATACAATAAGCTTTCCCCACAGTTATTTGCGGGGAAGAAGTTCGACATCCGCGATCTTGAGAACGGAGCCGTATTGATATTATGGGGTATGTTCAAGAAGCTTGTGATAGCGGACCGGGCCATAACAGTCATAGAGACCGTGTTTGCGGATCCCGCATCCATAGGCAGAGGAGAGGTGTTCGTCTTCAATATCCTTCTGTATTCGGCATGGCAGTATGCCGACTTCTCGGGTGGTATCGATATGGTGACCGGCGTGGCGCAGATGTTCGGCATAGGACTTGATGAGAACTTTAAACGCCCCTATTTTGCAACATCCATCTCAGACTTCTGGCGCAGATGGCATATCTCCCTCGGTAACTGGATGAGGGATTATGTGTTCTTCCCTCTGTCGATGTCACGGCCGGTTACGGCCATAGGCAGGAGAGCGTCCAAGAGAATGGGCGAGAAGGCCGGACGGATGATCCCCGTGGTCATATGTTCTGTACTTACGTTCGTGCTGGTCGGTATCTGGCACGGGCCTTATATGCACTATGTGATATGGGGATTATATAACGGCATCATTATCTCGATCGAGAGGGCGCTGGAGCCTTCATCGCTTAAGTTCAGACAGAAGCACGGGATAGAAGATTCTAACAGGCTGTACCGTGTGTTCACTATCGTCCGGACTTTTATCCTTGTCAATCTCGGCTGGTTCTTTGACGGAGCGGCTGCATCGGATGCCGTTTATATGTTAAAGAAAGTGTTCACTGACTTTTCATTGTCCGCGGACAGATTGAGGTTTATACTCTCGCTCGGGCTTGAGAAGACGGATTATTATAAGCTCTTATTTGCGATCATCATCCTCTTCACGGTAAGTCTCATACAGGAGAACGGGATCAGGATAAGAGAGAGTCTGTGGAAGCTTAAGCTTCCGCTCAGATGGGGGATACTCTATGCCCTTATCTTCGGTACGATGATATTGGCGGTAAGTCAGGGAGGATTAAGCGGCTTTGCCTATGCACAGTTCTGATAAGAATACGGAACAAATGAATACGGTTACGGGCGCCGGTAATGCCGGGACTGCAGTCACGGGCGATAAGAAAGGCAGACGGAATTCTCTTATCAGGCTTGTCATATTCCTGTTCCTGCTGTGGGGGATAAGCAGGGTACTCTCCTTTGTCATGATGCTTCCGTTAGGATACAGCAGGACCATCATGCATGAATCGCTGGATCGTGACTATGACTGTATAGTGGTCGGTTCATCCGAGGCCATGTATGCTTTTGATACGGCTGTGTTTGACGAAATCCGCGGGACTGACAGTTTTATACTGGGCACGGAGGCTACATACTTAAACGGCGGTGAATGGGCTGCCTTCAACGATTATATGAAGGATCATAAGGGAGAGCATGCACCGAAGACGGTGATCGTGATGCAGGGTAACTTTGAGATACTTAACAGCGGTGATGAGGATCCTACGAGTTATTCACTCCTGATGCCCTGTCTCAATAACTTAAGCAGCAAGGCAGACTACTATGTCCGCGTATGTAAGGCGGACGGACTGTGGCTTGAGAGGCTTTTATACTGGAAGGATGCGATCAGTACGGATGTGGCGGAGAATGTCAGAGTCAAGTTAAGCGCCGCCTACAGAGATAACGGATACAGAATTGAGGATGAGAATATTCAGTATCTGGGCAAGGGACAGATAAGAAGGGATCATGTGATCAAAGAAAATGTGATCGATTATACGGCTGCGATGCCTGGAGACATGGAGAAGATCACTGACTATGACCCGGAGGTCAGCATAGAAGATATCAATTCCGTCTATCCGGATACATTGCGTGAGATCGCAAGGATATGTAAGGATAATGACATAAGACTCATTACGGTGACGGCGCCGCTGCCTGTGACAGAGTATTATGATAAAGAATATTATCTGAGACATCTTGTACTTGATCAAATGTCAGAAGAACTGGATATTGAATTCTATGATCTCAATATGGCTTCAGACAGCCTGTATTCTCCTGATCCGTACGGGTTCTATGATAATTATCATACCAATGATATCGGAGCGCGGATATATACGGAGAGCCTGGCCGGACTGCTTGATGCGGTCGACAACGGTGAGGATATGAGCGGTTCATTTATCACATGGGAAGAGACCTGCCATAGAGCAGAGAAGTTCCTTTTCGGGAAGGATGCGGATTGATCCGGATCGATCTGCGGATGATCATCATATTATCCTGACAGGATGCATATCAATGCGGTGAGATATAAGAAAGCCATTCATCGCAGATCGCGCCCGGAGACAGTCTGTCTCCGACTGATGAAGCTTTATGCCCGAGTCTTTCAGCGAAACTGCTGTCGGATATCAGTTTGATCATTGCCTGACTTAAGGCATCCGGATCCTTGATCGGAACAAGCAGCCCGTTCTCATTGTCAGTTATGAGTTCTCGCGGTCCTCCTATCGGACAGTCGGTGGATACGCACGGGATCCCCATGACCATGGCTTCTATGAGCGCATTGGGCATGCCTTCATAATGGGAGCTTAAGACGAACATGGCTGCATTGCCTTCAGTCTCCCATATATTCCGTGCAAATCCCATGAATCTCACTCTATCCGTTAAACCCAGTTCTTCCGTATATGACTTAAGCTTATCTTCATCTTCACCCTTGCCGTATATCCTGAGTTCATATGAATCATCCTTATCACAGAACAACCTGAACGCATCGAGTAATACGGGATAATCTTTCTGTTCGTTAAGTCTGCCGACAGAGATTATCACCTGTGTTCGTCCGGGGCCGGAGGTATTATCCGGAGTGACAGAAGTGTCAGTCACGCTTGTTTTTTGACCATTAAGCCTCTGCGCCAGAGCGAGCACTTCGGGATCGATGGGATTGTATATTATGACAGATCTGTCACGTATCATATCGCGGAAGTAGTTCGCGGCATCCGAAGTCTGGAAGACGAACCTGCGGCCGAGCAGACCGTAGACGGCGTTGCGGAATCTCTGACTGGTGTACTTGCCCGGGTCTATGCGCTCGGATACGGTGATGTTCATATGAAGTCCGAAGCCTGCGATGAGAGCGAATATGTTGGTGGAAGTCTCCATGCCGATATAGGCCGTGTCCCTGTGAGACTTATAGTACTGCCTGATGGCGGACAGGCGCGCAAGGCGTCCCTTAAGTCCTCCGCCGGTGCGGCTGCTGATCTGAGTCACGACTACTCTGTCATCAAGCTCGTAGTCTATCGTGTCATCGGACGTCATCAGTATCGTGACTTCATGACCTCTGCTAAGCATCTCGCCTGACAATATGGCTATAACGTGTTCGGCTCCTCCACCGCACATGGAGGGTATAAGAAAACAAATCTTCATAATCACTCTGCCTTTATCTCTGTCGCGGACGGTTCGGGGGACCGTTTCTCTGTCCCGTTTCCACCCCTTAAATATATAGGAAAAACAAGTTCTGTTCAATAGCAAAAACAGAGCATCTCTGGGACTAAAGTCCCTTGTATTTGTAAGTTGATGGTGCTAAAATATTAGAGATTTGTGGTATTTTGGTGATAAGTATTTCGCTCGCTTTATCGTATCAGTGCAGTGCAGTGGTGTCGATATAGTTGAGACCGGGAGAAGATATGAGATTTACCCCACTTATACCTGATAAGGATAAGCCGACAGGTAAGGAGCATATTGAGTTGGCGGAGAGCCGCAAGGCAGGTCATGATATCGGTCCGGTCACACTCGGCGATGAGCACCTGTTTGTCAGGAAGGGACTTCGCACTTACTGCATAGCATATTCGGACGCAGAGAAGATATTCCGCAGAGTCCGCAGGCTCCATGCCAATATCTGCTGCGGTGACGGCGACATCGAGGTTGAGTATCTGGTGATACAGGCTGACGGCCGCGAGATCATGGAGGTCACTCTTCCGGATAAGAAGGCGGCGAAGATGCTCTTTGAGGAGCTTAAGCAGACTGCTCCTTCGCTTGATACCACAGCACCCGCAAGACAGACGGAAGATGAGGAAGAAGCTTCATGATAAGCCTGTCAGATATTAAGAAAAAAGCCAATCCCGGATATAAGATAAGGGGACAGATCTTAGATTATGAGATCCCGCTTAAGAGGGATGAGATATTCGAGAAGTTCATGGAGTCATATTCGGTGTATTACAACATTACCCGATATGATAGGAAAAATGGGACTTCTGACAGTTCGCCCGCGGAAGGAGCAACACCCCGGACGGACAGTGAGGCAGAGGCGGCCGGTTTTGATGCGGAAGCGGTATTCGATTCCAAGGGAGAACAGTACTTCCTTATCAAGGCAGCCAAGGTCGCAGAGGTAAACACCGCAGAATATGTGTACTTTAAGAAGATCGGGAAGCTGACTGCGGATGTACTGAGGAAACTGGATGAGAAGGCCTGGGAACTGGGGATATCCCACGTGAATCCGTCGCCCGGGCATAAGAATACGGATGCGGTACTTATAGTGGTCGCCGAATCCATTGATGAAGATGCGAGGGCTCTGATCAAGAGTCTTAAGCACAGCAAGAATTACAGGCTTGCTCTGCACGGGTATTCGAATTACAGATTGGTTGCGGTCGAGGCTTCAGAAGGCAGAGCCTACTTCAATAAGCAGGCATGTATCCTGATGGGACTCGTTGGCAATATATTAGTCCGTAAGTCAGAGACTTCGGACCGCGCATAAGCGCAGATTCTCATAATGAAAAGGAGAGAGGAAAATGACAGCACTATTGATTATTCTTGCTGCAATAGCACTTCTGATCGTGGGCTACATCACATACGGCTCATGGCTTGCTAAGCAGTGGGGCATCGACCCCTCAAGAAAGACTCCTGCTATTGAGAAGGAGGATGGTGTAGACTATGTAGCCGCACCTCCGGCAGTCCTTATGGGACACCATTTCTCATCTATCGCAGGTGCAGGTCCCATCAACGGACCTATCCAGGCATCCGTATTCGGATGGCTTCCCGTATTCCTTTGGTGTGTGATCGGAGGTATCTTCTTCGGCGGACTTCAGGACTTCGGTTCATTATTCGCTTCGATCAGACATGACGGTAAGTCACTTGGTGAGATCATCAATGACACGATGGGACAGAGAGCCAAGAAGTTGTTCCTTGTATTCGGACTTCTCGTGCTCATCCTGGTTATCGCATCATTCGTTAACGTGGTTGCAGGTACATTCTTCACGGAGGAAGGCGGCTTCGGTATTACAGGCGCTCCTACCAACAACCAGACAACGGCTATGATCTCGCTTCTGTTCATAGTACTCGCTATCATCTACGGTTATGTGACCAACAAGATGAATGTCAAGACGGTTCCCGCTTCCATCGCAGGTATCGTAGGCATCATCCTTATCACTGTTCTTGGTCTTAACTGTGGTTTTGTTATGGGACGTACGGCATGGATCGTATTTATCGGTGTATATATCGTGGTTGCATCACTTGTTCCCGTTTGGATCCTGCTTCAGCCCAGAGATTATCTCTCAAGCTTCCTGCTTTATGCCATGATGGCAATTGCAGTTGTAGGTATCATCGTAGCAGCCGTTACAGGCAATGCTCACTTTGAGATTCCTGCATTCACGGGATGGAGCACAGGCATCGGCAATATGTTCCCTGCACTGTTCATCACGGTTGCATGTGGTGCATGCTCAGGCTTCCATTCACTGATCTCTACAGGTACTACATCTAAGCAGCTTAAGAACGAGAAGGACGCTAAGCCCATCGGTTACGGCTCAATGCTTATAGAGTCAGCACTCGGTATCGTATCACTCATAGCAGTAGGTATGGTATTCACCAAGTTCACGGACGGCGGCTTCGGTTCTCCTTCGGCAGCATTCGGTGCAGGTATCGCTATCATGTTCGGTGAAGAGGGCACAGGTATCTACAATACTATCGCAGCACTTCTTACACTTGCTGTATCGGTATTCGCTCTTACATCACTTGATACAGGTACAAGACTTTCAAGATTCATGTTCTCTGAGCTCTTCCTTAAGGAAAACGAGGCAACATGGAAGGATGCAACAGGCGCTCGCAAGATCCTTGCTCATCCTCTGTTCGGTACAACATTCATGGTTGTGATCGGATGTATCCTCGGCGGACTTAAGCTTTCAGCTATATGGGCACTCTTCGGAGCAGCCAATCAGCTCCTTGCAGGTATCGCACTCCTTGCTGTTTGTGCATGGCTCGGTGAGGTGGGCAAGAACAACAAGATGTTCTACATCCCCATGGTATTCATGCTTTGCGCAACACTTACTTCACTCGTACAGACGATCATCAAGAAGTTTGGTGCTATCGGCGGCGGCGAGGCAGTATGGGGCGACTGGTTCCAGCTCATCTTCGCACTTGCGATGGCAGTACTCGCTGTTATCCTTGTGATCGAAGGTATTCAGACATTCCAGAAGCAGGCTAAGACCAAGAAGGCTTGATAGCTCTAAAAGGCTTGATGGCTTCAGCGAGGCCCGGCAGCCAAGAGGGCATTATACTTCTGTGATATGATATTTCATTCATATCAATGATATATATATTAATTGATATAACTGTCCCGGCAGGCGGTAACCGCCTGCCGGGATTATTATATGCGGGAATTCTAATGCCGGTCTTTATGGCATGCATACTGCACATATACTGCACATATACTGCACAAATCAGGGCGTTTTCGACTTATGTAAACTGAGCGAGAGCTTGAAAAGTGAAATTCTGGTTTTTCGGATTATGTAAACTGGGTAAAGCCTTAAAAAGTGAAACTCTACGGAACTCTTGTTGTTTTCGGGCAAAAGTTCCGTAATTATTGGGTCCGAAGATGCGTTTTGGTAACGAATCAGATGCCTGATATACGCAATGCACATAGAATAGCCGGCTCGTCCATACTTATGTAAACTAACCCTACGGAACAATCTTAAAAAAAGGCGATTAGTTCCGTAATCTGCGGGCGACATGATGTTTTGGTGCAGCGACCTGCTCCGTTTCCCGATAGGCCAAAGCA